>Ga0272444_10001318_pt1 | contig 24106 bp, 17 predicted proteins | sample SSMForm13_FD_201033 | JGI IMG/M metagenome (GOLD analysis project Ga0272444, IMG submission 201033) | Marine sediment archaeal communities from Little Sippewissett salt marsh, Falmouth, MA, United States - SSM-Form-13 | ecosystem: Environmental > Aquatic > Marine > Wetlands > Sediment ...
ACCTGTGATGCGGCTGTCAGTCAACGTCGATCATGTCGCCACGATCCGACAGGCACGCATGGCCGACGAACCCGATCCGGCGTGGGCGGCCGCCCAGGCGGAGCTGGCGGGTGCGTGCGGGATCACGGTCCATCTCCGCGGCGACCGCCGGCACATTCAGGACCGCGATGTTTCCGTGCTGCGGGAAACGGTCGCAGGTGATCTCAATCTCGAGATGAAGGCGTCCGACGAGATGCTCGGGGTCGCCGAGCGTGTTCTGCCCGATATGTGCACGCTCGTTCCGGAGGGACAGGGCGAACTGACGACGATGGGGGGGCTCGATATCATGGCCTCCGAGAGCGATGTCCGGGGCGCGGTCGAGCGACTGAGATCTCGGGGGATCGCGGTCAGCATCTTCATCGATCCGGACGTCGTGCAGGTCGAGCGGGCGAAGGCGGTCGGGGCCGGCATCGTCGAGCTTCATACGGGCGTGTTCGCCGAGGCGAAAGGTGCGGAGGAGACCGGGCGCGAATTGGAGAAGGTGCGCGTCGCGGCGATCGCTGCCCGCGAGATGGGGCTCGAGGTGCATGGCGGGCACGGGATCACCTACCGGAACGCCGATCGGATTGCGGGGATCCGTGAGATCGAGGAAGTGAGCATCGGCCACAGCATCATCGCCAGGGCCGTCCTGGTCGGGATGGATCGGGCGGTTCTCGATATGCTGGCCCTTCTGAACTCCGCGGAGTAGCGTCGCTTCCGGGCGCTCCGTCCCGAGTGGAGCGGTCCGGCGACCGGTTTGGCGTTGACCGTGGCCCCGAGCGCAGGCTACCATATCAAGTTACGTTCTCTTAAGGAGCACTAGGTCGAAACTGCATCCCACGGGGGTCCGGCCGCCGGACCCGGAGGAAGTCCATGACGTCCAACCTGCGATGGAGAGTCGTGCTGGTTCTGGTGGTTCTCGCGCTCTCGGCGTGGAGAGCCTCGTACACGTTTCAGTACTTCTCTCTGACTGACGAAGCGAAGGATCAGATGGCTCCGGAGCAGCTCGAGGCGCTCGAGGGTAGATCCCTCAGGCTCGGCCTCGACCTGCAGGGCGGAATGCACCTCGCACTCGAGGTGGACAAGGAAGGGCTGCCGGCCGACGAGGCCAAGGATGTGATGGACCGGGCCATCGAGGTGATCAATAACAGGATCGACCAGTTCGGCGTCGCCGAGCCTTCAATCCAGCGAGAGGGTGACAACCGCATCATCGTTCAGCTGCCCGGTCTCGAGGACGAGCAGCGCGCGAAGCGGCTCATCGGGCGAACAGCGCTCCTCGAGTTCGTCGCGGTTCAGCCACCGTCCGAGGTCGATCTGGTGTTCCGCGCGATCGATCGGGCTCTCCTCGACACACTGGTGGCGCACGGGGAGCTTCCCCCCGAGCCCGAGGGCGACCTGCCGACAGCAGAGGCCGAACGGCTCGCGCGTGAGCACCCGTTTTCCTCGCGGGCGCGCTTTCTGCAGGACCTTCCGTTCTTCCCGGTCGAGGATGTCGCATGGGTCGACCAGCAACTCGAGCGCCTCGATCTCGACGCGATCCTACCGACCGATCCGGACGCACCCGGCGTTCCAAGGTACACGCTCGCGTGGGATGAAGAGTCCCGCACATTCCAGGACGGCAACGAGTACCTCGCGTTCTACGTCCTCTCCAGTGAAGCACTGATGACCGGCTCCGTGATCGTGTCCGCAGACGTGCGCGCCGGCCTCGATTCGAAGCACCCGAACTCCCCGGGCATCCAGATGCGGCTGTCGCGCCAGGGTGGGCGGATCTTCGCGCAGCATACGGGCGAGCATATCGGCGAATACCTGGCCATCGTCCTGGACGGCGTCGTCTACTCCGCGCCGGTCATCGTCAACCGGATTCCCGCGGGGACTCCGGCCTCGATTACCGGCACCTTCTCGGACGAGGAAGCGCGCGACCTCGGGATCGTCCTTCGCGCCGGCCGGCTTCCGGCCCCGATGACGGTCGTCGAAGAGCGGACCGTCGGCCCGTCCCTGGGCCGCGACTCGATCAACAACGGACTCCGCGCGATGATGATCGGCTTCGTTCTCGTGGTCGTGTTCATGGTCGTCTACTACAAGGCCTCGGGCGTCATCGCGGTGGGCGCGTTGCTCTTCAATATCGTTCTGATCGTCGGGCTGATGTCGGGATTGCCCGTCGACCCGAAGCCGGCACTGACGTTGCCGGGACTTGCGGGTATCATCCTGACGATCGGTATGGCGGTCGACGCAAACGTCCTCATCTTCGAGCGCATTCGCGAGGAGATCAGGAACCGGAAGACGATCCGAGCGGCGATCGCAGACGGATACGCGAAAGCCCTCCTGACGATCCTCGACGCCAACGTGACGACACTGATCGCGGCGGCCGTCCTGCTTCAGTTCGGGACCGGTCCGATTAAGGGCTTCGCGGTCACGCTCTCCTTGGGCATTTTGGCGAGCATGTTCACGGCGATCGTTGCGACGCGGGTCGTGTACGACCTCGTGACCGTGAGGTGGAGACTCGAGAAGCTGAGCATCTGACGAAACGAGCCGGGCCTCCGAGCCTCAGGGCCACCCGGCACGGGGAGGAACCATGGAGTTTTTGGTCGGGACGCACTTCAACTTCCTTGGGCACAGGAGGGCCGCCTTCATCGTGTCGGCGGTTCTCATCCTTGCCGGGGTGATCTCGATGATCGCCCACGGAGGCCTCGAACTCGGCATCGACTTCGCGGGCGGCTCTCTCGTCCAGGTGCAGTTCGAGAAGCCGATATCGGCGGAAGCGATCAGGGGGACCCTTGCCCGAATCGGGTACGGGGACGCCGAGATCCAGCGGTTCGGGGGGGACCGGGAGGCGATCATCCGGGTGGCGGATCAGGGAGCGGGGGTGGACGTCGCCGGCCAGGTCCTCGAGGCGCTGAGCGAGGAGCATCCCGACAACCGGGCGGACATCCGGCGGGAGGAGCTCGTCGGTCCGAAGGTGGGAAGCGAGTTGAGCAGGCGGGCGACGCTCGCGGTCATCTATGCGTTGATCGCGATCTTGATCTACATCTCGCTCCGATTCGAGTTCAAGTTCGCCGTCGGAGCCGTTGCGGCGCTCGTGCATGATGTACTCATCACTCTCGGCGCCTTCTCTCTCACGGGCCGGGAGATGACGCTCCCCGTTATCGCCGCGCTCCTGACGATCGTCGGTTACTCGCTGAACGACACGATCGTCATCTACGACCGCATCCGAAAGAACCGCGGCCGCCTCCACGACCGGAGCTTCGTCGAGGTCGTGAACACGAGCCTGAATGAGTCGCTGACGCGGACGATCGTCACGTCGCTGACTACCCTGATCGTCGTCATCTGCCTCTTCTTCCTGGGCGGTGAGGTCATTCACGACTTCGCGTTCGCGCTCATGATCGGCGTACTTGTCGGTACCTACTCGTCGCTCTACGTGGCGAGCCCGCTCGTCGTTGAGTGGGAGGTGCGGTCGGAGGCGCGCCGCCGGCACAGGCACTAGGCCGGTCGGCCGTCGGCGCCGGGCCCTCCCAGGGGCTCCGACGGAAGAAAAGCGAAACCGAAGGCGGCGCCGGAGAGATGGCGCCGCCTTGTTTTTCGGCGGGGTGCGGGTCACAATATCGAAGGAGGCCCGATGAACGACACGGTCCCCTCCGGCGTCAAACCGTAGCGAGATCTCAATCCTGTGCTCCGGAGGATCCGATGCGCGTCCTCTCTCCCTGGATCGCCGCCGCTGCCCTTCTCTGTACCGTGACCGCGTCCCTGCCGGCGCGCGGCCAGGCCGTCGAGCGCGGCGTGACGGTCGCGCAGCTCAAGTACCGCGGCGGCGGAGACTGGTACGCGAATCCCACCAGTCTCCCGAACCTGATCGCGGCCGTTCGCGCGCGGACCGACATCGATGCGGCGGCGGCTCCGGCGACTGTCTCCCCGGACGCGGACGAGCTCTATCTCTATCCGATCATCTACATGACAGGACACGGTCGCGTGGCCTTCAGCGAGGACGAGATCGAGCGGCTCCGCAGGTACTTCGGGCGGGGCGGCTTCCTCTGGGCCGACGACAACTACGGAATGGATGCGTCTTTCCGGTCGGAGATGGCGAAGGTGTTGCCCGGGGACCCGCTGGTCGAGCTACCGTTCGATCACGGGATCTACCACTCGTTCTACGATTTCGCCAACGGCCTCCCGAAGATCCATGAGCACGACGGAGGCCCGCCACACGGGTACGGGATCTTCCACGACGGGCGGCTTGTTGTTTTCTACAGCGCGAACACGGACATCGGCGACGGCATGGAGGATCCGGAGGTTCACGACGATCCTCCCGAGAAGCACGAGGCCGCCCTTCGGATGGGCGTGAACGTGCTCGTCTACGCTCTCTCGCACTAGGTCGTTCGGACGGCGGGCGAGGCGGACGCATTGAGAGGACGAGGCGGCGTGACGGTCGAGCGTCAACACGAGGTTCTGATCATCAGGATAGCCGGGGCGGTTCGCGCGTGGAGACGGCGCGCGGTGCTCGCGGGACTCGTGCGTGCCCTGACTGTCATCGTGCCCGCGTCGGCCCTGGTGGCGCTTCTCGAGGCCACGTTCTTGCTGGCGCCGCCGGTTCGGGGCGTGCTCCTGGTCGCGCTCGCATCGATCATCGGGGTCGCCCTGGCGTTCTGGGTCGCGCGCCCCGCCGTTCGGCGCGTCGACGTGGTGGGCGCGGCGTCGAGGATCGAGGAACGTTTCCCCGAGCTGGGGGAACGGCTCGAGTCCTCCGCGGAGTTGTGGGCGAAGCGGGGAGCCGGGAAGCACGGTTACTCCGTCGAGCTGATCGACGGTCTGATCGCAAGAACGGTCGCCGAGGCGACCGGGCTGGATTTCTCCCGGGCTCACGGTGACCGAGGAGCGCGGCGGCGGGCAGTTGCCATGGCGATCGCTGTCGCGGCCTCCATCGCGGCGCTCGTGCCCGCAGCGGACTCGCTCGGACCGGCCGTGGGCCGCCTGCTACATCCGATGGTCGCCGCCGCAACATCGGCGGTCGTTCTGACCGTTGAGCCGGGCGACGCGACGCTCGTGGCGGGCGAGGATCTCGAGGTCGTCGCACGAATTGTCGGCCCCGGATCGCACCACCCCGTGATCCACTTCACTCCTGCCGGTGAGGAACCCGTCGACGCGGCCATGGTCTTCGCGCCTGGGAATGGAGCGTTCCATTCGACGATCCACGACGTGCGGAGCGCTCTCGAGTACTCGGTGACGGCCGGGGGTCTGGCGAGCGAGGCGTTCCGGGTGAGCGTTGTCGACAGGCCCTACGTGACCGGAATCAGACTCGACCTCACGTTCCCCGCGTACACCGGCCTTCCGGCCCGCGCGATCGACGAGAACAACGGCGACATCACGGCAATACGAGGGACGGCCGTCCGTGTCACGATGACGGCCAGCAAGCCGCTCCGCGCGGCGGAGATCGTTCTGGCGACGGGAGAGCGGTTGCCGCTCGACCGCGTGGGCCCCGCGACGTTCTCCGGGGGTCTCCGTGTCGAGAGAGACGTGAGCTATCGGTTTGAGATCACCGACGTGGACGGTCTCTCGAGCCCCGATCCCCCGCATTACTCCGTCGTCGCGCTGCGCGACGAGTACCCGCTTGTTCGCATAGTAGAACCCGGGGAGGACGGCGAGGTTCCCCGTGGGATGATCCTTCCGGTTGTCGTATCCGCCATAGACGATCACGGTGTGCGCGACATCAGGATCCGCTATTCGATCGAGGGGCTGGCGGATGAGGCCATCGTTCCGCTGGGCGGTTTCGGCGCGCGCGGCAGGCGCGAGGTCGCCGTCGATCGGGAGTGGGACCTGTCTGAGACGGGCATCCTGCCGGGTGCCGTGCTTGTCTACTTCGCGGAGGCCGTCGACACCGACGATGTGAGCGGGCCGAAGGTCGCGAGGAGCGAGAGCTACCTTCTTAGATTCCCGACGATGTCCGAACTCTACCGCGAGGTGACCGGCGAGCACGACGAACTCATCACCGATTTGGATGAGATCGTCGACGAGCAGCTCGATGTCCGCCGCGAGTTCGAGGAGCTCGAGGACGAAATCCTGAGTGACCCGGCGCTCGACTGGCGGGACGAGGAGAAGGTCGAGCAGGCGATCGACCGGCAGAAGGAGATCGCGGACAACATTGACGAGCTCGCCGACCGCGTGGCGGAGCTGACCGAATCGATGGCCGAGAGCGACCGCGTCGCGCTCGAAACCCTCGATAGGATGCAGGAGATCTCCGAGCTCCTGGACGAAGTCGCGACCGACGAGATGCGCGACCTGATGAGCGAGATCAAGAAGGCGATGGAGCGCATCAGCCCGGAGCAGATCAGCCGGGTCATGGAGCAGACGACCACGACGCAGGACGACTACCTGCGACGTCTCGAGCACACGGTGAATCTTCTGAAGAGAGTCAAGGCCGAGCAACAGCTGGCCGACGCGGCGGAACAGGCTCGACGACTGGCCGAAGACGAGGAGCGGATCGCCGAGCAAGCCGAGCGCACCCCCGGACCGTCCCGGTGTGAGGACCTGGCGAGGCAACAGGAACGCCTGATCGGCGACACGGAGAAAATGAAGTCGGATCTGCAGTCGGCGGCGCAGTCGATGGAGGAGATCGATCCGGACGCGGCGCGTGACATGAAGCAGGCGGCGACCGAGATGGAGGAAGCCGGAACGGTCGGCAAGATGCAGCATGCGCAGAAGAGCCTCACGGAGCAGCAGCCGAGCGAGGCGGCCGCATCCTGCGAGGACGCGGCCAGCGATCTTAAGTCGCTCTTCACGCGGCTGTCTTCATGTCAGGGCGGCATGTCTTGCAGCCTTCAGAAGCGAGATCGGGCCGCCGTGTTGAGGGCGATTGAGGAACTGCTGGCGGTTTCCGACGAGCAGGAGAAGATCCTCCTGGCCGTCGAGAACCGTCGCCGGATTCCCCGGGACGAGCTGGTTGCGCTGGTCGCGAAGCAGGTCGATCTCGCGGAGTCGCTGGCCGGCGTGGCCGAGAGGCTCTTCCGTGTCTCCGACGACTCGTTCGTGGTCGACATGAGGACGTACCAGGAGCTCGGTGTCGTCCAGACCGTGATGACGCGCGCGGCGGGGCGGATCGCCGACGGGGGGACGGCCGCCGGGGGAAGGGAGGTCGGCGCCGCGCTCGGCGCACTGAACGCCGTCATCGTAGATCTTCTGACGTCGAACCAGACGGGGGCCGGGGGCGGTCAGTCGAGTGCCCTCGATGAGCTGATGCAGCAGCTGCGTCGCATGGCCGAGCAGCAATCGCAGCTCAACGAGATGACCGAAGAGGTCCGCCGGCAGCTCGAGCAGCTGGGCATGAGCGCTTCGCTCGAGCAGCAGCTCGCGGAGATGAAAGCGCATCAGGAGCGCATCGCCGAGGAGACGCGGCGGCTCGCGGAGGAGTTCGGGAACAGGCGGGAGATCCTGGGACGCCTCGACGATCTGGCCGACGAGATGGCCGGGGCGCTGGAGGAGATGGGACGCACCGGCGCATCGGATGAGACGATCGAACGTCAGAAGAAGATCCTTTCCCGACTGCTCGATGCTCAGAGGTCCTTGAGACGCCGCGACTACACGCGCGAGCGGCGGGCGAGGACCGGCGGCGCTGTCGCGGCGGAGGATCCGGGCGCGCTTCCCGATGGATTGGCGAGAGCGCGCGAGGAGTTGCGCGAGGATCTGCTGCGCGCGATGCAGCGCGACTATCCCTCGGAATACAGGGAGCTGATCCGCGCGTACTTCGAAGCGCTGTCGAGCGACATCGCCGGACAGGATGAACCGAAGGGGAGCCGGTGAGAGCCCGTAAATCAATATGGGTCTTCGCTCTGATCGCCGCGCTGGTCGCGACGCCGATGCCGCCGCGGGGGCGCGCGTTTGCCCGGGAGGGAGATCCCGCCGACCCGGTCGCGCGGGCGCTCGATGAGGCGCGGCGGGCCCTCGTCATGGGACGCACGGAGGACGCCATCGCGGCGTACGAGCGGCTCCACGAGGAGCGCCCCGACGATACGACGGTCTTCTGGGCGCTCGCCAAGGCGTACGCGGAGGCCGGGATGGAGCGCGACAGTCTCATCCCTCTGCTTGAGCAGCGCATCGAGAGCGACCCCGACGACATGCACACGATCAACACACTCGCGCAGACCTACGCGAGGCTCAGGGAGCACGACCGCGCGGCCGAGCTGTGGTGGTCTGTTCTGAGGAACGGGCGGCCGAATGCGGGCAGCTTCGCTGAGATCGGGGCGCTGATGGTCGGCTATCGGATGGAGGCCCAGGCAGCCGAGGTCTTCCTTGAGGGCCGTCGCGTGCTCGACAACCCGCGTCTCTTCTCACACGATCTCGTGGGCGTCTTCACCACGCTCGGCAAATACGAGAGTGCGTTCAATGAATGCGCGAACACGGTGCGCGAGCACCCGGGGCGTGTCTCGTGGGCGACCAACCGCGTCGAACTGATGCTCGAAGCGGGCGCGGACCCACGTTTGATCGGGAGGAAGGCAGCGACGCTGGCGGCGGAGGGAGAGGCCGCTGCAGCGACGCTGAGGTTCGCCGGGAGCGTGCTTCTTGTGCTGGACCGATTCGACGACGCGCTCGCGGCCTACAGAAAGGCCGACGAGCAGTCGGGGGGAGATGGGCAAGAGCTGATCGAGTTCGCCGTTCTTCTGGAGGACGTTGGCCGACGCGAGGAGGCTCGGCGCGCCTACGCCGCGGTCGCCGAGACGTATCCTGGGACGGCCGTGGCCGACATGGCCGGGAAGAACGGAGGGCTCCTGCGCGCCGCGCTCGGGGACCCCGAGGGCGCCGTTCTTGACCTGAAGGCGGTCGCCGCCGCGTCCGTCGAATCGAACGTGGGTTCGGCCGCGCTCCTTGAGGCCGCACGGATCGAACTCGAGCAACTCGCGCGCCCACGGGACGCCCTCCGTACAGTCACCGGCCTCAAGACGACGTTCCGCCGGAGACCGCGTCGGATCGACCTCGGAGCATCGCTGCTGGAGGTCGAGGCTCTCATCGCTCTTGGCGATCTGGAGGAAGCCGAGGCGAAGGTCGAGCCGCTCGCCGAGCGCAACGCGCCCGATGAAATGGGAGAGAACATCCTCTTCCTCGCGGGCTATGTGCCGTTTCTTCGGAAGGACGCCGAGCGTTCCGTGGAGCGATTCCGCGCGATGGTGCTTGCCGACCACGCCGGGCGCCTCGTCAACGATGCGCTGCGGCTCATGCTCGTTGCCTCCGACGTCGTAGAGCCCGAAGGGCTGGCGGCCTTCGGACTCTTCGCGGACGCGCACGCGGCGTGGCGGCGCGGCGACACCGATGGGGCAGCGCAGCGGCTGAAGGAGATCGCCGACGGACATCCCGCGACGACGGCCGCAACCGAGTCGCTCATGCTGCTCGGTACGCTGCTGGCCGGTTCCGGCGATCCCGAGGGCGCGCTGGCCGCGTACTCGCGTGTCGTGGAGGAGAGCGATGCCGTCGGAGCGTCCGCGGAGGCAAGGTTCAGAAGAGCGGAGATCCTCGACGGCGAACTCGGAGAACACGAGGCGGCGCTCGCCGAGTACAGAGCCCTTCTTCGAGAGCTGCCGGTGAACCATCTGTCGGGAGAGACCCGCAGGCGGATCGAGACGCTGACGACGGACGTGGAGGGATGATGAATCGGGGAACCGCGACGATCGTGGCGTCGGTGCTTGCCACGGTCGCCCTGTGCGGGGCGGCCTTCTCGGCGACGCTCGTTCCGATGGACCTGACGCAGAGCGATCATCTGAAGGCCTACGGGGTCGCGTACCGGGCGCTCGTTCGCGGGGAGCGCGTCGAGTGGCTCCTGAACTACCGAGGAGGCTCGTTCCTCGTCATCGACGGGGGCGGCGCCTTGGAGGAGGACTGCAGCCTGCGTGGCGTGTCGTCGGAGCGCGTCGGCGGTGGAGATCTCACGTCCATCTACGCGACGATAGAGGGTGAGAACATGGAGGTTATCCTTCTTGAGAAGGCTCCCGCGATCGCCCTGTACGCGCCCGACAGCGTCCAACCCTGGGACGATGCCGTCATGCTCGCGCTCGAGTATGCCGGCGTTCCATACACGGTCATCTGGGACGCGGAGGTGCAGGCGGGCGTCCTCGATCGATACGACTGGCTCCATCTCCATCACGAAGATTTCACGGGACAGCACGGCAAGTTCCACGCCTCCTATCAGAACGCGGACTGGTACCGGGAGCAAAAGGCGCTCGCCGAACGGCTTGCGGCCGAGCAGGGGTTCCCGTCCGTCTCCGAGCACAAGAAGGCGAGCGCGCGGGCCATCAAGGAGTACGTCCGCCGGGGCGGATTCCTGTTCTCGATGTGCTCGGCGACAGACAGCTTCGATATTGCGCTCGCATCCGAGGGAGTCGATATCGTCGCCGCGCCGTTCGACGGTGATCCGCCGCAACCGGATTGCCGCGAGCGGCTCGACTATTCGAAGTGTCTGGCGTTCGAGGGATTCGCGCTCATCACGAATCCGAACGTCTACGAGTTCTCGGACATCGACATGACCGACGAGGTGCGCAACCGCCCCGAAGAAACCGATTACTTCACGCTGTTCGAGTTCGCAGCCAAGTACGATCCGGTGCCGACGATGCTCACCCAGTGTCACGTGGGCATCGTCAAGGGCTTCATGGGGCAGACGACGAGCTATCGCAGAAGCCTCGTCAAGAAGCACGTTCGCGTTCTCGCGGATTACCCGGGACGGGACGAGGTCAAGTACATCCACGGGAACTTCGGCCGCGGGACATTCACCTTCTTCGGAGGGCACGATCCCGAGGACTACCGTCACCTTGTCGGCGACCCGCCGACGATCCTCTCCATTCACAAGAACTCTCCAGGCTATCGCCTGATTCTGAACAACATTCTGTTTCCGGCCGCGAAGAAGAAGGAAAGGAAGACCTAGGCAACCGCCCCGGGGATAATCGGATTGACTCGAGGCCTTCGGTGGGGTACGCTATCTTCCGTGGTGACTGGGAGATGCGGATGATGGTGGTTGATGGTCACCCCTGGGCGGTTCCCGTCCAGGAGGCGTTCCGGATTCAGGAGAGCCTGCGGAGCCGTCTCGTTCATTCCGATGTTGAAGACGAACCGCGAACGATCGCGGGCATCGACGTGTCCTTCTCCCGCGGTCTCAACCTCCTCTACGCCGCGATCGTGCTGCTCGACGCCAAGACGCTCGAGCTGGTCGATTCCGCCACGGCCGCCCGCGAACCCGGTTTCCCTTATATACCTGGTCTCCTGACATTCCGTGAGGGACCGGTTGTGCTCGACGCGTACGAGCGGCTTTCGCTCGAACCGGATCTCCTGATGTTCGACGGCCAGGGGATCGCCCACCCCCGGGGGTTGGGACTGGCGGCGCACCTCGGTGTGCTGCTCGATCGCCCGTCGATCGGATGCGCGAAATCCAGACTGATCGGAGAGTTCAAGGAGCCGAAACAGAAGCGCGGCTCGATGCGGACGCTTTCGATCGGGCGGAAGAAGGTCGGCGTCGTTCTGCGCACGAAAGACTTTACGAAGCCGCTGTTCGTTTCGCCCGGGCACAGGATGTCCGTTGAGACGGCCGCGAGACGAGTGTTGGACGCCGGCGGCGGATATCGGCTGCCGGAGCCGACGAGGCTCGCTCACATCGAAGCAGGGCGGGCCAAGGCAAAGAGGTGAGCGCGAGAGGAGAGCACGGTTGGGGCCAGACGATAGAGGGACGGGAGGTGTTGAGATGCCTAGTTCGTTTCCTGCCTGCCGCATGTGTGAGAAGGGTGTTCTGATCCCCCTTTCGGACTACGGGCGTGATGGGGCGGCTATTACTTACAAGGCCTGGGTCTGTTCGAATCCCGAGTGTGGTTTCCACCTGCGAATTGATAACGGAGAGATCAGCCGCGGCGCGAGGATCGGCGAAACCGCGAAGTAGTGGCGCCGCGAGAGATGTTGGGCGGGGTACATAAGCACGGCAGTATAGGCTTCATCCGTGCTCGCTCCTCTTTGCTCACCTGAAAGGCAACGACGATGCTTCGGGCGGTCATCCTTGATCTCGACAACACGCTGACCGACTTCATGAGAATGAAGACGATCTCGGTCGAGTCCGCGATCGCAGCGATGATCGACGCGGGCCTCCGGATGTCCGCGGATGCCGCCAAGGAGAGGCTCTTCGACATCTACGATCGGGAGGGGATCGAGGACCAGCGGGTCTTCGACAGGTTCCTCGAGGAGGAGTTCGGCGAGATCGATCCCCGGATCCACACGGCCGGCATCCTCGGTTACCGACGCGGGCGCGAGTACACTCTCGTGCTCTACCCGCACGTCAAGCGGACGTTGCTGGAGCTGGCGAGGCGCGGTCTCAAGCTCGTCGTCCTGTCGGACGCGCCGCGCTACCAGGCCTGGTCGCGGCTCTGCTACCTGCAGCTTGAGCACTTCTTCGACCACGTCATTACATTCGAGGACACCCACGTCCGCAAGCCGGATCCCGCACCATTCAATAAGGCCATCGAGCTGCTGCAGATGCGCCCCGATGAGGTCATCATGGTCGGGGACTGGCCGGAGCGCGACATGGTCGGCGGCTCGACCGTCGGGATCAGGACCGTTTACGCGAAGTACGGAGACACATCCGGGGCCGCGGTCTCGGGCGCGGACTACGAGATCGGCGATATCTCGGAGCTCGTCCCGATCGTCGACGAGCTGATGGGGGAGTCGGGGTAGGGGGAACGGGAGTGATCCGTGCCGTCGGGACGGATGTGGTCGACCACGACCACTTCAGAGAAGTCCTCGCGAAGGCCCGCCCGGGCTTCGTAGAGCATCTGTTCACACCTCGCGAGATCGAGTACTGCGAACGATTCAAGAACAGGATCTCCTCGTTCGCCGCGATCTTCGCTGCGAAGGAGGCGTTCCTGAAGGCGCTCCGCACGGGCCTCGCGCCCGGCATCCGCTGGACCGACGTCGAGATTCTGCACCAGGAGAACGGCGCGCCGTCGATTGTGGCCCATGGGCGCTGCGCGCGGCTCCTGGGCGAGGGGCGCGCCCACGTCAGCCTTTCGCACTCGCGGAACACGGCGCACGCCGTTGTTGTGATCGAGGATCACCGGCCGTGAAGCTTGTCGACTCCAAGACCATGAGGGCGATCGACGCCCACACGATTGATGAACTCGGCATCGCCGGCCTGCGGTTGATGGAGAGCGCCGGGCTGGGAACGGTTCTCTTCATCGAAGAGGCGATCGGCGTCGAACCCGGACAGGTCGTCACCGTTGTTTGCGGGAAGGGCAACAACGGTGGTGATGGGTTCGTCATCGCCCGGGAACTGAGGGCGCGCGGTGTCGACGTTCGCGTCTACCTCGTCGGTCACTCCGCGGACATCGCCGGGGACGCCAGGACGAACCTCGATCGGTACGGTGCGGGCAACATCTCGGAGCTTCCCGACGGCAGAAGCGTCGCGGAGTTCGTCGACGTGATGGGCAAGAGCACGTTCGTGGTCGATGCCGTCTTCGGTACCGGGTTCAGCGGCGTGCCGCGCGGTCTGTCAGGCACCGTCATCGGACAGATCAATCTGTCGGGGAGGCCGGTGCTGGCGATCGACGTTCCGTCCGGCCTGGACGCAACGACCGGACGGGCGGGGGGCGAGTGCGTGCGCGCGACGTGGACCTGCACGATGGGTCTGCCTAAGCGGGGTTTCTATGTTCATCCCGGGCGGGAGCTGGTTGGAGAAGTGCACGTCGTCGACATCGGAATCCCGTCGGAGGCGCTCGACGCCGTCGGGGTCCGCGACAACGTGCTCTTCCCCGACGAGATCGCGGCGCTGCTTCCGCGACGTCCACACGACGGTCACAAAGGCACGTTCGGTCGGGTGCTTGTTATCGCGGGGTCGGTCGGCTACACCGGGGCCGCGGCGCTCACGTCGATGGCCGCTCTTCGAAGCGGCGCGGGGCTGGTCACGCTCGGATTGCCCGAGAGCCTGAATGACGTGGCGGAGGTCAAACTGACCGAGGTCATCACGGCGCCGCTCCCCGAAACATCGGCGAGATCCTTGTCTCCCGAAGCGCTCCCGGCGATCCGCGAACTCCTGGCGGGTGCGGACGCCCTCGCACTCGGTCCCGGCCTTTCCAGGAATCCGGAGACGCAGGTTCTTGTGCGGTCGCTTATCGAAGAGCTGACGAAGCCCTGCGTCGTCGACGCGGACGGTCTGAACGCGCTGACGATGGATCGGATCGCCGGGCGAAGCGGCACGTCACCGATGGTGCTGACGCCGCATCCGGGCGAGATGGTGAGGCTCACGGGAATCCCGGCGGAGCGGGTCCGGGGGGCGCGCGAGGAAAGCGCGCGCGACGCGGCGGGTCGATCGCGGGCGACGGTTCTGCTGAAGGGCGCGGGGACCGTCACCGCTTCGACCGAGGGAGAGATCTACCTGAACCCGACCGGCAACGACGGACTCGCGACGGCCGGCAGCGGGGACGTGCTGACCGGCATCATCGCTGCTCTCCTGGCGGGCGGCGTGTCCGGAGTCCGGGCGGCGGCTCTGGGGGCATACCTGCACGGGCTGGCCGGTGACTTCGCCGCGGAGGCGAGAGGGCGTGTCGGCATGATCGCCGGCGACGTCCTCGAGGCGGTACCGGCGGCCTTCGCGTGTTTCGAATCCGGCGGATGATCTGATCGGCGGCGGCGAGAGGGCGCTCGAGTCGACAACGGAGGAGTAATGGGCAAGACACTCCAGGCGGAGGCGCGCCGGCTTGCGCCGAAGCTCAAGAAGATCCGGCGCGAGATCCACATGCATCCGGAGCTGGCCTACAGAGAGGTGCGGACGTCGAGGCTGGTGGCGAAGACGCTGCGTGCCGCCGGGCTCGAGGTTACAACCGGCGTGGCCAAGACGGGTGTCGTCGCTCTCCTGCGCGGCGGGCGTCCCGGGAAGACCGTCGCGATGCGCGGAGACATGGACGCGCTCCCGATCACCGAGCAGAACAACACGCCGTACAGGTCCCGCGTCGACGGCGTGATGCATGCCTGCGGCCACGACGGTAACACCACGACGGTCTTGGGCGCGGCCCTGATTCTCGCGCAGCGCCGCGAGACGATCAGCGGGAACGTCAAGTTCATCTTCCAGCCGTCTGAGGAGGCGCCTCCGGGTGGCGCTCTCCCGATGATCAGGCAGGGCGTGCTCAAGAAGCCGAAGGTCGACATGATACTGAGCCTCCACGTCGACTCAACGATTCCGACAGGGAAGATCGGTGTGAGGAACGGACCGATGATGGCGGCCGCCGACGACTTCTGGTTCGCCGTTCTCGGTGAGGCCTCTCATGGAGCGAAGCCGCACCTGGGTGTCGACGCGGTCGTGCTCTCGGCCCAGGTCATCCAGGCCCTTCAGGCGATCCCGAGCAGGCGCGTGAATCCGGTTCACCCCGTGGTGATCACGTGCGGGACGATCCAGGGCGGGTACAGAAGGAATGTCATCGCCGATCGCGTTGAGGTTGAAGGGACGATCCGCACCCTCGACGCGAAGGACAGGAAGCTCGTACCGAAGCTGGTCGAGCGCACCCTCTCGAGCGTGACGAAGGCATCCGGTGGGGGCTACGAGTTCCGGTACAACGAGGGTTACCCGATCCTGACATGCGACCCCGGAGTCACTGAGATCGTGCGACTGGCGGCCCGTGACATACTCGGCCGCAGGGGCATCGTAGAGATCACGGAGCCGTCCATGGGCGGTGAGGACTTCGCCTTCTTCGTCAATGAGGTGCCCGGGATGATGTTCAGGCTCGGGACCATGAACAAGGAGAAGGGCTTCACCTATCCGTGGCACCACCCGCGTTTCGACATCGACGAGGACGCTCTCTGGATGGGAGCGGCCGTGCTGGCGCGGGCGGCGACGATCTGCTTAGAGGAGCAGTGACCGGCGTGGAAGTTGGGGAGCACGAGCTCATCGATCTGATCAGGAAGGCCGTGGGCGGCCCGAGCGGCGCGACGCTGGTCGGCATCGGGGATGACGCCGCCGTCTACGAGCCTACAGGTGAGCTCGCGCTCTTGACCTGCGACGCCTTCGTCGAAGATGTCCACTTCCGACGTTCGTTCGCCGCGTTCGGCCTGATAGGCGCGAAGTTCGTGATCTCAAACGTCAGCGACATCGCGGCGATGGGTGGATTCCCGACGCACGCAGTGGTTTCGCTGGGTGTGCCCGGCGACATGAGCGCCGCGGATGTCGAGAGACTATACGCGGGCATGCTCGATGCCGCCCGGCGGTACGGCGTGGAAATCGTCGGCGGGGACATCGTCGCGTCCAGGAGTGGACTCCTGGCGTCGGTCGCCATGGTCGGAACGGTCAGCAGAGAACGCGTCGTCACGCGCGCCGGAGCCGTCGTCGGAGACGTTGTTTTGACCACCGGCCGATTCGGAGGATCGGAGGCGGGCCTCAAGTCCCTGACGGAGGGTCTCAAGAACACTGGGCTCGTCCGGGCGGCCATGCGCCGCCATCTTGAGCCCGTCGCCCGGATCGCGGAGGCCCAGGCGCTAATCGACGTGGCCACGCCGCACGCGATGATCGACGTCAGCGACGGCCTCGCCTCGGAGGTGCGCCACCTGGCGGACGAGAGCGGCGTGGGCATGAGGATCCACCGGGACAGGATCCCGGTTGCCCCCGAGGCCGTGGAAGTGGGCCGTATTCTGGGCATCGACCCACTGGAGCTGGCCCTCGGCAGCGGCGAGGAGTTCGAGCTGCTGGTGACGATCCCGGCGTCCGAGGCGGAGCGGACGATCGAGCACGTTTCAGCGGTTACGGGGACGGCCGTGACATGCATCGGGGAGGTTACGGAGCGCCTGGAAAGGTGTATAATGGTAGATCCCCGCGGCGATGAGGAACCTCTGCCCCGGGTTGGATACGAGCATCTGGCGGCCCCCCGAAACTAGACACCGGAGGCATCGCATCGTGCGGATCATCGTGGTCGTCAGCCTGTTTCTGTTGGCCTTCGCCGCCGGCGCCCCGGCCGGCGTGTTGAACGGGAACATTATCACAGACAAGATACTGACCTTGGCCGAGAGCCCGTGGCTCGTCACGAGCAATGTCGAGGTGCGCTTCGGCGCGACCCTGACGGTCGAGCCGGGTGTCGAAGTGTTGTTCTACGGTCCGTACAGGATCGTGACAGACGGTGACGCCGCGAACGCGATCGTCGCCATCGGGACGCCGGCCGACAGTATCGTCTTTAAGTCGGCGAATCCGAATCCGGGCCCGGAGGATTGGGAGTGGATCGAAGTGTTCAACTCAAGCGGCTCGGCGTTCAGACACTGCATCTTCCGCCACGCCGACCAGACGCTTCGGATCTCGAACTGCTCGCCGGCGGTCGAGTTCTGTACCTTCCGGGAAAACAAGACCAACATCTGGTGTGTGAACGCGGATCCCCTGATCCAATCGTGCACGATCACCGACTGGGCCTTCGTCGGGATCTTTCTCCAGAGTGGGAGTTCCCCGACAATCCGGGAATGCAACATCTTCCGCGGGCGCTCGGGCACTCGTCAGGGCGAGAGCATCTACCTCAGTATCTACAATCCGCCGACGATGGTGACGATCGACGCGACGAGAAACTGGTGGGGGACGACGGACCTCGGGGAGATCGAGGACTCCATCTACCACGGTGTCGACACGACTGACCTCTGGGGGATCGTCGACTTCGCTCCGCCGCTCGAGGAGGTGCCTGTCGAGAACGTCAGCTGGGGGGCGATTAAGCTACTGTTCAAGGACTGAACATTTCCAGCGGTAGCTGCTGTACCCTGAGGCCCCACACCGTGGGGCCTTTCTGTCGTTGGTCGGAGGGGGACCATGTCTCACGATTAACTGTTGACACCCTGCACAAGCTGTGTTATTCTCGATAGTAGATGGGGATCAGAGGGCCTTCGACCTGGGAAGTGGTCGGAGGCCCTTGTCCTTTTGATGCGAGAACGAGTTAACGAGGCGGTTGCGGTGAGAGGAAACGGGGTGACGATGCCGGGACGGACGAAGCGGACGCTGGGCGCGCTGGTCGGAACCTGGGTAGCGCTGATGGTTCTTCCTGTTCTTTCGGCGGCCGCCACCGACGAGGTGGCCGCCACCTTCCGATTCAGCGCGTCCGATCTCCGCTTCGAGGTCTTCGAGGGATACGACGTGGTATCCCTCGAGGGAACCGATCGTCTGACGACACCCGGCGAGCCGATGCTCCCTGCCTTGAACGCCGAGCTGCTGCTTCCTCCCGGGAAGACGGCGGCCGCCGTATCGGTCGACTACGGCGGTACCGTCATCCTACCGGGCGAGTACACGGTCTTGCCCGCACCCCGGCCGGTGTCATTTTCCACAGACAAGACGGCAGAGATTCCCCATCAGGATGACAGAACATATCGCTCTGTGCTGCCGTACCCTTGCGAGGTTGCTCGCCTGGCCGGGGCGGGCTCTCTTTCGGGCTATTCCATCGCCGAGGTTGCCGTCACGCCGCTTCAGTACGTGCCGGCGACGGGCGAGCTGATGCTTCACACGAAGGTCACGGTCACCGTGGCCGTCATCACTGCCGGGGATCTGCGGCATTCGCCCGCGCCCTCGGCGGCGGCGGGGCGCCTGGTGGCGGCACGCATCGCGAACCCCGAGGCGCTGACCCTCTACGAGCCGCGCGGTACCGCGGGAGAGGCGGCGGACGGTATTTCCTACCTTGTGATCTGCCCCGATGAGTTCGTCTCGGCCTTCGAGCCGTTGGCGGAGTGGAAGACAAGGAAGGGCGTTCCAGCTGCGATCGTGACCGTAGAGGAGATCCTGAGTGATCCGCTCTTCGAGGGCGGGGACGCCGCCGAGGAGATCCGCAACTGCATTCGTCACTACCGCGACGCGCACGGGCTGGCGTGGGTTCTCCTCGGAGGAGACACCGCGAGCGTGCCGGCACGCGCGGCGTACGACTTCTTCCATGACTTGGGGATCCCCTGCGACCTCTACTACTCAGACCTCGACGGTTCGTGGAACGAGGACGGCGACTCGCGCTGGGGAGAGGTTGGGGAGGATTCGATCGACATGCATGCCGACGTCTATGTCGGGCGCGCGCCGGTCGAGACGGTCGCGGAGGCCGAGACCTTCGTCGAGAAGGTGCTTCTCTATGAAGGAGGAGTGCTCGGTCTTCCGGACGACCATCAGCTGAGGATGCTCTTCCTGGCGGAGATCCTCTGGGACGATCCCGATCCATACACGGACGGAGGCGAGGCGCTCGACATGATCGAAAGTGAGTCGGTGCCGGGCCGCTTCGCGCCGGTGACGAAGCTCTATCAGAGCGCCGGATCTCTCGATCACGGTGCGGCGATGTCGCAGTTGAACGCGGGCTGCGGGATCGTCGTACACGAGGGGCACGCGAACATCGCCGCGGTGGGCCTCGGCCCCGACGCGCTGACGGCGGCGGATCTGAGCGCCCTGACGAACGGCTCGCGGGTCGGGCTCTGGTACTCGATCGGCTGCTGGTCGGCTGCGATCGACTACGACACCTTCGGCGAGCACTGGTTGAACAACGCGAACGGCGGTGGGGTTGCCTACGTCGGCAACTCGCGGTACGGCTGGGCGTGCCCCGGCTACCCCGGCCAGTGCGTATCCGACCTCTTCAGTCGACGCTTCTTCGAGTCGCTCTTCGTTAAGGAGCTGTCGCACGCCGGTCTGGTCCACGCCGACGCCAAGGAGCAGTACGTGAGCGTCTCCCGCGACGACGATTACATGCTGTACGCGATGTACGAACTGAACCTGCTCGGTGACCCCGAGATGCCGATCTGGACGGACGCCCCTTCGCCGCTCGACGTTTCTCATACCTGCAGCGTTGAGAGCGGAGGGGCGGTCGTCGTCGAGGTCGGCGTGACTTCACAGGGGACACCGGTCGAGGGCGCCGTCGTCTGCCTCTGCGACCTGTCGCAGAGCGTCTACGAGATCTCGGTGACCGGGCCGTCGGGACAGGCGACGTTGACGGTGGAAGCGGGCGACATCTCGGGGCCGGCGTCTCTGACCGTGACGGCGGGAAACAGCGTTCCGATGAGTGAGGCGATCCAGCTCGACACGGGCGAGACGGGCGTCGAGGATGTCTTGGTCGCGACGACCGAGCTGCTTCAGAACTACCCCAATCCGTTCAATCCGGTGACCAGTATCGCCTTCGCGATGGCGTCTCCCGGTCGCGTCGACCTCGCTGTCTACGACGCGTCCGGAAGAAAGGTGGCGGTCTTGGTCGCCGAGGATGTGGATGCCGGCCTTCACAGGATCTCGTGGGACGGCCGGAGCGACACCGGACACGACGTCGCGTCCGGTGTCTACTTCGCCAGGATGCTGGCGGAGGGGCAGCACTTTGAAAGCAAGATGATCTTGATGCGGTGAGTCGTCCGGGCTCTTCCTGTGGCCTCGACCTCGAGCCCCCGGCGCCGTCAGGCATTCCGCACCAACTCGGGCCGGTGCGGAGGCGCAAGGAACCGCAGCACATTCCGTGCTCTCTAGAGACCTGGCACGAGCGACTGCGCACCGGGAGCACGACGAAGGCGGGTGTCGGTGACGACTCAAAAGCGGATGCTGGGGCACGCGAGCGAGTTGTGCCTCTACCGAGGGCGCGACGAGCAGCCTGGATACAGCGTGCCCCGGCACCGCCCCCGCTTCAAACGGGATTTGCCGGGAGCCGAACGAGCGCACCGCGGTTCGTGGGGCAGGGCTGCTGGCCGGTTCCCTCGCCGAAGTCATCAGAAGCGACCTGGGCACATGACACCTGAGGGGCCGGTCGGCAGCTTCTTCTGTTTATGGACGAGACCGCGGTGCCGCGCCGGAACCTGAGTTTGGGTTGGGACGGCCTAGGCCGCGGCCGCGATCCTCTCCTCGAGCGCGGCGATGTGGTGATCGATGATCTCCGGTCCGGTGATCTCACCGTGACCCGGGACGACACGTTCGATTTCGATCTTCTTCAGCTTCTCGAGCCCGGCCACCCACTTCTTCCATTCCCGCGCGTCTCCGAACATCGTGACCGGCCCCGCCTTCTCATTGATTGCGTCCCCTGCGAAGAGCACCTTCGTCCGTGGGTGGTAGACGACCACCTCGGAAGGCACGTGCCCGGGCAGGTGCATGATCGCGATCTCCTCTCCGTTGACAGCGAGAGAGAGCTCCTCGCCCACGAGCCGGTGCGGTGAGACAGGGTGCACGAATCCAATGTTCCTGCGATACGTCTCCTGATCGATCTTGAGGAAGGCCGCCAGCATGCTCGAGTAGTCCTTCGCGGCCAGGTGCTTGCGCATTTCCGCCATGCCTTCCGAGAACAGCCTGTGCGCGTAGATGAGGCTGTGGCGGTCGTCGAAGTAGCTCGTCGCAAAGCAGTGATCGAGGTGGTGATGTGTGAGGACGAGGTACGTCATCTCGCGCCTCGGCGCGTGCCTCTGGGCGTAGTCCCAGATGAACGATGCCTGAACCTCCGTCTGCCCCGAGTTGATGAAGACCAGGGCCTTCGAAGTTGTGATGATGCCGACGTTGGCCGCGTGGATCGTCTCGATCGTCTCCATGTCGAGAATCGCGTGGACGCCGTCGTTGAAGTCGACCGTCCGGGGTGTCCCAAGACCTGGCTGGCTCATAGCTCTACCCCCAAGCACGAGACGTTGTGCGGCCGTCGCCGGCCGCTCGGATGATCGGTGTGGTTGGCCCAGTTAGCCGACGAAGATGGGGCGCTCGGAGAGGCGCACCGGGACGTTCAATGGCCTCCATGGCTTACCTGAGATCTGCTCCTCGATAATCGAGTTCAGCTCGGATGGAGCATGGGTCTTCTGCTCGTTGTCTCTGGTCCGAACGGAGAGCTCGCCGCTCTCGATCTCTCGGTCGCCGACGACGAGAACGTAGGGCACCCACCGGCGTTCCGCCTCGCGGATCTTCTTCCCGACGCTCATGTCGCGATCGTCGAAGTCGACGCGGCCGGACATCTTTCCGAGAAGCGACTCACAAAACTCGTGGTGCCTCTCGGCGACGGGGATCAGGCGGACCTGCGTCGGGGAGAGCCAGAACGGGAGCTTAGGCGGTACCTTGTCCCGCGTCCGGATCGCCTGCTGCTCGAGCAGCGCACAGACGACGCGCTCTATCGATCCGGAGATCGATGTGTGCATGAGTATCGGGTTCTTCTTCGCTCCGTCCTCGTCGACATACGTGATCTCGAAACGCTCCGTGTTTTCGACGTCGATCTGTACCGTGGAGAGGCACGACGACTTGGCCTGGGCGTCGAGGAAGTTGAACTCGAGTTTGGCGACGAAGTAGAAGAAACGCTCATCCCAGATCTCGACCAGGATCGGTCGGTCGGCACGGCGCACGATCTCACGGGCGAAGTCCGGGTCCTCTTCAAGGAATCCGCGCACGAACCGGACGGCTATCTCGTAGTCGAGTTCGAAGTCCCTCATGCACTGCATGGAGAGATCCATCTGTCGGAGGAATTCCTCTCGGGCCTGCGCTTTGTCCCGCGCGAGCGTGTGGAGATCGGGCATCGTGAATGTCCGAAGCCTTCGGAGGCCTGCCAGCTCGCCGGACTGCTCGCGGCGGAAGGAATAGTGGCTCATCTCGAAGAGCCGCGACGGCAGCATCCTGTGGGAAAGCTGCATGTCGTGCTGCATCAGGTACTGCCCGAAGCAGGCGGCGAACCGGAGGAAGTACTCCTTCTTGTCCGAGAGCAGCACGTACTGGCGTGCCGGGAACCGGTTCAGGTAGCTCATGAGGTTCGGGTGCTGATAGTCGTACATGATCGGCGTCTCGACCTGCATGGCCCCGTAGGAGGAGAGGAGATCGGCGACGTGCTCCTCCGCGAGGTGCTTGATCAGGGCGCCGTTGGGGTACCAGCGGAAGTTCCCGGGGTCGGAGGCCGGTTCGTAATCGACCAGCTCGTGCCGGCGCATGAGATCGATGTGGGCCGGCGGCTCGGCGGATACGCGAGTGCCGGAGATCTCGTAATCGAACATCTGGCGGAAGGTGGCGCGGTCCCCGAAGTCGAACGACTCCGCGGTTACATCGCCTCCGTCCGGGGTCAGAACGCGCCAGTCCGAATTGAGCTCTCGCTCCTTCGCGATGGCCTCCGAGGATGCTCTGAGCTCGGCGCCCTTCTCACCGTCCCTGCCCGGGAGGATCGTCTTCGCCAGCTCCGAGAGCGGGTGCCCCTTACACTCGATCTCGAAGCCCTTGTAGAAGCCGAACGGAGCCTCGTGGATCTCGAGGTCATCCTGCCCCTCTATCAGCTGCCGGATCCGGGCGAGCACCTTCGTCGCCACGCGGGGTGACGACAGGTTGCTCGAGAGGTGGGCGTAGGGGTAGAGCATGACGACCTTCGCCTCGAGCTCGCGGGCGTGATCGACGATGGTCGAGACGGCCTGTCCCGAGACCGACTCGATGTCGTCCTCGTCGGGCTTTTCGGACGCGATGAACGCGACGAGCGATTCCCCGATGGAGCCGCTCTGCGCCTCCTCGTCAAGCTCGGCCTGAGACGAGACGGCCGACGTGCGCTCGGTCACGTGGAACGAGAACCTGTCTGCGTGGATCAGTAGAATACGCATACCGTCGTCGCCGATCCTTGGGTTGCGGGGGAGGCGCTTCTGCGCCTGCATGTCACATGACGCCGATGCGACGTCATCGCCATTGTATCACGGCTCGGCGCGGTCCTCAAACCGTGCGGTTACCTGGCCGGCCCGCCTCCAGCACGCGCACGATCGCCGGGATCAGGGCGAGCTGAATCGCGACTCCGATCCATCCGGCACCGATGGCCCCGAGCGCGAGCGCGACCGACCGCCCGCTGATGCCGATGACCGGGGCGAGCCACACCACGACGGCGAGCCAGACGATCCGCCCCGCCAACATCGCCGCGATCAGAGTCACGTGGAGCGGGAGGATCCCTGCCAGGGTGCCGTCGGTCCCCGTCGCCCGATGAAAGACCGATTCGATCCGTGGTCTCAGGAGGCCGGCGACGATTCCGTAAGTCGCTATCTCGAACATCATGGGCACGGCAAGATAGATGGGTGGCCGCCCCGTCAGAAGCAGACTCATAAGCGGCGAACCGGCGCCGACGACGAGACCGCTCACGGGCCCGAGGAGCAGCCCCGCGATGAACGCGGGCAAATGCATCGGCAGGAAGATCCGTCCTCCCAGGGGAAGCATGTGAAAAGT
>Ga0272444_10001319_pt1 | contig 24104 bp, 24 predicted proteins | sample SSMForm13_FD_201033 | JGI IMG/M metagenome (GOLD analysis project Ga0272444, IMG submission 201033) | Marine sediment archaeal communities from Little Sippewissett salt marsh, Falmouth, MA, United States - SSM-Form-13 | ecosystem: Environmental > Aquatic > Marine > Wetlands > Sediment ...
ACGTCACTCGCTAGCGCCGCGAGGGCAATCGCTGTGCAGACAAGGGCAACCAAGCCGGCAATACGCATCGTCAGAGTCCCTTCTGGGAAAGCAGATCGTTCATTAGCGCGATCAGTTCGGATTCCCGACCACGGGGAACAAGCGCAGCTGCGGCATATCCATGGCATGCGTCGATGGATCCGCCAACTCGCAACGCGGCCTCGGGAAGGAGCCAGTCAAGGCCCGGCATCGATCCGTCGACAATCCTCTCTCCCAGAGGCGTTGGAACGCGCATCGACACCTTCACCAGATCCCAGGAGAACACGCCCAAGCCGGGGACCTCGGTGGGCATGTCCTGGAAACCAGCAATGTACCTGTCGCTTGACATGAACGCTTCGTCACGGATATCCATGCAGAACTCGCCGATGATCTTCACGCCCATCGGCGCGAAGCCTTCACCGACCGCGAACCATTGGATGTGAGGTGTCACTGCAAGCCCCCCGGCGCCGAGCCGGGCAAGCTCGCGAGTGAAGCGCTCATCTCTGAGGGCTGTCAGCTCGGCCAGCTTCTCCTGATACAGCGCCGTTTGCCCGTGTAGACACGCCTCCACGCCAGCTTCGGGTCCGCCCATCGCGTAGCCGGCTGCTCCCAAGGTCGTCAGTGACTTGGCGAACGGTTGCATCGGAATCGGCGCTCCAAACCTGGTCAGGGTGTATGTTTCGCGCCCATGATCCTCGCGAACTTCCATATCCCCCTGTGCCACGGCGTCGAGCATGGCGTCACGATTCTCGCCGACAAGGCGTCCCTCTCTGTCGTGCGAGTCTCCGAGAGCGCCGATGACACCGAGATAGCTGAGATCGATGTTCTCTGGATTCATCACCTGTGCGAAGATCGTGGCTCCTGTGGCTGCGGAGATCTTGTCCTCCCCGGACAGCCCGAAGAATTCCGTGGACAGGCAGAGGACTCTCTCCGAGACGGAATGCTCTGCTGGGTGGTGATCAAGAATCATCGTGAACGAGCGGTCCCGATTGGCTCGGCAGATCACGGGGGCGGCACGGCCGCCAAGATCCGTATATACGACTGGCTTCCCTGCAGCCTGATCATGGATCCGTTCGATGATCGGAGGGTGCACTCGCTCGAGCGGGATGCGCTCCACGCTGAATCCATCCCGGGAGAGTGCAGCATCCAGAGTGACGGCGGATGAAATCCCATCCGAGTCATTGTGATGCACCAGCAGAATCTCCTGCCCACGTCCTTCGGCGCGCAGGCGCGCGATGGCATCTCCCAGTGCGGCGATGTAGGTCTGCTTGCTCAACGAACCCTCCTCATACGGCAAGAATGTCAATCACGGAATCGAAGGCGTAATCGGGCGACACGTGAAGCGACCGGAGTTTCTCTTCTGTCATCGCACCGGAACGCACGAAAAGCGTTGTCATCTGCATCTCCTGCCCGGCAAGCATATCCGTATCCATATCGCCGACGATCGCGCATTGCGACCCGTCGAGCTCCAATCTGCCCAGCGCAATCTTCACGATGTAGGGCGACGGCTTGCCGATGATGGCATCCGGCTCGCGATCGGCCATGTAGGAGAGCGCGCCGATCATGGCGCCGGTTCCGGGGATGACCCCGTCCGGCGCAGGGAAGATCCGATCCGGGTTGGTGGCGATGAACTTCGCGTTGGCATGATAGAGAGCGCGGAGCGCACCTGTGATTCGTGATCCATTGTCTGCTGTGATCTCCCCGCGACCATCAAACACGGATCCGATGACAACCACATCCGTGGACAGGGGATCCTCCACCAGTTCAAGGCCGGCCATCTCGAGCTCCCGCCGCAGTCCGGGGGCTCCGATCATGTAGACCTTGGCCGACGGCCACGCGTTCGCCACGTATTGCGCTGTGGCAAACGTCGAGAGCACCAAGTCGTCTGCCTTGACGGGAATTCCCAGACGTGTGAACTTGGCGATGTACTCCTCACGGGACTTGGTGGAGTTGTTGGAGATGAAGATGACACGCTTCCCGCCGCGGCGAAGGCGGTCGATGGCCTCATCGGCCCGCGGGATCAACGTCTCTCCACGGCAAAGCACCCCGTCAACGTCGAAGACGAACCCATCGCATGTAGCGAGTGGGTGATGTGGTCCGAGATGGGTGAGGTCCCCGGCGTCGGGAAACCAGTCTGTCATGATGTACCTCCGACACCCCGCTGAGCGGAGCAAGATTGAGGCGCTCGTTGAAGGATCTCCAGGAGAATGTGCGGATAGTCGCTGATGATGCCATCGACGCCCATCTCGATCAGTCGTTCCATCCAGTCCCGGTGATCCACAGCCCACGGATAGACGGTGAGATCCGATTGGTGCGCTCGCTCGATCAGCGCGGATGTTGTCTGTGCCCAATGCGGCAACAATGCGTTCGGCGCGAGCGCGTCGACCTCATCCCACAGCGTGAGCCACTCCCCTGCATACAGCATGCCGATGCGAGCCTCTGCCGCGATGTTCCGAAGGGTCTGAAGCGTCCGATGATCGAACGAGATCACCGTGGTCCAATCCTGGGCCGCGTGCTTGCAGAGGATCTGCCACAGCCGCTCTTCGACCCAGGCGTACCTCTCCAGATCGTGTCGCGTTCGCTTCACCTCGAGAATGACCTCGAGCCGGCCGGCGGCAAGTTCGAGTGCCTCGGGAAGAAACAGAAGTTTCTCTGCCGTTCCGGATGAGCGATTCGAGCGGATGAGCAGCGCCCTTAGCTCGTCACTCGTCATGGCATTCGTCCAACCCGCGTGCCCCGTGATCCTCCCGAGGTGGGCATCGTGGAACACCACGAATTGCTTGTCGGCCGTGGGCCAGATGTCGATCTCGACGGCATCAAGGCCGAGCTGAAGGGCGTGTCTCAAGCCGCTTGCCGAGTTCTCGGCGGCGGCAACACCGGCCCCCTTGTGACCGATGATCTTCACTTCTCCTCCGTCAGGGCGAATCCTCTCATGAACTGCTCTTGGAGAAGGATGAAGAGAATGAGTGGAGGAAGCATGGTGATGACCACGCCTGCCATGGAGACGCCCCAGTGAACCATGCCCTCTGGACCGGAGCTGGTCAGTCGCTTCACGCCCATCTGGATCATCTGGTTGTCGTTGGAGCTGATGATGATCAGCGGCCATAAGTACTGGTTCCAGATGTACACGAACTCAATCACGGCAAGGGCCCCGATGGTGTTCATGGACATCGGGACAAGGATCCTCCAGAGAAACCGTAATGGGCCTACTCCATCGACGCGGGCCGCATCCACCAGGGATGCAGGAATCGACATGAAATGCTGCCGGAAGAGGAACGTACCTGTTGCCGAGGCGAGGAATGGGATCGTGAGTGCCCAGAACGTATCTCCCCACCCCAGACTTGAGACGAGCTTGAACAACGAGACAACCCGAACGGGGACTGGCATCATCAACGTAACCAGAATGAAGATGAAAACAAGCCCCTTGAACCGGAAGTTGAAATACACCAACGCGAGAGCGGCAAACAACGAGAGCAATGTCTTGCCGATCATCACCGTCGCTGCCACGCCAAGCGTGTTCAGCATGAGGGTGCCCAGGTTGTAGCGCTGCCAGGCAGTGGAGTAGTTCTCAATCACCGATCTTCCGATGCCGAACTGAGGTGGATACATCTGGATCTGTGCCGTGCTCTGTGTGCTCTTGATCACGGCGAACAGAATCGGTGCGGCTACGAACAGCACAGCCAACAGCAGTGCAAGATGCGTGGAGAGTGTCGAAATCTTCGGACGCCAGTAGTACCACGTTTCTCCTCGAGTTCTATCCACCATAATGGACCCTCTTCCCTGTGGTTCGGAACTGGATCACTGTGAGCCCGACAACCATCACGAAAAGAATGACTGACTGGGCCGAAGCCATCCCCCACTTGTTGTGCATGAACGCATCGCGATACATGTTGTAGATCAGGATGTTCGTCGCGTTGTCCGGACCGCCTTTCGTGAGCACATCGATCAATCCGAACGTCCCGAAGAAGGCGTAGATCATGTTCATAATCATGAGAAAGAAGAACGTGGGCGACAGAAGCGGGAACGTGATGCGCCAGAAGCAACGCCACGAGCCTGCGCCATCGATCCTTGCTGCTTCGACGGCTTGTCCGGGAACGTTCTGCAGGCCTGCAAGCATGAAGACGATGTTATAGCCGAGGTTCTTCCAGACTGCGGCGGAGATTACGAGCAGGATCGCCAGGCTCTTGCTCGTGACCCAATCCGGTGAGATGCCGACCGTTCGCTGGAGCAAGTAGTTCACGACACCGGCGGTCGGGTTGAATAGGAAGAGCCAGATGGTTCCGGCAACAGCGGGAGAGAGAGCATAGGGCCAGATCAGCAGCGTGCGGTAGATCCTGGCACCGCGGACCTTGCGGTTTGCCAGAAGAGCAATACCCAACGACAGACCTAACCCTATGCCAACAATCCCTGCGGCAAACAGAATCGTAACCCAGAGACTATGCAGGTAGTCCGGCGATGTGAACAGTCGGACGTAGTTCTCGACGCCGACCCACATGCTTCTGAGCCCCATGAACGCCGACCGCAAGAGACTCCAGCTGAAGCTTTGAGCTACGGGGTAATACAGGAACAGCCCACAGACCACAAGTGTCGGCAGCAGAACCACCCAAGGGAACCACTTACTCGGGAACTTGCTCACCATACGTGTTCCTTTTTCCGAAGGCGTCAAAAGGAGCGGGAAGCCCATGCTTGCGCCGGGCTTCCCGCGATTCGGTTCAACGGATTAGCTGCCCATCAGCTCCGCGTAGTCCACGAGAGCCTGGTCGATTTTGCCCTTCGCTTCAGTCAGTGCATCCACGGGGGATGTCCCTCCGTAGACAGCCTCCATTGCGTCTTCGAGGAACGTGCGAATCTCCGGGAAGACGCCAGCAAGAGCTCCCTGAGTGGCGGTCATAATCTGCGTTTCAGCCAGCTGATCGGCTGCTGTCCGGTAGTTCGGGTGCAGGTCATACCAGCCTTCGAGATCGAGAGCGTGGATCGAGGTGTCGCGAAGCGCGAAGTAGCCGGTTCCCTGGTGCCACTCGATGTCCTGCGACACCTGGGACATGTACACCACAAACTCCGTCGCCGCCTTGAGTTCGGCATCGGGGTGATCCGCAGTGACCCATAGCGAACCGCCGCCGATGACCACACCGCGCCGCTCGTACTCGTCAGGAACCGGCATGAATGCGGTGCCCACTTCCCAACCGCCGTCGAACGCGGCGTTCTCGGTGAGGTTCACGTCGGATGTGGAAGAGATCATCATTGCGCAGCGCTGGGTCGTGAAGTTCTGCCGCGCTTGAGCCCAATCTTCCCGGCCTGGGTTGACCCAGACACCGGTGTCGTACAGCTCCTTCAGCCACTCCATGATCACGACAGCAGCCGGATCGAGAAGATTGATCTCGGTTGCATAGCCGGAGCGCCCGTTATCGTTGTTGACCAGATCGACGCCCAGCTCGGCCATCCATTGCTCGAAGAACCATGAGTGCATTGGCCATGTGATGCCGGCCTCCGCAACTCCGGCATCCATCAGTGCTTGCCCGATTCGTAGGATGTCGGCGAAGCTCGGTTCGCGTGGCATCGTCTCGCCGATCGCGTCGAGCATCGTCTTGTTGTAGTAGAGGATGGAGTTCGAGGAGTTCCACGGGAAGGAGACCTGGCGACCGTTCACCTTGTAGTAATTGAGGGCAGGTCCGATGTAATCGCTCCATGGGATGATGACGTTGTACTGATCGATCAGATCCTCGGCAACTGCGAAGATCCCCATGTCAAGCAGCTGCTGCGTCCCAACCTCGAACGAATGCAGCACATGTGGAGCATTCCCCGCAATGGCCGCCGCCTGTGCAGCATTCAACGTATCGCGATAGGAGCCCTTGTACTCAACAACAACGAGAATCCCTGGGTGTGTGAGGTTGAAGTCATCCACCATGCGCTGGATCAGCGCCTCTCTTGTGCCGCTCATGGCATGCCAGAACGTGATTTCCACGTCCTCTTGTGCTACAGCAAGCCCCGATAGCAGACCGACGATTAGCAACGAAAGCAGCAAAACGCGTTTCACACTAACCTCCTTGGTTGCTGATTGATGTCCCTGTCATGCCTGTGACGCCTATTGTCAGTGCTCACCTCCTCGTCCATTTGTGAGGCAAACCTCCACGCCCCAACGGGCCAGCGCTTCGCGAGTGCCGGAGTCAGGTAGCTTGTCGGTAATCAACATGGAGATGTCGGATAGATCGGCGATTTTCCCGTGCGTGAGGACGCCGAACTTCGAGTGGTCAGCCACAATCACTGTGCGTTGGCTGCGTCGGCTGATCTCGGTTGCGATCGCGGACTCTTCAAGGGATGGGATTGTCAGTCCGTACTCCACGGATGCTCCGTTCACCCCGAGGAAAGCAAGATCGAAGTACACTCCTTCAAGCGCTCTCTTCGCGATGTGACCCACCATGGCCAGAGATACGCCGCGAAGGAATCCGCCGACGACAAACGCCTCCACATTGGATCTGGAGGCCAGTTCTTCAGCGTGATTCAAGGCGTTGGTGAAGATTCGGAGGTGCCTGTCGGACGGCAGGTTTCGGATGATCTCCATCGTTGTTGTGCCGTTCCCGATGAACACAGCCGTGCCTTCTTCGATCATGCTGGCGGCGAGACGCCCGATCGCCTGCTTCTCCCTGGCGTGCAGTTGGGCCTTTTCTCTGTAGGAAGCCTCTCTCGACAACCATCGCTGGGTGATCGCACCGCCATGGACTCGCTGGAGGTGTCCGTGATCCGCCAAGGTTCTCAGATCATTGCGGATCGTGGCAGAAGAGACGCTGTAGTGCTTCGCGAGTTCGCTCGTCTTGGTGACATGCTCATCCTCCATCATCCTGAGGATGTCCTGCCTGCGCTCCTCGGCTAGCATTTCCTTTCGAGTCATAGCGATCGCTGACATACTGTAGGCAGTTCAACAGAATCTGTCAAGTGGTGGGAGATCCGCCGGCCAGTCCCACGGTTGGTCGCGCCAAGTCGCCAAGAGCGCAGAGAACCGGTGCACGCATAGGGGAAACGCAACACCCGGGAACGGACCTGCAGATCACTGCTTCGACCTCATCGTCATCGGGAATCTAGTCCCCGTGCGTATGGCGGTGGTGCGGATCCGGACGGTGTGGATGGTTGTGGGTGAGAGGTTGATGCGTGTGGCCGTGGACATGGCCGCTACGTGCGGCCTGGCCGGGCGCATGGGGATGCTCGTGATGCATGTCGTCGTGGCAGTGGCTGTGGGTATGCGTGAGCCTGTCGTGGACGTGGGGGTGTTCGTGCTTCTCGCCGGCGAGCAGCACAGCAGCCAGAACCATCAGGGGGAGCGCGGCAAAGAACGTCCATTGCGGAAGTCCACGGAACACAATCAGCGAGAGCGCGACGCCGACGAACGGGGCCATCCCGAACAGCGCACCGGTTCGTGCCGCGCCCACCCGGCGAAGCGATTGCACAAAGAGAGCGATGCTTGCGCCGTAGCTGATGGTTCCCAGGAGGAGGGCATACAGCGCTCCGCTCAACGAAGGAAGCGGACGACCAAGCGCGATGCCGAGGAGGAAGGAGAAGCTGCCGGCGGCGATTCCTTTGATCGCCACGATCCGCTTCGGGTCCTTGAGCGAGATCTTCCCTGTGAGGTTGTTGTCGAACCCCCACGCCAAGCACGCGCCCAGCACAAGTAGCGCTCCCAGAGACGCTCCCCATCCACCTCCCGGATCGAAACTCAGCAAGACGCCACCGGCCGCAACCGCGCCGATTGCCGCCCATGTCTTTCGCCCAACCGATTCACGGAACAATGCGAATGCAACCAGACCGGTTGCGACAACTTCGAAGTTGAGCAGAAGCGATGTTGTCGCTGCCGGTGTCCGCTGGAGGCCGAGAAGAAGAAGAATCGGCCCGGCGACACCGCCCGAGATCACTGCACCGACAAGCCAAGGCGCATCCCGCTTCTCGAGACGCGCCTCTCGCTCGTCCGCTCCGATCAGTCGCCCGGCAAGCAGCAACAGCGCAAGTGAGCCGCCAGCACCGAGGTAGAGCAGGCCAGCTAGCAGGATCGGATCAACGCCGCCAAGGAGAAGCTTCGACAGCGGCGCACTGATCCCAAACAAGAAAGCGGCAGCAATCCCGAACCTCACAACAGCCTCCCCGCGTACCGTCGGAGTCTACTCCAACTGGAAGCCTGGCCGCAGGGATACCAGCGGGCTCGCTCATGAGACGGTGCCGTGCTGGACAAGACCGATCGGGAGCGCTCAACAACTTGTGGAATCCGGGCCGCCGCGCTCTGAACGGGCAGGGCTCCGGGACGTTTCACGTGGGTCGGCGGACAGCGAAGATCAGTGGATGAGCGCAAGCCCTCCTGCTATGCAGCCGTTGGGAGATCTTCCGCTTGCCAGGAACGCGAGTTGGCTTGTGCTCGCATAGTGACTGCGCTACCCTCATGAGCATCTTTCATTCGGGGAGAAGAAATGATCGCTGAGAAAGCCACACCCGCCGAGTTCTTGGAGCATGTCACGCAGTATGGAGCCGGCATATCCACCACCTCTTCAATCCCGCTGTACCTTCAGCTTCACCTGATCCTGCAGCGTGGCATTCGCGATTCCGCACTGGGCCCGGGGGACCGGTTCCCGCCGGAAGAGGCGATCGCGGCGCACTTCCGGGTTAGTCGGCCCACAGCCAACCGGGCTGTCCAGGAGCTGATCGACGAAGGTTGGCTGGTTCGGCAACGTGGGAAGGGGACGTTCGTTCAAGAGGCAGCACCGGCTCAGCTGTGGCTGCTGAACAACAGCTTGAGCTTCTCTGACGAAGTGGGGCGCCAGCGTGACCACAGAACCCGCTTCATCAAGCGAGTGATTGTTCCCGCGTCCAGGGAAGACTCAACGGCGCTTGACCTCGAGGAAGGCGAGAACGTGTGCTACATCCGCCGGCTCCACTCTGTTGGCCAGAGGATCATCATGGTCTGCGACTCCAAGCTTCCTTCGGCTCGGTTTCCCGGATTGGAGAAGGTGCCCTTTGTGGACAACAGCCTCTTCTCGACGCTGCGAGCAAGCTTCGGTTGTGAGATCCGGCGTGCCGAACGCTGTGCGGAGGCCTCTGCGATCCTTGACCCCGAGATCGCCGATCTGCTTGCCGTTCCTCTGTTCTCCCCGGCAATGATGCTGAGTGGACTCGCATACGACCGGCAGGATCGTTTGGTGGAGACGATGACGGCCTACGTCAAGGAAGGGGTGCTATTCAGAAACATCATCCTCGCGGAGACGCCCGATGTGCAGCCCATGCGTCAGGAATCATGCCCAAAGACTCATGCCCCCACATCTGATGAAGAGGCGTGCTAGCCGCTGGCCGATCGATCAATCAGAACGGCCTCACCACGATCGTTGAGCACAGCCCGTTGCGGGAAACCCTCTGTTTCGATGTCCCCGTAGTTGTGACCGGCATGGGCGGGGTAGACGCAGAAGGAGATCAGTGGTTCATCTCCGGTATTGATTGAGCGGTGGGCCCAAAACGGCGGCACGTACACGAGCCGGCTGTTGTGCATCGGCTCGGCCGACCAGTCACCCTCAGCTGTCTTCATCAGCATCAAACCCCGTCCGCGAACGCACAGGTAGGTCTCTGCAGTTCCGGCCACGGTGTGGTAGTGCCCCTTCGTCATGAAGAACTCGTCACCGATCCGTCCGGGCTCGAGCACGCTCATGCAGAGAAGGAGATGCCCCTCCGTCTCGGGGATCGCCTTCTCGTACACGCGGTAGTGCACGGGATTACCTGAGCTGATGAGAGCTTCCAGCTCCGAAGCATCGGCGTAGTAGCCGCGGAGATCCGATGCCCTCCGCTCAATGATGCGGTCGGCATGCTCCATCACGCCGCTGCGGAAATCGATGGAGACGCCGAACGGTTTGCTGTAGTCGGTCATGTTTGTGAGCCTTTCTTCGCCGATGTCCGGGTTAGCGCAGCCTCGTCCGACAACCTTTGGAACATCGGCCCTGCGGTCGGCAGATCAAGTTGGAATACTTCGCTTACCACACGAGTCCATCCGTGAATGAAGTAGGTCCAGCCGTCCTCGATGACGAGATCCCTGGCTTGCTCCTGCCGCCGAGCTTGCTCAAGGAACAACAGGTCACCGCGGTAGTTGAAGTCCCAGACGCGCCCACCCTGTGGGAACGCAGCACGGTCGGAAAGCGGCGATCCAGGGCGATCCTTGCCAAGCCCAGTTGCGTTGATCACGATCGACCCGGAGGGCAACGTATCACATAGACGATCATTGCCGTCCGCCGTGGGTGACAGGACATACTCGAGCGGAAGGTCGACATCCATTCGATTGTGGATCGACTCCATCTCATCGAGGCGCGGCTGACTGCGATTGGACACGATGATTCTCGCGGGATGAGGTTTCCCCGCTTTGGCCCGTTCGAGGAGATTCACGGTGAGTGCCAGAGAAGCCCCCCCAGCGCCGAGGATGAGAACCTCGGGCCCCGAGGCCCACTGGGCCTCGGGGACGAAGGCGTCGAGGGCAAGTCCGCTTGTGATTGGATCCATCGCCTTGCCGACAAGCGTGCCGTTTCGCTTCGAGATGCAGCTGATCTCCGCCAGTTCCTTTGCGTAGGGACCAAACTCGTCGAAGAGATCCTTGGCCGCATTCAGCAGGTCGAGCTTGTGGGTTGTGACAAGCGCCCCCATCGAGTGCGGATCCCCCTTGATGTGCCGTACGATCTCCCGGTAGTGCTCCGGACGATCATGAAGGGCGAAGTCGACGCCCTCAATCCGCGCGTCGATGCCCAGGACCTGGGCCCAACGCGGGAAGACACGCATGATCGAAGAGCGGGAGGTCGTGACGCCGATGAAATACAGTGTCGGCACATCCTGCGCACGGTAGGGGGCGCTCATCTGTCTTTCTCCCTTCGGAACCGCTTGGTCCGAGTTGAGGGTTTCGGGGCTAGGTATCCCACTCCGGGCCGAAATCTGGTTGGATCATGCGCTCGCCGCGTGCGAGACCATGGATCGCAGCCATGTCGCTGCCGGATAGCTCGAAGTCGAAGATCTCGAAGTTCTCCTTCGCGTGGGCGAATCCCGACGCCTTCGGGATCGCTCCCACGTTCGGCTGCTGCATGAACCAGCGGAGTGTGACCTGTGCAGCGGTCTTGCCATACTTCGCGCCGATCTTCGCGAGATCCTCATCAGCATGACACTTGCCGATTCCGAGAGGCGCGTAGGCCATCACCATCGCATCATGCTTCCGCGCGGCGTCGATGACCCTAGCCTGCGAAAGGTACGGGTGGTACTCGACTTGGTTGCAGACGATCGGAGCAGCTTTCACTGCGCGCTCGAACAGTGCGATCGGGAAGTTGCTCACGCCGAGGTGGCGAACCTTGCCCTGGTCGACCTCTTTCAGCATGGCCTCGAGCGTCTGCTCAACTTCGAACTTCGGATTCGGCCAATGGATGAGCCAAAGGTTCACATAGTCGGTCTGGAGATCAAGAAGGGTTTGATCGAGGCTCTTCTTCACGCCGTCGGGGGAGAGGTCATCCATCCATGCCTTCGCCGTAATGAACAGCTCTCCGCGATCGATGCCTGAGCTCTTGATCCCGATTCCAACGGCCTTCTCGTTCTCATAGATCTCTGCGCCATCCAGGTGCCGATAGCCGATCTTGAGAGCGTTCTCGACGGCGGCTGTGCATTCATCACCCTTCATTCGGAATGTGCCGAATCCGAGTGCCGGTACCTTTGCTCCACGAACGTTCTCATACTTCATGTTGACCTCGCTTTCGCTTCCGTTTCCTGCCTGAGTCTTCCTCCGTGCCGTTGCCTGTGTCTCTTCCCTCAGAGATCTCCCCCGAATGCTCGCGAGTAGTCCTCGTGAAACTTGACGGCCGCCGCTTCGACGGCCGGGTTCGCGTAGATCTTGGCGACCACATTTGCCTGAATCGCTGCGTAGTCAGCACCGACCTTCCAAGCATGGATCAGCTCCTCGGGTGTGCGGACGCTCGCCGCAATGACCTCCGTGGGCAAGTCGTGCTGGTCGACCAGGTCGACGATGTCGCCGACAACCTGGCCTCCGTCTCCGCCGATGTCGGAGATCCGCGCCATGTAGGGCGCGAGGAATCTCGCTCCCGCACGAGCCGCGAGCAAAGCCTCGTTGGCCGCACAGATTGCCGTCGCAGTCACCCGGATACCGTTGGAGGCAAGGTCATGAATCGTCTCAATACCAGGGCCAGTCACCGGAACCTTCACGACAACTCGCTCGACATCGATCGCCGCCAATCGCCTGCCCTCCTCAATCATGGCTTCGGCCGTGAGCCCGGCAACCTGAATGAAGATCGGATCCGGCACCATCTCCAGAAGCGTCCGGACAAGCTGCCCGGACGGCACGCCGGCCTCTGCGACCAAGCTAGGATTGCTGGCCACGCCAACAAACACGCCGAGCCGGTAGAATTGACGAATCTCCTCCGGCTCAGCGGAGATCAGGATCAGTCTCACGCTTCCTCCTCGCGATGCGCATCGATTGCCCCAAGAACAGCACCCATATGTGCGAGGGCCGGTCCGCCGTCCATGATGATCGCCACAAACGCTGCTTCCTTGATCTCGTCATCGGAAGCTCCTGCCGCGATGGCAGAGCGTACATGATACGAGATACAGCGTTCACATCCCTTCACCAGCGAGATGGCGATGGCAATGAGTTCCTTGTGCCTCCGTGAAACGGTGCCATCAGCATGTGCTGCAGCAGTGAACCGGCGCCATGCCGCAAGCGTTGCACCGTACGGCGGGGTCGACAGTTTCTTCATCGTTTCCGTCAGTTCCTCCGTCGCTTCTCGCATCTCTCTTGCATCCGTCAATCGAGGTTCTCCTTCACGCGCTCTCCCGCTCCATTGCACGAAGCAGTCCGGGCTTGACAGGAACCGTGACACGGTCCGCGCCTGCATCGAGAAGATCGAGCACATCACTCATCCCTGACACGCCTCCGGATGCTTTGATCCCCAACGCCTGAGCAGCAAGAGATCGTAGCGAGCGGATGTTCTCTGCTGTAGCAGTTCCTTCTGCTGTCGGATCGGTTGATACAACCCGGAAGCCGAGCGTATTGGTGGCAAAGCGGAACCCCTCGTCGGCTGCGATCTGGCAGACCTCAGCGATCTGCTCCGGCTGCAGACGCCCGGTCTCGAGCATGAGCTTGAGGATCGCATCTCCTGCACTGCGACGGATTTCGCTCAGCTCCTCTCGGACGGACCGCCAATCCCCGGAAAGGATGGCTCCGAAGTGGGGAGCAATGTCCAACTCCTGTGCTCCGGCCTCCAAAGCTGCTGCTGCTTCGCGCGCCTTGACCCCGGGTGCTTGGGTACCGAACGGATAGCTGATGACCGTGGCGACAAGGGGTGCGACATCCGATCCGACGCCTCGAAGGTCTCGCGACGCCCGCGACACGAGGCTGGACGGCAAAACGACCGCATGGAACCCAATCATCACGGCTTCTGTACACATCGTCTCGACGTCGCGATACGTGATCTCCTTGCGGAGATCGGTGTACTCAATGGCGCCGGCAACATCACGCAGAGATCGATCGTGCATCAGAAACGCTCCTTGGCTTCGTCGAGAATGCGGAAGATGGGACTGGCATGGATGTTGTCCGTCCCGGAGGCGAAGTACTCAAGGGCGTGATCCAGCGTGCGCACCCCGCCTGAGACATCGATTTGGAATGTCTCCCCGAAGACGCGGCGAATGAAGATGACGTCCTCGAGGGATGTGTTCCAGCCGTAGCCCGACGAGGTCTTGATCCCCCGCACGCCACCCTCTGCATAGGCTTCCAGGGTCCTGACGAGTTCATCGCGGCTTAGGATGGCCGTTTCGGGAATGGCCATCACCCAGATCTCGCCCCGCGAGGCATCGATCATTGCCTTGGCGTCTTCGCGAACCGCAACGAAATCCCCGGACTTGATGGCGGCAAAGTGCCCTCCGATATCGATTTCCTCTGCACCGAGCTTGACCCCCGTTCGGATCGCTTCCACCTTCGCGCTGATCGACCAGTTACCCACCGGGTACGCTGCTTCCACACCGACGCGGATCCCAAGAGGATCAAGAATCTCCTTCGCAAGGGGAACCCAGGGCTGGTCCACGAAGATCGCATCGATCGCTGGATACTCGCTGAAGCGTCGCAGAAACGCCCGGGCTTCACCCTCGTTGGCCGCGGGCGAAAACGTCGCCGTCATCATCCGATTGGCGAAGCTATCGCTTGTCGTTGGAGCGGTTCGTGGTTTCTTGTTCCCTGTCATGCTTTCCTTCCTCTCTTTCCTCTGCTCACGCCAGTCGAAGTGCTACGCAGCGATCTCCCGCTGCATTGCGGCGAGATCTGCGAACAGCGGCTCAAGGATGTCGTATGTCTGGTTGAACAAGTCGTACGTTCGGTCGTAAAGCGGCTTGTGCTCTTTGGCAGGCAGGTCGGTACCTGCAACGGGCGACAGCTTGGCCGCCACAGAGAAGTCGTCAAAGACGCCGACGCCGACGCCCGCACATACGGCTGCACCCAAGGACGTCGCGAACTCTCCACTTTCCAGGCGGTCGATCGGAATGCCAAGCATGTCCGCAAGGGACTGACACAATACTGGATTGCGGATTCCGCCGCCGATCATCCGAAGGCTCTGCAGATCGGCGCCTTGCTCTGTAAGAGCGTCGAATATGACACGCAAGTTGAACGCCACGCCCTCCAACACGGCGCGCACGAGATCGCCAACGCCATGGCTTCGAGCGAGTCCAACGAAAGCGCCGCGAGCGTCTTCGTTCCAACGGGGACTGCGTTCTCCGATGAGATAGGGAAGGAACAACACCCCGTTCGCACAAGGCGGCGACTTCGCCGCCCATCGGTTGAGGAACGCGTAGGCTTCGTCGTTGGTCTTGCCTAGATCTTCCGAGAACAGGATTTCTCGTATCCAGTCGTAGGATCCTCCTGCGCTCTGCATCGTTCCAACCGGCATGTAAAGGCTTGGCTCCAGATGGCACAGATTGAAGGTGCGCATTCCGGCGTCGAACACCGGAGCATCTGTGGCAATCGCGATCCAAGAAGAAGATCCGAAGTAGTTGTATCCCTCGTTGGCGCGAATCACGCCCGCCCCCACCGTGGCGCAGGCGCCGTCGCCGCCTCCCAGCACCACTGGGACGCCCTCGAGATCGACCACATCACTTGCGACCACCGGCCCGACCACGGTCGGAGAGGGCAATGCATCGGGGAAGATCGTCTTGGGTATGGATGCGGCTTTGAGAAGATCGTCGCTCCACGACTTCCTGACCAGATCGTACGCGTTGGTCGCGGACGCATCGGAGTAGTCCGTTGCGAACCGGCCCGTCAGCCGGGCAACGATGTAGTCCTTGGATTGCAGCACGAACCGCGTCTTCTGGAAGACCGCCGGCTCGTGATCGCGGACCCACATGATCTTCTCGAGCGTGTAGTTCGGATTCGGACGGGTTCCGGTGATCCGGTAGATGTCCTCGGCGGACAACGAGTTGAGGAGCTGAGCCACCTGAGCGGTGGAGCGTTGATCGGCCCAGATGATCGCTCGTCGCAAAGCAACCCCGCGATCATCAACAGGGACGCACCCCATCATGTGTCCACTGAAGCTCATCGCGGCGATCGACGACTTGGTGATGCCAGCTTCAGACATGACCTTCGCGGAGGCCCTGCAAACTGCCGACCACCATCCGTCAGGATCCTGCTCCACCCACCCCGGCTTGTCGTAGTAAGTCGGGTAGGTCTCCAGGGCACTGGCGATCATCTGCCCACTCTCATCGAACAGAGTGGCTTTGTTGCCGGTCGTTCCCAGATCGTGCGCTAGCAGATATGAGTTCCCCATGTCCCCTCCCCGCGGTCAGTCGCCGATGGCGATGGTTACTTTGATTCCCTGCTGCGATGGGATGAGGTCGAACCCCTCCTGGAAGTTGTCCAAACCTGGAATGACATGCGTGACAAAGTCACCCAGATCGATTGCTCCCGAGTCGACCAGGGAAACCACTTCGTCATGAACGGCGGCCTCATCCTCGAAGGTCGGCCACTGAACGAAGTGGATCGCCCAATTGTAGGGGGCTTCCTCCCAATCGATCTGGGCGTTGGTCTGGGCTGCGATTCCGTAAACGCCGACTTTGCCGTTGAACTTTACGATCTTCAGGCTTTCGCTCATGAGCTTGTTGATACCCACGGCGTCAATGACGAAGTCAAAGCCGTCGGGTTCCATCGACTTGGCCTTTGAGACCAGATCCTCCGACTTCGGATCGATCACGGCGTCGGCACCCAGCTTGGTTGCGAGCGATCGTCGCTCTGCGTTGGGTTCACTGACCACAACCGGACCAGCCCCCTTCAGCTTGGCGAACCGCACCATCGAAAGCCCGACAGGCCCGGCGCCATGGATCAATACGGACGAGTCACGTGCCACGCCGAATCGTTGCATCCCTGAGAGGACTTCCTTCAGCGTGATGAGCATGACGGCCTGGTTGGGATCGAAGTGGGCGGGAACGATCTGCTGAGCGTAGTAGATGTCGTAGTAGTCGGTCCGGCCATCAGCCTTCATCGCCTTGACATCGCCGATGACGCCGTACTCCGCAAAACTGCCCCAGCCGGATGCGTAGCTGTCATCTTCCACTTTCTCGAGGATGGAGCGAAGGACGAGATCCCCAGGTTTGAACGACGTGACGTTCTTCCCCACTTCAACGATCCGTCCGACGCTCTCGTGTCCAAGGACTGCGGGGTAGGTGTCGAACCCCTTGAAGCTGGCGTGAATCAGCTTGAAGTCCGTCCCGTTACAGATTCCGCAGCTCAGGTTCTTCACGAGTGCTTGATAGTCACCGATGACGGGCTTCGGCAGCTCCTGCACCTTCATCGATCCGTCTCGATAGACAACGAGTCCTTTCATTTGGTTCCCTCCTTGCTGCAAACCAAGGTCAAGATCAAGGCCGAGGCCATGCTTCTCCGATAGCGATTCACTTTTCCCTCTTGCTCCCTACCACGTTCGTCGTTGAAGATAGGGACGATACGGGACCTTTGCCAACGGCTCGATACCCAGCCACGCTGCGAACTCAAGGGCGGCATCAGCCAAGTCTCCCATCGCCAGCGGGAAGTGATGCTCGAACCCGTTCACAAGAACGGTGTTGGTGAATTCCAGCGCCGTGACCGGGTCTTCTCCCTTGATCTTGAAGTTGCCGGCCCAGCCGCGAGTCCCTCGGGAGCTCTTCTTACTGTCTCCCAACGTCTCCCCCGTAGCGAGCAGCAGGCGATTGCCGCCGTCGGTCAGTCGCATCAGCGTGAAGGGAGTCTTCCTGAGGACCATGTCGTACGCTGCCGGGGCCCACCCAAGCTGTCCATCGTCATCCGGGGCCTGGATAATCGAGTGCCTGCATTGCTTGCAGTTCTCGGTCCACGTGGGGTGACCCACACCGCAGTGCCACAGCAGAATCGTGTCGTCCTCAACATCGAGGGCCGAGAGATCCATCAGAACGGGCTTCCCGCCGCCCAGGGCTTTGAGGATCGACATCGAGATCGCGCTTGGAATATCGCCCTCGCACGCCGCAACGTATCCCTTCTCGTTGAGCCGCCCGAGAGTTGTACACGCCGTCAGGCCGTAGAGTGCCTGGAAATGGGGCCAGCACGCAATGCCCACGCCCGTGTAGTCGTTTTCTTGGATCAGTCGCTCGAACACGGTGTACACACGTGCCAGCTTGAGGAACTCGTGATCGGCAATTCCTTCCGACGGGACTTCGGCTTGGATCTCCGCCGCTACCTTGCGAACTTCGGTCTCGGGAAGCTCACCAGCGCGAGCGAGGAGGTCAGTCAGTTCGTGACGGTCCACCGTGATGTCGAATTTCGATCGCAGGCGACCGTCGTTCCAATACACGTCGTAGTAGCCTTCCGGGGTTCCGCCGATGTTGGCGAACTTCGCACCATGGAGTGTCTTGATCGCTCGAAGCGCCCGGATCGTCAGGTCAAAGCGAGACTGGAATAGCTCACTGCGCACAAGACCGAAGTACCACTTGTACTTCACATCCCGCTCTGCGAGGTAGGTGCCGAGGATGCCGGCATACAGATTGACACCACACAGAGAGTTGAGCCGCAGGGGGCCTGATGCTTCCGGCTCCGGCATGGCCCAGAGACCCAAAGGAACGCCAAGGTCCGCGAAGCCCGCGATGATCTCGCCTGCGGCGAACGTTCCCGACTGCAGCAGAAGCATGTCCACTTGAGCCTTTGCAAGCTCGTCTCGGAAGTTGGCGCAGACCTCGACGTCGTTTGTGACGTCCGGCGCTGCGACGAGCTCGAAGCCCCACTTGTCACCGAGTTCCTTCAACACACCGATCGAGTCGTTGTACATCTCTCTTGCCAAGGCCTCGTCGAAGCAGTCGTACCACACGCTCGCGAATCCAATCCGTAGTTTCTTCAAGCTACCCCTCCTTGTCCGCGCCCTCCGGTGCGACTCCTACACATTCCTCTGCTGGCGAAGGCGATCGATGACAACTGCAGCAACGACGAGCGTTCCGATGATGATTTGCTGATAGAACGGCGAGATGCCGATCAGATTGGCTCCGTTTCGAAGCACGCCGAGGAACAGCGCCCCGATCAAGGTTCCAATCATGCCGCCGCGTCCGCCGAAGAAACTGGTTCCCCCGATCACGACTGCCGAGATCACATCAAGCTCCCAGCCTTGCGCAGCAGCGGGCCACGCCGAGCGAGTCCGCGATGCCAGAATGATCCCCGCGAATCCGGCTAGCGTGCTACACAGGATGAAGTTCGTGATCCGGTATCTATCAACCTTGATCCCGGAGAGCCTTGCGGCCTCGCTGTTGCCCCCGATCGCGTACACCGACCGACCGTACGGCGTGCGAGCAAGCACGAGATATCCGATGACCATGAACGCAAGGAAAATAATGACGGGTACCGGAATTGGTCCCACCATACCGCCGCCCAGCGCACCGAACGACCGAGGGAGGTTCCCAATGGAGAGGCCCTCTGTGTAGACCAGTGTGATCCCGCGTGCGACCCACATCATGCCGAGGGACACAACGAAGGAATGGACTCTCCCTTTCGTGATAATGATCCCCATCACCCAGCCCATCAGCGCGGCAAGCGGGAGCGGGATCAGAATTGCTGCAATGGGAGGAAGTCCCTGTCGGGTCATCAACCCCGCCGCCAGTGCGCCGCAGAACGCGGCCACGGAGCCGACGGATAGGTCGATGTCTGCGGAAAGGATGACGAAGGTCATCCCCACGGCCATGATGCCGATCATCGACACCTGGCGCACTACATTGAAAATGTTGTTGATGCTGAGGAATACGGGGCGAACACTTGCGATGATGATACACACCAGAAGGAAGACAAGAAGGATACTGTACTCCCTGTACAGGTGCCTGATCGAGTGCTTCGCGAAGCTTCCGATCCTCTGAGCTAAAGTCCCGCTCGGCTGTTCCATCCTGATGTCCCCTTATCCTCCGTTACTCGAATCGCGACCACTTGATCTCTTTTCGTACAGTTTGTGCTGATGAAGGCGGGGGAGTGTTCGAACCTCCCCCGCCTGCCTGTTCTTGTTCTAAAGCTCGAGCACGTAGTTCATCTCGGCTTCGGTTTCGAAGTTCGAGAGCACGAGCATCCAAGGGTTGATGTCGTAGTCGATAACTTCCGGCAAGGTGCCGTCGATGACGTACTTCGCCAGCTGTTCCATGGCAAGGCGAGCCATCTCGACCGGGTACTGGATCGTAGCGTCCAGCTCGCCGTCCTTGAGGGCAGTCAGTCCGCCTGGAACACCGTCATACCCGACGACGATGACGTCGTCGAAGTCGATGCCGGCGTCGATCATCGCCTGGATTGCACCCAGGGCCGAGTCATCGTTCGCGCAGATGACCGCGTCGAAGTCTCCACCTGTTGAGGTGATTGCGTCTTCCATCACACGCAGACCTTCATCCGGCGAGAAGCGACCGCTCTGCTCGAAGACGATCTCGAGTTCGGGATAGTGGACGATCTGTTCCTTGATTCCGATTTCTCGGTTGATCGCCGGCGAGGAGCCGAGCTCACCGAGGATGTGGACAATTTTGCCCACGCCGTCGAGCTTGCTGGCGACATATTCGAGGGCCAGGCGGCCACCGAAGATGTCATCCGCGCCCACGTGGAAGATCGTGGCATCCGTGCCGAACGCTCGGCGGTCGAATGTGGCGACGGGAATCCCTGCGTCCGCCGCTTGCTCGAGAACAGGCACGAGCACGTCGACGTTCAGAGGGTTGACGAGGATAGCGTCGAATCCCTGGGCAATGAAGTTCTCCATGATGTCGTACTGCCGCCCTGCGTCTCCCTGAGCGTTTTCGACCACCAGCTCGATCTCATCGTACTTGGCGGCCTCATCGATGACGGCTTGGTACGCATACGTCATCCATGTGTAGGCCAGGGTCATGCATGCGAAACCAACCTTGTAGGTGGCTGCAGCAGCGTTGACCACGGGGATCGCGATCAAGCTGGCAACCAGGACAATCAGCAACGCGCGTTTCATAACCTATTCCTCCTTGATGCACCCAATTCGGGGTCCTAATCCTCGGATAAGTGGATTCCGCCACTTCCGTTTGCGGCGCCTGTAAGGGCGGCCGCCAGAATGGACTCCTTCGAGATATCTTCTCGCAGCAGCTCGTTGACGATACGTCCCTGACGCAGGACATAGATCCGGTCACACACGTCAACCAGCTCCTCAACCTCGGATGATATGATGAGAATCCCGGAACCTTGTTCTGCAAGGGCTCTCACCAGATCGTAGATCTCCGATTTCGCACCAACATCGATACCACGGGTTGGTTCATCAAACAGGAAGACATCTGCACTCGAACACAACCAGCGGGCGATTACGACCTTCTGCTGATTCCCTCCGCTGAGGGTCTCAACAAGCTGTTGGACTCTCGGAGTCTTGATATCCAATGATTCGACTCGTTCCATCACCTCCTTCCTTATCCGCTTTCTGTCAAGGACGATGCCTCGACCACCGATGCGGAAACGGCTGAGTTTCGAGAGTGAAGCAAGAATGATGTTGTCGCGAACACTGGCACACAGAACCAGGCCCAATCCCTTTCGATCCTCCGGCAAGTAGCAGATCCCGTTCTGTACCGCTTGCGTCGGCTCTTTGATGCGCACGCGTTTGCCCGAGACAAAGACCTCGCCGCTGTCAACTCGATCCGCACCGAAGATCCCTCGAGCGACTTCCGTCCGCCCGGAACCCATCACGCCGGCCAATCCAACAATCTCTCCTCGACACACGTTCAGGCTGACGTCCTCAAAAACGCCCTTCCGTGAAAGCTTCTCGACACGAAGAACCTTGTCCGTACCCGTACACGCAGGGCGCGGATTTCCACGTGTGACGGAGTGGCCGACCATCAGCTGAACAAGCCGATCCAACGGAGCATCCGCGGCGTCCAACGTGCTGACTTTCTTCCCATCCCGCATCACGGTCACCCGATCGGCGATCTCGTTGACCTCTTCGAGGCGGTGTGAGATGTAGATCACAGCGCAGCCTCGCTCCCGCATCTGGTGAACGACGCGAAACAGTTCTTCGATTTCCTTGGAGCTGAGCGCGGCCGTGGGTTCATCCATGATGTAGATCTCGGACTCCAGCGACAGCGCCTTGGCGATCTCGACCATCTGTTGCTTCGCAACCCCCAGACGCCGAACGGGCGTGTTCGGTGCGATGTCGACTTGGAGTTCGCCGAGAATGCGATTGGTCGAAACGTTCATCTGCTTCCGACTGACAACGAAGCGGCCTATGCGGCCCGCGTTTCTTGGCAGATGCCCAAGAGATACGTTCTCGGCGACCGAAAGATCGGGAACAAGGTTGTACTCCTGGTAGATCGTCGCAATCCCAAGGGCCTGCGCGTGGTGCGGGTCGCGAATGTCCACGGAGTCTCCCCGCAGGCGGATCTCGCCTTCATCTTTGTGATAGACCCCGGAGAGGATCTTGATCAGCGTGGACTTCCCGGCTCCGTTGGCCCCAAGCAAGGCGTGGACTTCCCCAGGCTTAACGTCGAAACTCACCTTGTCGACAGCCAGCACGCCCGGGAAGCGCTTTGTGATATCCGCCATCTCTACGAGATGGCCGTTCTCATTTCCCCGTTTGAGTAGGTCTGCTGGTTCGACCGCTGCTGCGACGCGATGTGGGCTAGGCATTTCGTACTTCTCCCCTCACTCCCAGTGCACTCTCGGATCGCCTGGATCGCGCGGCTTGGCTGCGCCGGACGGTGTTGGTGAAGACGACGCATTCCCTGACGCGGGCGTCCATGTACTCGATTGGCTGGTCCTCTCCTTCGACGAACGTCAAGCCCGTGAAATACAGGACGGGGCTAAACGAAGGCACACCCAGAAGCTCGGCGACCTCTTGGTCGACCACTTCCTGGGCGGCGATCTTCCTTTCAGAACGTTCGATCACGAATCCGTAGACCTCCTCAAGTGTTGCGTACAAGCTGTTTCTTACGAACGTGGATTTCTTCAGGTCTGGAAACCGTTCTGCCGGCAAGTACGAGTCGCACACCATCACTGGCTGGCCGTTCACACGGCGAAGCCGCCGAATGAACAACAGAGGTTCATCAGATGGAAGCTGCAGAGCTTCCGCACAGTGAGGCTCGTTTGTGGTGATCTGCTGATGGACAAAGGTGGTGTCCAACACGGCATCAGGTGGGAATTGGTCAGACAGGCTGAGGTGCTCACTGAGAAGCGCCAAGCCGAGGAAGCTTCCTTCCTGTACAAACGTCCCACGACCACGCTCGCGAGCCACCCACCCCTGATCGATCAGCTCTTGCACAGCACGGTTTGCCGTGGGGCGACTGATGCCGAACAGCGAAGACAGAAGCTCAACCGAAGGGAATCGATCACCGTTCTTGAGGGACGCGGTCTCGATGAAGCGCTTCAGGAGGCGGTAGAGTTGATAGTAAAGGGGGATCGATGCGTCTGAGGTAAGAAGGGCAATTTCGCGCTCGGCATAGTTCGCCAGCTTTTCCTCGATCTCGCGGATGTTCATGGTGAAGAGCCTCCCGACACCTCTTCCCAAACTCCTCGGCCGACGTTCCCGGCGCGTTGTGGTTCCGCGCCATGCGGCCAGTATAACGATGGAATAACCAGTTGTCAATAAGACGTATACTCATACTAACAACTTGACATGATAGCGGATTCGTGATATCTTTCGCGCGACCCGAACCCAAGAAATAAGCCGCAGAAAGGAGCAGGCAGATGTACGTGCAATTCTCGTACCCGCTTGACGCGAAGCACATCGTGATGCCTGGAGGGATTGCGGGCCCCAAGCTACGTCCGCGATCACGGATGACGCCGGCGCCGGCCGGTACGGAGGCAAACGACGGCGTACGGTGGGACTCGTACAACAACACAAGTTTCATCGATGCGTTCGTGCATACGGGGACGCATGTGGACACAGCGTTCCATGTTTCGAAGAACCGTCCGAAGCTGGGCGACTTCTCGATCGATGAGTTCATCTTCGAGCGTCCGCTTCTTGTTGAGGTGGAGAAGAACGACGAAGAGAAGATCACGGTGGCCGATCTTGAGCCGCACATGGAAGCGTTGAAGGAAAGCGACCTGCTGCTTGTGTACACGGGCTTCTCACGTCACCGTGCAACGGACACGGACCGGTATGTGATGAAGCAGCCGGGTTTCTCACCGGAGGCGGCGGAGCTTCTGGTGTCGCTGCCGAAGATGCGCTGTGCAGGGGCGGACATCATGGGGATCGAGAACATCCCACAGGGGCGGAAGGCGGAGCCGCCGTTCCCGGCACACCGCAAGTTTCTGCTGAGTGGGAAGAAGTTTCTCATCCTCGAGGACCCGAACATCGAACCGCTTCGTGGGAAGACGCTGAAGCGTGCGTTCCTGATTCCTCTGATGTTTCCGGAGGCGGAAGCGATGATGGTGACGGCGTTTGCTGAGGTAGAGTAACCGCAGAAGGGGGAACACAGGATGAATGTGGAGCACATCGGTGTGTACGCCAACGACTCCGCTGCGCTTGGTGCATGGTATGCGGAGGCGCTTCAGATGCGGGAGATCGATCGAATCGGGAAGGAAGGTCGCCCGCCGGTGGTGTTTCTCCAAGGGGAGCAAGGCGCGGTGGTTGAGATCCTTCCCACCG
>Ga0272444_10001320_pt1 | contig 24075 bp, 24 predicted proteins | sample SSMForm13_FD_201033 | JGI IMG/M metagenome (GOLD analysis project Ga0272444, IMG submission 201033) | Marine sediment archaeal communities from Little Sippewissett salt marsh, Falmouth, MA, United States - SSM-Form-13 | ecosystem: Environmental > Aquatic > Marine > Wetlands > Sediment ...
GGCGGCAACGGCAATTTCAGGGAACCTTCAGCTTGATTTCTTTTGACAAGAAGAAGCGCGGACCGGGAAGCCCGGTCCGCGCCATGGGTTAAGCTCGATCGCCTAGCCCTTGTTCTTTGCCTTGCGGGCGGCGACGATGCTTTCGTAGGCCTCGTGGGTGATCGGCATGAAGCCCTTGGCTTCGCCGGCCATCACGCCATAGGCGCATTCCGGATCCATCGATACCAGGCTGGCCATCAGGCCGGTCATCTTGAGCTTGACGTCTTCCGGCAGCTTCTTGGACAGGACGATCGGGCCTTCCGGGATCACCGGCGAACGCCAGATTTCCCGGATCTCGGTCATGTCGACCAGACCGGCGTCGGTGGCCTTGCGCAGGGCGCCGGAGTTGAAGCCGTCTTCCCATTCGCCGAGACCGTCGGCCCAGGTCACGCCGGCGTCGATGTCGCCGTTGAACACGGCGACAATGGTCTGCTCATGACCGCCGGTGAACTTGACGTCGGAGAAGTATTCGCCCGGCTTCATGGAATAGCCGAGTTTCGGGATCTCGATGGACGGGATCAGGTAGCCGGAGGTGGAGTTCGGGTCGCCAAAGCCGAAGACCTTGCCCTTCATGTCCTCAAGCGAGTTGATTTCCGCGTCGACGCGGGCAAAACCGATGGAATAGTAGCCATAGCCGCCATCGGTGTTGACCTTGACGAGAACCGGATCAACGGCTTCCGGGTCGGTCAGGTACACCTTTGCGTAACCGGAAGCGCCGAGCCAGGCCAGGTCGAGGTTGCCGCCGAGCAGGCCTTCGATGACGCCGTTGTAGTCGGCCGGGGCGAACAGCTTGACCGGAACGCCGAGCAGGTCTTCCGCCTTTTCACGCAGGCACTCGTTGGAGCGCAGGCGGTCGGAGGCGTTTTCGCCGCCGAGGATGCCGATGCGGAATTCGGTGATGTTGTCGGCAGCAACCGCGCCGGTTGCGTTCAGGGCGATCATGCTGACGGCGGCGGCCGCAGCAAACTTGGAGATAGCGTTCATGTGAGACACTCCACGAGTTTTCAAGAAGGGATGACTTTGATTGATCTCAGGCCTCAAAGGGCCCTTGCAGCCGCCGGCGTCATCGCACCGGCGGAAACTTGTGCGGCGGAAACTTGCGCGGATGACCGGGCAGCGCCTGTCCCTTCGATGGCGGTCCCGTCAATGGCTGTCGAAGTCGCCGCCTCGTTGAAGCTTTCATCCGCTCCGTAGATGTCGCGCGCCACCTCGGTGGTGAGCTCCTCCGGCAAGCCGTCGAACACCACCCTGCCGTCTCGCATGCCGATCACCCGGTCGCAGTAGGACCGGGCGGTATCCAGCGTATGCAGGTTGCAGACGACGATCTTGTTGTCCCGTTCATGGATCTCGCGCAGCGCATCCATCACGATCTTGGCGTTCATCGGATCGAGCGAGGCGATCGGCTCATCTGCCAGCACCATGTGCGGGTTCTGCATCAGGGCGCGCGCAATCGCGACGCGCTGCTGCTGGCCGCCGGACAACTCCTCGGCGCGTTTTTGCGCTTCCTGGACGATGCCCAGGCGGTCGAGGGCGGCAAGCGCCGTGTTCACGTCGCTGGAACTGAAGATGTTGAACAGGCTCTTGAACGTGCCGTGCCCGTTCAGCCGGCCGAGCATGACATTGGTCACCACGTCGAGGCGGGGAACGAGATTGAACTGCTGGAACACCATTGCGCAGTCGCGCTGCCAGCGGCGCATGGTGGCGCCCTTCAGGCTGAGGATGTCCTCCCCCTTGAAGAGGATCCGTCCGGAGGTCGCCGGCGTGAGCCGGTTGATCATGCGCAGGAGCGTCGACTTGCCCGCGCCCGACCGGCCGATAACGCCGATCATCTGCGGCTTGTCGATGGAGAAGCTGACCTTGTCGACGGCGGTTCGCGTCCCGAAGGTCTTGGTCACCTGTTCAAACTGAATCACGCGGCGGCCCTGTCCGTGTTGTTTCGATTTCACGGACAAGAGCCACGAGAGTATTACAGGCAAATGACAGTCTTCACGCCGCCATAGGGCAAACCGGAGGCGGGAATGAGCAATAAATGGGCATTCGAATTTCAAAACCGTGTAAAACTTTGACGGCTCGGCCAACTTTACCTGATCTGGCAAGGACCTAATAAAAAGCGACGCCGTCATTCTCCCGGCGAATTCTTGAAAAATTCATCGAAACGTCACCGAACTGTCGCACTTCGGCCTGAGGGAAAAATGTATGGGACGCCCCTGCACCGCTCTCGAACCAGGATCTTCCCCTTCATGAAATCGCCCACCGACAAGCCCGCCCTGTCCTCGGACCCTTCCATTCATGAACAGGCTGTTGTGATCGACTGCGACCTCGGCGTGTGGACCGAGGTCGGCGCCCATACGGAAATGCGCCAGAGTTCGATGGACGATTATTCCTATATCGTCCAGAACGGGGATGTGGTCTGGACGACCATCGGCAAGTTCTGTTCCATCGCCCGCAGCGTCCGCCTCAATCCGGGCAATCACCCGACCTGGCGCGCCTCCCAGCATCACTTCACCTACCGGGCGGCGGCCTATGACCTCGGCGAGAACGACGCGGACTTCTTCGAATGGCGAAAGAAGGACTGGGTCACCATCGGCCACGATGTCTGGATCGGGCACGGGGTGACGGTGCTCGCCGGCGTGACGGTCGGAACCGGCGCGATCCTGGCGGCCGGAGCGGTGGTCTCCAGGAATGTGCCGCCCTACACCGTCGTCGGCGGCGTCGCCGCCCGGCCGCTCAAGCGCCGCTTCACCGAGGCCCAGGCGGACGCGCTCCAGGAAATCGCCTGGTGGGACTGGGACCATGCGACGCTGAAGGCCCGCCTGCCCGATTTCCGCGCCCTGTCCATCGATGCGTTCATCGAGAAATACAGATAAGGCCGGCCTTGCCTTATCCCCGGGGCACGGCCGCCGGCTGAAGGTCGGCTTCCGCGCCCATGTCCTCTTCCGGCACGATCTTTTCTGCCGGCGACTTTTTCGGCTGCACCGCGATCAGCCTGTCGGTCACCATGGCGGAGAACCAGATGGCCGTCAGCGTGACCCAGGCGGTCAGGGCGACGACCGAGGCTCCGGTCACGCCCGCGCCGACGGCACAGCCACCGGCGAGCATGCCGCCGAAGCCCATCATGGCCGCTCCGGTCATGTACCGCGCCATGGATTTTCCGCCTTCAAATCCCTGCAGGGCAAGTTCCCGGGTCAGGAGGGCCGCCATGAACGAGCCGAGGAACACCCCCGGCACCACGCCGACGTCGAAATCGAGCGTGGATCCCGGGGGCGACAGGAACAGCATCAGCGTGTCCGCGGAAGGACCGGTAAACGTCACGGCTTCGATCTGCACCGGCTCAAAGGCCTGCGAGGCCATGGAAGACGTAAACCACCAGGCAAGCGGAATGGTCGTTCCGGTGATCAGGGCCGCGATCATCTGCCAGAGCGGCGCACGGCTCTTGAACGCAAAGAAGATCCCGGCCGCCAGCCACATCAACGACAGCAGAATCGTGATCGTGAAGGACATGGACAGGAATTCCATCAGGTCGTTGCCGCCGATATCGGCAGTCGTCCACCAGCCGGCGATCCATTCCCGGGACGGTTTCAAAATGCCGCGCAAGCTCGCCTGCGCCATCACCGCGAACACCAGGCCCGACAGAAGGGCGCGCAGGTTGCCGGTCGCCGAAAGCACCAGAAGCCGGCTGGCGCAGCCCCGGGCGAGGATCATCCCGGAGCCGAACAGAAGTCCTCCGATGGCAGCCCCGCTGAGGCTTTGCGGCGAGGCCAGCTGACGGGCCTCGCTCGCGTGCACCTCGCCAAGGGCGGCCAGAATCTGTGTTCCGAGGACCGCTGCCGAAAACGTCATCAGCCAGACGGACAGCCGGACACCGAAGATGCCGTGGGCGAAATCGAGTGCCGCCGCCCGCAGGCAGAAACGGCTTTGCTGGGCGAAAGCGCCGAAAATCACGCCGACCGCCAATCCGCCGGCCGTCAGAATCCACGGTTCGGGAAACCGTTCGAGAAAGTAGCTCAGATCCATCGTTGTTCACTGCCCCCAATCGGACACGTTGTCCGCATGTATGCGGCGATCCTTTGCGCAAACCGGACCGACAAGCATTGACGTTCCTCAAGGAAAGTCCGATAAATTCGAAAAAATGCATGTGTGGAGGATGAAATGCCCAGAATCCTGAATGCCGGACTGTCGCGCCGGGAGTTTGTTGCCGGAGGAGCCGCACTCCTGACCGCCGCGGCCGCCGGCCTGAAGCCCTCGTTCGCCGCAAGCGGCCCGATCGCGCTCGGCGACCTGGAGGTCCAGGTGTTCTCTGACGGACACCTCACCCTGCCGATGAGCTTCGTCCTTCCAAAGCAGAGCGAGGAAGAGATTGCGGATCTCCTGACGCCGTACGGTCTTGCCACCGACGCGCTGACCCCGGACTGCAACGTCACGATGCTGCGCTCCGGAGACCGGCTGGCGCTGTTCGACGTCGGTTCCGGCGCCAATTTCCAGCCGACCGCGGGTGAACTGCTGTCGGCCCTGGAAGACGCAGGCGTTACGCCCTCCGATATAACGGACGTGATCTTCACCCACGGCCATCCCGATCACCTTTGGGGCGTGCTCGACGATTTCGATGAACCGCTGTTCTCCGAGGCCCAATACTGGGTGCCCCAGGCGGAATGGGAGTACTGGCGCGCCGACGATACGCTTGCCAACACTCCCGAGGAGCGCAAGTCCTTCGTGGTCGGCGCCCAGGCGCGGTTCGAGGCGATCGAGGACCAGGTGGCGATGATCACTCCCGGCATGGAAGTCCTGCCCGGCGTGGAGGCGGTCGACACCTCCGGCCATACGCCGGGCCACACGTCGTACATGATTCACGGCGGCGGCGAGAGCATGCTGGTCGTGGGCGACGCCATATCCAATGCGGTGATTTCCTTCGAAAGGCCGGACTGGCATTCGGGAACGGATCAGGATCCGGAAAAGGGTGTGAAGACCCGCACGGGCCTGCTCGATCGCATCGCCACCGACAAGACGAAGATCATCGGCTACCACCTGCCCCATCCGGGCCACGGCGTGGCCGAGCGCAGCGGGACCGCCTACCGCTTCGTGGCGGCAGGCTAAGGCCGGATTGAACCTGGATATAATCTGAGAAGTTCGCCAAATCGCCCGTCTCCTCTTCAAGAGCGAGACGGGAGCGAACGACAATAACTTGTGTGCCCGTCATTCCAGGCCTCGTGATGGCGCTTGCGCGCCACACGGCCTGGAATGACGAAATTCTGACATCACTCCGCCGCCTGACGCGAGCTTTCCTCGTGGCTGCCCTGGTTGCGCTGGAACGCCGCCAGGAACGAGCCCTCGAACAGCCACGCGAGCCCGAGGCGCGCGCCGAAGGCGATCGACAGCAGCACGATCGGCGCCGACAGGGCCATGGTGGAAAAGGCCGAGATCCCCTGCCCCACCGTGCAGCCCATGGCAATGACGCCACCGATGCCCATGAGCGCCGCGCCCAGGATATGCCGGCTGAGTTCACGCGCATCGTCACAGGCTTCCCAGCGGATATCGCGCCGCCACAGCGCGGCCACGATCGCCCCCATCAGGGTGCCGCAGATCAGGCCGACGCCATAATCCGGCAGGGAGTTGGTATAGGTGATGAACTGCATGATCGTATCGCCGACCGGCACGACGAAGGACCCTGCCTCGATCTGCACCGGATGGAAGGCGGTCTCGGCGACATGGCTTGTCGCCCACCATCCGAACGCGATCGCAAGACCGATCAGGAGCCCGGTCAGGATCTGACCTCCCTGACGGCGATAGCTTTTGAGGGAAAACACCCAGACCAGTCCGGCTGCCGCGACCAGGACGACGACTGGCCAGTGCACATCAAAACCCAGCACATGGGACAGCAGGCTGCTGATGGACTGATCGCCCGCGAAACCGAGATCCACCGCCATATTGTCGACAACGTGGATACGCACCTGGGCAATCAGGCCGCGTTGGGTCGCAAGCGCCGTCAGGGCGATGACGGTGAGAACCACAAGCGCCCGGAGGCTGCCGCCGCCGAGCCTGACCACGGCGCCGAAGCCGCAGGTCCCCACAAGCGCCATGCCGATGCCGAACATGACGCCGCCGAAAATGGCGCCGGTCCAGCCGAACAGGGGATCGAGATAGAAGGACCGCTCGAGTGACGCGAGACCGGCGGCGACCAGAACCTGGGTGGCGATCAGCGCCGTCAGGGACGCCAGCGCCCAGGTCCGCACGCCGCTGCTGTCACCGGCATACCAGAGCCGTTCGAGCGACGACAGCGTGCAGAAATGGTTCCAGCGCGCGACAAAACCGAGAACCATGCCGGCTCCAAGCCCCAGCAGAGGGAGTAATACCAGCGGTTCGACGTGGCTCATGTGATTTGTCCGGCTTGCCGCAAGTCCTTCGGTCCCTTTTGCCCTCGGGCCTTTTTGCCCTCGGTCCCTTTTTGATGGCGGATCGGCGCCAATTGCGCCGCTCATCAGTCTCCCGACCGTCAGAAACCTTTTATCAACAGGGGATAGCCGCCGCAATCGTTCGCCATGGTGCAGCGCAATGCGAAACGGACGGGCGGACCGCACCGGGAACCTCGCGCACAGCCGTCCGCCAGGAATGCGTCACGTCAGTCCTTTGGAGGACGCGCTTCGGCACAGAACAGGTCGTAGAGAGCGGAGATGATGCCGCTCACCTCGTCGTCCCGGATGCTGTAATAGATCAGCCGCCCGTCGCGGCGGGAAGACACCAGCCCCTCCATCCGCAGCCGGGCCAGTTGCTGCGACACGGCCGCCTGCGGCATGGTCAGGATTTCTTCCAGTTCGGACACCGATTTCTCGCCTTCCGACAGGAGGCAGAGGATCAGGAGGCGCACCTCGTGCGACAGCGCCTTCAACAGGTCGCTCGCCTTGCGCGCCTGTTCGAACAGTTCATCGAACTCCGCCGGGTCTGCCCCCTTTTTCAGGATCGGAAGATTCATATCCCTACCGTTTCGATGCCGCCTGCACGTGCCGGGAATACCGGCTACTTTCATAAACGATTGACTAACTGAAAGGCATATAGCCCTTACACCACTTTGCCAACAAACAAAAGTGACGCAGCGCGGTTTTGTTGCCTATTCGGGCGCCGGTTCAAGCTTGTCCAGCATCTCGCCCAAAAGCGGCCAGAAGAAGTTCTCGCCCGGATATCCGCGCAAACGGGCGACCTCCTTTCCGGCGTCAACCAGAATGAACGTGGGGGTCACCCGTTCCCGGCGGACGTCCTTGAGGTCCTCCGGCCACGGTTCGCTCAGATCCACGCGTCTGAGCGGCGCCCGCCTGCCCTCCTCGGTCTTCGGATAGGCAATGCCGATCTGTTCATCCCATGCCCGGCACCAGGGACATCCCGGCTCCTCGATCATGATCAGTTCCGCCGAACGGGCGCCGGCCGGCAGGACAAAGCCCGCCAGAAGCGCCAGGGCTCCGATCAAAAATGCTCGCACGCCGCCACCTCGTGAGTTTCTGCGCATTATTTGAGATTCCTGATTGCAATATATATCAAGTTTTGAATACTTTGAAATCAAGGGACGGTGATCAGATAACGTTCTCTGGGAGGATTGCAATGCTGGACATATCGGTTGGCGCGGCCTTTCTGGCCGGTCTTCTGTCTTTCGTTTCCCCGTGTGTCCTGCCGATCGTCCCGCCGTACCTGTGTTATCTCGCCGGCGTCAGCGTGGATGAACTGAAAGGCGAAGCGGCCACCGCGGACACGAGCCGCAGGATCATCTTCGCATCCATCGCCTTCGTGCTCGGATTTTCCACCGTGTTCGTGGCCCTGGGCGCAACGGCGAGCGTCGTCGGCCAGACCATTGCCCAGCATTTCGACACGCTTGCGATCATCGCCGGCATCATCATCATCGTCATGGGCCTGCATTTCCTGGGCGTGTTCCGGATCGCCTTCCTGTATCGCGAAGCCCGCGTGCAGGTTCAACGCAAGCCGGCCGGCCTCGTCGGCGCCTATATCATCGGACTGGCCTTCGCCTTCGGCTGGACGCCCTGCGTCGGGCCGGTCCTGGCGGCAATCCTGTTCATGGCCGGTTCGACCGACCCGGCCCAGGGCAGTCTGCTTCTGCTTGTCTATGCGCTCGGCATCGGACTTCCGTTCATACTGGCCGCCGCGTTCGCCAGCCGGTTCCTCGGCTGGGCGAGCCGTTTCCGCAGGCACATGGGAACCGTGGAAAAGATCATGGGCGGTTTTCTCGTCCTGACCGGCATTCTGTTCATCACCGGAAAGATGTCGGAAATATCTTACTGGTTATTGGAAACCTTCCCCGCCTTCCAGCAAGTGGGATAGCGGGCGTTCAGGTCGACTTAAGGAGAGGACATCATGCTTAAGGTCATAAGGTTTGCCCTGTTCCGGTTTTCCCTGCTTGCCCTCGCCCTCACCGGCACGGCCGCCGTTGGCCCGGCAGGCGCCGTGACCATGGGCGAAGACGGACTGCACAAGCAGCCCTGGTTCACCATCACGTTCCGCGACATCGCCGAAGACATTCAGGCCGCCAGTGCCGACGGCAAACGTCTGGTGATGATTTTCGAGCAGCGCGGCTGCATCTACTGCAGGGCCATGCACGAGAAACTGCTGTCCGACCCGGAAGTCCGCGACTTCATCAAGGACCATTTCATGGTCGTCCAGTACAACATGTTCGGCGACGAGGAAGTCACCGACCTGGACGGCGACGTGCTGACGGAAAAGAGCGCCGCGCGCAAATGGGGCTTTGTTTTCACCCCCACGATCGTGTTTCTGCCCGATTCCGTTCCGGAAGGAAAAACGGTCCCCGAGGCGGCCGTCGCAACCATGCCGGGGGCCTTCGGCAAGTGGACCTTCCTGAATATGTTCCGCTGGGTTCACGAAAAAGGCTATGAGGGCGACGAACACTTCCAGAAGTATCACGCCCGTATAATCAACCAGTTACGAGAGGAGGGACGTCTCGGCGCGGAGTAGCGGCTGCGCCCGAACACCGCAGATATGATACATGCGTGAAATCGCCTATTGGCAACACATGCAAAAAATCATATCTTTTATTGAAAGAGGGTCGCCGGGGATGTATCACGCAGCCCTGGCGCACGTTCCGGACAAACCGGACTGCACTGAGGAGGAAAGCCGACTTATGACCAAGGGCTTCATTTACACGATCGCAGCTGCATCGCTTGCGCTGGCAGGAAGCGCCATCGCCGCGCCTGTTGCGCCGGACGATGTGAAATTCAACGACGACTTCGAGGTCAAGGCCTCCCTGACAGGGGAAGCGGGCGATCCGGCGGCAGGACGCGCCGCATTCGCGGATCGCAAGAAAGGCAATTGCCTGGCCTGTCATGCGGCAACGGATCTCAAGGATCAGCTGTTCCACGGCGAAGTCGGACCGTCACTCGACGGGGTCGCGGACCGCTATTCCGCAGACCAGCTGCGGGCCATCATCGTCGACAGCAAGCAGGTGTTCGGCGAGCAGACCGTGATGCCGGGCTTCTACTCCATGCACGTCGGCGCCGATGTGGACGAGAAATTCGCGGGCAAGACCATCCTGTCCGCTCAGGAAGTCGAAGATGTCGTCGCCTACCTGACGACGCTCAAAGAACAATAACCCAGATACCCAAGGAGAAAGGGATGACCCTAACCAGACGTGAGGCACTTGGCCTGACTGCAGGCGCAGCCGCCTTCCTGACCCTCGCCCCGCGGATCGCCTTTGCCACGGCCGATGACGCCGACGCGGCGATCAAGGCCTTTACCGGCGGAGCGACCCCGGAGAGCGGTAAAATCTCTCTCGACACCCCGGAAATCGCCGAGAACGGCAACACCGTTCCCGTCGGCGTCTCCGTCGAAAGCCCGATGACCGCCGACAACTATGTGGAATCGGTTCTGATTCTGGCCGACGGCAACCCGTCTCCGGCTGTCGCCACCTTCCACTTCACCGCGATGAGCGGCGCGGCTGATGCCAAGACCCGTATCCGTCTTGCCAAGACCCAGAACGTGATCGCGGTCGCCAAGATGAGCGACGGGTCCACGTTCATGGACAAGAAGGAAGTCAAGGTCACCATCGGCGGCTGCGGCGGTTGATCCGGAACAAGCGGCTCGTCTAGAACAATTCGAATTAACAAGGAACGCATCATGGCAGCTCCGAAACCGCGCGTTAAGGTTCCCAAAAAGGCCTCCAAGGGCGAAGTGATCACCATCAAGACGCTGATCAGCCACCCGATGGAATCCGGCCAGCGCAAGGACAAGCAAGGCAACGTCATTCCGCGCCAGATCATCAACAAGTTCACCTGCGAATATAACGGACAGGTGGTCTTTTCCTGCGATCTGGATCCGGCCGTATCGGCCAACCCGTACCTCGAGTTCAACGCCAAGGTCGAAGACAGCGGCACGTTCAAGTTCACCTGGCAGGACGACGACGGCAGCACCTATTCCACCGAGAACGAGATCACGGTCGAATAATAATAATGGCTGATGCGGGCCCCCTTTACAGCGGAAACGCCCGCATTTCACTCAGATCGGGAGGAGACGATTTGGCCAAGACTATGAAACTGAGCCTGGCTCTTGTGGCAATGCTTTCAGCCGGAACCTGCGGCAGCGCATTTGCCGGCGGTCCCGTCGACGATAAACTGGTCATCGACGGCGAACTGGAAATGACGACCCGGACTGCTGCTCCGGAAGGTCATCCCTTGGATGAGCTCTTTTCCGGTTGGCATTTCCGCACCGACGAAACGCGTGAAATGGAAGCGGACTCCTTCCAGAACCCGGCGATGCTCTATGTGGAGCGTGGCGGGGAAATCTGGAATACGGTGGACGGTGCCGCAGGCAAATCCTGCGCCTCCTGCCACGGGGACGCCGCGGAAAGCATGAAGGGGGTTGGAGCCCAATTCCCGAAGTGGAACGCCAAGGCCAACAAGCCTTACAATCTGGAACTCCAGATCAATGACTGCCGCACGGAAAACATGCAGGCCGAGGCCTACAAGTTTGACGCGGGCGATCAGAAGGCCCTGGTAACCTACGTCAAGCATCAATCCCTCGGCGACCCGGTGAAGATCGACCTTGCCGAAGGCGACATGCAGAGCTGGTGGGACAAGGGCAAGGACGTTTACTACAAACGCACCGGCCAGTTGAACCTCTCCTGTGCAAGTTGCCACGAGGACAATTGGGGCAACTACATCCGCGCCGATCACCTCAGCCAGGGGCAGGTCAACGGATTCCCGACCTACCGTCTGAAACAGGCGAACATGGTTTCCCTGCACAACCGCTTCCGGGGCTGCATCCGCGACACGCGGGCAAGCTTCCCGAAGGCGTTTTCCGACGAGCTGATGGCTCTGGAAGTGTATGTGACATGGCGCGGTACCGGACTTTCGGTCGAAACCCCTGCGGTTCGCCAGTAATTCAGGAAGTAACCGGGACCGGACAGGTCCACGGCTTGTAAAAAGCCCTCGATGCGGCGGTACGCCGCCGCATCCAGTATCCGGAGAGATCTCCGGCCAAAAACCAACAACAATCGGCAACGGCTATCTCCGGTGCACATGCTTTGTGTGCCAACGGGTGAACCTTGTCCGGTAAAACCGAAGGAAACGGCTCCCGAACAGCCGGAAGCCAAGACCTGGAGACATGAATGTTTTCGAGACGTGAGTTCCTCATGGCGGCCACCGCCACAAGTGCCCTGCTCGGCTCCGGCATGGCGGGCAGCTGGTCGAAGCTGATGGCCCAGCAGGGCCTGAGCGAAGACGCACTCCTGTCGATGGAACCGACCGGCAACGTGACGCTGGTGCATATCACCGACATTCATGCCCAGCTCAAGCCGCTCTACTTCCGCGAGCCGTCCATCAACCTCGGCATCGGCGACGTCCAGGGCAAGCCGCCCCATGTGACCGGCGCCGACTTCCTGAAGCTTTACAACATCGCCCCCGGCTCTCCGGACGCCTATGCGCTCACCTCCGAGGACTTCGTCGCTCTGGCGAAGACCTACGGCAAGATGGGCGGCATGGACAGGGTCGCGACCATCGTCAAGCGCATCCGCGCCGAGCGCGGCGACAACATGCTGCTGCTCGACGGCGGCGACACCTGGCAGGGCAGCTACACCTCCAACAAGACCCTCGGCCAGGACATGATCACGGTCATGAACGCGCTGGAACCGGACGCCATGACCGGCCACTGGGAATTCACCTACGGCGCGGACCGGGTCAAGGAGGCCATCGAGGCCCTTCCCTTCCCCTTCCTCGGCTCCAACATCTATGACAACGAATGGGACGAGCCGGCCTTCGAGGCCTGGAAGATGTTCGAACGCGGCGGCGCAAAGATCGCGGTCATCGGCCAGGCATTCCCCTACACCCCCATCGCCAATCCCCGCTGGATGATCCCCGGCTGGTCCTTCGGCATTCGCGAGGAAGACATCGCCAAGCATGTCGGCGAAGCGCGCGATGAAGGCGCTGAGCTCGTTGTGCTTCTCTCCCACAACGGCTTCGACGTCGACCGCAAGCTCGCCTCGCGTGTCGACGGCATCGATGTCATCCTCACGGGTCACACCCACGATGCGCTGCCCGAACCGGTGATCGTCAACGACACGCTGGTGATCGCCTCCGGTTCCAACGGCAAATTCGTTTCCCGTCTCGACCTGGACGTGAAGGACGGCAAGGTCGCCGGCTACACGTACCGGCTGATCCCCGTCTTCTCCGACGTGATCACGCCGGATGCGGAGATGGCCGCCCTGATCGACGAGGTTCGTGCGCCCTTCGCAGACGAACTGACGCGCAAGATCGGCACGACCGAGGACCTTCTCTACCGGCGCGGCAACTTCAACGGCACCTTCGACGACCTGATCTGCCAGGCGCTGCTGGAAGAGCGCGACGCCCAGATCGCCCTGTCGCCCGGCTTCCGCTGGGGCACCAGCCTGCTCCCGGGCCAGGACATCACCGTCGAAGATCTCCACAACGCCTGTGCGATGACCTATCCGGCCGCCTACCGCTCGTCCATGAGCGGCCAGACGCTGAAGGACATCCTGGAAGACGTCGGCGACAACCTGTTCAACAAGGATCCCTACTACCAGCAGGGCGGCGACATGGTCCGCGTCGGCGGCATGGGCTACACGATCGACCCGAACAAGGAGATCGGCGAGCGCATCTCCGACATGACACTGCTTTCGACCGGCGAGCCGATCGATCCCGCTAGGGACTACGTGGTCGCCGGCTGGGCCTCCGTCAACGAGGACACCGAAGGTCCGGCGATCTGGGATGTCGTCGAGAGCCACCTGTCCAAGAACCCCGTAGTCAAGCTGCCGGACAACCAGTCCGTCAAGCTTGCCGGCTGAACGGTGCGCTGTGTCTCTCCCCACAGCGCACCACTTCCCCTTAACGCGAACCGCCCTTAACCCGAGGAAATAAGATGAGTGACACAAAGGTTACGGGACACCCTCCCCATGTGCAGGGGCCCCAAATGAACCGTCGGGCGCTTTTGAAGGCCGGCCTGGCGACCGGCGGCGCCGCCGTTGCCGCTGGCGCGCTGACCGTTCCGGCCCAGGCCGAAGGCGATCCTCTGATCACGGAAATCCAGGACTGGAACCGCTATCTCGGCGCAGGCGTCGACGAGGCCCCCTACGGTGTGCCGTCCGAGTTCGAGGCCCATGTCGTGCGCCGCAACGTCGCGTGGCTGACCGCCGATCCGGTCTCCTCCATCAACTTCACCCCGCTGCATGAGCTCGACGGCATCATCACGCCGAACGGGCTGTGCTTCGAGCGCCATCACGGCGGCACCGCAGAGATCAACCCGGCCGACCACCGGCTGATGATCAATGGCCTGGTGGACACCCCGCTCGTCTTCACCATGGAAGACCTGAAGCGCTTCCCGCGCCAGAACCACGTCTACTTCCTCGAGTGCGCCGCCAACTCCGGCATGGAATGGCGCGGCTCGCAGCTGAACGGCTGCCAGTACACCCACGGCATGATCCACAACGTGATGTACACCGGCATCCCGCTCAAGCTCCTGCTCGAGGAAGCCGGCGTCAAGACCAACGGCAAGTGGGTCCTGCCCGAAGGCGCCGACGCCTCGGCGATGACCCGCTCTGTGCCGATCGAAAAGGCAATGGACGACTGCCTTGTCGCCTTCAAGATGAACGGCGAAGCGCTGCGCCCGGAACAGGGCTATCCCCTGCGACTGGTCGTTCCGGGCTGGGAAGGCAACATGTGGGTCAAGTGGCTGCGCCGCCTCGAAGTCGGCGATGAACCGTGGCATCAGCGTGAGGAAACCTCCAAGTACACCGACCTGCTCGCCAACGGCAAGGCCCGCCGCTTCACCTGGGTCATGGACCCGAAGTCGGTCATCACCTCGCCGAGCCCGCAGGCGCCGGTCCAGCACGGCAAGGGGCCGCTGGTCATCTCCGGGCTGGCCTGGTCCGGCAACGGCAGGATCAAGCGCGTCGATGTCTCCATCGACGGCGGCCGCAACTGGACGACCGCCCGTCTCGACGGTCCGAGCCTGTCCAAGTCGCTGCACCGCTTCTATCTCGACATCGACTGGGACGGCTCCGATCTGCTGATCCAGTCCCGGGCGATGGACGAGCATGGTTACTACCAGCCGACCAAGGACGAACTGCGTGCTGAACGCGGTGAGAACTCCATCTACCACAACAACGGCATCCAGACCTGGCATGTCAAAGCAGACGGGACGGTTGAAAATGTCGAAGTTGCTTAAAACCCTCGCCCTGACGGCGACCCTCCTGTCGCCCCTGGCCTTTTCTTCCGCACACGCTGCCGGCGACGCCGACAAGGGCGAGAAGGTGTTCAAGAAATGCGCCGCCTGCCACGCGGTCGGAGAAGGCGCCAAGCACAAGGTCGGCCCAGAGCTGAACGACGTGTTCGGCCGCGCCGCAGGCGGAATGGAAGACTACAAGTATTCCAACGCCATGAAGGAGGCAGGCGCCGGCGGACTGGTCTGGAACGACGAAACCCTCGCCGCCTACCTGACCAAGCCGAAGGACATGATCAAGGGCACCAAGATGGCCTTTGCCGGCCTGAAGAAGGAAAAGGACATCGAAAACGTCCTTGCCTACCTGATGACCTTCTCAGCCTCGGCCCCGGCCAAGGAATCGGCCGCACCCGCCGAAGACAAGGGAACCGAAGTGGCCGCCGCCGACGCGGCACCCGCGGAGGCCTCGACTGCGGCTCCGGTTTCCAACACCCGTGAGGGCGGTGTCTTCGGTCTCGGCCGCGTCGCCACGCCGGACGAAATCGCGGCCTGGGACATCGACGTCCGTGCGGACGGCACCGGCCTGCCCCAGGGCTCCGGCACGGTTGCCGATGGCGAAGTCCTGTTTTCCGAACAGTGCGCCGTCTGCCATGGCGACTTCGGCGAAGGCGTCGGACGCTGGCCGGTTCTTGCCGGCGGTCAGGGCACCCTCAAGGCGGAGCGGCCGGAAAAGACCATCGGTTCCTACTGGCCGTACCTGTCGACCGTTTACGACTATGTCCGGCGTGCCATGCCGTTCGGCAACGCCCGCTCGCTGTCGGATGACGATGTCTACGCGATCACGGCCTATCTGCTCTATCTCAACGATATCGTCGATGACGAGGAGTTCGAGCTGTCGGACAAGAACTTCACCGACATTCGGCTGCCGAATGAAGACAACTTCATTCCCGACGACCGCTATGAAGAACCGGTCTATGCCGAGAAGAAGGAGCCCTGCATGAAGGATTGCACCGCCGATGCGGTCAAGATCACCATGCGCGCACGGATCCTCGACGTGACCCCGGATTCCGGCGATGATGAGAATGCGGGAGCTGGCGCTGTCGACTAGGCTTTCGTAGCTTCAAGATTGCATGCGGGCGCGTCACTGCGCCCGCATCCCCCCGACACACAAGAACAAGAGGTGGAGGAATGTTCGGGGCAGGTCAGATCAAACAGGGGCGTTCGGCGTCCAGGCCAGCCGGGTTGGTTCACCCGTCCGGCGCAGGTTTCCGCAATCATTTTGTTTTTTCCCTTTTCCTCCTGGCGTTCCTGTGCGCCGCCCTGCCATCCGCCGCCCAGGACGGGGATCCAGACCGGGGTCTCAAGGTCTTTTCCGCCTGCAAGTCCTGCCACCAGGTGGGCGCCAACGCGCGCAACGGTGTCGGTCCGCATCTCGACGGCCTGTTCGGCCGCCCCGCCGGTTCTCTCGACGGGTTCAAATATTCCAGCGCCATGAAGAAGAAGGGCGAAGCCGGACTCGTCTGGGACGACGCCGCGCTCGACACCTATCTTGAAAAGCCGAACGCGCTCGTTCCCGGAACGCGCATGTCGTTTCGCGGCATGAGAAATGTCAATGACCGGCAGGACGTGATCGCCTATCTGAAACAGGTGACCGGTGAAGCCCCGGCAGCCGACCCGGCTGCCTCAGCCGTTCCTGCCCGGGCGGAGATCGGCGCGGCGGCCATGGCCCTTCAGGGCGACACCGCCTATGGCGAATACCTGTCGACGGAATGCGTGACCTGCCATCAGATTTCAGGCCATGCGGATGGCATTCCGTCGATCATCGGCTGGCCCAAGAACGCCTTCATCCGGGCGCTGTTCGAATACAAGACCAATGTGCGCAGCCACCAGGTCATGAAGAACATGACCACAAACCTGGGGAACGAGGAAATTGCCGCCCTGGCGGCGTATTTCGGCTCCATCGAACCTCGATAACTCGCAATCGTGGAGGAAGCGTAATGACCAAACTGACCCGTCGTTCATTCGGACTTTTGACCGGCGCCGGCGTGGCGAGCCTCGCCTTGCCGTTCTACGCCAGGGCGCAGGGCAAGCCGCGCGTGGTTGTCATCGGCGGGGGTGCCGGCGGCGCGACCGCCGCCCGTTACATCGCCAAGGACGCCGGCGACGCGGTGGATGTCACCCTGATCGAGGCCAATGCCAAATACACCACCTGCTTCTTCTCCAACCTCTATCTCGGCGGCTACCGCTCCTTCGACTCGATCACGCATGGCTATGACACGCTGGCGTCGAACTACGGCATCACCGTCGTCAACGGCATGGCCGACAGCATCGACCGCGCGGCCCGGACCGTGGTGATGGCCGACGGCTCCAAGGTCCCCTACGACAAGCTGGTGGTGGCACCGGGCATCGATTTCATCTGGGATTCGGTCGAAGGCTATTCCGAAGAAGCCTCCGAGATCATGCCGCACTCCTGGAAGGCCGGGCCCCAGACCCAGTTGCTCAAGGCCAAGCTCGACGCGATCGAAAAGGGCCAGCAGATCGTGATGGTGGCCCCGCCCAATCCCTATCGCTGCCCTCCCGGTCCCTATGAGCGGGCGTCCATGTTCGCCCATGTGCTCAAGGAAAAGGGCCTGACGGACAACAAGATCATCATCATCGATCCGAAGCCGAAGTTCTCCAAGCAGGGCCTGTTCCAGGAAGGCTGGGAGAAACATTATCCGGGCATGGTGGAATGGTACGGCCCGGATGTCCACGGCGGCATCAAGAACGTCGATCCGGCTGCGGGCACGGTCGCCACCGATTTCGACACCTTCAAGGGTGCCCTGGTCAACGTCATTCCGGCCCAGAAGGCCGGCATGATCGCCGCCAAGGCCGGCCTGACCGATGACAGCGGCTTCTGCCCGATCGATCCGGCCTCGATGCGCTCGAAGGTCGACGAAAACATCTATGTCATCGGCGATTCCTCGATCGCGGGCGACATGCCCAAGTCCGGTTTCTCCGCCAACAGCCAGGCCAAGGTCGCGGCCATGACGATCCGCAGCGAACTGACCGGATCGCGGGCTTTCCCGGCCAAGTACTCCAACACCTGCTGGAGCCTGATCGAGACCAACGACGGCGTGAAGGTCGGCGCCCAATATGCTCCGACCGACGAGAAGATCGCCTCGACCACCAGCTTCATCAGCCAGACCGGCGAGGACACGGCCGTCCGCCAGGCCACCTACGAGGAATCGCTGGGCTGGTACAAGGGCATCACCTCCGACATCTTCGGCGGCTGACGCTTTCGGCGGCACCGTTTGGAATGCCCGGGTGTGAGGACGCCGAGGCCGAACCAGATCGCCAGGTTGTCATCCCGGGCGAACGGAAGTGAGACCCGGGACCCAGTATTCCGTGACCCCTGCGGTTCAGGCTAAGAGGACACGGAGTACTGGGTCCCCGCTTTCGCGGGGATGACAAGAGTGATTGGATACAGGCCGTGCCAATACCATTTTGTCGTTACAGCTTCCCTATCCACCAATGTCGAGAAACGGGCTTTGTCATCCACCTCACGAGAGCCCTACTTTTCCAACGGACCTTCCGTTCCTATCTAAGGGACAATTACCGCTGAAACAGGCCGGACTTCTGAAACAGCCCCGTCTCCGGAAATCCCGGGGGCGGGGCTTTTCTTCCCCCCGTGAGTGTGAAATATACCGCGGGACCAGTCGTGCCAGACGCGTTGGACCGTTTCCGGCGCCAGTCCCCGGGACCGGCGGTTCCGGCCTAGAATGAAAGCAACCGATGAAAAGCTACATCACCACTCCGATCTATTACGTCAACGGGTCGCCCCATATCGGACATGCTTTCACTTCCGTCATGGCGGACATCCTGAAGCGCAACCGCCAGGCGATCGGGTATGAGCTCCTGCTCTCCACCGGCGTCGACGAACACGGCCAGAAGAACCAGGAAGCCGCCGCCGATCTCGGCATGGAGATCAAGGACTATCTGGACATGCGCGGCAAGGAGTTCCGCGCCGTGTTCGACATGCTCGACGTGAAATACGACTACTTCGTCCGCACCAGCCGCGAGGGCCACAAGACCGCCGTCGCCGGCATGGAGCAGACGATTTTCGACAAGGACCTGATCGTCAAGAAGCAGTACACCGGCATCTACTGCAAGGGCTGCGAGGAGTTCAAGAAGGAGTCCGACCTCACCGAGGACGGCCAGTGCCCGCTGCACCCGACCATGAAAGTCGAGCAGACGGACGAAACCAACTACTTCCTGAAGATGGAGCCGTTCCGGGAGCGCCTGCTGCAGCACATTGCGGACAATCCGGACTTCGTCCAGCCGCAGTCCTTCCGCAACGAGCTGACAAAGATGCTGGCCGAGCCGCTGGAGGATCTGTGCATCTCCCGGCCCAAAACCCGTGTGACCCTCGGGGTGGACCTGCCGTTCGATCCCGATTTCGTGACCTATGTCTGGTTCGACGCGCTTGCCAACTACCTGACCAACGTCGGCTGGCCGGATGAAGGCTATGCGGACTGGTGGGCGACCTGCGAACACCTGATCGGCAAGGACATTCTGAAGCCCCATGGCGTCTACTGGCCGATCATGCTGATGGCGGCGGGCATTCCCCTGCCGAAGAAGCTGTCGGTGCACAGCCACTGGGTCGGTGCCGGCGGCGTCAAGATGTCCAAGTCGATCGGCAACGTGGTCGATCCGGTCGAGATCGTCGATACGCTCGGCGCCGATGCGCTGCGCTGGTATCTCGCCCGCCACATGCGCTCAGACAGCGACAGCCAGATCTCTGTCGACTTCATCAAGCAGACCTACAACAGCGAGCTTGGCAACAAGATCGGCAACCTCCTGTCGCGCGCGGCGAAGTTCTCCAAGAGCCGGTTCGACGGCAAGGTGCCGGCCGCCGGCCCGCTATCGGCGGAAGACGAGGCGATCCGCGCCGCCGTCCTGGAAGCGGTCGCCGGCTTCGGCGCCTGGATCGACCTGCCCGACCTGCCGCACAATCTGCAGAAGGCGATCACGGTCTGCGACGACATGAACACCTATTTCGCCGAACAGGCGCCGTGGGAACTGATCAAGAATCCGGAGACGGAAGAGCGTTGCCGGACGGTGATCTACGTGACGCTCGATTGCCTCAGGCTGGTGTTCGAGGCCCTGCGTCAGGTGATCCCCGCCTCCGCGGACAAGGCGCTCGCCATGCTGAATGCACCGGTCGAGGAAGGCGAGGTCTGGAAACCGGCGCTTGACGTCCTCGGCCAGGAAAGCGACCTCGGCGAGATCGAGAACCTGTTCCCCCGGGCGCAGTAGCAAGAAACCCGGTGTCGTCGGCTCTGCTCGTCAGGGTGATGATGCCGGGAGAGTGCCACGCCCTTCCTAACCTTCCCATTGGGAGAGGTCGGAGCGCAGCTCCGGGTGAGGGGTTTCAAATTCTCCGTACCTTACTGAGGCTACATCCCCTCACCCTAACCCTCTCCCAATGGGAGAGGGAATCTCCGCTGCCGGCCTCACAGCCGTCATCCCGGGCGAACGCCAGTGAGACCCGGGACCTACTCATTGCCAGAGCGGACTGGATCGGGCGCAAAGCGTTTTGCCCATATTGTGCCCCTGCCCGCCTCCTGAATCCGCAGCAACGTGGATCAGACCCTGGCTCGAGGCCGGGGTCACGGTCTGTGGGTGACGCAAAGTCCATCCGCAAAACCGGCATTTGCGTTTGCTTACGCCCCCCTCCCCGCCCATAATTTCAAACTTGAAGAATGCGTCCGAATGGACGTCAAAATTAATTGACCGGCCGGTCGGACTATGGGAAGGTAGAGCCCATAGGCTGAAGGCCTGCAGGGAGGAGACATATGAGCGATTCAACCGCCGTGACGGTGGTCGAGGATCAGCGCGTCCTGACACTGACGCTGAACCGTCCGGACAAACTGAATTCCTTCAACGAGGACATGCATTACGCGCTGCGCGCCGGCCTGGAACGCGCCCGTGACGATGCCAATATCGGCGCGGTCCTGCTGACCGGAGCCGGGCGCGGCTTTTGCGCCGGCCAGGATCTCGGCAACCGCGATCCACGCGCCGGCGGCCCTGCTCCCGACCTCGGCGTGACCCTCGACACGCTCTACAACCCGACCCTGCGGATCATGAAATCCATGGAAAAGCCGATCGTCTGTGCCGTCAACGGCGTGGCGGCGGGCGCCGGCGCCAATATCGCCCTTGCCTGCGACATCGTGCTGGCCGCCAGGTCGGCGAGATTCATCCAGGCCTTCTCCAAGATCGGCCTTGTGCCCGATGCCGGCGGCAGCTGGTCGCTGACACATCTGCTCGGCGAGGCCCGCGCCAAGGCGCTGGCGCTCACCGCCGAACCGTTGCCGGCCGAAACCGCCGCCGACTGGGGCATGATCTGGAAGGCCGTCGACGACGACGCGCTGATGGACGAGGCAACGGCGCTTGCCCGCAGGCTCGCGAACGGCCCGACCCTCGGGCTCGGCCTCACCAAGAAGCTGATCCAGGCCGCCTCGACCAATTCTTTCGACACCCAGATCGATCTTGAGCGCGACTTCCAGCGCGAAGCCGGCAGGAGCGAAGACTACGCGGAAGGCGTCACCGCCTTTTTGGAAAAGCGCGCACCGGAGTTTCGCGGCAAATGACCATGACGCCTCAGGAAATGGCCGATGCCTGCGCGAAGGCCATGTGGGCCAACGACCACGCCAGCCAGAAACTCGGCATGAAGCTGGAGCATGTCGCCCCCGGCGAAGCCACCATGTCCATGACCATCACCGAGGCCATGTCCAACGGCCAGGGCAACTGTCACGGCGGTTATATCTTCACCCTGTGCGACAGCGCCTTTGCCTTCGCCTGCAACACCTACAACCAGCTGACCGTCGCCCAGCACTGCTCGGTCACCTTCCTGGCGCCCGGCCGCATCGGCGACCGGCTGACCGCCGAAGCCCGGGAAGTCTCGCGCAAGAAGCGCACCGGGCTCTACGACATCACCATCACCAATCAGAACGGCGACATGATTGCCCGGTTCACCGGCCATTCAGCCACCGTCAAAGGTACGCATCTACCGGAGTAAGCGGCTCGAGACCGTCATTTTCCGAAGCAGGAGGACCCCATGGAGGATCTGTCACCACGCCCCGGCGATCTGGAGCCGATCGAAACCGCCTCGCGCGACGAGATCGCGGCCCTGCAGCTTGAGCGGATGAAGTGGTCGCTCACCCACGCCTACAACAATTCACCGTTCTACAAGCGGAAGTTCGACGAACACGGCGTCCATCCGGATGACCTGAAGACCCTGGGCGACCTCGCCAGGTTCCCCTTCACAGTCAAGACCGATCTGCGCGACAACTATCCCTTCGGCATGTTCGCCGTGCCGCAGTCGGATGTGGTGCGTGTCCATGCCTCCTCCGGCACCACCGGAAAGCCGACGGTGGTCGGCTATACGGCCAAGGACATCGACACCTGGGCGTCCATGGTCGCCCGCTCCATCCGCGCCTCCGGCGGCCGCGCCGGCGACATTGTCCATGTTGCCTACGGTTACGGCCTGTTCACCGGCGGCCTCGGCGCCCATTACGGCGCGGAGAAGCTCGGCTGCACCGTGGTGCCCATGTCCGGCGGCATGACCGAACGCCAGGTGACCCTGATCGACGACTTCAAGCCGCGCATCATCATGGTGACGCCGTCCTACATGCTGTCGATCCTCGACGAGTTCCGCCGCCAGGGCCTCGACCCGCGTGAAAGCTCGCTTACCGTCGGCATCTTCGGCGCCGAGCCCTGGACCAACGCCATGCGCCAGGAAATCGAGCAGGCCTTCGACATGCACGCGGTCGATATCTACGGCCTCTCCGAGATCATGGGCCCCGGTGTTGCCAACGAATGCGTTGAGACCAAGGACGGCCTGCACATCTGGGAAGACCACTTCTATCCGGAAGTGATCGATCCGGCGACCGGCGAAGTCCTGCCCGACGGCGAGGAAGGCGAACTGGTGTTCACCTCGCTTTCCAAGGAAGCCCTGCCGATCATCCGCTACCGCACCCGCGACCTGACCCGCCTCCTGCCGGGCACGGCCCGCTCCATGCGCCGGATGGAAAAGATCACCGGCCGGTCGGACGACATGATCATCCTGCGCGGCGTCAACGTGTTCCCGACCCAGATCGAGGAACAGATCCTGAAATGCGCCGGCCTTGCGCCCCATTTCCAGATCGAGTTGAGCCGCGAAGGCCGGATGGACAACATGACCGTCCACGTGGAATCGACCGAGAGTGCCGCCGGCGCGGACGCCCGCGGCGCCTCGGCGAAGGAACTCGCCCATCACATCAAGAGCGTGATCGGAGTCTCCACCCGCATCGACGTGACCGAGCCGGGCGGCGTGGAACGCTCCCAGGGCAAGGCCAAGCGCGTCGTCGACAACCGGCCCAAGGAATAAGGAGGGATCCACCCTCCTTCAAACCCAAGACGACAGGTGAAGCAACGGCATGGCCCGCACCCGCGCCAGCGATTTTGAAGACAAGCAGCGCAGCATTCTGGAGAGTGCGGCTGCCGTCTTTGCCGAACAGGGCATGGAGAAGGCCTCCATGTCCCTGGTCGCCAATTCCGCCGGCGTGTCCAAGTCCCTGCTCTACCACTACTACCCGGGCAAGGACGCCCTGATCTTCGCCATCATCCAGAGCCATCTGGAGGATCTGGATGCCGCCGTCGAGGCAGCCGACGATCCGAAGGCCTCGCCCGAAGACCGCCTGCATGCGCTCGTGCGGGTCACGCTGGAGAACTACCGGGACGCGGACAACGAGCACAAGGTCCAGCTCAATGCCTCCGAGGCGCTGAACGACGACCAGCGCGATGCAATCCGCGCCATCGAACGCCGCATCGTCCGCCGCTTTTCCTCAATCCTGCGGGAGATCAATCCGTCCCTCGACAATGCGGAACGGCCACTTTTGATGCCGGTCACCATGTCCCTCTTCGGCATGATGAACTGGGCCTACATGTGGTTCCGCGAAGGCGGCCCGATCACCCGCGACGCCTACGCCGACATTGCCACCACCCTGGTTCTGGAAGGCATCAAGGCGGTCCGCTGACCGTCGCCCGTTGATAATAACGATAAACTCCCACACGACCTCATGACCGGGCCCAGCCCGGTCATTTTTTCGAGGTAGAGGGGAAAGTGGGAAGAGCCGAGGGAAGCCTCCTCCCCAAATCCCTTCTTCCATGGGGAGAGGGTTAGGGCGAGGGGGATACAAAATTTGTAGAGTACGGTGCGTCTGAAACCCTTCACCCGAAGGTAAATATAATTAATACATTTACTAAAACGACAATACCGCCCATTAAATAGGAGCAAATGAATATACTAAAATCGCTAACACCCAAACCGATTACCTC
>Ga0272444_10001321_pt1 | contig 24062 bp, 19 predicted proteins | sample SSMForm13_FD_201033 | JGI IMG/M metagenome (GOLD analysis project Ga0272444, IMG submission 201033) | Marine sediment archaeal communities from Little Sippewissett salt marsh, Falmouth, MA, United States - SSM-Form-13 | ecosystem: Environmental > Aquatic > Marine > Wetlands > Sediment ...
TGACGAAGTAGCGCGTTGTTCGCTCAATGCGGATGCCGTAGTCCGAGTAGCCGGCATCGATCGTCCCCCCCTCGATCACGTACGGATCGCTGGCGATCCCCGACCCACTCACGACACCGTTCTCGGCGGTAAACTCGTAGTCGCTCGTGATAACGATGGGGGCGCGAACCTCGGGACCGCACTCCTCGCCCACTGCCCCGAGCGCAAGAAGCGCGAGCGACGCCACCGTACAGCCAACCAGCACACCCGTCCTCATGCTCCATCACCCCTTTGACGGATCAGTCTACAGACTCATCCTGAATGATACCAGGCCACACGGGGCCAAGGAAAGCCCATGCTGCCCGGGCAGCGCTCCTAGTAGCGTCGCCGGCGGATCATCTCCCACAGGACAACCGGAACGCCGCGTCGGCGGAAGGCGAACACGAGCACCAATCCGGCGAGGAACCCTCCGATGTGCGCGAACCACGCCACCCCGCTTGTCGCGGAGATCGACCCCGCGCCGCTCACCACCTGGAAGATGAACCACAGCCCCAAGAGGAACACGGCGGGGATCGCCGCCAGCCGCACGAAGAAGAAGATCGGGATCAGCGTCAGGACACGGGAGTGGGGAAACAGCATGAAGTAGGCGGCGAGAACCCCGGCGATCGCCCCCGATGCGCCGATCAGCGGCACCCCGCTTCCCGGACCGATGGCGATCTGGGAAAACGCGGCGACACCCCCGCAGACAAGATAGAAGACGAGGAACCGTACGTGCCCCATGGCGTCCTCCACGTTGTCGCCGAAGATCCAGAGATACAGCATGTTGCCCAGCAGGTGGAGCACGCCGCCGTGAAGAAACATCGAGGCGAACAGCGTAATCCAGAGGGGGATCGGGATGGTCGGCGGGAGGTCGACGCCGCCGAGGAACTCCCCCGGCACAAGCCCGTAGGAGAACACGAACAGGTCCCGCTCCGCGATCCGGATCCATCCCTGGGTCGCCGGATCGTCGGCGAAGCTAAGGCCGGCGTCCGCCCACGCCGAAACGTCCAGAATCTGGGTGGTGTTTGCGCTTCGCGTGAGCTGGAACGAGAACATCAGGAGGTTCAGGATGACCAGCGCCACCGTCACCGCGGGGAACGTCCGGCTCTTCCGATAGTCGCGCAGCGGGATCATGCCTTCATGGTACCATCGCGCCAAGACCGTTGCCAAGGGTTGATCGGCGTTTGCCCCCTGCTACAATGGTGACACGCTTGATCACACACGGAGGTCCCATGGAGCTACTGAAGCGGCTGAGCGAGGCCCCGGGCGTTCCCGGGTACGAGTCGGAAGTACGGCGGATCGTCGCCGAGGCGCTGGGGAAACTCGTCGACGATGTGAAGACCGACTCCCTGGGGAACCTCATCGCGCACAAGGCGGGACCCGGACCCCGTGTCCTGGTTGCCGCGCACATGGACGAGATCGGCTTCCTGGTGCGCTTCGTCGACACCAAGACCGGATTCCTGCGCATCGAGCCGCTCGGGGGGTTTGATCCGCGCACGCTGATTGCACAGCGCGTCGTTGTGCACACACAGGATGCGAAGCTGCCCGGCTGCATCGGCAGCAAGCCGATTCACATCCTGACCGAGGACGAGCGGAAGAAGCCTCTCCTGCTCAAGGACCTGTTCGTCGACGTAGGGCTGCCGGCGGAGTCCGTTGCCGAGCGCGTCCAGGTGGGAGATATGGTGACCCTTCAGCAGGCGTTCACCACGTTCGGCGAGGTCGTGAGCGGCAAGGCCCTCGACGATCGTGCGGGCCTGTACGCGATGATCGAGGCGGTGCGCCGCGTCTCGGAACTCGACTGCGATCTCACCCTGGTCGGGACCACCCAGGAAGAGGTCGGCCTGCGCGGCGCGCACGTCGCCGGGTACGCCGGCCGGCCCGATATCGCCGTTGCCCTTGATGTCACTGTGGCCGTTGACCTACCCCAAGTCCAGGAGCACGAGCACGTCACCCGCCTCGGCGGCGGGGTGGCGATCAAGCTCAAGGACTCGGCGTCGATCTCCCATCCGGCGCTGGTCCGCGCCATGAGAAAGCTCGCCGACGAGCGCGACATCCCGTTCCAGATGGAGATCCTCCCGCGCGGTGGCACCGACGCCGGCGCGCTGCAGCTGGCACAAGAAGGGGCCGCGGTCATCACCCTGTCGTTGCCGGTGCGCTACGTCCACTCCGTTGTGGAGACGGCGCACACACGGGATCTGGAGGCGTGGATCGCGCTCCTTGCCGCGTTCCTCGAGACGGCGGGAAGCGTCGAGCTCGCGCGATAGGCACCATGAAGACCCTGCTTTCGGGCTTCGACTGCGTCGCAACCATGGACGGCGACCGACGCGAGATCCGCGGCGGCTCGGTTCTCGTGGAGGGGAATCGGATCGTCGCCGTGGGCGCCGACAGCACGTCCTGGCCGCCAGCCGACCGGGTGATCGACGGCCGCGACAAGATCCTTCTGCCGGGGATGGTGAACACCCATCACCACTTCTACCAGACGCTGTTTCGAAACGTCCCCGGCGCCGCCGACAAGGAGCTGTTCGACTGGCTCGTGTTCCTCTACGATCGGTGGCAGCGGATCGATCCGGAGGCGGTGCGGGTGAGTGCCGCGGTGGCGTGCAGCGAACTGCTGCTCTCCGGGGCGACGACCACCTCGGACCACTTCTACCTCATCCCCAGGGACCACCCTTCGATCTTCGACGCGGAGATCGACGGCGCGACGCGAACGGGCATCCGGTTTCACCCCTGTCGCGGATCCATGTCGCTGTCCAAGAAGGACGGTGGCCTTCCGCCCGACGGCGTCGTTCAGGACGAGTCGACGATCCTCACCGACTGCCAGCGCGCGATCGAGCGGTATCACGACCCGTCGCCCGGCTCCATGCTGCGGATCGCTCTCGCGCCCTGCTCGCCGTTCTCTGTCACCCAGGAGCTCATGCGGGAGACCGTGAAGCTCGCCGAGGAGCACGGCGTCCTTATACACACTCATCTCGCAGAGACCGCCGACGAGGAGGCGTTCTGCCTGGAACGGTTCGGGATGCGCCCGGTCGATCTCATGGAGTCGCTCGGCTGGCTGCGAGACGATGTCTGGTTCGCCCATCTGGTGCATCTTAGCGAAGCCGACATCGCCAAACTGTCGGCGGCTGGTGTGGGGATGTCGCACTGCCCCAGCTCCAACATGACGCTGGGATCGGGGATCGCCCCGGTGACGCCGCTGCTCGAATCCCGGGTCAAGGTCAGTCTCGCGGTCGACGGCTCGGCGAGCAACGACACATCCAACATGGTGCGGGAAGCGCGACAGGCGATGCTGCTCCAGCGGGTGCGCTACGGCGCCGGCGCGTTCTCCGCAAGAGACGCCCTGTACCTGGCCACGATGGGCGGAGCCGCGGTGCTCGGTCGCGCCCACGAGCTGGGTTCGATCGAGCCGGGCAAGGTGGCCGACCTCATCGCGTTCGATCTGTCGCGGATCGAGTTCGCCGGCGGACGCGGCGACCCGATCGCCGCCGTCGTTCATTGCGCCGCGGATCGCGTGTGGATGTCCATGGTGGACGGCGTCCTGCGGGTTGAGGACGGACAGCTCCTCGATCAGCGGATCCCGGAGATCGTGTCGACCCATAACGCACTCGCCGCGCGGCTGTTGGCCGGATGAGAGTCCGGGTGGAGGTCTGCTTCTCGTTCAAGCGCGAGATCGGTGACGCCACCGTCGTGCTCGAACTCGAGGCCGGGGCAACCGTCCTCGACGCGGTCCGCGCGCTCACGACCCGATTCCCGGAGATCGAGGGGCGTCTGTTCGATGGGGACGGAGTCCTTCACCGACACATCAACGCACTGCTAAACGGCGGGAACGTGTCGTTCCGCAAGGGGTTCGCCACACCACTTGCCGACGGGGACCTTCTCGCGCTCCTGCCGCCGGTGGGCGGCGGCTGAGATCGCTTGAGCGGTGCCCCCCTAGCACACGCCCGATCGGCGGGATCTGGACCCGCTCCGAGAAAAAAGGAGAAGCCCCCGATCGGGAGCCCCTCCCTGCTGGTGTGGTGGGCTTACTGTAAGGAGGTCCAGCCGTTCCACCTCGTCGGCTGTACGGAACGAAGCTAGCCCCGAGATGTGTGGCATTTGTGAAGAAGACGCGACGATTTGATGGGGCGCGCTGCCGTCAGTCTCTATCCCCTTTCTGCAGAGGGTTCTGGAAAGGATTTCCCCGGGTCGTGCTCCCGCGCGTGTCGCTTCGCTCCGGCGCGCTCCGCGAACCGCGCCGCGTCAACGATGAACCGCTCGTGCTCGCCCTCGGCGACCCGCTCGACCTCATCCCAGGCCTCCAGCCGAAACCGGAGCCGTCGACCGTCGACCTCGACCAGTTCGGCACGCACGGTCACCTCCATCTCCGGTGGCGTCGGCGCCAGATGCTGCAGCCGCACCGACAGCCCTACGGTCACGCGATCCGCCGGTAGCGTCGGATCGATCGCGCGGCGCGCCGTCTCCTCGCAGAACCCGATGAGCGCCGGTGTTGCCAGCACGTCCGCGAGGCCGCTTCCGTAGCGGCTCGCCAGCTGCTCCTCACCCACGGTGAACCGGCGCTCTGTCCCCGCCCCAACCTCGATCAATGCCGCCTCCGTTCGCTGCGCTTCCGCCGGGATCCGTGATGCCTCGCCGCCCGTTGCTTCACGCGGCGTAGAGCTCGGGCCGCCGATCGGCGAGACGATCGTTGTAGGGGTTGAGCGCCTTGTCCCGCGCCTTCGCCGGGTCGATCTCCACCACCTCTACCGCCTCGCCCGTTGGCGGCGCCTTGACCAGCACCTCGCCTGTGGGCCCGACGATCTGGCTCTCGCCGGTGTAGGTGAGCGGCTCCGCCGCGCGATCCTCTGTGCCTACGCGGTTCGCGGTGACGGTGAACACCCCGTTTTCGAGCGCCCGGGCGCGCATCGTCAGCTGCGCGTACACCGGCATCACCAGGTTCGCCGGGTGGGCGATCACCTCCGCGCCGCGAAGCGCCAGCGTCCTCGCCGCTTCCGGGAACAGGTGGTCGAAGCAGATCATCAGCCCGACGCGGGCCGCCCCGATGTCGACCACCGGGAAGCCCACATCGCCAGCATGGAACCAGCGCTTCTCCTCGAAGAATAGGTGGACCTTCCGGTAGGACGCAAGGACGCCGCGCTCTCCCACGAGCACCGCCGCGTTGTAGAGCCTGTCGTGCTCGCCACGCTCCGGCAGCCCGGCGACGACGAACATGTCGCCCTCCTTCGCCATGTCCACGAGAGAGTCGACGGTGGCGCTTCGAGAGAGCGGTTCGGCGACGGCCTCGGCCTCCTCGTAGGAGGTAAACTGGTAGCCGGTGGCAAACAGCTCCGGCAGAACCCACAGATCGGCCCGCTGCCCGTCGAGAAGCTCGCGTATCCGTGCGATGTTGTCGGCTACGGCACCGAAGCTCGGCTCGCTCTGCACAAACCCAACGCGCATGCGCGCATGGTAGTCCTCCGCGTCGTGCCCCGCCAGCGGCACCGCCCCATCCAAAGGATTGCGGCCGACGTCCGTGCGTCCTATGATCATCGCGCTGTCATGGTGGCCAAGGGACGCTACGGAACGCTGGTGGGAGTTCTGCTGTTGGCTCTTCTGTGTGGGCCGCCCGCGCCCGCCACGGCCGAGCAGACACCCTCAACGCTGGCGTGCTCTTGGGTCCTTCTGCCCGGCCCGGTCGGCAACGCGCTGGGACCGTCCGCCGCCCAGCTGGTGGATCGGCTTCTCCTGATCTGGGTGGTGCTCGCCGTCGCTTCCCTCGGCGCGGTCATCGGCGATGCCGCGCACGCGCGGCGTGCCTCGTGGCGGGTGTACACGCTCTGGACCCTCGTGACCCTGGTCTTCGGCCCCCTCGGCGCCGCGATCTACTTCCCCTACGGGAGACTGCTCGCCCTCGGCACGCTCCCCAAGGAACGGGATCCGCTCGCCGCGCGCGCCCTCGCCGCCAGCCTGTTCGCCGCCGCCGGCCCCGCCCTTGGCGTGACGATCGGCCTCATCGTTGCCCGCATGGCGGCCCTTGAAGCCCCGCTTCACTCCGCCGGAGGACTGGCGATCGTCTGCGGCTTCGGCGTCCTCGTTTCGCTGACGCTGTTCTACGGGACGCTGCGGCCTGTCGAGCGATCATCCGCGGGAAGCACGGAAGCCTCGTTCGCGTCGTTCCTAACGAGGGCCTCGCTTCTCACCCTCATCGCCCTCGCGGCACAGCTACTCGTCCTCACCCTGGTGTTCCGAATGCGGGACGCAGCCCTCGCCCCAGGAAGCGCCACCTTGTACGCGGCCGTCTGGGTCGGCGCCGTTGCCGCCGCCCTCGCGTGCGTGCCGCTCTGCCTTTGGCAGGCCCGCACCGGCCGCCCCACGTGGCCGCCAGCGAAGCCCCGCGAATAGCCTGCCGATCCCCGCCGAGGCACCCTACCCTACCCCCAGTTCGAATCCTCTTGGGCGTACCAGTTGCCGGTTTGCGCTCCTATGGCCACGAGGTCGAACGGCTTCCTGTAGTGGGGCACGATCTTCTCTCCCCAGGGAGGAGACACTCCCGGTCTACGAGCGGCTGGGGGATGTGCGCTCGGTGGCGGTCACCCAGGGCAAGATCGCCGACATCCTCTTCCAGAGGGGCGAGCTCGACGAGGCGCTGCGAATCCGAAAGGAAGAGGAGATGCCGGTCTACGAGCGGCTGGGGGATGTGCGAGAGATGGCGGTGACCCAGGGAAAGATCGCCGACATCCTCTTCGGGAGGGGCGAGCTCGACGAGGCGCTGCGAATCCGAAAGGAAGAGGAGATGCCGGTCTACGAGCGGCTGGGGGATGTGCGAGAGATGGCGATCACCCAGGGCAAGATTGCCGACATCCTCTTCCAGAGGGGCGAGCTCGACGGGGCGCTGCGAATCCGCAAGGAAGAGGAGATGCCGGTCTACGAGCGGCTGGGGGATGTGCGATCGGTGGCGATCACCCAGGGCAAGATTGCCGACATCCTCTTCCGGAGGGGCGAGCTCGACGAGGCGCTTCGCATCCACCGAGAAGAGAGACTACCGACCTGCGAGAAGCTTGGCGATCTGGATGGCAAGGCTCACGTTCTCTTCTCATGTGCACAGCTACGGCTTGCGCGTGCCAAGGGGGAGCCCAAGAGGGATGAGATCGAAGCGATCCTCAACGAGCTGGGGGAGAGCTTCGCGATCCTCAGGAAGCTCGAGCGTCCGGACGGAGTCGCGGCTGTGGGAAGCCTTCTGGGGCAGGTTCTCGCTGCAGGCGGTGCGACGGAGCCTGCTCTCAAGGTCCTTGAAGAGGCTGCGATCGCCTACGAGCTGCGATCGCCTACGAGAAGATGGGGCAAGCAGACGCCGCGAGCAAGGTGCGCGAGCTGCAAGAGCGCATCAGGGTGAATGCACCTGGCCAGTAACCTTGCACAGGACGGTCGCAGTAGACCCTCCCAGCCGTGAGCTGCGAGGTGGTCGAGCTGGGTGACTCAGACTGCTCCGATTCGTCCACTGAGCGCAAGCAGACGCCTTCAGGCCGTGACGTCCGCTAGATTGTCGAGTTTCAGCGTACTGTTTACACGTTGGGGACTGAGCGAGCAAGAAGAAAGAGGGTCACCAGGGCAAGATCACCAGGTAGCCATCCAAGCACCTGGGAGGTCTGCCGATGACCCTCGAAGACAAGGTACACGCTTTCCGGCTGCATGTCCTGCAGCGGGCGAAGGAATTAGGCAACGTCAGCGCTGCATGCCGTGAGGCAGGGATCTCACGGACGCTGTGCTACCGCTGGAGGAAGCAAGCTACCCTCTACGGCCATGATGCACTGCATCCCCAAAGGAGGACATCACGCCGGGGACGGCCTCCGCAGCTGGACGTGGTCAAGGAGCGACGGATGCTCGCCTTGTCGTTGGCGTGTCCGACCTGGGGCCCCCAACGGATCAGCGATCAGCTACAGCTTGAAGGGGTGACGATCTCGCCGTCGACGATCTGGCGGTCATTGCATCGATTGGGACTGGGCACCCGTATCGATCGGCTCCTCGTTCTGGAGATGCACAGCGCGAGAAGTGCTGGGCTGCTGACCGAGAGGACCCGACGGAATCTGGCAAGACGCAAGGTCCGTCACGTGCAGGCCGACAAGCCTGGAGAACTCGTGTGCATCGACACGTTCTACATCGACAAGCTCAAAGGCGTGGGGAAGCTGTGGCAGATCACCGCGTGTGATGCCGCGAGCTCGCATGCGATGGCGAGGATCGTGGCGGCGAACAACGCCACAGAAGCGCCAGCGTTCCTCCGGGAGGTGGTTGAGCCTGAACTCACCAAGGCCGGATGGAAACTGCGACGCGTACTGACGGATGGTGGCAGTGAGTTCAAAGGAGCCTTCGACGAGGCTTGCGAGGAACTGGGGGTGCGGCACACGCGCACCAAGCCACGCCATGCATGGACCAACGGGTTCGTCGAGCGACTGCAGGGAACGATCCTACATGAGCACTGGCGGATCGTCTTCCGTCGCCGCTACTTCCGCAGGAGTTCCCAGCTACAGGTATCCCTGGTCTCGTTCCTCGAGTTCTACAACTTCCAGCGACGGCATCGGGGCTACCGTACGAAAGGGAGAACGCCCGCCACGATCTTCTGGGGAGCCGTCCGCGAACGACGGCACGTGGAGGTCTAATGTGTCAACACCATTCCGGGATTGAACATCCTAGGTACGGTGACGTCAGGCGTCCCGTATCTGGCGAGTGCACCTACTCTGTGAGACCGAGGAACTGCAGGATTGTGCCCAGGATCACGAGTGATCCAAGCACAATCACCCACGTGAGAGTTGTGCCCCAGTCGAATTCCCTCGGCTCCTCCTGCTCAACCGTGCTCTCGAATCTCCAGGCCCATTGCTCCCCTCTCTGCTCGCCATCCTGCTCCCAGACCAGGTAGAGCTTCACCACATCACCGTCGTCTATGAGAATCGGGAGATGCACCCAGCCATCATCAGAAGCACTGCAGTAGCTCGCGGGCCAAATGACTTCATCTGCCCGTGATTGGGGCGCGATAGCGGTTGGCGCTTGAGGCTTGCCCTGTTCAACGTAGCGTACCCCTGTGTGGATGACCCTCTCGCTTACGCCCTCAGGGAGAACAAGAACGGAAAGGTCCCACTGGATTGCGACGAGGCGTTCGCTGTGATTCGCAATCGTCACTTGCAGCTCGCGAATGCGAGACGGGTACCCGCTAGGCCCATCAAACGTTGGCAGCACGGCAAGTTCCGCTCCGATAGGTCGCTGGATCTCGGTGTAGGTCCAAATGGTTCTTGCCGAAGCCGGCAAAGAGCACACCAACAGAAGAACAGCTTGCAGGACTGCGAGAACCACGGACCCTCCCCGGGTCCGCAAACCGACACTCGACACGATTCCCACCCCCTCCCGAGGATTCTATACCACGAGAAGCCGCCGTCACGCAAGCCGCAAGCCCCTTCCAGAGAGTTCGACCCACAGGACCGGTTGCACGAACGTACGCTGCACCACCAAGGGATCCGCTCCCGGATCGCACTCAGGGTGCCACCTATCTCCGGCCCGGGTACTCAGCCAGACTGGCTTCGGAAGCTTTCCACTAGGGCGTGCTATTGGTAGACTGCCGTGTCTATGGTGTGTTGCGGGTAGAGCTCGCGGGATAGCTTTGAACCTGATTCGATCTGCGAGAGAGCAGCCAGTCTCGGTGTGGAGCGGGAATTGCTGACTTGCTCTGAACCGTAGCAGCGCTTCTGGCCAATCCGAGGAGCACGGGTTGGTTATCGCGCATCACTTGCAGTCCGCACCCCGAAGTTGAACCGACTGGGATCTTCTTTGACAGCACTGAGGAAGACGTGGATCCATGTGTTCTCAAGTTCCACAGCAATCCTCAGATATGCCCAGTTGGTCACGACAACAACAAGCCACAATGCAGTGAGTGCCGCGAGAGCGATCGCAGAGTATGAATCAAGTTGAAGGTATCCGCGCAGTGTCGTAGAACAGAGCAGAACAGCCATTACCCCCAATGGGAGTAACAGTGTGGCAAGGTAGAGGCCCAGTTTCAAGCCATTCGAACGCATCCGTGCTGGAGGCAGGAGCCGCTCTGCAGCCAATCCCGCGAAGAGCATGCTGAACCAAACCGACGCAATAAGAGCCACGCGCCAATCCAGAACTCGCTGCCCGCTAACCCATGTCAAGATGAAGCCACCCAGCCCCCCCATACCTGAAGCCAGCAACATCGCTTCGTTTGCGTAGAAGCGCTCCCAGTAGCTCTCACTCCGTTTTCTCAGCTCTTGATCGGCATGAGAGACCCAGATGAGCCTGTGAAGATTCTTCGGGCGCATGTGTCGAAGAGCTTGCGTTGTCGCGCTGGGAAGCGCCATACTGGATAGGTTGTCTCTCAATTCACAGGTCTCGATGTACGTCGCGTTGGGGCGGCGCCCAGTCAGTGCATATAGGAACCTCATGAGTTGCGTGATCGCATAGCCCAACGAAGGGCTTGTCAAGACTGCGCCAACGAGAGTTGCAGCCAGTGTAGATGTTGAGGCTCCGGCCTCCGCAATCCATGGGGAACCTGTCGCACCGAAGAAGATCACGAAGAACAGTCCTGGGACTGACAGCCTGAAAAACTCATACAGCAAGTCGTCCTCCCCTCTCAGGGGAAGCCGGAATCTCGGGACTGGAAACGCTCCCAGTCCCAAGTTCGGACTACTTCCGTAACAGTCTAACCCGGCTCTGAGAACTCCGACAAGAGCTGCCCCCCCTACGGAAGCATCTGAAGTGCAAACATGTGGCCCACCCTTGCCGCCAGACTCGTGCGACGACTAGGCTGTCGAATTTCACAGTACTGTTTACAGTTCGAGGGCTGACGCAGCAAGAAGAAGGAGGGCTTTGATGTGGGGAAACGGAGGAGTCAGTGAATGAGGATCTGAGAGACAATGATCGAGCTTCGTACGGATCAGCTCTTCGCATGATCACCGCCCATGATTCCGTTGTGCAGGCCTTCCAAAGGATGTTCCTAACAGCTCAGTCGTTTCTGGTCTCAGCGACTGCGCTATTCGTGCGCTTCGGCTTGGGTAGCAACAGCTCCAGTCATGACGGGGGCGTCAGTGACGTCGTTCAGCTGAGCATGTTCTCGGTGCTGCTTGCCCTAGGGCTCTTCACCCTTTGGATGTGGAGAGCGGTGGTCCATAGGCGATGGCTCTGCGTTCACTACCTGAATTTGCTTCTTCGGAAGTTGGAGTCCGGTAGTGACGTTGAGGGTGGTTTGATGAAAGACTACGTTCAACCCTTTCTCTCGCTCTCCACGGCCGGACGGAATGCCAAGATCCTCCAGCTCGAGTGCGAAGGGTTTGGACAGCCCAAGGATCGGGCAGGGCTCGGAAGAGCCTTCCGATGCGTGTATCTACTCGTTTGGGTATCCATCGCCGTGGTCGGTTTCTGGCAGTTTGCATAGCGCTCCCCGTGATGGCCAGTTCAGAACCCGTACAGCAAGGTGTACCAGAAGTCACCGCACCGAGAACTCACCCAGGGAAAGTTCGAAAGCAGTCCACTAGGGGGTACCAGTCTGTAGTCGCGCATCCAGTGACGCGGTCGCAATTCCTGCGGACTGCATCGGGAGTCGGGGCATCTCCCCGACTCGATCGCGGCCGGGGGCACGTCTTTGGTTTGAGCCGCCAGAAGGTTGCTGCGCCTCAGCGCGCGCAGGCCGGAGTCGAGCCTTCGGCGCTCGCCTGGCGACGCAACGCCTAACCCTTTGCGGACGCACGAGGGCAACTCGACTCAGACAGCAGGAGAGGATTCACGCACGCGCCGTCGTTCTGTACCATCCGAACGGACGTGGCCGGAAGGCCTTCCATGGGAGGAGGCGTCTTGTGCGTGACAAAACCGCGGATGCCGAGGCGATCGTGCGCCAGGCGGTGGAGCTGGTGGAGCGCCGCTACGCGTTCCCCCGGGTGGCGTCGAAGATCGCTTCCGCCGTTCGCGAGCGACTGACGGGGGGCGAGTTCGCCGGCATGATCGTCGATCGAGCGTTCTGCAAGCGTCTGACGCGCGTCTTCCAGGAGCTAAGCCGCGATCAGCACATGGGCTTCGCCTACTTCGACAAGCCGCAGCCGATGCGGGATGAGGCAGGCTACGTGTTCGGAGCGCTCGACGAGGACGATATCATCGAGGCGCGTCACTGGAACTGCGGCTTCGCCGCGGTGAGGCGGCTGGATGGGAACGTCGGGTACATCGACCTACGGCAGTTCACGCCGGTCGCCATCGGCGGCCCGACGGCAACGGCGGCAATGCGCCTTGTGGCCGACACCGAGGCGCTGATCATCGACCTGCGCTCAAACGACGGCGGACGTCAGGACATGGCGGCGCACATCGCGGGCCACCTCTTCAGTGAGCCGACACAGCTTTCGTCCAGATACAACTATGTCACCGGGGAGTTCACGGAGTACTGGAGCGCGCCGGAGACAGAGGGGAGACGGTTCGGCGACAAGCCGCTGTTCCTCCTGGTCGGGAAACACACGTTCTCCGCTGCGGAGTGCTTCGCCTACGACATGCATCAGCTCGGCCGGGCGACGTTGGTCGGTGAGCGTACCGCCGGCGGCGCCAACCCCACCAAGATCTACACGTTGACGCCGCACGTGTGGATGGCCATCCCCTATGGGTTCCACGTCAGTCCGATCACCGGGACCGACTGGGAAGGCGTCGGCGTCTCGCCCGACGTTGAGGTTCCTGCCGCCGCGGCGTTGAACGAAGCACACCGCCTGGCGCTTCTCGGGGTTCGCGACACGCTCGACCGCGAGGGGCTGGCGCGTCTGCTGGACGAACTCAGGACCGAGGTCGAAACGGCGCTCGAACGGCTGTCGGGCAGCTGAGCAGAAGCGACACATACCTCGCTTTTCCGGCGCGGCGCGTAGGGTGGCAGCTCAAGGCCGGGGCACTACCCCTGCCGGCGGGACAGGATCAGCGTCGACACGAGCGGACGGTCGATCTGGCCGCCGTTGCCATCGATTGCCTCGCGCGCACTCGCGAGAAGCCTCCTGCACACGCTCGGCGCAAGCGCCAAGTGATCGGACAACGCCCTCTGGAAGCGAACGACCTCCTCCACGATGTGCAGAATCGACCACGGAAACAGGAACACCTCCGGCTCACTGAACAGCCCAGTGGCCGCGAGTTCGTGACGCATCTTCTCGATCTCCTCGTCCGGCGACCACGGCTTCGCGGTGGGCATCACGGGGGCCCGGTGCCCGAGGGCTTCGGCAAGCAAGGGAGACGTCGAGGAGTTGGCGCGGGGGTGGAGGTTCCGGATCAGCGCCAGGAACCCTCCGGCTCGAAGCGCGCGGCGACTCGCCGGGTACGCGATATCGGGGGAGATCCAGCGAAACGGCCGCGTCGCGGCAACCACGTCGTACGCCCCCTCCTCGACATCCAGCGTCTCGAAGTCGGCCGCGACAGCGGCGGCGCTGTCGTGGGGAGTGGACTTCGGCTCCGCGATCCGCCGCATCGCCTCTCCAAGGTCGATCGCGGTCACGTGGAGCCCCCTCTGCATCAGAGGAAGCCTCAGTCCCCCCGTCCAGCAGCCGATCTCAAGGACACGTCCGCCCACAGCAAGGCCCGTCCTCTCGACCAGGGTGCCGATGAGCGACGCCGGGTAGCGCAGGCAAAACGCGTCGCGGTTCTTCCCCAATGCGCCGAACGCCCCCCACATGTCGCGATCGTTCATCATCGTCCCCACCCGTCCCCAAAAGCCATCCAACGCCGCGAGGCGTCGCCCTACGCCGCCTCAGCGCGTCGAGGAGCCCGCCGGATCGCCGCCGCCGTCCATGGCGACGATCTCGACGCACAGGCGCACGCCAAACGCCGGTCCAATCCACGAGAAGCAGACCACGTCTTGGGCTCCGCCCGGATCCACTTCGAGGCAAACGCCGATGGCCCTCTCTGCTCCCCCCGGGAGGAGCTCCACCGGGAGCGCCGTCCCGACATCCTCGGTGCTCGCGAAGACCTCGAGGATGGTGATCCCCGGATCGTGGACGTTTCGCTCCGCGTCGGGCGCAACGCGCACCGCGTGGAAGCCGGGCGGTCGTGTGCCCAGCTGCCCGTCGCCAAAGCGGAGCTCTGACTCCTTCGAGACGTAGATCAGCCCGAGGAGATCCCCGGGAAGAGGTCCGAGGGCACGGCTCGGAGCCCCGAACCTCGCGGCTCCTGCGGCCGCCGCCACGAGCTCGCCACGGCAGAGGAAGACGAGGTCGCTTGTGTCCAGGGCGAGCCCCATCGACGCCGCGGCCTCCTCCATCGCGCCGCGGACTTCCTCGTAGGCCGCCTCCGTCGCCTCGGCGATCCGCGAGGCCGGTGTTGACGCGGCGAACTGCGTCGCCTGCCGCCCCGCGCCGCACAGAACCGCCACCGCGATGAGGACTCCGCCCGCTGCGACCCTTCGTTGGAGCATAGCTCGCCTCCTCCTTGAGTCTGCGGCCGAACCTCCACTCCTAGGCTTCCACCAGCCGTGAGTGGCGGCTCCTAGAAGTGGAGGCCTGATCCCCTGCCCTGCGGCGAGGGCCTACCCGCTCGGCGCCGCCACCTCCACGCGGATCCACTCGCGGTCCTCGCCGGGGATGCCGATCCGGATGTCGTAGTACCCGGGAGACCAGCCTGCGGTGTCGATCTCGAAGCAAAAGGCCCCGTCATCGCAATGAAGGATCTTGGAGTCGATCGGCTCACGAAGGTCGAACTCGTCGCCTACCGTCACCGCATACCAGGTGAGGGTGAGATACGAAGGCTCCACCGCGTGTCCCGCGGAGCTCTCGACGCGGCAACAGCCGGTGATGATCTCCCCCGCCTCGTAGATCGCAGAGACGAGAAGCTCGCCGACAACCGGCGGCTCCTCGCCTTCGGGGAACCCGCGATCGAGGAACCCGGCCGCGCCGGCAGGGACGAGCAGGCCACTACACGGCCCTCCCCCGGAGACCCGCGGCTCGGGAAGGAACTCGCACTCCCCCGTATCGTCGTACCACTCGGTGAGCGACCAACCTGTGGAGGGGATGCCGCCGTCAGCCCCTCCGGCGACATAGAGAATCCCGCAGTCGCAGCCGATCTCCCCAACGAGGACCCAACGACCGAAGACTTCGTAGAAGCCAAGCATCACGTAGAACTCACAGCCCGAGGCATAGGAGCCGATCCCGAACACCGGGTAGCCGGCAGAGAACTCCAGCAGGTAGAACGAGACCTCGTCTCCCATGCCGAGGAACGGCAACCGCTGGTTCATCCACGGCGCCCCGCAGCCTCTGACGGTGACATCCTCGTAGCACGCCCGCGCCCCAAGAACAGAGGCCGACGCGACGAGGAGCATCAGCCCGACCGCAACACTCAAGCCCTTCCATCCACGCATGGACCACTCCTCCTCAGCTCGGCTGCACCTGCCCGTGAGCAGAGCGCTTCGTTGACCTAGGACTAGTCGTTCCACGCCGGGGCGTAGTCGGCCCCGGTGGTGGTGAGCCTTGTCGGCGCCCCGGACCCGTCGGAGGCGATGACGTAGATGTCCGACGGGAGGTCGTACATCGACGAGTTCGTGTAGGCGATCCAGGCACCGTCCGGCGACCACGACGGCTCGGTGAGCACGTTGTCCATGTCGCCGCGGGCGACCGCATCGCGGTTCCCTCCCCCCGGCTCGATCGTCGACACAGTGCTCGTGATCCTCCCCGGGCGACTGCGGTTCGCCTCCGCGTACTCCAGTGCGATGAGATCCCCGTCCGGCGACCAGGCGGGATGGGAGTAGAAAAAGACACGCTGCGTCGTGGACGTTGACTGGGCGATCGTGTTGACCTCGCCGGTCGCGATCTCGATCACCTTCAGGTTGAGCAGAGTCACCGCGCCCCAGCCGCCCCCAAGCACTGTCTCGCGGATCTCGTGGTACGCGAGCCGCGTTCCATCCGGCGACCAGGCCGGGGCGTAGAGCGACTGGATGCTGCTGCCAAGGCGCGTCTGCTCGCCGGTGTCCAGGTCTATCACGAAAAGCCTCGGGTCGTCCATGAGGACGTAGATGTTGTCGCCTCGGTACCAGTCGCTGCCCACGGTGCCACGGACAAAGGCGATCTTCGTCCCGTCCGGCGACCACACCGGCCACGCCTCATCGTCGTCCGTATCGACGAGCTTCGTAAGACCGGTCCCATCGAGGTTCATCGTGTAGAGGTCGAAATCGCCGTCGCGATCACTCGCGAACACAAGCTTCGTGCCGTCGGGTGCCCATGAAGGATCCCTGTCCTCCGCCGGATCGTCGGTGAGGCGGGTCTGGCCCGACCCGTCGGACTCCATCAGGTAGATCTCGGCGTTGCCGTCCCGCTCGGACACGAACAGGATCTGTCCCGTGCCGTTCGCCACCACCGCTCCGCCGATCGTCAGAAGCGCCACGGCCGCTGCCGCCCATACCGCCCACTTCGCGTGCGTTCTCATCTTGGCCTACCTCCTCCGCGCTTCCCTTGGAAGAGACACCGTAGACCGCAAAGCTCCTCGCCGTCAACTGCATCACTCGTGCGGCCCTGAGAAGCCAACCGACGATCCCCCCTCACTGGGTTGCCGAACCCGCTCTGCCTTACGTAGGCTCTCCACCGCGCCCTACGAAGGAAGGAGGGACGATGGCACGCTGGACGGAGCGGATCGTCTTCGGGGTGGCTCTGGTGGCTTCCGTAGGCGTCCTGGCGTCGGGATCGGATGTGACCCTGCGGCGTTACGACATCGACGGGGAGACGTACGTTGGAACGGTCCTTGTCGCCGAGGACGGTCTTCTTGTTGCGGGGACACGCATCGCCTCGATGGAGCCGCCGAGCGCCGGGATCGTCCTGCTCAGCCTCGCGTCGGACGGGACGCTCGAGTTTCCGGTCTTCTACCACTGGGAGGGCGTTCGCACCGCCAACGACGCGCTGGCGGCGCCCGACGGCGGCCTGACCTTCGCCGGGATGACGGACGTCTGCTCGGCCGGCGGCACCGACCTGTACGCCCTGGGGGTCGGCCCGTCGCGACAGACGCTGTGGAGCGGCGTCTATGGGACCGCGCTCGACGAGTCCGCTGTCCGCATCCTCCCGGCCGACGGCGGCTACTTCCTGGTCGGAAACCAGGTGGACCCGAGCGACCCCATCGCCGACCCCGAGACACCGGGCTACGGAGGTCTCGAGGGACGCTGTGCGCCCTACATCGTGCGCACGCAGACCCAGGGGCAGACCGTTTGGCAGAAGGCGCTGGCCTCAGACGACAACGTCGTCGCCTTCGATGCCGCGGCGACCGACGACGGAGGGGTTCTGATCCTCGCCACAGTCTACGGCTATCCGGATCGCCCGGACGCCGTCCGCCTGTACCGCCTTGACCGTGATGGCGAGGCGGTGTGGATCCGCAGCTTCGCCGAGGGGCACTGCAAGGGTTACGCGCTCCTTGTCACCTCGAGCGGCGAACTGCTCGTCGCCGGGGCCCGCGCACCGAGCGCCGGTGACCCGCTCCGCGCGATGATGATGCTGCTCGATACCGACGGGAACGAGATCTGGTCCGCCATCTACGGCGATCCGGAGCGCATCTCCACCGCCCACGCACTCGTGGAGACGGCGGACGGCCTCCTCATCGCCGTCGGGACGGAGCTCGACGACTACGGAAGCTTCTCCGACGACGTCTACCTCCTCGCGGTCGACGCGAGCGGCTGCCTCGCTTGGGAGCAGCGACATCCCACGGGGGAGCACGTCATGGTCGAGGCGGCGACGCTGCTCCCCAACGGCACGATCCTCGTTGCCGCCACCGCCGCCCCGGCCGGCGACCCGTTCCGCCCGCTTCTCCTGTGGACGGCGGCGGACGCCGGGGCGCCTGCCCCTTCGACCCCCTGACGGGGACCTGGAGGTCCGGGAGCCGCCACTTCTTGAGGGCGGCTCCCGGACGCTTCGGCTACTCCGCGTGCGCCAGCCCGACTTCGTCCCACCAGGTGGCACCTGCGGTCGCCTCGCTTCGAAGCTCCAGCCTGAGTGCCACACAGCCTGCGGGCATCGACGGCAACACGAACGGATCGGAGGTGAACGCCGTCCACTCGTCGGTGGTGCCGCCCGTGTCGAAGAAGCCGACCGCCGCCACCTCGCCTCCCGGAGGACAGCTGCCTTGCGCATCGACGTAGCGAAGCGACACCGTCGCCGGTCCGTTGGTGTCGGCGCGGCGCATGCTCGCCGAGAGCACGTAGCGCTCACCCGGGACGAGCCAGCAGCCGACCTCCTGGTACAGGCAGCCGAACGGACCCGCGGATCCCGGCATCGCCGCCGCCACCGCGCTCGCCGGGAGAAGGACGTTCCCCTCCTCCTCCGCCACGTCGAACGGCGCCTCGCCCGCACCGTCGTAGCTCCAGTGCATCAGGCCGTTCTCGAAGCTGCCGTTTCGCACCAGGACGGCACCGTCCTCGCCCTCTGTCGGAGGCGACGGGATCGAGGCCGCAACAGCGTTGCCGCAGCAGTCTCCCGCCTCGATCGCAAGCTCCCAGCGGACGGGGCAGCGGTCGGGGTTCTCCAGCCGGATCGTCCCACGGATCTCGGCCCGGCGCGGCGAGAGCTCGTGAAGCGCTAGCGTCGGAACCGCGGCGCAGCCTTCGGGGCAGCGGAGCTCCCAGGCGATGCTCGCCACATCGAGGCAGCGATCGTCCTCGATCAGCAGGTGCACGGGAAGCTCCACGATCGTCCCGCCTTCGACCCATCCGTCCCCCAGGGTCTCCGCTCCGGTCACCCGTGGTGCCGCGGTGTCGGGATACCACACCTCCTCTGTGGTCTTCAGCGTCACACCACAGCAGTCCGCGGCCTGGATCTCGAACCACAGCGGGAAGGTGCACGGCACCGGGTCGGCCACGGTGAGCGATCCGGTGATCTCCAGGCGCGTGTGCGCCGCCTGGGCCACGTCCACGTGAAGCAGCCCGGTGCGGGCGGTTCCGTCGGAGGTGAGGGCAAGCTGCAGGGCACTGGCGAGGATGCACCAGTTGTCCTGGACGACGAACGCGAACTCCACCGCCGAGCTGCCGGTGTCGCCCGAGGTGAGAAACACCGTCTCAAAGCCGCGCAGCCCCGGAGCGGTCGTGTCGTTCAGCTCGAGCGTCCACGTCTCCGAGGACTCGTTGCCGCGGCAGTCGGCGGCAGCGACCTCCAGGTACGGGATCACCGGACACCCGGTCATGTGCTCCACCAGAAGGTCGCCTTCGACGAACACCTCGTTTCCCAGCGCCTGGGTCCGCTCCGCGGTCTCCAGCGTCACGGTCCCGTTCCCGGTCAGCTCCCCCACCGCGACCTGGACCCCGTTCACCTGCACGCAGCAGTCGTCCCACACCGTGCCGGTGAAGTGCAGCCGCATCGCGCCTTCGCCGGTCGGCGGCTCCCCAATCTCGAGCAGCACGTCGTGGTACTCCGGCGCCCAGCGGTCCGCAAAGCGCACCACGAAGTCACACGAGCTGGTGCAGCCGTTCTCCCCGGTCACCAGCAGCGTGTAGGTCCCGGGTGCCCACACCGTGATGCGCTCGCTCGTCTCGCCTCCCGGGCTCCAGTAGTAGGTGTAGGCGCACGGCGGCGCCGCCGGCGCTGCCCCGTCGATGCTTGTCGCCACAAGCTCCACCGACGGCTTCGTGCACGTGAGCTCCCAGTCCGCCACCCACTCCACCGCAGGCGGCTCCTTGTCCTCGATGACAACGAACGGCGCCGACGGCGTGGCACAGCCGTTGTCTCCGATGACCGTCAGCACGTAGGTGCCCGGCTCGCTGACACTGATGTCCTCGGTGTGCGTCTCGAGCGCCACCCCGTCGTGGGTCCAGTTGTACGTGTACGGCGTGACACCGCCCGAGACGGTGGTATCCAGCGTCACCGAGGGCTCGGTGCAGGTGAGGAACCTTTCACCGCCTCCTTCGACGATGGGGTACTCCTTGCTCTCCACGACGGTGTAGTCCCCGCAGCCCGTACACCAAGCGGCGTCGGTCACACAGAGCCGGTAGACGCCCTGCGTCGATACGGTGTACGACGACCCTGTGTGACAGTACTCGTAGCTGTCTTCTCCTACCTTCTCACTCCAGATGTAGCTCCTGTACGGCTCCGTGCCGCAGCACACCGACGCCACAAGGGTGGCGCTCGGGTTGGCACACGTGAGCAGTCGGTCGGGGCCCGGAGCCACGGTCGGAAGCTGCACCGTCCGGACGATCTCAACAGACGCGTCAGACGAGCAGCCGTTCGCCCCGGTGACCGTCAAGACGTAGACGCCGGGACTGGAGACCGCAAGGCTCTGGTCCGTGCCGACAGCGAGAGCGTCTTTCCTCCACAGGTAGGCGTACGAAGTCGAGCCGCTGGGGTTTCCCGTCAGGGTGATCGTCTCCACACTGCAGGTCAGCTCAAGTTGTGGCGGATTCGCCGTGATCGACACGGTGGGCGGGGTCATGTCCGGCTTCACCTCTACGGAGGCGCAGCCGGCGCACTGCCAGCTGTCGGTGACCGTCACCTCGTAGGTCCTGTCCGTCCAAGTGGGGCCGGGCGGCGTGTAGCTGACCTCGATCTCGGAAGACACTTGACCACCGGGAGACCAGCTGTACCCGTGGGGCGGCATCCCGCCCTCCACGAGCGTCACCAGAAGAACGGATGGCGATGAACAGGTAAGCCAGTAGGGCGAGGTGATCGTTACCGGGAAGCTCACCGCAGGGCGCTCCGCTACAGGGACCGCGAAGCTGCACTCCGCGGTGCAGCCGAGTGCGTCAGTGACCCTCAAAACGTAGTCACCCGGGGTGTCATCGGGGGCGACAAGGGTAAGATCAGTCACTAGCTCGTTCTCCGAGTTCCACACCATTCCGGAAGTGCCCATTGTCTTCGTCAAGACCTGACCGCCATTGGGATCTTCAAGCGAGAACGCCGCGCTGCCGTACACGGCAGCGACGCTCATGTACACCTCTGATCGGCCACACACGGTCGGGTCCCGCACGGCATACGCGGTGATGCTGAGCTCGGTTTCTTCCACGACCACGCTGTCTGTCGCTTGCTGCGGTCCCTCGTGGACGGTGACTTCGTAGGTGCCGGCCATGGTGACCTCATACGACGACGTGTCATCCGGAAGACCCAGCGGCTCATCGTCTCTGCACCAGTCGTACGTGTACTCACCGGATCCCCCCGTCACCTCCGGAACGAGCGTCACCCCGGGAGGATCGCACGGGAGGTAGAGGTCATCCCCGAGCGAAACCCTGAGCGGCGCGATCTCCAGCGTCGAGGTTGCCGGGCACCCGAGGGCGTCGGTCACGGACAGCGTGTACGTTCCTGCCTCGGTCACCTCGCCGAACGAGTAGTCGGTGGCGGACCACACGATTCCTTCACCCTCCAGCTTGGGTTCGGAAGGTCCCGTGATTGCCCAGTCCCATGTTGGGCAGGCATCTCGGATCTCTGCGTAGATCGTATAGCTGCCGTCCCCGGGTTCGTAGGTCGCGTCGATGGAGAGCTCCGTACGCTGGATCAACGCGGACGCCAAGGCCGAGGCGGACGGCGCACCCTGATCGGTCACCGCCACCGAGTACGTGCCGACCTTCGCAGGCGCATCGGGATCCGTTCTGCGAGGAAGCTCGATCCGGTCCCCCGTCTCATCCGTCAACACTGTGCCGGTACGCCGCCACACGTACTGGTAGCTTCCCGAGCCTCCGGAGACCGTGGCGATGAGATCCACTGGTTCGTCGCACCGGAGGTACCACTCGTTGCCCGCCGGATCCATCGACAGCGACACCTCGATAATCCGGACTTGGGTTTCTGCCTCGCAGCCAAGGTCATCTTCGACCGTCAGCGTATAGACTCCCGGCTGAATCACCGAGTGCCCACCGTCTGGATAACCAGCCACAGACCAGACATCCTCCTCGGTCCAGCTCTTGGAGACGCCGGGGCCGGTCAGGGTGTAGGTCCAGGGGGGACACGCCCCGCTGATGTTCGCCGTGATCCTGTAGGGCGAGGCGACGCCCTGAACGTCCCCGCTGATGCTGATGGCGGACGCCTGGACAACTACCGAAGCGGTGGCCTCCGCCGGGGGATCCGCATCATCAGACACGATGACCGCGTAGCTGCCGGGGGCGGTCAACGTGATGTGATCGTCCGTCTTGCCAGACATCTCATCCCCGTTGTGGTACCACGTGTACGCGTAGGGTTCTGTTCCGCCGGCGGCGGTTGCCACGAGATCCACGCTGCCTGTGCATGGCAGGTACCACTCGTGGCCGGCCGGATCCATCGACAGCGACACCGTGAGGGGCGGCTCCTGTCCAAGTACCGGGAGCGACGCCAAGGCGAGGACCAGAAACACGCCCACCAGCACCGACCGCAGTTGCTTCCTTGTCGTCGTCATGCCGACCCCTCCCCGATTCCCTGCAACCAGTACGTGATCGTGATCGCGCCTCCGTCGGCCTCGGCGCCTGGGACGATGCGGATCGGCAGGCGCAGGTGCGTTCCGTCTCCAAGCGCGATCCAGATCTCGTAGCGGCCGAGAAGCTCTCTCCCTGCGAGCATCGCTGTAGGGATGGTCACCGCGTAGAGCCCGCGCTCCGCGTCGTAGGGCACCGGCCAAAGGCCGAGGAGGTGTGTCGTCGGCGGATCCCCATCCCCGATGCCGCAGAGCGTCGCTTCGACCTCCGCGTCCTCGATCGGCTCTCCGAGACTGTCGTAGAGCGCGAACGCGATCTCGATGTCGGCTCCAACCTCGTACAGCGCGACCGGCTCACTTGCCGCGGCGCCGCCGCCCTCGGTCACCCGCGGCATCGACGCCAGCATCGCCGCAAGGTCGTCGGTCGCCGCTTCCTGCCCTACGGCCTGGCCCGGAGAGAGAAGGTAGGTCACCAGGTAGTCACACGCCGCCCGCGCGCTGTTCCCGGCGCTGTCCCACACCTCGACGACAAACGGGAACCGGCCGGCGACGCTCGTGTCCAGAGGCTCGCCCGAGAGCGCCGTCGCCTCTACGCGCGCCACACTCGATGGGAACGCGCCGCGATCGAAGCTCCGCCACTGGACGATGACCTCACTTCCCAGGGCGTACTGCCCGAGCGCGCGCGGCACGCTCACCGTCACTAGCGGCGGCGTCAGGTCCACGAGCCACTCCCAGCGAAGGATCTCGCTGACGTTCCCGGCAAGGTCCATCCCCCGCACCTCCAGGGTGTACCACCCCTCGACGAGCGGCCCGAGGCAGATCGAGACATCCGATGCGTAGGCCGACCAGCCGCCCCCGTTGAAGCGGGTGCTGTACACGAGATCCTCGGGAAGGGTGTGTTCGTCGACCCCTGCCCAGGTGAAGCACGGCTCCGGGTCGTTGTCCGCCCACTCCGGTCGTTCGACCCACGAGAGCTCGGGCGGCTTCGCGTCGTGTACTCGTACGGTGAGCGTGTCGTCGCCGACGCCGCCGTCGTCGTCGGTGACCGTGATGGTCACCGTGTAGTCGCCCCACGCCCCGATGAAGTGCGCGGTGGGCATCTGGTAGACGTGGGACATGTCGACGGTCCCCGAGAGCCCCGCGGTGCTTCCCGGCGGGCCGAACGGCGATTCGGTGACCACCCCAACGTCCGTCGGCGCGTCGTCGCCCCAGTTCACCGCCGCCACATGGGTGTCGAGGGTGCCGAAGTCATGGAACGTCGACGGATCCAGCTCGACGACCTCCCCCTCCGCCACGTCCTGGTTCGCGCCCGCGACTACGGTCGGATCCTGGTTGGAGACGGTCACCGTGCACGTCACGGTGTCTTCCCCGCCGTCGTCGTCGGCGACCCACACGGTGACCGTGTAGACCCCGTTGTCGGCGTAGATGTGATCCAGGGTGAAGTGCCGCGGGTAGCTGTCGGCATCGCAACGCAGCGGAAGCACCACGGTGCCGGTACCGTCGCCGTAGTCCACCGTCGCCAAGTACTCCTCGAGCTCCGCCCCTGGATCGGAGAACGCCCCTTCTTCCACGTAGTGAGTGGGCGTATCGTCAGGGCGTACGCCCTCGGCAACGGAGCCGCCGTCCAGCGGATCGATCGTCGGGGCGACGTTGAGGACGGTCACCTTGGTCTCGGCCGTTCGGTAGCCGTAGGGATCGCACGCGGCAAGTGTCACCCACTGCTCCGCCGGGCCGTC
>Ga0272444_10001322_pt1 | contig 24056 bp, 19 predicted proteins | sample SSMForm13_FD_201033 | JGI IMG/M metagenome (GOLD analysis project Ga0272444, IMG submission 201033) | Marine sediment archaeal communities from Little Sippewissett salt marsh, Falmouth, MA, United States - SSM-Form-13 | ecosystem: Environmental > Aquatic > Marine > Wetlands > Sediment ...
TACCATACCTGCATGCCGTCACGCGACGGGTCAATCCTGCAAGGCTTGGAGATATCGGTATGCCCGAAGGGCTCGGCCTCCCACCGGATGCTGCCGTCTCCGTTGTAGCAGATTCCGCCCACGATTACTTCCTGCACTCCGTCTCCGTCGATGTCCGCGGCATCGATGTTGTGCCCCCCGCCGCGGTCCTGCTGGACTTTCCAGAGCAAGTGTCCGTCGAGTCCGTCAAACGCGAAGGTGCGAACGTCCTCGTAGGTCCCGACGTTGAAGATCACTGCAGCAGGTTTGTCTATTCCGTTGACATGGGCAGAGACCATGTGCATCGATCGCTGATGGCCTTCGAACGGCGCTTCCCAGAGCACCTCGCCCGTTCGGCCTTCAAGCGCCACGATGCAGTCTCCCGACGGAATCGGAGTGCGGTGGTCCGTCCTTTCGGGCTTCATGCCTTCGCGGACAGCGGAAAGCAGCTCAGCCCACCTTGGCCCGCCTCGTCTGACGATAACTTCCGCCCTTCCGTCGCCGTTTATGTCCCACACGGTGAAGGGGATATTTCCATGCAGTTCGGGATCAGGCAGGCCGGTGCGGAACTCCCACATGGACTTGCCGTCGTGACCATATGCGAACAGGACCACCTCCCCATCGACGAGGGTCGGCACTACGAAGTCGATGCGTCCGTCACCGTCGAGGTCGCCCAGGCCAATCCGCCACGATCCGCTGGCCGGGGCAACCAGGGGCACGTCCACCACGCGGCAACTGGCCTCGGCGCCGCAATCGACGCGGACGCTCTCACTGGCCGCTCCATCGCCATCGACGATTCGGTACTCGCACTCGCCTATCTGTCCGGGAGTGTCCAGGTAGTTCGTCGAGTTCGTCACAGCCTCGGCGGTAAGCTGCTGCCAATCGCCACCGTCCGCACGACGGGCCACATGGAAAGCCATGTCGGGCCTGTCTGAGCCCAACAGCCTCCAAGCCAGGAAAACCTTCCCCTCGCCTCGAGGAAGCGCCAACAGATAGCGGTCTTTTGTGCCGGCCATTTACGTTGTCCTCTGCTCTTGTGAGGCGGGCAGAGGCCGGAGTTTATCGTCCGGGGCCGATGCAGTCCAGAAACTCGCCCTGATAGTCACCCCTTTGCCGATTGAAGGCAAGAGGCAGGCCCGCGTCAGCGTTTGCCTGCCCTTTCGGAATCATTCCGGGTTCATGTCCGCTCTACAGCGTGCATCTTTCAGAGGAGTTCGTCGCAGACTTTCTTAAGCTCATCTCGCGCCTTCTTCTCCAATTGCCGGACGCGTTCCCTCGTGAGCCCCACCACCTTTCCGATCTCCTTGAACGTCCGCTGCGGCCCGTCATAACCGTCCAGATTGAACCGAAGCTCAAGAATCCTGCGCTCGCGCTGAGGGAGCTTGCTCAACAGGCCTCGAATGAACGGAACATTGGCCTGGCTCATTAGCGCCTCCTCGGGAGTGGCTTGGTCACCCTCGATCATCTCACACATCGACTGCGCGCTTTCCGTGCCCATCTGGGTTGGGGCGGCAACGGCCGTCATGCCCTGTTCCACAAGCGAAGCCTTCTTGGCGCTGATGCCAAGCTTCTTGGCCATTTCCTTGCTGGTGGGCTTTCTTCCAAGCTCTGCCTCCATCTCTGCCGCAGTCCTCCGCCACTTTCCGATCAGCTTGGCAAGATACGCCGGCACTCGGATCTGCAGTCCGGACTGTATCATCGCCCGTTTGATAGACTGCTTGATCCACCATGCCGCGTAGGTGCTGAAACGCACCCCGGCGTCCGGATCGAAGTCTTCCACCGCCCGGACGAGCCCCAAGTTGCCCTCGGCGACCAGATCGCTCAAGGTCATGCCGGGGTTGGAGTACTCCTTGGCGATCTTCACCACAAGCCGAAGATTTGCCTGGATCATCTGTTCCCGCGCTATCGGATCGGAATGCTGTTGCACTCTCCGCGCCAGTTGCTGCTCTTCCCGAGCAGTAAGCAGCGGGGTAGATTTGATCTGGTCCAGATACCAGCTTAGCCCGGATCTCGCGGTGCTTCGTGCCATGGTACGCCTCCGTTGCAGCGCCTGTGGAAATCCACTCCTTACGTACCGTTTTTCGGTCCTTTCCGACGGGCACTTAAGCTGTGGTGATAAAGCCCCATCTGGGCGTCAATCTGCCCGGCCGGGATGGGTTGTGCCACCGTTTCTCTCAGGTCTTGGCGACACATTCGCCTGCCGCTTCCTAGAATTACTCATAGCGCAGAACCGGAAGCACCTGACTGGCTGGGAGTCGCATATGAAATCCACCGTAGTGTCAACTTGGGGGCTGCCCGTTTCAGTTGCTCTTGCCGCATGCGGCGCCGGGGCGGCGTGGCTTGGTTCATCCGCCGGTTCAGGCCCGCTCGCCCAGGCAAGCTGGCTGGTGGGGGTAATCCTGTGCGCCCTGGCGATCGCCACCGTGGTCTGGACATCGACCGCACGTGTCCGACGGGACGAAAAACAGCGGAAGCTGTCCAGATACGGCTGCCCGAAGTGCGGATACACGCCCGATGTCGGAGACATCGAGTCCAAAGACTCCATGCCCTGCCCCATCTGCGGAAGGCAACTCTACGAGCATTAGTTCTGCCTGCCCTCGCCGGTGCTGCGGTCGGTGCCAGGCGGTCGCCATCCTAATCCGGGCGAGTGTGATATTCTCACATCAGTGCTGCGGACACCCCGAAGCGACCGGTCCGTCGCTCCCACCGGGGGTAGGCAAGTGCCTGCGAGCGACGACGTCTCGGCAATACCTCAGACGGTAACCATGCCGTTCTGGATGGCATGGCGCACGAGGCCGGCGATGTTGTCCACATCGCACTTGCGGTAGATGTTGTAACGATGGTTCTCGACCGTCTTGGCGCTGATATGGAGTTGGCTGGCAATCTCTCTACTGATACGTCCCTCGCAGAGCAACTGCACGATCTCGACCTCGCGGGGGCTGAGTTGCAGCTTAGTCCGGCGTCCGTTACCCGAAACATTGGAGCCGGAGTAGATATCGCTGGCGATTAGTCCAGCGGCCGCAGAAGACAGATAGACCTTCCCCCCGGCCACGGTTGAGATTGCATCGACCAATTCTTCCGGGCTTACATCAAGGTCCACGTATCCCCTGGCGCCGCTTCTCAGTGCATTTTGCACTAACGCCCTGCTGGTCTTCTCGCTCAGCACGATAAGCGGTGTTTTGGGCTCCGGCCCCAGCAACTGTCGAATACTGCGGAACAGGCTGAACGGTCCGGAGTTGCCCAATATGATCAGCGCCGCATCCCACCCGTTGCCGCCAGCGCCTTGCATTGACTGAAGCATCTCCTGCTCGCTTCGATAAGAACCGACGACCTTTATACCATGTTCCCTAAGCAGCAGTCGCAGCCCCTCGTGAACAAGTCCGGGTCCACCTAGAAGGCCAACGGTCGGAATGCGTTCATGGCCAGTCATATCCGAATCAAGTCGCCGCGCGTTTCCCGAAGCTTCCAGCGATGGATCGCCTGTCTCGCTCATCTCACGCCCCTCTATCATGCCGGTTACCGCGCACCCAAGGGATATTAGTCTCCTAGGTATCCGTCGCGATCTTACACCACCCCGCCGGTCCGCGGTCATGAATGTTCAGGACTTGTGCCTTCATCTCGTCCTCCGCCCCTGATGCGCCATGCCGGCCTGAAGTGGAAACAGCGTGCCCGTTGGCATTCACATTGGCAGAAGGCATGCCAAGTCTATCGGCAAGTTTTATCCGAAAACTTGGAATAATCTGCATATCGCAAGCGGTTCATCTGCCCTGTCCCAACTTACTTGCCCTCAACTGGAAGCATCATTCATGCTCGAGTCCCACTTCGTCACAGAGCCGTTTCAGTCCAGCGGCCGCCTTTGAAAACAGTTCCGGCCCGCTGAATCCACTGAACTGCCCTGCTGCAGCCATATGGGGCTCCAACGTCATGTATCCGCTCCATTGGCGAGCCTTGGCGTCGGCAAGGATCTCCCTGACCTGTCCCGCACCTTCCCCAGCTGGGACGCATGCCTTATCCTCGGGTCGCTTGTCTTTGATGTGGAAGTAATCGGTCAATTCTGCAAGCCCTTGTGTCCAGGCATCGTCATAGGGGGCAATGCCGGCCACGACGAAATTGGCCGGATCGAATATCCCCTCCAGCCGCTTGGACTGGATCGTCTCGAAGAGGTCCTTGACTCCCTCAACCGTCTCTCCATAGATTGCGCTTTCGTTCTCGTGCAGCAACGTCACTTCGGTCGCCTCTGCGACCTCCACCATCCTCGACATTCGCTCCATCACTTCCTCGCGCTGGTCGCAAATCTGCCTGCCCTTGGAAGGATAGAAGCTGAAAATCCGGATCCGGTCGGTATCGAAGGCCTTTGCCACATCGCAACAGTGTTTGAGCAGGTCCAGATGCTCCTCGAAATCATCGTCGATCGATATTTTCCCGATGGGCGATCCGACGCACGGCACGGAAAAGCCGCGATCACTCATCTGCGTCTTGTACTGCGCCACTTCCGCAAGCGTCATCTTCGAAACGTTCTTGCCGTCAATGCCGCGCACGTCAATGCACCTGACGCCGTTTGCCTGGCAGACATCCATCTGGAGTTGCAGGTCATCACCGATCTCATCCGCAAACGCGCTGAACTTTATCATCTTGTCTCCTTTGTACGAGCCGGTTTTGCGCCAGGCCAGCCCGCGCCTTTTTGTCTCGGTTTCCACTGCCGAACGCCTGTTCGCAACAAATCCTACCACAAAGCACGAGAGCACAGGTTCCGGCGTCACAACCGGTGCAATCCTGCACGCTGCCTGCGGAGGCCGGCATGAATCGAAACGGCCCACCGGTGGCGGGCCTAATGGAGCCGAGGGGAATCGAACCCCTGACCTGTTGATTGCGAACCAACCGCTCTCCCAACTGAGCTACGGCCCCGGCGCAGCAAAGTATATACTCCGGAAGGACAAACTGTGAAGAGGATTTCAGGACGAACCGGGCTGGTATGTGCAACATGGTTCCTGTTCGAGCCAATCGCCTGTCTCGGCCAGCGCTCTTGCGCGGCATCCGCCGCAGACGGCCTTGTATTCGCAGCGACCGCATTTGCCCTTGAGTTGGTTGAAGTCGCGCAACTTCTCGAAGACCGGCGAGTTCCGCCAGATTTCGGCAAGGCTGGTATCGCTAACCGAGCCACATCGCACCGGCAGGTATCCGCAGGGAAAGACGTCTCCGGAGTGTCCGACGAAGGCGACCGAAATCCCGCACAGGCACCCCCTGCTGGAACGGGTGCTCGCCTCCATGCCCCTCTGAGCGGCTATGCGATAGTACTGCGGGGCACAGGTCGCACGAAGCTCCAACCGGCTGGACGCCTGCTTGTCGCAGACCCATTCGAGTGCCCTTTCGTAGCGCATCGGTTCGAGCTGGTGAGTGGCGCCGATCTGCACCCCGCAGCCAACCGGGACAAGGAGAAACACGTGCAGGGCGCAAGCGCCGAGATCGCATGCAAGATCGTACAATTCGTCGAGTTGGTGCACGTTGTGTCCGGCGATAGTCGCGTTGATCTGGAACGCCTGTCCGAGGCTTTGTACAGCGGCGATTCCTGCAAGGGCCCGGTCGAAGGCCCCAACGACGCCGCGAAACTCGTCGTGCGTGGCTGAGTCGGCGCCGTCCAAGCTGATCGCGACCCGGCGGAAACCGGCCTTGGCGATCTGTTTGGCTACTGTGGAGTCGATAAGTGTACCGTTTGTGGCCAAGGCCGTCGGTAGATTCAACGACGCGGCGTATGCGGCAAGGTCCGGCCAATCCGGACGCATCAAAGGTTCGCCCCCGGAGAACACGATCACAGGCCTGCCCAGCGTCATCACCGAATCAAAAAAAGACTTCACCTGTTCCGTGCTCAGATCGTCCGGGGCTTGCGAATCGTCAACATCCAAGCGTCTGCAATGCTTGCACGCGAGATTGCAGCGCCAGGTCGATTCCCAAAACAGCATGCGCAACTGGTTGCCAGGCGAGGTATTCATGAGATTTCTTCATCGGTAAGGTAACAGGCCGGATCGTCTCCCCACGGGTCTCGGGTGGCTGCTTCGGCCCGTGCTCGCAAGTTTCCGTTGCAGACGCCAAGCCAGCGGCAACGTTTGCACCTGCAGTTCAGATGGCTCTTGCGGTCCCTAAGTTTGGCCAGGAACGGATGGCCCGGATCGGCCCAAATCTCGCTGAACTGCCGGCGGCGAATGTTCCCGAGCACCCGGCTGCGCCAGAACTGATCGGGCAGCACGTCTCCGTCCCAACTGACACATCCGATTCCGCTGCCGGAACTGTTGCCTCCAGAGGACTGAAGCAGTTCAAGGCACTGATCGGCACGATCCGGGTCTTCCCGGGCCAGTCGGAGATATACGTAAGGCCCGTCGGCATGGTTGTCCACGGTTAGCACTTCGGTTGGTCGACCGGAACCAACCAAGGCCGCTGCTTGGTCCATTATCAGATCAACAGCGTCTCTGGTTTGCTGGTGCGACAGGGCCTGACTGCCGAGTGCTGCCCCCCTTCCCGAACTGACAAGATGGTAGAAGCAAACGCGAGGTATGCCCTCCGCCTGAATCAAATCGAATATGTCAGGTATTTCTGCGACATTCTGGGCGTTCATGGTCAGACGAAGCCCGACCTTCATGCCGGCGGCCAGGCAGTTGCGGATGCCCTCCATTGCGTCGTTGAAAGCTCCCTTCACTCCTCGGAAGGCGTCGTTGGTCTGCTCCATGCCATCGAGGCTGACACCGGCATAGTTAAGTCCCGCCTCGGCCAGTTCCGACACAAGCGCATCGTTCAGCAGCGTACCGTTGGTTGACAGCGCTGTTCGCATTCCCGCCTGGCCGGCACGGTGAACGAGTTCGGGAAGATCCTCTCGCATTGCCGGTTCCCCGCCTGAGAACAACAGCACTGGGCAGGCGAACGCTGCCAGATCGTCGATCATCCTGGCCGCCTCGACCGTGCTCAACTCGTCCGAAGCGAGCACATCGGTGCTGGCTGAGTAACAATGCTTGCATGCCAGATTGCATCGTCGTGTGCAGTTCCAGACCACGACTGGCTTCCTGGGCTCAGATAAGCCCGTCTCCCTTTCGACGGTGCGACCGTAACGAAGCCGGTCCGTAACCGATATCAAACCGCAATATAGCCTGGATATGCTGATCATGCTTGCCAACCCAGCCAGAACGAGGATTCATATACGCATTCTAACGAACACAAACCGGGAGTCCGCCTCAATTGTGACCGGCCCGGCGAAGGAGAAGTTACAGTTCAGGCCCTCTGTATCTGGGAGTGTACTTGCGGACAAACTTGCGGAGGTCTTCCTGCTCGGGATCCAGTTCCAGGGACGAGTGCCAGGCCGACAGACCCAGTTCCCGAAGCTCAGTATCTTCCTGGTCAAGTATGAACATGGTCATATAGACGACCCCCAGACCCCTGTAGGCATTGCAGCTGCTCCCGTTGAGAGAGAGAGCCTTCTGGTAGGCGGTCTGGGCCTTGCTGTATTCTTTCATCCGGTAGTGGCACGAACCGAGTTGCTCCCAGGGATCGGCATCTGACGGGTCCATCTCGCAGGCCATGCCGAATGCTTTGATGGCCTTCTTGAGCCGCTGCTGTCGCATATATGTCGAGCCAAGGTTCACAAGAAGCTTCGGCTGGTTCGTATCCAGCTCAAGTGAAGCCTTATAGGCATTGATGGCTTCGTAGAGCTTGTCTTGACTGTCATAGATAATCCCGAGGTTACTGTGGACGTGCGGGTCCTCCGGATTGATTCCCAATGCGGACGTGCAGTATTTCTCTGCAAGGTCGTACTTGCCCAACTGGAAGTAACAGGCCGACAAATTCAGATTGGTGTCAAAGTCATCCGGATCAAGCGTCACTGCTCGAACGTAAGTTTTCACAGCTTTGCCGAGGAAATCCCGGACCTTCTTAACGGCCTTGGCGGCGTGGGCAAGCCTCTGGTAAGTCAGCCCCAGGTTGTAGTGAGGCCTGAAGGCATACGGGTTTGCCTGGCAGGACTTCTCATACGACTGGCGCGCGAGTTCGTGGTTGCCTTGCTTTCTATGAATGTCTCCAGCTGCGGCGTGCGCAATTCCCAAGGAGGGGTTAATTCGCACGGCTTCGGCCAGTTCCGCCAGGGCTTTCTCTGCATCGCCTTTCTCCGCAAAGAGCTTCCCGGCGACATAGTGCTTAATGGCCGCTTCCTTAGAAACGGCGTTACAGCCCAAGGTAAGCGCCGCGACCACAGCCGCACACACGATTATCACTAGAGGAATCCGCATTCACCGTCTCCAAAGACACGATACGAGTAGCCAACGAGATTTGTTTGTAGTTATCGTCGAACAGCGGGTCAAGCAATTGGTCTTTTCGCCTGCTGTGCCGGGAGGCAATGATATAGAATCTTGTTCCGGCGGACGAACATATGGATCTACGAGCCGACAAGAGATTTCGTGTCCGGTCGAAGAAGGACATCGACCTGCTGTTCTCGCAAGGGAGGCGATCATCTAATGCGCAGATAACTCTCTTCGCCTTGCGCAACGACCTTCCCGACGGCAGATGCAGAGCAGGGGTAGGCGTCTCCAAGCGCCACGGAAACGCAGTGAGGCGCAACCGGGTAAAGAGGCTATGCAGGGAGGCATTCCGGCTGACCCGTGCCGAACTGCCGGCAGGATGGGACTTCATGATCCTTCCTCGTGCCGAGGCGAATATGGAGGTCCGGTCGCTATGCGGGTCAATCCGCACACTGGCCGGACGCATCGCCGCAAAGAGCTCCGCAGAGGCGCCAAGCCAATGAGCCGATTGCCGACAGAGGCAATCCGACGAGCCCCGACCAGAGTTCTGGTGCTTCTGGTCCGCCTCTACCAGGGCTCGATAGCGAGGTACCTTGGCGGTCATTGCCGCTTCCATCCGTCTTGCAGCGAATACTTCATCCAGGCGGTTCAGAAACGTGGCGCCATACGCGGATCGCTGATGGGAATCTGGCGAGTGCTCCGCTGCAATCCCCTTTCCAGGGGCGGGTACGATCCCGTCGAGTAGTTGACAGTTCCGCCAGAGCGCTTATCGTGTTGGAATGTCGAGGACCTGCATGGACCCGTTAAGGAGAACCAAAGTGGCAAGGACCAAGAAAAGACTTTCCCCGGGCGAGTTGCCGGGCAAAGGCGTGTTTCCATTGTCGGCCGACGTGGAAGCGCACATAAAGACCGTCAAGCAAAGACATCCCGAGCTGATCAAGGCTCGCAACGTTATCAAATCAGTCGAGGGCAGGGGCATCTGGGCAGTAACCGTCACCGACCCGAAGGTCTCGGACACCAATAAGCAAAACGTGCTGATCGTCGGAGGCCAACACGGGAACGAGGAATCAGGACGGGCCGTCGGGCTCTCGTTGATCGACTGGCTGGTGACCAAGTCCGCCGCCGAAACCAGGAAGAAGCAGAAGATCGTCGTCATGCCTAACATCAATCCGGACGGGGCCGAGATCGACCTGCATGCCAACGTGAACGGGATTCAGCCGAACCTGGACCACGATGTCGCAAAGGGTCCGCAGACGCCGGAGGGCGAATCCGTAGAGATCGTCGCCCGCAAGCTCCAGCCGGAAGTCTATGTCGATCTGCACGCCTGCGGAGGAATGGGCTGTAGCACGGACTTGGTGCTTTACCCTCGCTTCAGGCAGCATACGATGGACGATTACTTCCTCCATGTAATCGCCGACGACATGGTCAAGGCGGGGGAGAAGGCGGGCATCCCCCAGTCAACATTCTGCTTGTCCTGGTGGGGAGTCGAGCCATTCGACTCGCCCAGCTCAACTGCCTGGTGCTACAGAAACTTCAAGTCCACGGTCTTGCTCACCGAGAACACCGAGAGCAACACCTACTCCTACAAGCTCCAGGACCGATGCCGGGCGGGAGTCGCCAAGCTCAAGGCCCTTTTGGCATGGGGGAACCGCCGCTATCCCAAGCTGAGATACGAAGGCTACCCGAACATGATAGTCACGGGAACTTTCGACCGAGGGATAGTTGCGGTCGGGAAAACCGCTGCCGCCCGCAGACGCAGCCGCATCGACATCTGGAAGAACGTGGAGCGATTCGGGCGCTTCGGATGCGTGTTCCCGGAAAAGCCCCGGGACAAGACGATTCGGATCAAGTACGACGGGCCCCGGCTGAAACATGGGGTGGGCTTCCAGACCAACGTTCGCGGAAAGCGCCGGGTGAAATCGATCACGATGGACGGCAGGAAGCTCAGACGCTCCGAGACCAATGGTTACTATACTTGGTCGCACGGGCCGGCAACGTATCTTGTAGTCGCGGTGCCCGAGCTGAAAAGAGGCTCGCACCAGATCGAGGTTTCATATAGCTAGGCGAACAGGCGGGCGCAGAGATCACTGGAACAGGGCAGTGCCGATCCGCAGGACGGTAGCGCCTTCCTCGACAGCAATCTTGTAGTCCTGGCTCATTCCCATCGAAAGATGGCGGAAGTCCTCACCACCTATGCCATCGCCGCGCATTTCCTGGAAGATCTCCCTCAACCTCACAAAGCTCGGGCGGGCGCCCTCAGGATCTGCCGAAAGAGGCGCAATCGTCATCAGGCCAACCAGCCTCAACTGCCTGAGAGTGCAGATCGTCTCGCAAAGGTGCGCTGCGGCGCCCACCGCGCAGCCGGACTTCTGCGGCTCCTCACTGCAGTTGACCTGAAGGAATACGTCCACGGTTCGTTCCATCTTCTCCGCGCGTGCGTTGAGTTCCTCGGCGAGTCTCAGCGAGTCCAGAGAGTGAAGAACATCAGCCGAAGCCAGAACCTGTTTGGCCTTGTTTCGTTGGAGATGCCCCACCATGTGCCACCTAACCGGAGTTGGCAGTTCCGAACGTCTGCGCTGAAGGTAGGCAGATAATTCTTCCGCCCGCTGGACAAGTTGTTGAGCCCGGCTTTCCCCAAACTCAGCAATTCCCAGGTCCAACAGAGACTTTATCTCATTGATGCCCACAGACTTGGTCACCGGAAGGATGGCGACCTCATCCGGTGACCGCTCGCGAGCTTCACACGCTTGGGCAACATCGGTGCGTATGCGCGCCAAGTTCTTCTCTATCCTGTTTCTTGTGACACCCATGACTGGAAGGATACAGCTTCGCTGCGATGGTGGCAAATGTCGTATCAGGTAAGTCGGCCTTGCTTGGCCGCGGAGATGTAGCCCATGCACATCTCGTCTTTTCCCACAACCACTTCCGCAGCGTGGATCAGACCCATTGTTCCCTCAACGCAAGGATCGATTATCCCGCAGTCCATTCCCGCGCCGACGGCCTGCACGATCAAGGCCATGTTCAGATATTTCCGCTTAGGCAAACCGTAGCTGGCATTGGTCACGCCGCCGCTTATGTGAACTCCGGGCCACCGCCTGCGAATCTCGGCAATGCTCTTTAGAACGGGAATGGCCGAGGTGGAATCGACCGAAAGCGGAAGGAAACACGGATCGACTATGATATCGTCTATAGGTTTGCCGGCATCGGTCAGTATCCCAATCAGCTTCTCAGCGCGGTCGAGCCTTTGGTCAACGGTTTCCGGGACGCCGTCGTCCGAGACCAAAAGCGCGATCACCATGCATTCGCCGCTTGCTGCCAGAGGCAACATTCCCTCAAGACGGCTTGACTCCAGCGATATGCTGTTGAGCACGGACTTGCCCCCGGCAGCGTTCATTCCGACTTTCATTGCGGCCGGATCTGCCGAATCGATGCACAGACCCACATCAACCGCGCCTCGCACGACACCGGACAGCCAGGCCATATCCTCGGCCTCTTTAGGTCCGGCCTGCAGGCCTGCGTTGACGTCTATGAAGTCCGCACCGGCCTGTGCCTGCCGGACTGCGACGGTGCATATCGCCTCGCAATCTCGCTTGGCAATTGCTTCGGCTATTGATTTGCGTGAAGCGTTGATTTTTTCGCCTATTACAATCATCTGTCTCTCATTCCGCAGCGCGATTCTCTGCCAAAAGGATCAACTGCCCCGAAGATAACCAATCATCAGGATCACTGCCCCGGACAAGACAATCAAGGTGATTCCGATGGCCAGTGCTCTTCTGCGAAGAGCTCGACGGGATGGTTTCGGCCTGAAACCGGCGCCCGGAGGGGGCGGCACGTCAGGCCTCTCGGAAATCAGGTTCCTGTCAGGATTACCGGGCACGAAGACAAGAGATCGGCAATGCGGACATCTGCACATCCCTCCGGCAAAGACTGCGTTCACCGATATTTTTCTTCCGCAGCCGCTACAGCTTGTCTTCACCGTCATATCGGCTCGCCCTTTTCCCAGCCATAGTCAACCGGCAGCAGACATGCTAGCACGGCAGCCGCTTGGGGGCAAACTTGACCCCAACCCAATTGCTTGCATCTCAATTGCAGGCAGACGCCATGGAGCACTCGTTAATACTGTGACGGCAAGCCTTGCCAAGATAGACGAAAGAAAGCCCTTCACCCGGCGATGCTCCAGTGCCGATTCCAACAACAGGATTATGAGACACAGGAACCTCGCAGCATTGTTTCAGCTTAGACCCACGCCGCTGGCCACTGATCGTTGACAGCGAGTCGCGAACCCGCTCATGAAAGCATTGACGGAGAAGAAGATCGCCCGCTCCTGGAAACGAGATTTGCTCATATTGCTTGCGGTGGAGGCGGCGCTGGCAACGGTCTATCTGAAGACGGTTCCAAGGTTCTACAACGATGACGCCTGGCTGGCATCGCTGGGCGATTGCCTGGCGAGAGAGCACACGCTTCGACACCCGATCATCCACGGCTGGGGCGGCATGCACATCCATTTCGTGCAAAATCAGGTTGTTTTGCCCTTCGTATTAGCGCCGATTTTCCGCGTGTTCGGACTCACCATAGTGACGGCAAGGCTCGGATCGGTTCTGTTCGCCATGATGGCGCTGGTCGCCACGTATGGGCTCACGCGGAGGCTGTTTGGCAGCAGGGCCGCCTTCTGGACCTCAGCCGCGCTTATCGTCAACTTCTGGTTCTTCGAGGTCAGCAGGAGGGTCCGCCCGGAAATCTACTACATCGCCTTGGCCGTAGCGGCGCTTTGGTGCCTGGTCGAGGCGACTCAACGCAAGTCGCGCGGTCTGGGGGTCCTCTGCGGACTTCTGGCAGCTCTGGCGTGCCTGTCTCACCCGTCGGGCATCCTCCTTTCCGGAGCAGCGGCCGGTTCAGCACTTGTGTGGCTTCCCCACCGGAAGCCCGCGCTGCGCACGCTGGCATGGGCCGGACTCGCCTTTGTGCTGACAGTCTTGCCGTACGTCGTTTACGTGATCTGGGCCATCCAGGACCCGAACGTCAGTTTTCTCGAACAAATGAGCGGAAAAGGACAGGCCGGACTGGGTTCTTTGGTCGCCCGCCTTCCGCTGGAGATCCGGCGATGGCGCAACTTCTTTCAGTGGCCCAGGGGCTTGCCCTTGGCGGCAGTGGCTGCTTTCACCTGGATTTCCGCCTGGGTGCGATCCCGTCGCAGTGACAAGCTCGTTGCCACCACAGTATTGCTGTTCTCGCTCTTGCTGCCGCTGCTGTCGGTCAACTATGCGGGCCGTTATCTTTCCGCGTTGACGCCTTTCCTGGCCATCCTCCTGGTGCGTTTCGTCCAGCGGACATCCCCTGCCTGGGTCCAGTTGCGACACTTGCGCCCCAGGCTTCGGCTGACTGTCGCAAGCGCGGTTGTTGTGATCTATGCGGGCATTAACGTGGGCGCTATCGGCTTGATGTTTCATCGTTTGCGAGATGCGGACGTCACACGGGTCTTTGATCGTATAGCTTCGGTAACGGGTCCCGACGCTCGTGTCTATGGGGAGATAATGCTATGGATGGGAGGTGGCCGCTACCGCTACGGGCCGTTCCCGATCGACAGCCAATGGGCGGCAACCATTGAGATGATCCGCCCCTTCGACTTCGACTATGTAGTACGGGGAGCGTGGAACTGGGGCGCCAGTCACGGCGTCTCACTTCCGCCCAAGGTGATGCCCCCCACCCGTCCTGACGTGCCATACGACCCGGTGGCCGCCATGTACGGCACGAGGGTGGACCAATTCTATGACCCACACTACGGCATGATCGAGATATACAAGATCGACTGGTCCAGACCAGCCCCGCCAGTCTCCGCACCGGGCAGCGCATCCCGGAAGGCTCGTACACAGCCCCCCGGTTAGCACAAGGCAAGACTGGACCCGCTTGCCCGGCATCAAGTGCAATCACTACACAATTTCCGCGTGGTATTCCTGGAGGGACTTCACCTCACTTTCGCCGCGTCGGCAGGCGGCGATGCCCTCAGCGGTGGCCTCTGCGGCAGCGAGCGTGGTGATATAGGGAATCTTGTATTTGATTGCCGACTTGCGGATGTACGAGTCGTCATGCTGGCTCAGCTTGCCGACAGGCGTGTTTATAACCAGATGGATTTCACCGTTGGTGATCGCATCGACAATGTTGGGCCTTCCTTCATGGAGCTTCTTGATCGGTGTCGAATCGACGCCTTCTTCGGCAAGGAACGCATGCGTTCCTTCAGTGGCAAGGATACTGAAACCGAGTTCGGCCAGTCTCCTGGCAACTTTCAGAACGGCGGGGCGGTCGCGCCGGGATACCGAGATCAACGCGGTGCCCTCGGTAGGCAGAAACTGCTTTGCGCCTTCCTCTGCCTTGTAGAACGCAAGCCCGAAAGATTCCGCCAGACCCAGCACCTCCCCAGTCGATCTCATCTCCGGGCCCAGTATCGGATCGACCTCCGGGTACATGGAGAATGGGAAGACCGCTTCCTTGACACCATGGTGTGGAATGCGCCTGCGCGCCAGGTCCATCTCGGCCAGCTTCTTTCCGAGCATAAGCTGGGTGGCGATCCGGGCCATGGAAATGCCGCATACCTTTGAGACCAAAGGCACAGTTCTCGACGCCCTGGGGTTGGCTTCCAGAACGTACACCACGCCGTCTGCGATGGCGTATTGGATGTTCATTACCCCCACAACGTGCAGTTCACGCGCTATCTTCCGCGTGTATTCGTTTATCGTCTCAAGGTGCTCGGAGGGGATACTGACCGGAGGGATCACACAGGCAGAGTCGCCGGAGTGCACGCCCGCCAGTTCTATGTGCTCCATCACGGCGGGAACGAAGGCATCCACGCCATCGGCCAGCGCGTCTGCCTCGGCCTCGGTCGCATTTTCGAGGAATTTGTCGATCAGTATCGGCTTTTCAGGGGTGACATCGACAGCCGCCGCCACATACCGGCGAAGCATGTCCTCGTCATAGACCACTTCCATTCCCCTACCCCCAAGCACGAACGATGGGCGAACCATAAGCGGATAGCCGATCCTGTCGGCTATTTTCAGGGCCTCGTCTATGTTGCTGGCCATCCCGGATTCCGGCATGGGTATGTCCAGGTTCTCCATCATCTGCCTGAAGCGGTCCCGGTCCTCAGCAAGGTCTATCGTGTCCGGGCTTGTCCCGAGGATATTCACACCCGCCGCAGCCAACTCCTGGGCGATATTCAGCGGTGTCTGCCCTCCGAACTGGACGATCGCGCCTGCGGGCTCTTCCTTTTCATATATGCTGAGAACGTCCTCCACGGTGAGCGGCTCGAAGTAAAGCTTGTCCGACGTGTCATAGTCGGTCGAGACAGTCTCGGGGTTGCAGTTGACCATGATGGTCTCGAACCCCTCGTCCCGCAGGGCGAAGGCAGCGTGCACGCAGCAGTAGTCGAATTCGATTCCCTGGCCTATGCGGTTGGGTCCCCCGCCCAGAACCATTATCTTCCGGTTATCGCTGCTATCGGTGACGTCCGGAGCGTTGTAGGTGGAGTAGTAGTATGCGGCGTCATCGACACCGCTGACCGGAACCGGATGCCACCCTTCCACCACGCCCATATCTGTCCGTTGTTGCCGTATCTGCTTTTCAGGAAGTTGCAGCAGCTTTGCGATGTATTTGTCCGCGAATCCGTCCTTCTTGGCCTTGGTGAGCAGATCTTCCGGCAAGGGTTTGCCCCTGTGCTTTAGAATCTCTTCCTCAAGGGTCACAAGCTCCTTCATCTGCTCGATGAACCAATGCTTGATGTGTGTTAGTTGGTGAAGTTGCTCAACCGAAGCGCCCTTGCGCAGTGCCTCGTACATCATGAATTGCCGCTCGCTGGTGGGCTGGTGAAGCATCTTTAACAGATCGTCAAGGCTTTGCTCGTGGAAATCCTTGGCAAAGCCAAGCCCGTAGCGGCCGTTCTCCAGCGATCTAATGGCTTTCTGGAACGCCTCCTTATAGTTCTTGCCGATGCTCATTACCTCGCCGACGGCCCGCATCTGCGTGCCAAGCTTATCCTCGGCGCCGATAAACTTCTCGAATGCCCAGCGGGCGAATTTCACCACCACGTAATCGCCGGAAGGCGTGTATTTTTCCAGCGTTCCGTCGCGCCAGTAGGGTATCTCATCCATTGTCAACCCGCCGGCAAGCTTGGCCGAAACCAGCGCAATCGGGAAACCGGTCGCCTTTGACGCCAGCGCCGAACTTCTGCTTGTGCGAGGATTGATCTCGATGACAACCACTCTGTCGGTCTTGGGATCATGGGCAAACTGGACATTCGTTCCGCCGATCACCTCGATCGCCTCGACGATGGCATAGGAGTACTTCTGCAGGCGCTTCTGCAAACCTTCGTCGATGGTCAGCATCGGAGCGGTGCAATATGAATCGCCCGTGTGCACTCCCATTGCGTCCACATTCTCGATGAAGCACACGGTTATCATCTGGTTCTTGGCGTCTCGAACGACCTCCAGTTCGAGCTCCTCCCACCCAAGCACGGACTCTTCGACGAGTATCTGCCCGATCAAGCTCGCGGCGATTCCTCTTCCGGCGACGACTCGCAGTTCCTCCACGTTATAGACCAGACCGCCACCGGTTCCGCCCATCGTATATGCGGGGCGAATCACCACCGGATAGCCCAATTCCGCAGCAACCTTCTCGGCGTCTTCCACGCTGAACACCGCCGTACTGCGAGGCATCTCAATACCGAGCGAATCCATGGTTTTCTTGAAGGCGATGCGGTCCTCTCCGCGCTCGATCGCGTCCACCTGCACGCCGATTACCCTCACGCCGTACTTGTCCAGGACCCCGGCCTTTGCGAGCTCGGACGACAGGTTCAGCGCGGACTGGCCCCCAAGGTTCGGCAACAGCGCTTGGGGGCGTTCCTTCGCGATAATCCTCGTCATGGCCTCGACCGTGAGCGGCTCGATGTAGGTCACGTCGGCCATGCCCGGATCCGTCATAATCGTGGCCGGGTTCGAGTTGACCAGCACAATCGTATAGCCAAGCTCTCGGAGAGCCTTGCACGCCTGCGTGCCGGAATAGTCGAACTCGCAGGCCTGTCCGATGACTATCGGACCCGAGCCTATTATCATCACCTTGTCGATATCAGGATGCTTTGGCATGTTGGGCCACCTCTGGAGGACACCTGACGATGCAGACCGGCGGGCGGACGCACCCGCAACTATCGGTTTGACTCTAGACCGCCTCGATGCATGAAGGGGGCTTCGACGCGATGTTGTAGGTCACGCTGACCACCCCGGGCACTTCCGACGTGATCCTTTCGGCTATCTTGCGTAGAACAGTAAAGGGCAGCTCGGTCGGCTCGGCCGTCACAGCGTCGGTGCTATCCCAGCAGCGGACCTCGATCTGGTTTCCGAAATCTCGCTTTCCGTCGCGCAGGCCCGTGACCTTGTCCTCGTGCAGGATGGCCAGGTACTGGAAAGCGCCGCTGTCGGAAAGTTCCGCCTCGACGATCGCCGTCGCCGACCTGACAGTCTCGACGCGCTGCGGCGTTACTTCGCCGATTACTCGGGTCGCCAGCGCCGGGCCGGGAAACGGCGGCCTGGAGAACGTCTCTTCCGGAAGGCCGAGTTCCTTGCCGACCAGGCGTACGGCCGGTTTGCGAAGCTCGATGATGGGCTCAAGAACCTTGTATCCGTATGCCTGCTCGGTATCGATCCCAAGCTGTGCCAGTATGTTGTGCTGTCGCTTGATCCCGGCGACGGTCTCCTCGACATCGGTGTAATTCGTTCCCTGAAGTAGCACCTTTGCGCCGCAGTCCTTGACGAGTTTCCCGAACACGTCTTTGTAGAAGACCTGGGTGATTCCCTTGTCGCGCTTCTGCTCCGGATCGGTCACACCGGCCAGGGCCCCGAAGAACTGATCTTTTGCATCAACTATCTCCACTTTCACACCGAGATCTTCGAAGACCTTCGCGACCTGTTCCGGTTCGTCCTGGCGCATCAAACCGTTCTCTATGAAATAGGTCTTCTGCCTGTCACCCAGGGCGCGGTGTCCCAGAAGCGTCACCACAGCCGAATCCACCCCGCCTGACAGCGCATTGACCGCAAGACCGTCGCCCGCTGCCTGCCTGATCTGCTCCACCTGCCGGTCGATGAAACCGGCAACATCAAGCTCGGTCAGCTTGATCTCTTTCAGTTCCGTCTGCTTCAACTCCATATTCGCTTCTCCTTGCTTTTACGCTGCCTAAAGTCGGTCGGGCGGCGATCTGGGTTATTTGGCGGCCCCAGAGACGTGCAGCCAAGCACCGGCTGCGCCCGCGGGGGCGGGAAACCACCATTCCGGGCGGGGTATTCTGCCCGATCCCGCTCCGCTTGGCAAGAGCAAACGCATACCCCAAGACCTCGATATGGTGTAGGATCACAACTAGTTGCTCTGGAAACACTGCGCGGAACGCTATGGGAGATACGAGACAATGCTTGATCCGTACCTAAACCCGGAAAGGCTGGCCAAGGCAGAGATCAGCCAGGCAGAGAGCGTCGGTCACAACTGTTCGGATATGTCGGAGAGATTGGAAAAATTGCCGAAAGACAATCTCACCGACAGGCAAATCGCTGAGGCGGAGAGCATCTATAATGAGGCCCTGGCCTTGGCCACGCCCACGGAATACCCCTACTGCGAACCGTCCACGCTGACGGACATTCGGAAAGAGAGCCCGCAGTCGGAGCAGCCTTGCGGCCATTCACTTTCTGAGCAGGCGCTGCGAGATCGCATCCTTGGCGGCTGGCTTGGCAGGGCGGCTGGGTGCCTGCTCGGAAAACCCGTGGAAGGTTGGTCTCGACAGCGCATATGCAATGCGCTTGAGGGCGTCGCTTCGTACCCCTTGGACGACTACTTTCCGGAGATTCCGCCCGACGAAGGCGCAGGCTTTCACGGAATGCCGAAGGCATGGACTCGCGGGAACATTACACGCGCCCCTCGCGACGACGATACCGATTACACCATTCTCGGCCTGCACGTACTGCAAACTCGCGGACCCGCCTTCACCACCGAAGATGTGGGCAACGCCTGGCTGGAGCTGCTGCCGTACCGCAAGACCTACACTGCAGAGCGCGTAGCTTATCGCAACCTGGTCAACGGGCTCCGCCCGCCTGAGACAGCGACGCACCTGAACCCTTATCGGGAGTGGATAGGCGCGCAGATCCGGGCCGACGCGTTCGGATACGCCTCGCCGGGCCTGCCCGAACTTGCCGCGGAGATGGCGTTCCGTGACGCATCGCTTTCGCACGTGGCCAATGGCATCTACGGTGAGATGTGGGTGGCTGCAATGATCGCAGGCGCGTTTATCACCGACGACGTAGAGCAAGTCATAGAGATCGGCCTGGGCGAGATCCCCCACAACTGCCGCCTGGCCGAGGCAGTGCGAAGAACCGTGGATTGGTGTACCGAAGAGACGGACTGGGAGAAGGTCCGAGACAAGATAGACGCCGACTACGGCTCGCTGCACGGCGTCCACACGATCAACAACGCCTGCCTGGTCACGCTTGGCCTGATGAAGGCTGAAGGCGACTTTGGACGCGGCATCTGCATCTCAGTCATGGGCGGATGGGATACTGACTGCAACGGAGCAACTGCCGGTTCGGTTTTGGGCGTGATGCTCGGGGCTGACAACCTGCCTTCGAAATGGGTCGCTCCACTCAATGACACGCTGGAGTCGGCAATCTTCGGCTTCGCCAGCAACTCAATGGCCGACCTTGCCGATCGGACGCTAGCTGTCTCGCGGAAGATCACAGCCTAAAAAGAATGGCTGTCTGTACAGACTGCAAGTCAATGAAGGATCGCCCAAACATCGTCATCGTACTGGCAGATCAGTGGCGACTCCAGGCCACCGGATACTCGGGCAATGCCCATGTCCATACCCCAAACCTGGATCGCCTTGCCAAAAAGAGTGTGAATTTCACTCGGGCTGTTTCCGGTTGTCCGGTTTGCAGCCCTTACCGAGCCAGTTTGATTACCGGTCAGCGCCCCCTTACACACGGGGTATTCATAAACGACGTTCCCCTTGCCCCCGACATCGCGAGCATGGGCAAGCTTTTCAGCAAGGCAGGATACGACACGGCATACATAGGCAAGTGGCACCTGGACGGTCACGGAAGGAGCCGTTACATTCCCGCCGAACGGCGACATGGCTTCGATTACTGGAAGGTGCTCGAATGCACGCACGACTACTTCAACTCGGCTTACTACGCGGGCAATGACAGGCGTAAGCGTTTCTGGCCTGGATACGACGCCTACATGCAGACCGCCGACGCGTGCCGGTGGCTGCGTACTCGCGAGAGAGGCAGGCCAGCATTGCTTGTGCTTTCCTGGGGTCCGCCACATAGCCCATATCAAAGCGCCCCTGAAGACTGCCGGAGAATGTATGACCAGGAAAGCATCCAACTTCGCCCCAATGTACCAGAATCTTCGCAACAGCAAGCAAGGCGCGATTTGGCGGGCTATTACGCGCACTGCACCGCCCTTGATAGGTGTCTGGCCAAGGTACTGAAATGCCTTGGAGACAGCGATCTGTCCGAGCAGACGATACTGCTGTTCACGAGCGATCACGGAGATATGCTCGAATCGCAAGGTCGCCAGCGCAAGCAGTGGCCGTGGGACGAGTCCATCCGCGTGCCCTTCCTGCTATCTGGGCCTGGAGCACAAGAGCTTCACCCCCGGCCAAGCCAGTTGATGATAACGCCTACGGATATACTCCCAACCTTGTTGGGTCTGTGCGGCTTGGATGGCCCCGACTGCATCGAAGGCCGGAACCTGGCGCCTTCGATACTGCATGGTGATGACGGACCGTCAGATCAGGCGGCTCTGTTGACCTGCTATCAACCATTCGCCGAAACCAGCCGCCAGCGAGGAGGCAAGGAGTTCCGCGGGCTACGAACGCTGCGACACACCTACGTGCGAGACCTCGATGGACCATGGCTTCTCTACGAAAATGAAGCCGACCCTTACCAGGTGACCAATCTCGTAGGGTGTCCGGAACATGCTCACACTATCAGGCGCCTGGATGAGCAGCTAACGCGTCAACTGCAAGATGAAGGCGATCAGTTTCTCTCAGGTGATGCATACGTTCGCCGGTTCGGCTACATCGTGGGGCCTGATGGGGCCGCGCCATTCGACCCCTGACGCCGCTGGGCCGGCGATGCGATTGACCTCGACAGCAGGCAGACTTTTAGGAAGGCCAATCATGTCTAACAACGAATCCGTTAGTGCAAAAGATATCCAGCACGTCAAGGTCTGTGGAGGCAAGGGGCTCTACTGCGCTCACCCGCGCCAAGGTGGGTTGTGGAACTTCGGCAACGGCGAACTGCTGTTGATCCATTGTCACGCACACTGGCCCTACGCCGACGAACCGCCCAGGCACGGTTTCGGACCGGTCGGCTACAAAAGCAGATGTGTCTGGTTGGCGCAGCGGTCCACCGACGGTGGAAGGACCTGGCCGGAGGAAAACAACGTGGTTGTCTGGGATGAGACCTTGCCCGTCGATCAGCGAAGGAAACTCGTTTACCCCGATGATACTTCCAGGCAGCAGATCGACATGACGTCCCCGGACAGCGTTGTCTGCTTTCCCAGGACGTGGCTGGGAGACGTCAAAGGCCCTGACGGAAAGGTGGTCGGTCCGGGCGAGGCCGATGCAACTGCTCCCGGCGGTTCCGCGCCGATAGCGATCGCCATCAGATCCGCAGACCGCGGAAGAACGTGGGAGCAGACTCCCACCGTGATCGAGAGACCCGCAAGGGGACCACACTTCTGCATTGCCGAACCTTCCGTCGTGACGATGGACGATGGTTCCATGCTTATACCGGTGGCCTACCTGAATGACGGCGTCCTGGCCGCCTACGGATCGGATGACGACGGACTGACCTGGCAGTTCCTATCTGAGATCGCCAGGCCCACCACCCCGACCGGAGGGATCGTCTATCCGGGTCTGCTGCGCCTGCCGGACGGAACCATCCAGTGCTACCTGATGGAGATGCTTACCCGCACGTACTCGATCTGCCTGTGCGAGTCGGCAGACTGCTACAACTGGACCCAGCCGCGAACGATCCTCCGTTGGGGATCGTCACCGTGGCGGGAAAGGATGACCCAAGCAGCCAAGACCAAGCCTCTCACCTTCCCCACACGGATTCTCTATCGGTCTCCCTGGCCGTTGCTGCTGGCCGACGGCAGGATACTGGTGGTCTTCGCCAGGCGGAAATTCCCCTACGGCATGGGCGGAATCATCAGCAGCGATGAGGGCAAGACCTGGAGCGACGAGTTCATCATCCGCGACGATGCAAGCGGAGCCGACATCGGCTATCCGGTCGTCACGCAACTTGATGACGGCAGAATCTTCACCGCCTACTACTATATGGCCGATGACGGCCAAGCCTATGGCGGAGGGCGGTTCATCGCGGCATCAACCTTCTCCGTCTGAATGCGCCGACGAAGGGTTTGATCACCAAGAAATCCCGAAACCGTTCACTGATACAAGCGAGGCCCCCGGTTGCGTATCCGGGGGCCTCGACGTTGTGCGAACTGCCCTGAACTGATATCCGTCAATCGAACGTGATTGAGTAACCGCTCGAGTTGACGGCTCCGTCGGAGTCAACCACGTACAGGTACGCTCCAGAAGAATCGGCGAACGTTCCCTGATTGACCGTGACGGTTACCGAACTGCTCGACCAGGCGGACGGAATCTGTACCTCGCGATGCGTGCAGCCCGACCATGTGGAGGCGTTTCCGATCTCCACGCGCGACTGCGTGGTATCAATGTAGATTTCGTCCCAGTACCACCACATGCACGGCGTTGGCGTGCCAACATCCCTTGCAAAGTAGGCACCGAAATAAACGTTGTCGTAGTTCTGGGTGGAGAAATCGAATTCGAAGTCCTCAAGAGTCCACCACTCGCTCAGGTTCCGCCAACCCAGACAGACTCCGTCGTTGTCGCCGCTACTGGAGGTCCCGGTATGCATCCACAATTCGATTCGGTTCCACTGACCAGTCATAAGGTTGCCCCCAAGGCCCCAATCGTCAATGATCTTCGACTTGTCCGGGCGAGCGACATAGGCGTGCCCGCCGGGCTGATTCGGGTACATATCCGCCCGGAAGTCCGGGCCGTCCCAGTCTCCGGCACCTCCGCCTCGCAAGGCCAGGATTTTGAAGTTTCTGCTCTGGGCACCGGACGTCGTACAGTAGTACCAACAGGACAGGTAAGCTTCCTGGTCATAGTCCCAGTTGAGCCCAGTCACTCCAATAGTGGAGTTGTATGCCCTGTCGTGCTGGAGGTAGGCGGTCCTTTCCGCCACGCCTGAGGCACGGGTTTGGGCGCTCGAGTAAATAGGCCAGCCGTCGGAAAGATTCGACGTGGTGTACCACCCGTTGCCTATCCTCTCGCCCAGGGAGCCGTCCTCGAAGTCGTCGTACTTGTAGGGCGCGGCAGTGGACTTGCTTCCGAACCCGCTGCCCGAAATCGTGATCGAATTGCCGTGAGTAACCGTACCCGACACTCCACTGACAGCTGGTCCGCTTCCGGCCGGGATGTCCTCGTACGTGGCCGTCACCTCGGTGTTGCTGGCCGGCATAGTTAGCGTCGTGCTCGAGGCGTTGACGTTGGCTATACCGGATGTGTCGCCGACCCACTCGTCAAACTGCTTGCCCGAAGCGGGAGAGTCGGCCGAGATGTTTGCCACGTAGCTTTCCTGGTAGTTTCCATCGCCCGAGCCGCTGTTGACCGTCAGCGTGTACGTCGTCGCGGCTTCATAG
>Ga0272444_10001323_pt1 | contig 24042 bp, 22 predicted proteins | sample SSMForm13_FD_201033 | JGI IMG/M metagenome (GOLD analysis project Ga0272444, IMG submission 201033) | Marine sediment archaeal communities from Little Sippewissett salt marsh, Falmouth, MA, United States - SSM-Form-13 | ecosystem: Environmental > Aquatic > Marine > Wetlands > Sediment ...
CTCGCCCTCCCTTGCGCTGGTTGAGGTCGGCGCAGGTTTTGGCATTACCTCCTTCGAGGAGGACCTTGAAGACGTAGACACCGATTCGGGGACTTCCCTGGAGGTGAACATAGGATCCGGCGTGATGCGGCTGATGTTTGCTCTCCAGTCGAGCGATCACGACGAGGGCGATTACTCGTCCTGGATGATAGGTCCATCATGGACCTTCGCCGAAATGGGGTTTGTTCCCAGGATCTATGCCCTGGTGTCCCAGCACGAGTTCGAGGATATTGACGGATGGGGGTTCACCGCCGGAGGGGGGCTGGGCTGGCACGTATTCCCCTCGGCCACCCTTGGTCTGGACCTGCGCCTGAGCCTCTGGGAAGGGGATGACGCCGACGTGGAAACGGGAACGCTGCAGGTTTTGTTCAGGCTGGGGTTCTAAGGGGACAATCCCGGATTCCAAATTCCAGATTTCAGATTCCAAATAAAAAAGCGGCCGGGTGAATGTCTCCGGCCGTTGCTTTAACCTCTTTGGAGTCTGGAATCAGTCTCCAGAGACTGCACTGACACTCGCCTCGAGAAGGTCCACCAGGTAGGCCGGATTATGATATCCGAGGCTGCTGTCCTGGGCCACGAAGTCGTAGTTGTAGGCTGCGGCCCTCTCCGTGGCGGTCCTCGAAGCCATCTGGGTCAGGTCAAACAGTTCTTGGTAGCTGTCGAAGGAGATCCCCCTTCCGGTTAGGCTGTCTTTCAGTGCGTCCAGCATCCCCTCGATTTCGTCCTGAAGGGGCTCGACATCCCCGTCCCCGTCATGGTCCTGGCCCGGGTAGGCATCCCCGGAGTAGTAGATGGAACCGAAATCGAAGGAGGCGATGGTTGAGTCCGCATAGGAGGCTGAGGTCCCATCCTCAAGGAAGAAATCCTCTATCACATGACATCCCGCGGTGAGGCAGTTTTCCAGGCGAGGGGAGAAGGAATGGCCCGTGGTGGCCTTCCCGGGAAATTCCTCGTAATCGGCGTCCGTCACCAGAATGTAATGGCAGCCGACGCATCCTTCCGGGATGTTGTCGATCCCCGCATGGCTCGAGTCGGCATAGACAAAACCGGGAAACTCGACCCCCCGGTAGCCGTCAGCCGCAGGATCTTCGTATCCAAGAAACACCTCGCGCTGGGGGTGCCGGGGAATCTCGAGGGCATCGGTAGCAGTCTGTCCGGATCCCGCCTCGGATTCCAGCGCCCGGACGTTGTGGCACGCAATACAAAGATTCGCGCGTCTTTGTGTTCCCGTGACTGCCCCATCGACGGCGCGCAGAAGGACTCCCGGTTCGTGGGAGGGATGGCAGGTGACGCAGGAAACCTGGGCCAGGGCATCTGAACCGGGCAGCGAGGGTGGATCCGAAAGGTCCGCGTCCCCTGTTTCGGAAATCATGCGGTCGATCGCCGACTGGCTCGACCCCCAGGAGGTGTCCCCCAGGGCAAACCAGGTTACGAATCCTTCCACGGTATGACAGGCTGCACAAGGGGTTTCCCGGACCGCGCCGGTCATGAGTCCCTGGAGGGTCTCGACGACGACAGAATCTGAATGGCCATCATCATAGTAAAACCCGCGACCATCTGTTCCCCACCATTCGGTATACTGATTAGCCAGAATGTCGCCCGAGGGTTCCCCCCCGGTATGCTGGTCGGAATTGTGGCAGGGACCGCACGAGGCCAGATGGTACGCGTTCCCAAAGACGGGCCAGAGGGTACTCGGCAGCGGCTCCCGATGGTCCCCGTAATAAAGGTTTGTGCCCGCGTATGCATAATGCTCCATCCCGGAGCCATGGCATCCTTCACACCCGATGATGGGCCTGACGCTGAGGCCCAGCGCTTCCAGTACATCCGCCGGGATGACACCGGGAGTGGAGGTGAAGATAAGGGCGTAATCCCCGGAATCCCCAATGGGATCGTGACAATCCGTGCAGGAATCCACGGCCGAGTCCGGATACGCGTTGCTGTTCACGTGAGAACCGAGAGCCCAGGAGACGGCCTTTATGTCATGGCAGCCGGAATAAAGGCACTCCACGGTTCCCTTGAATCCCAGGGCTGGAGAGTGGCCGCCTGAATCCTTGGGATTATATCCGCATCCCGGCGTTGTCAGCATTATGACCGCGATCGCGGCCGCGATTCGGCATCCTAATGACATTTTTCACAGACCTCCGGGGATTCCCTTCGGAATTTGCCCTGGATGTTTTTCCAGTTCCCTGGATGAGGGTTCACCATGAGGCCGCTCCTGGCTGAGTGGCAGGGCATGCACGCCTCCCCTTCAGGGTGACAGGTCTGGCATCCCGAAAGGGACCGCCTTGCCTCCCGGGCATGGTCGCTGCTCCATTCCCCGCGGGAAAGAGCTCCCCCGGGATGACAATCCTGGCACTGGTTTTGGGAAAAACTTTCATGGTCCGGGACGTCATCGCCTGCGATGAGGGCCTCCCAGTTTTTCTGGTGCGACACAAGCTCCTTTGCCGGGAAGCGGTTCCGGTAGCTTTCGTGGCAGTCGATGCACTGCTGGCGGGAGTGGCAGGTGTAGCACTGCTGAATGTTCTCGCCGACGGCCTTTAAGGGGTGTACGACGCGGAAACGGGACGTGTGGGTTGATGGCATCGTGTCTAAACGCGCCGTTCTTCTTTTCAGGTCGGAGCCCAGTTCCCCGCCCTTGTGACAGTCCACGCAGGACGACAGGGAATGGCAGTCGATGCACTGGGCATCCGCCCGCTGGGACTCCGCCCCGTGGGATTTCACCCATAAAGGGGTGTGGGTCCTGGAGGGCCCAAGGTCAGTCTCCTCGATGGAAGCAGGTTCATGACAGGGCAGGCAGACCATCCTTTCCGGGATAATGCTGGATGCCCCCGGAATGTGGCATTTCGAGCATGTACTGACATCGTTATCCTCATGGAGAGTATGGGAAAAACGCATGGCAAAGGAGGGCAGGACCGTGGCCAGGATCAGGATCGGAACCATCGGGGGAAAACGCCATTTTTTTAAAAAGGATTTGAGCATCTTAAAACTCCAGTTTGAGGGAAAGCCTGGTCGATTGTGTGGCTTTATCAAGCTCGTCGTCAGCCAGGTCGAACCTCAGATCCAGAGAGCTTTTCCGGGAAATGTCCCACCCGGCCCCGACACGGAAGGAGTGGCTGGCTATGGAATCTTCGTCTTCGTTCTCGGTCCTGGTGAAATCGGCCCCGGCCCCTATCCGGAACTTGCCGGCGACCCTGGTGGAAACCTCGGACGTGATCTCGGTCAGATCCCCCCCGAAACCCTTGTGCTGGAGGAGGCCCGCGGAGATTTTCCAAGATCCGGGAGCCCAGTAACCGGTAATGCCGGATTCCCGGCCGGTCGCGTCTCCCTGGAATGATTCTATCGAGTAGTCCCAGACATACCGGGTTGTTTCGGAGGGCGTCAGCAAAAGGGAAAAGGAACGGGTGTGGGCGGACTCCACCGCGAAGACGCTGTAGATCGAATCGGAATCAAAGCAGGGAACATTCTGGGAGAGCTCAAGTATCATGGAGAACCGGTCGGAAAAAAACAGCCTCGTTCCCAGGACGGATTCGTGAAGGGTACGGGACATCAGGTCCCAGTTGTAAAGAAAGTAGGCTTTCGTGAAACGGTGCCAGGAATAGGTCCACTCGGCGGCGATGAGTTCCGTCAGGAGGCCCTCGTCAAAGGTGCGGCCGTAATCCAGGGTGAAGTACATCCCCCTGGTGATCCGGTAGTCCAGTCCAGCCCCCAGGACCTCATGATCATCGTTTCCTTCCCCTGAAACGTCGGAGGATAATCCCCACCTTGCGTTAAAGTTCAGGGCCCCGCCCCCGAGGGAAAGCCGGGCGCCGTCCAGCATCTGGGGGCCCGTGATGGAGGATACGAACTGGCGTCCAAGAACCAGTTTTCCCCGATTTTTTGAATCGCTGATACCAAGAGTCAGGTGGTATAGCCTGTTGAGGTCCTCGTCACCGGGTTCCATCTCCTCTTCGAGTTGGGCTACCCTCGCATACCCCTCCAGGTCCAGGTGAAACCCCGAAACGGTGGCGTCGGTCCACAGGTTCAGGTATTGGGAAACACCGCTGTTGGATGTGCCGTCCACTTCTTCCCACGCGGTCGCGGAGGTGACGGAAGCGGCTGTAAGCTCGGCCCGCGATAATTCGGGGGCGAGTATCAAAAAAAACGCCGCAAAGATGACGATGGGAACGTGATATCTTGAGCGCAAGGGTCCTGTCCTGTGAAGGCGTTTACCAGGCTTTGAGAGAACAGGTTTACCTTAGCCCCCGGGAGAGTGCAAGGTGGAAAGTGGAAAAGGGAAAGAGAAAGAGGTGTTAAAGTCCCAGACCGTCGTTTTGTTTCAGGGATCGGGGAGGAAGAAGAAAAGCGCGATTTTTCCTAACACTCTGGATCTTTTACCCTGGACTCCGGACTGTCCTTAATGCCTCGTCCTGTTCGGCGGGTCGTCGGCAAAGGTTCGGCCGGAAACGAAATTCGGTTCGGTGCTTTGTTCCTCCGAGACTTCCATGACGATATCGGAGAGGACATGGGAAGGCTCAGAGTCTTCGAAGAAGGTCGCAAGGTAGTAGGAGATGGTCATCAGGCGGAAAATGGTGTCCTCCACAACCTCCGCAGCCCGTTCAGGGTCGGGGCCCATTTTTATCTCGCTGTTTGCCCAGGCAAGGTAGTTTTCCAGGTCGTCCTTGATCTCTGTAAGATAGGTGCTGATCTCATCCCTGAGTTCATCCGGCATTTTGCTTTTCAATCGGAACCTCCAGTGTCTTTTGCCTCCTGATATCTGGATTAGGGTCTCATGTCAAGGAAGTTCGAAGATCCGGAATGCTGCCTGATGTTTCGGTGGTTGCATCCAGGAAGGCGCGGCGTGTATGTTTCGGGTAAAGGGTGTTTTTAAGGAATGATGAGGCGATCAATGCCATTTCAAGGCAAACTGGAATCATGGCCCGGATGATGGCAACTGTTGCCGTCGCCCTTTTTGTCCTGGTCTTTCTCCTTATCCTGATGGTCAGGGCCAAGGAAAAAAGCGCCCTGTTCTTCCCTTCCGGGGACCTGCACAGGCTCCCCTCCGACCTCGATCTCTCCTTCGAGGATGTCAGACTGCCCTCTGGAGGCCACTGGCTCCACGGCTGGTTCCTTCCTGGCGCGGACAAGAACGTAGTCCTTTGGCTTCACGGCAATGCGGGGAACATCTCCGACCGCCTGGATCATGCGGTGGTCATGACAAGGGAACTGGGGGTTTCCAGCTTCCTTTTCGATTATAGGGGTTACGGAAGGAGCGAAGGCCGTCCCACGGAAAAAGGCCTCTATGAGGATGCCGCGGCGGCTTTTAACTGGCTGGTCCGGGAAAAAGGGATCGACCCGTCCTCCGTCATCCTCTACGGTCATTCCCTGGGGTCTGCCGTCGCGGTGGACCTTGCCCTGGGGGAGGGCAAGAGCGCAAGGGGCATGGTTCTGGAGAGTCCGTTTACCAGTGCCGGGGATGTGGCCAGGATGCTCTACCAGGGACTGCCGGTCCACCTTTTCATGTCGGTAAGCCTTGACAACACGGGCCGGGTCGGGAAGGTCTCCTTGCCGGTCCTCGTGATCCACGGGGAAGAGGACGCGACCATCCCCTTTTCCATGGGGAGGAAGGTTTTCGACGCGGCTCCGGAACCGAAGGCGTTCCTGCCGGTGGCCGGTGCCGACCACAGCGACTGCTATCTCGTGGGGGGGGCGGAGTACTGGGAAGCGTGGAGGGAACTGCAAAGCAAGGTCCAACGTCCAACGTCCAAGGTCCAACGGTGAAAATCGGAGTCCAACGTTTAACGTCCAACGTCCAACGGAAAGATCTCTTGTGCACCAGTGCACCTGTGCACAAGTGCACTTTATCCTCAACCCTCAATTTTCCTCCGCGGCCAACCACTCTTCGAATTTTTTCACGATCCTCCGGTTGGCGCTGGGCATGGGCAGGTTTTCCAGTTCCTCCATGGTCACCCACCTGGCCTCCGGCCGCTGCAGTTTCCCCCCGGTCATTTTACAGATGAATACATGGAGCCGGACCCGGAACCTCGTGTAGGAATGTTCGAAGACCCCGAGCTTTTCGGTCACCTGGACATCGAGGCCGGTTTCCTCCCTGACCTCGCGGAGGACAGCCTGTTCCGATCCTTCAGGTAACCGGGTAGGGGGGTGATGGGCATGGGGGGCTGGGCCCTTTTTGGGGCCATTGCCTTTTTTCTCCCTTAACCCCTTACTCCCGTGCTCCCTCACGGGTTTTTCCACTTTCCCTCCAGGAAATTCCCAAAGCCCCGCCATGAGCCCTGTCTCGGGCCTCTTCTGCACCAGGACTTTGTTGCCTTCGAGAAGGATCCCGATGGCCGCCTCAACGCGGGAGGTTTCGGTACGGGGTTTTTTTTCGGGAAACATCTCGATCCAGCCGGATCCCCGGGCACGGCACCATCTTGGCAAAGGACATTCCCCGCAACGGGGCTTCACGGGAGTGCAGACCCCGGATCCCAGATCCATGAGGGCCTGGTTAAAATCTCCGGGTCTTCGCGGCGGGAGGGCCCGGCCGAAGACACGGGCGATCCGCTTTCTGTCGGATGATGCCAGCAGGCGGGACCAGACCCTGAGGCTGTTGGCATCCAGAGCGGGGATCCTGGCGCCGAAGGCTATGGAAGCGACGGCCGCCGCCGTGTACTCCCCCACACCGGGCAGGCCTTTTAACTCCCTTTTTTCACGCGGAATAACGCCCCCGTATCTGCGGACTACTTCCCTTGCGGCCGCGTGAAGGTTCCGGGCGCGGGAGTAATACCCAAGCCCCTCCCAGTCCCGGAGGACCTGAGACGGATCGGCCGCGGCCAGCTCCCCGACGGTGGGGTACTTTTTCATCCACTTTTCAAAGTAGGGGGCAACCGCCTGGACGGTGGTCTGCTGGAGCATGATCTCGGAGAGGAGGACGGGGTACGGATCGGTGGTCTTCCGCCACGGCAGGTTCCTCCGGTTTGCGTCATACCAGGAAAGGAGGGAGGAGACGAGATTCGGAGCTAAAGAAATTCCAGATTTCAAATTCCAGATTCCAGAGATTGGATCCAGGCTATTTAAGTCCAGAATCCGGGAAGAGGTCTCCTGCAGTGTCGTCGAGTCGCAGCATCTGCTTTTCAGTCCCTTCGTCCTGTCGGTCCGTTACATCCTCGCATCCCTGAACAGCAGAGCCCCAAGAGTGAGAAGCACCGCCGAGACACCACAAAGGACGGCAAGGTCCAGGGCAATTCCCATTACGGATTGTCCCAGGAGGGCTCCTCTTAAGCCGTCAACCCCGTAGGTAAGGGGGTTTAACCACGCCGCCCACTGAAGGAAACTGGGCAGGTCTTCCAGAGGGAAAAGGGCTCCGGACAGGAAGAAGGTCGGCATGATGAGGAAGTTGAAGATCAGGTGGAAGCCGTGGGGGTCCTCCATCCGTGAGGCCATGCTGATCCCGAGACTGGTAAAGGAGATCCCGATAAGGGCCATGAAGACAAGGGCCAGCATGAGGTTTGGCAGTGACGGGACTTTTATTCCCAGGAAAAGGCTTGCTCCCAGCAGGAGCAGAGCCTGGAAGGAGGCGTTGGTGGTTCCGCCGGAGGTGCGTCCCAGGACAATGGCGAGCCTTGGGATGGGGGCCACAAGCATTTCCTTTAAAAAGCCGAACTGCCGGTCCCAGATGACCGAAAGGCCGGCCGCTGTGGAAGAAAAGAGAATGACCATTCCCAAGATTCCGGGGGCGATGAAGTCGATGTATTTCTCCCCTCCGGCTCTAAGGGAAAAGGCGGACTGCATTCCGATCCCGAGGAAGGCCAGGAAGAAAAAGGGCATCCCCAGGCTGCCGAGGAGGCGCGACGGGGACCGAAGGTAGCAGATGACCTCACGCTGCCAGATGGTTGCCGATGCGAAAAAAAGGCGCTTCATGAAAGATGATCCCAAATCCCGGATTCCATGTTCCAGAAAGCTGAAGATGCAAAAGGACTGAAGGGCGAGACAACGGGACCAATTGACGACCCGGCGGACCGGCGACCAGGCGAGCTCACGACATGGCAAAAAAATGCCCGGCCTCTACGTCCCTTCGTATCGTCGTCGCTCGTTCGGTCGTACACTCGTTTCCTCGCTGTGTTGTCCACTTTCCCGCGTACGCCTCCACCTAATCATTCATTCACCTTCTCCTTCCGAAGGCCTTCCTCCTTTGTCTCATCCTGTCCACCTCGCTCCCTTCAGCGTCCCGGATGCCACGCCCGGTGTGGTGGATGAAGACCTCCTCGAGGGTCGGTTTTTTCAGGGTCACGCTGCGTGTTCTGGCACCCGCTCTTTCCAGCATCGAGAGCATCTCGGGGATATGTCCCTCTCCCCCCTCAACGGTTATGTCCATGCGTTTGTCGCGGACTCGGAGGCCTTTGACCCATCCCCGATCGTTAAACAGGGGTTCAAGAGATCGTGGATCGTCCTCCATTTCGAGGCTGATGACATCTCCCCCCAGCTCGTCCTTGAGCTGTGAGGGGCGGCCGATGGCAATGAGTCTGCCGTGGTCCATGATGGCGATGCGGCCGCAGAGGGCGTCGGCCTCCTCCATGGAGTGGGTGGTGAGAAGGATCGTCAGTCCTTCCTTGTCGTTGATCAGGAGAATATGGTCCCAGATCGCCCGGCGCGTCTGGGGGTCAAGGCCGGTTGTAGGCTCGTCAAGAAAAAGGACCGAGGGGTGGTGGAGGAACCCCCGGGCGATCTCAAGCCTTCGTTTCATACCGCCCGAAAAGGTTTTCACCCGGTCCCGCGCCCGGTCCAGGAGATCCACCATCTGAAGGAGCTGGGGGATCCTTTCCCTGCGGAGATCTCTGGGGACCCCGTAAAGACGCCCATGGAAATCCATGTTCTCCCAGGCGGAAAGTTCCTCGTCCGAGGAAGGGTCCTGAAACACCAGGCCGATGGATCTCCGGATAGCGTCTTTTTCCCGGATAACATTGTGGCCCACGATGGTGGCGGAACCGGAGGTGGGGGAAAGAAGGGTGGCCAGCATGGATATGGTGGTTGTCTTCCCCGCTCCGTTGGGACCTAGAAGGCCGAAGATCTCTCCTCTCTCGATAGTGAGGTCAAGACCCTCAACAGCGGTCACCTGACCGAACCGGCGGCCGAGGCCTGATGTTGTAACGGCGGGCTGCATGACAAGGGTTTATACCCGAAAGGCTTTCGGGTCCCAAGAGAAAACTTGAGAAATTCCTTTTTTCGCTGAATAGACCCCGACAATGTTCCTCGTACCGGACAACGGGTCCGTTAAGTATAAGGGGCCGGTTTTTGGCCGGCTCTTGACAGGTTCCAGGTTTTCTTGTCCCGGATCAGACAGGAAAGCCCGGTTCCGGGTCGAACCGATTTTTCCCCCTTTGATCTTTCACGTGTTTTAAAAAAGATTCTTTAACCCTTTTTCCAGATCTTTCTGGAGTTTTTGCTTTAAGTCTTCCGTTTTTTCTTCGACCTTCTTCTGGACCTCTTCCCTGGCGGCCTGGTTCATTGCGGCTGTGTCCAGGCCTACGGAGGGTGAGGTTACAGTACCCTTGATCTTCAACGGGATCTGGACCCTGCCGTCGCTCTCCTTGGGAAAAAGCTGGCGCTGTTTTTCGGGGATCTTGAAGGTCGCCTCCTTAGACAGGGTCATTCTCGAAGACAGGGACAAGCTCTTGTCCAGCCCGATGTCGCCGAGGGCTGCCATGGACCATTCATCGGTGGCGATCTTAAGGTTCTCCAGCTTCACTTTTCCGTTCTCGATGGCGAAAGCGGCATTCATTTTTTCGAACCTGGTCTCTTTCCCCTCCTCCCCGATCCCAAGCAGGGACGCAGCCTTCGACGCGCCACTGCCGAGGTTGGCCGTTGTCAACCGGCCATCCCCGCCGCTTAAGGTCCCTTTTCCGGTGAGGTATTTTTTCAGATCCTCGAATTCCGTCCCTTTCCCGGAAAGGGACATGTCCATGGAGACTTTCCCGTAAAGGATCCCTTTCAGGCCGGCCACGGAGCTCAGTGCGTCATTTACCTGGATATCGGACATGGCCACAGATGAACCGTAAGCCAGGGGAAGGGTGCCCAGGTCGGCCCAGGCCATCCCCTGCACCACCCCTGAAAAGGCGTGAAGAGACATGTCATCCAATGAAAAACGGGTCCCTTTCTGGGACAGATCGGCGTTAAGGTCGGAAAATGGGATCTTTTCGAACCGGCCCTCTTTGACGGTCACGGTGCCCGTCACGGTGATGGGAGGAGCCTTGATCGGCTGGAGGGGTTCTTTTCCCGCAGGCGGGGCGGCTGCCTCGGAGGAACTTCTTTCCAGGAGGGCCGGACCCCGGTCTGCTTCAAATTTTTCCGATGCCAGGGAAAGATGGGCGGACAGATCCTTTCCAACGGTGCCTCGAACCTTGCCCTTGAAGGTCAGGTCCCCTTCCAGCCTGACCATGGGTCCCAGCTGCGGCAGGACATCTTCCCACCCGCCAAGGGGGATGGCGTTGGAGGAGACATCGAGGCTCACAACAGGGGCGCGGCCAAGTTTTTTCACGGAACCGGCTGTCTCGAAGATGGCCTTGAAGGCTTCTAACCGGGCGGAATCCAGGAAAAGGTCACGGGAGGGCACGTCGAGGCGCCCGGCCAGGGTTGCAGTCCCGTCAAAATCGGAAACCTGCTTTCTGCCTTCGGCGGTCTGCACGTCCAATCCCCGGAGGGATGATTCTCCTTCGAAGGCAACCCCGCTTTCCAGGGTTCCCCGGACCTGCTGGCTTGCGGCGACCACCCCCGAAATCCCCATTGGCAAGGGCCCCAGGATCCTTGGGAGGCGGGCGAGTTCAAAAGGTTCAAGGGCGAGTTGAAGATCGAAGGGGATCTTTTCCGGAAGGATGGTCTTTCCCAGAGGCCCCACCTTGCCTTCGAACCGGATGTCCCTTCCGGGCTGGTTAAGGCCGACCGAGGCCGTAATTGTCATGGGTCTGTCGAAAGACAGGTCGGTCAGGGTAAGAGACGCTCCCTCGAAGGTGATCCCCTTGTTCAGCCTGGGAATCGTGGCGTCCTCGACGTAGAACATACCGTTTTCGACCCGGATCTCTTTTACGAGGAGGTCGATGGGGGGAGCCTGGATGGCGTCTCCTTCAGGTGCCATTGCGGCAAGAGGCATCGAAGCGGTTGCCGTAGGAGTGTTGACCCGTTCCAGGATGTCGTCGAAATTGAACCGGCCAGAGCTGTTGCGGACGAGGCGTACCTTGGGACCGGAAAAGATTATGTGTTCAACAGACAGCCGGAGCCGGAAAAGGTCCCAGAACCTCAGTTTCAGGTCAAAAGAGTCAAGGTCCGCAAAAGGATCGGTGCCGAAACCTTCGGCTTCGGCAATGGAAAACCCCGAAAGGCGGACTTTTGGGCCGGCCCAGGAAAAACCTGCATCCTGAATGGTCACCTCGCGCCCGAGACGGGAGGTGGCCTGTCTCTCCCCCCATTGGAGCAGGGCGTCGACATTAAGAAGGTATGGAGCCGCTATCAGGCCGGCAATGACCAGAAACAGCAGGATCCCGCCGCCGATGAGGGAGTACCTGACAAGCTTTTTCATGACTCACCTCCAAGATACCAAAGGGAAATTTCAGATTTCACATTTTCAAGGGGATCCAAAAAGAGCATGGCTTGAGGAATTTTGGGATTAAAAACCAGTGTTTACCTTAATTGTTCCTTCCACGTTTCCTCGATACACCTTTCGAACCGGTCCCCCTTCCAACAGTATACCCTTCTGTATCCGGCTCCGCCGTCTTCCTGCGGCATTTTCAGAAAAGTCACGCTGGGCATCCCCTTCTCGATTCCGAAAAGCGGGTAGCCCGGCGGGGATATCACGTCCTCCAGAAGGACCCGGAGAGAGGGGGAGGTCCCGTCGGCTTTCTCGAGTTTCACGATCCGGGTGATCATGGAGTTGTCCCGGAGGGAAAGGGAGTGTGTCAGGATCTCGTCCCGGCCATCCAGATTGGCGTCCACCATCTCCAGACAGTGGGGCGTTCCTGCTTCAAAACCGAGGCGGGGGGCCGGACTTTCAATCAGGAGAGCCCATCGGCCCTTTTGGGCCGTGAAGATGGCCAGTCTTGTTTCGCCCCCGGCGGTAAATAAAACAGCCAGTTCCCTGGCCGGATCCCCCGTCAGGTCCCCGAGCCCGTACTGGGCCACAATGGTGTCCGGTGGGAGCGCTTCGTAAACATCCGGGTGGGCGTTGACCTCGATCGCCGTAAGGACAGACACGGAAAAGAAAAAGAACAGGGGGATAAGGAAAGGAAAACCCCTGCGACACGGATGGCCGGCAAGGGAGGTCAGGGGGTTCATGTCCTGATTATAGGCTTCCCCTCCTTTCCTTTCAAGGAAGGGAGGCGGGTCTTTTACCTGTTAAAGGGGTGCATTTCCTTCCCCGGGATGATAAAAATAAGCCCCGCTTATTTAACGGATGTTTCAAAAGGCTGCAACGAGCCTGAAAAAAAGGGAAAATCCCGGTAATGGGTGGGAGGAAAGGATAGGGACTCGGGGGATGAAAAAGAACCTGCAACAGGTTCTTGAGGCGCGCGCGGCCATGGAAGAGGCTGTCCGGGCCTATTTCGCCGGTGAAGGGTTTGTGGAGGTGACGACTCCCGTGGCGCTTCCCCATCCGAACCTGGATCCTAACGTCCGTCCTGTCCCTGTGAGCGTTCGGGATTTTTCGGGGCAACCCTCCTCTTTATGGCTGCACACCTCTCCCGAGCTTTCCATGAAAAAGCTCCTGGCCATGGGTTCGGGAAGCATTTTCCAGATCGGCCAGGTCTTCCGGGACGGGGAGAGGACGCACCTGCACCGGCAGGAGTTCTCCATGCTGGAGTGGTACCGTATGGGAGCTGACTACCGGGACGTTATGCAGGATACCGTCAATATTTTCCGCTTGGCGGCTGGTTCGGTGAGGCAGGAGACGAAAACAGAGTTTTCAGGGAAAGCCTTCGACCTTGGCCGACCATGGGAGGAAATCACCATGGCCGATGCCTTTCGGCGTTTTGCCGGCGTCGGCTCCTGGGATTCCCGAGAGCTTCGGCAGGCTCTTGGGAATTCCGGCGGCAGCTCAGGGTCTTCAGGTCTGGTCCAGGACCTTTTTTTCCAGGTCTATGTGGAGAAGGTGGAACCTGAACTTGGCCTCGAGGGACCGATGATCGTAAAGGATTTTCCTGCTTTTTTAGGAACCATGGCGCGGCCGGCCGCCGGGGACCCCGGAGTCCTGGAAAGGTTCGAGGTATACATCGGCGGGCTTGAGCTCGCAAACGGATATACCGAGCTTGCGGATGAGGAGGAACTCGAACGGCGGATGGAAGCCGCGCTTCACGACCTCGAGGCGGCAGGCGCGAGGGGGTTGACCCTGGACAGGGGCTTCCTTCAGGCCATGACCCGGATGCCGCCCTGCGCGGGCGTCTCCGTCGGGATGGACCGGCTCGCCATGATCCTCCTCGATGCCCGGGACATCGCGCAGGTGGTGTTTCCCTTCGAGGAGAGGACGACATGAGGGACGGACACGGGGACATGGGGACACAGGGACACAGGGGAGATTCTTCCCCTGGCGTCTCCGCGTCTTCCCGTCTCCGCGTCCAGGTAAAGGGGAAGATTCCCTGATGCTCACCCTTCTCGCCTGGTCCCCTGTCCTTCTCCTTTTCTTTCTGGCTGTTTTTCACTGCCGGAGCGCCCTGACCCTTGCGGCCTGGGGGATCTGCTGGACCGGGGCTGTCGCCGCCCTGGTCTTTCAGACGCCTTTCAAGGTGGTTTTCCTCGCGGCCCTGGACGGTCTCCTGGTCACCGTACCTCTCCTCCTGGTGGTTTATGGAGGGATTCTCCTCGCCTCCGTCCTCATTCCTTCGGGGTCTCTGGCGCGCCTGGCTCAATGGTTCACCCAAGGGGTTAGGGACGAGTGGGACAGAGTGAGCCTTCTTGCGCTGGGCCTCGGCAACGGGCTGGAAGGAGCCGGGATCATCGCCGAACCGGTGGCGGCACCCATGCTGAGGGCATCAGGCCTTGCTCCCCTCCCCTCAGCGGCCCTGTCCGTCATCGGCTACAGCGGTCTCATGACTCTGGGGTTGGGTGGGGTCATCATCACCGTCCTCTCGGGAGTAACCGGGTATCCGACGGATCAGCTGGCCCTCAAGGCGGCCATCCTCTCGGTCCCCGCCTCCGTGCTCATGGCCTGGTGCATTCCCTTTTTCGCGGGCCGGTCAGGCTTCAGGCCGGGTCGCCTTGGCTATCTTTTCCTGATGGGCTCCATCGCGGGGCTGGGCACCCTTGCCGGAGTCAAAGCCATCGGTTACCAGGTTGGGGAGCTGTCAGGTGGCGTTGCCGTCGTTCTTTTTCTCGTCATCCCCGGGATCCGGAAACTGCGGCTGTCCCCATCGATCCTCAGGGATGCGGCGCCTCTGATGGTCATGGGCTTCGGAATTGTCCTGGTAAACAGCCTCCCCATTGTCAGGGAGATCGCCAGGAGCCGGTTCGCCTTCGAAATGTCCGTTATCCCCGGGAGATCCATTACCTTCCGCCCCCTTGCCGATGCCTACCTGTACCTTTTCCTTGCCTTCGCCGTCGCCCACTTCCTTCATGACCGGAACCGGAGCATCCTTTCGTCCCTGTGGCGGGGGAACATGCAGGGCTGGCGAACCATCCTCGCCATGGCCCTTTTCGGAGGAATGGGTCAGATCCTCTCTTTTTCAGGGTGGGATCTCGTCTCCGGTCTCCCCATCGATCAGTCCGGGAATATCCCGAGGATCCTTGCCGAAAGCCTCCTGCGCGCGGGGCCTGCCTATGTCGTTCTCGTTCCCTTCCTCGGTTGGGTGGGGACGTTTCTTACGGGTTACGGTGTCGCTTCCATAATGCTTTTTGCCACTCTTCAGGTCACCATTGCCGGGAAACTTGGCCTGTCTCCCGAATGGCTCGTCTGCGGTCTCGCGGTCGGGGCGAGCCTCGGAGGAATTTCCAGCCCCTTCAAGGTCGCCTTCGCCGCTTCCATGTGCGGGGCCGCCGGGATGGAAGGGAAGATACTAAGAAAAACCATTCCCCTGGGCATTGCGGCCTGCCTTCTACTGGGGTTTTTCATGATCTTGATATAAAGGTTCATCTAAACCTTTTTGACCCCTTAAGAGGGATCACCTTTCCAGCGCCGGTCCCTTCCCTTTTCCCCTCGATTCCCCCGGAGTAAAAACAAGGAGTCGGGATCAAGAATTCCGGCCCCGAAAGTGGTATGCTCATCATAAGGCCGATCCAGGTGGTTCCAATCTGCCAGGTTTTCTCATGAAAAGGGGGGGGAAATGGCATTTTTCCGAGTTAATCCAAGAGGAGCGGAAACCGAGGAAAAAACACCAAAAAAGAAGGGCCGGGAAGTGGCCCCCATTCCATGGCTCGCGGCCTTTCTGAGCATCCTGATGCCCGGTCTTGGCCACGTCTACAGCCACCGGTGGTTCAGGGGGATCCTGTTTTTCCTTTTTTCCACAGGGTTTACCGTCCTGGGTATCATCTCAACCTGGGCCGGTTTCGCTGGGATGACGTTTCTGTCAACGGTGGGGACTGTTTTCTATCTCCTGGGAATCGTCGATGCCTACCGGTGCTCGAAAAAAGCCGTGGAAGAGATCTCGATCCTGCCCTCCGACCGATGGTCCGTCATCCTTTTTTCTCTGGCGATAGTGGTATTCATCGTTTCCTTTTCGGTGGTGGTGGGAGGTACCGTGGCGGTCAAGTATATCGGTCATCCCGTCAGCGTGGAAACGAAATCCATGGTTCCAACCCTAAGAAACGAGGAAAGGGTCCTCGCGAACATTCAGGTGAGTCGAGCCTACTGCTTCAGGCAGGGGGACCTGGTCGCTGTGTTCATCCCTGGATACAAGCGGGTTGAGGAGGTAAGAAGGGTCATCGCTCTTCCCGGACAGAAAGTTGCGATGATGGCCGGCATAGTCCAGGTCAACGGCCGGCCCCTTAAGGAGGATTATGTTTCTTACCAGGAAAATCCCTTTTCCTATAAACCGGATGACCGTGCCGTTTACTTTCCTGAACTCATCGTGCCGGATGGCCGTCTTTTTCTGATGTCCGACCTGCGCGATGCGGGAGAGGACAGCAGGGAATGGGGTCCGGTTGACGAATCCAGGTTCATCGGGAGGGTGGACTTCCTGTTCTATCCCCTGGAACGGCGCAGGCAATTTGCGGATTCGTATCTGGCGCTCATGACCAGAAAACTGATGGGGTTTATTCCCGGAATCAACAACAGGAACGGCGGCCATTACAACGGGGAGCGGAACTTGAAAAAAGATGGAGACTGAGGGGATCATCAGCTGGGCGGACTTTGAAAATGTCCGGATTCACGTCGGTACGGTTCTTCGGGCCGAACCGTTTCCCGAAGCCGTCAAGCCCGCCTGCAGGCTCACCATCGACTTTGGCCCGCTGGGCATCAGGAAGACCAGTGCCCAGATCACCGTGAGGTATGATCCCCCGGACCTCGTGGGTCGCCAGGTCCTCGCCGTGACAAACTTCCCCGCAAAGAGGATCGCCGGATTCAAATCAGAAGTCCTTGTCCTCGGAGCTGTTCCCGGGGAGGGGGATGTGGTCCTCGTCCGGCCAGACGAGAAGGTGCCGGACGGGACGAGAATCAGATAGAAAAGAAATAGTAATGGTCATGGTTATGAAAGAGGCATGAGAGGTAAGGTCTTTATCGAGGGATCACAACAATTACAACAGCTTTTACAATTACTGCCCCCTCGCTACCCTGAATTCCGATGAGAACTCCGCCACGGTTCTTCCCTCCTCGTCTTTGACCTTGACGCGTCCCTGGAAAGTCCTTTCCTTCCCTTCGACTGGGCCGGCGGCTGCCCGGGCTGTCACGGTCCCCCGGGTGACAGGGGAGAGGAACCTGGTCTGGAGACTGACAGTACCAAAGAGGGTGCCGGGGGGGAGAAGGGTCTTGATAGCCATGGCAGCGGCTGTGTCGGCGAGACCGGTTATGGCTCCGCCGTGCATGAGGCCCATGCCCTGGGCCAGCTTGACCGTAAAGGGCATGGTCAGTACGGCCTCGCCTTTTTCCGCGGACTTGATTACCATCCCGAGGGTGCGTTCAAAGGGAGCCAGATCCACCCATCCCTGAAGAGAAAAGGGCGGGGGGGCGTCAGGGTCCATGGGTTTTTCCCATTCCGGATTATGCATTGAAAGCCTCCAGAAAAACGACCGAAGCTTAAAAACGAAGGGGAGAAGAGAGCCAGGCTCTCTCAGGCTTTCGGATTCCCGGTTCTCATTCCTCGGTCCATAATGTGGTTTGCTTTGCTATTCTTAGGTTGTAAAGGTGATAGAAAAAGAGATCAACAAACGTGTTGAGGCCAGGATTACGAAACGATAGCCGCTGTCCAGGTAAGAGTAGGATACAGGTGACCGGTCAGCATCCTGGCAATTCAGGCCATCCCTGTTCGGTATTTCATCGCGAGCCTGAAATGAGGACTGGGTACACCAGTGCACTAAGCTGGGGTTTTTTCCTTTGTGGTCGGCTCCATGAACCACAATCTGTACAGAACGGATCCGGCGAAGAAATCGGCCCAGGCGATGAGGATCTCCGGAGCGGTTGGGTGAAGAAGGTACTGGAACAAAGAGGACCCCTTGCCCCCGATGGCGCTCCATCCGAAATGAGTCATGAGCACGGTCCCGTAGATGATCAGAAGGCCGTTGAGAAGATAACCCCAGGCAGCCGTTTTTTTTCGTGAAAAAAGATAGGTTACCCCTATCATGTCCAGAAGGGCCAGAAGAAAAGCCGTCAGGTTGGAAAAGACCAGATTTTCGGGAGGGTGTACGGGCGAATGCCACGAGAAGTGGGTGGCCGCGGATGCGGTGGCCAGGAGGAACAATCCAAGAAGGAGGTTTCGGCGAACATTCACGATGTTGATCATCGTCATCCCCTAAAATTGGATGCGGTGGCCCAGATAAAAGGTCAGGAAAATGGCCAGGGCGTGGAGGATCCACCAGCCTGGCTTGTAGCGCATGATGTATTTCAGCACGTCAGACTCCTCCCTGAAAGGGTCACTTCCACAGGAGGTGACCCAGAAGGTACACGAGAGAAATGCCCGCCAGGTGCATCAGCCACCACCCCGGTGTCAGGAAGGCTGTTTTTCTCCTGTAGGTCTTCTTCAGATCCAATGCCCTTATTACCTCCCCTTTGAAAGGTTAACGCAAAAAGTATAGCATCGATTCGCATATATGCAGGGTTTGATCAAATGGGGGTTAAAATGAACAGGCAGAGCCGTAAGAAACGGGACCCAGGGGCCGGACTCCGCCTCGCTCTCGTTGCACTCTTCCCTGAATCGTGGCAGGCGGACATCGCGGTATCACTTCTGGACTCGGAGGGGATCCAGGCATTCCCCGCGGATGAATGGGCAGGCAGAAAGTCCAGGGATCCCGGTGGTTCCGGGGGATCGTGGGTTGTGGTTCCCGAGGTCCAGGCTCCCCTTGCCCTTGAGATCCTCCAGATGGCCCAAAGGGGAGATCTGGCCCTTCCGGAAGAGGGTGACGGATACAGCGATGAATGGAACAGGCAGAAAAGAGAAGCCGGGGAAACGAAGTCCGGAAATGAAAAGAGGTATTCCCGGGACCTGGCCCCAGGCACCGGCAATCATTTAGCCGTGCGCTGTCCCCGGTGCGGATCGGAGAACACCGCGAGAAAGGGAGGAATAAGGGGTTTTTTCACGCGAAGCTACCGCTGCAAGGTCTGTCACTGGCAATGGAAGAGAAAATAAAACCAGAGCCCGGCCGGGATGCCCGGAAAAAACCAGTTTCCGGGCGCAAAAATGCCGCGGGGCGCTCCGTACCGCTTTTCAGGCTCTTGTGCGTTAACCCCTTCTAAGTTCAAGGGTTTATTCCTTCTGATTCCGGATGTTCACAGGAACGGGGAAAAAATCCTTATGATCCCCTCGAAAAGGCGTATGCCGAGGGGGCGGGACTGCATCATCCCCGGCTTGAGAACGGCCCCGGCCCCGGCCAGTTCCTGGGCGTAGGCGTTCAGCTCATTGGCCAGATCCGTGGAGAAAACTTCCAGGTCGAACTCGAAATTCAGGCGGAAGCTGCGGGGGTCAAGGTTGGCGGAACCTATCAGGCTCCATGCATCGTCCACGACCATGAGTTTGCTGTGAACAAAAGGAGGGGGAACGAGAACCACCCTAACGCCTGCTTTTAACAGTTCGGAAAGGTAGGAATTGGATGCCCGCTGTACCAGAGGGTGGTCCCCTTTCTCGGGCAGAAAGAGGTTTACCATGACTCCCGCCAGGACGGCGCTTCTCAGGGCCTGAATGATCACACGGTCGGGAATGAAATAAGGGGTCATGATCAGCACATTGTGTCGTGCTGACCTCAGGGCCCCGAGAATGATCTCGTAAAGGTGTTCCAGATCCTCGTCAGGGCCGCTGGGAACGGCCCGGATGAGATCCGTGCCCGGGAATCCGGGTTCCGGGAAGAACCCCTCCCCCTCCAGGATCTCCCCCCTTGACGCCTGCCAGTCCAGGGAGAACACCTCCTGCATCCATTGGAGAACGGGTCCCTCGACCCGGAAGTGGATGTCCCTTACCGGAGGCCTTTTTTTTAAACGGCTTAAAAAATGGGTGCTGGTGATATTCAATCCCCCGGTAAAACCGATTTTTCCGTCGATGATAAGGAGCTTCCGGTGGTTGCGAAGATTGATGCTCGGTCTCCTGAATGGCAGACCCAGAAGAGGATGGAAAACGGCGAGTTCTGCCCCTGAGTCCCTCAGCTTGCGCGCCATTGCGATGGCGGCGCGGTCGGTTCCGATCCCGTCCACCAGAACCCGGACCTGAACTCCTCCCTCGGCGGCGGCGCAAAGGGCGGTAATGGTTCTTTTACCAACCGCGTCCTTGCCGAGGATGTAGGTGCTCATGTTGATGGAATGTCTGGCTGCCCCGATGGCGGTGAGCATGGCAGGGAAGGCCTGATTCCCCCCGGGAAGAGGATCGATCCTGTTTCCCGTGGTAAGCGGCCGGCCGGTCACGGCTCCTGAAATGCCATCTATGGCTACGACGCTGGCGGGAATTTTTGGAGGGAAAACCGCCTGGCGGGAAAGCCGGGGCATCAGGGACTCTCTGCGAGCCCGCGTTCTCGTCAGGAAGGCACTGCGGCGCTTGAGGCGGTTGATCCCGAAAACCAGGTAGGCCAAGGGCCCCGCGAAGGGGATGAGGGTGCTGATAGCCATCCACATGGCGGCGGCCCTGGGATCCCGCTTGCGGAGTGCCGCGTGGCCGACCGCGGCGGCGGAGACCAGTATCCAGAAAAAAACCCCGAGGATGAAAAGGGATTTCATGAGGGTGATATTACATCAGATCCAAACCCGGGGTAAGTCGGTCGAATCGGCGGCAGGAAAAAACGTGCGGTATGGGAGGATTTAATGGGCATGTTTTTGGCGTTTTTAGTGTCATTTTTTGCTTTTTTCTTACCGTTGGTTTTGTTAGAATACCACTCTTAGTGCGGCCGGGACATGCGGTCCCGACGGGCGGAGCATTTACAATCATGACAGGAGGGTCCGATGCGAGTGTTCCCTGTTCTGATGATCCTGCTTCTCGTTATGGCTCCCGTCGGGGCCGGTGCGGAAGGTCTGAGCCTGTACCTGGGCCTGCAGACGGTCAGCTTTGGTTCCGATCTCGGCGAATATTATGACATCCCGGCCGGAGCCGGGCCTACCCTTACTGTAGGGATCCCTTCCATCCTGGGAGTCCCCTTTGACATCAACTTGGGGATGCGGGATACAACCGATGAAAAAACAAATGAGGATGTTAAGTATCATTGGGCAGAGGTGGGTCCCCGGTTTCCCTTCGGAGCGGAGGGAGCGAGGATTCGCCCTGAATTTTTTGTCGGCGGGGGAATCTACGATTTAAAGATCGGGGACGTTGAGTTGGACACCGGTATGGGGTTTTTCGCCGGGTTTGGTATCGAAGACTTCGTTTCCGAAAAAATTTCGGGGCGTTTCCAGATCAAGGCAGTGTACTGGGAAAGCGACACCTACAATACCAATGCTCCCTCCGTGAACTTTTCCCTGATGTACGGGTATCATTTTTAGGAATCATCAGGCATCGGAAGGAAAAGGGCCCTTAATGGGCCCTTTTTTAATCTGATAAATCCCGGTTAAATTCTTTTTCCCAGGCAAAGACCAGGTCTTTCTTTCCCCGGATCCGCCCCTAGATCAGAAGGCTTACCAGGCACAGGCCCGCGATAATTATCAGGATCGGATCCAGCTCCCGAATCTTTCCAACCAGTATCTTGATAAGAGCGAAGGAGATAAAACCAAAAACGAGACCCTGGGCGATGGAGTAGGTCAGAGGCATGAGGACCAATGTCAGGAAGGCCGGGACCCCCTCCTCGAAATCGTGGAAATTGATCTGCCCGATCCCCCTCATCATGAAGATCCCGACGATGATCAGGGCAGGGGCGGTCGCGTAGGCCTGGACGGCACCGATCACGGGTGTAAAAAAGGCGGCGAGGAAGAAGAGAACCCCCGTGGCGATGGCGGTCATCCCGGTGCGGCCCCCTTCGGCGACTCCCGCGGCGGATTCGATGTAGGAGGTCGTTGTGCTCGTTCCCATCAGGGCGCCGAATACGGTGGCGGAGGCGTCTGCCGAAAGCATCCTGGGAAGATCAGGAATATTCCCCTCTTTTTCCATCCCCGCTTCCCGGCACACCGCAAGAAGGGTGCCGAGGCTGTCGAAAAGATCCACGAACATAAAGGAGAAGATGCTTGCCCAGAGGGAAACCTTGAGGGCTCCAAGGATGTCCAGCTTGAAAGCGACGGGAGCCACGCTCGGCGGTGTCGAGATCACGCCGGACGGAAAGGGGGAAAACCCGAAAACCATTCCCACCAGGGCGGTTGCCAGGATTCCGATGAGAATGGACCCCTTGATCTTGCGGATCTCCAGGATGACGATGAGGAGAAGCCCAAGAAGGCCCAGGAGGACGGTTCGGCTCAATGTCCCGAGGCCAACCAGGGTGGCGTCATTTTTGACAATCAGCCCGAGACCCTGCATCCCGATGAAGGCGATGAACAGGCCGATCCCGACAGAGGTCGCGATGCGGATGGACGGCGGTATGGCCTTCACGATCCTTTCCCGGATCCCCAGGAAGGTGAGAATGAGAAAGATCACCCCTGAGATGAAGACCACCCCGAGGGCCTCCTGCCAGGAGATGGAACCTCCGCTCCCCAGGACCAGGCTGAAGGCGAAAAAGGCATTGAGCCCCATCCCCGGCGCCATCATGATTGGAGCGTTTGCCCACAACCCCATCAGGATGGAGGAAACTCCCGCGACAATGCATGTCACGGTAATGAGAGCTCCCTTGTCCATCCCCGTGGCGGACAGGATGTTTGGGTTGACGAATACGATGTAGGCTGCGGTGAGAAAGGTCGTGAGCCCGGCGATGAGCTCAATGCGCGTATTGGTACCGCGCTCGGTCAGCTTGAACCAGCGTTCCAGCATTTCTCCCCTCCTTTCTTTCGGGTGAAAGGTTTGCCCTGTGGTCTGTTTAGCACACTGCCTGTCCTGGCGCAATCGGCAGTAGTGAAACCGCGGGTCAAGTCATGTAAGATAAGATGATTAAGGGGGGGTGTGTTAAATGGCCCCAAAGAGGATGTCGGGCAGTTTTGCCGGCTTTCCCTTGCGAGGAGGTGATCGTATGTTCATTCTGCCATTGCAGGAGCATTTTCGGGATTGGATCTTCGGAACGCTGTTCTTTGTGGTGTTGTTCGGCTGCGTGGGGACGGCATTTGCCGCCGATCCCAGGGAAATTGACGTCAGTGTCGATGTCGCCCTCGAGGATTTCAAGAAGGAAGTGAGCGGAGCCGGGGAGTTTCTGGCCAACGCCAAAGGCTACCTTGCCTTCCCGAAGGTGGTGAAGGCCGGCATCGGAATCGGCGGCGAATACGGGGAAGGCGCCCTGCGCATTGGAGGAAAGACCACGGCCTATTACAGCACCGCTTCGGCCTCCATCGGTCTTCAGCTCGGGGTTCAGAAAAAGAGCATTATCATCGTTTTCCTTACGACCAAGTCCCTGGAGAAGTTCAGGAACAGTGAGGGATGGGAAGTGGGAGTGGACGGCAGCGTGGCCCTGGTCACGGTTGGAGCCGGGGGGTCCATCGACAGCACCAACATCAAGGACCCCATCGTCGGCTTTGTTTTCGGCCAGAAGGGGTTGATGTACAACCTCACCCTGGAAGGGAGCAAGTTCACGAAACTGGACAAGTAGAAGTGAATTGCGAATTGAGAATTGAGGATTGAGAAATCCAGTGCACAAGTGCAAAAGGACTGAGGATTGAAAATGGAGAATTGAGAATCAAAGGCCCTTGCCTTAGTGCTTTGTTTTTTTCAATCCTCAATACTCAATCCGGAATAAGCTATTTCCCGCCTGGACTTTGGATTCCAGATTCCGGATTCCAGACTCTGGTCTCAAGATTCTAGTCTCTGGACTCTGGTCTCTGGTCTCTGGACTCTGGTCTCTGGACTCTGGTCTCTGGTCTCTGGTCTCTGGACTCTGGTCTCTGGATTCTTGTCTCTGGATTCTGGTCTCCAATCCCCGGCCTTACCGGACGCGGGACGCCTTTTTCCTTCGCCTGATATATGGTGCGCTCGTCTGGTACGTGATTGCCCCCAGAACGATAGCGCAGCCCAGCAATGCCCAGGGCTTGGGGATCTCCTTGAGGGTGAAATAGGTCCACACCGGGTTGAGGATGGGTTCTAACAGGAGGATGATGGACGCGTCCAGGGCCGTGACGTGCTGAATGGCGACGCTATACAGAATGTAGGCGATGCCGATCTGGACGATCCCCAGGATTAGAAGACCGATGATGCTGTGCTTTCCCAGGGACCCCTGAAACATGAAAGGGGCGCAGACCAGAGCCGTCATGACGTTGCCGAGAAAAAGGGAACCATAAGGGTCCAGGTCCCTCTGCCTGCGGAAGAGCAGGAAGACCCAGGCGTAAGAAAAACCGCTGGCAAGGGCAAGAAGGTTGCCCCACGCACCGCTCAG
>Ga0272444_10001324_pt1 | contig 24034 bp, 21 predicted proteins | sample SSMForm13_FD_201033 | JGI IMG/M metagenome (GOLD analysis project Ga0272444, IMG submission 201033) | Marine sediment archaeal communities from Little Sippewissett salt marsh, Falmouth, MA, United States - SSM-Form-13 | ecosystem: Environmental > Aquatic > Marine > Wetlands > Sediment ...
AAATGGATGGGGAGCCGATTCATCCGCCAGAAAAGCGAGTTCTCCCACGTCGGGTGTGAAAAGATCGTACATGTCTGCATGTCCGCTCATTTTTGCCACATACATGAATCCGGCGTCGGCGATGAGATGCGGACGATTGTTCATGTCCTCGAGAAGAGCCTGAAGCCGGTTATGCCAGTGGACAATCGGCTGCAGATAGTGAAATGTTAACGTTTCAAGACGTGTTGTAGACAAATGATCGATCAGGTATTTGTAGAGGGTTCGGCTTCCCTTTCCCCGCCCGATATCTCCGATGAGGTACGCAACCGGGGCCGGCTGTCCGAGGGCTTCCGCAATGATAAACGCTGCCGCCAGCAGCGCCGGTGTTCCCCTGTTCACCGGCACAAATTTGTCCTCTATGCGGATCATACCGTCAACAAGGGCTATTTCTCCCGTCACAAGGGGAAAGTCTTCAGACGGGACCGTTCCGACTATGCCGAGCACTTTCGCTTTACCTCCTCGTACGCCAGATGAAGGGCATATCCGCAGAGAGTATATCCGATATCCTGCGGGCTCGGTGCATCGGTAAGCGAGTGACCGACCATTTCATAAGCAAGATAGGGAACGTCGGGACACCCACCGCCGGATACATTGACGATACGTCCCGTTTTCTTATCCAAGGTTATCTTCATGTTTGCAGCGCGGACCATGAGATATCTTCCGAAATCCTTGATGTGGAAGATATCAACCGGCTGTAGCAGGGGGCCGGCAACCGGCACCATCTCCAGTGGCGGTATATGTTCGTTCTCCAGGATGCGTAAAATGTCCAACTCCTCAATAAGGGGAAAATCTATGACGAGATCGCAGCCCCGTTGAATTTCAGGGGGAGGTCCCATGACTTTGATATCCCAGCCCGCCCGCTTCAGAATGTTTTCCGCCTGGATAACTTCACTGGTATTTTCAAAGACGAGTAATCCGCGATCATTCCTGCTGCCCGGATCGGAAGGTTGTTGTTTTTTTTCCCCCTTGAGAAGACCGAAAAGAGCCATGGTTACTCCTTCTTGATGGTGAGTTTATAGCTGCCGTTATCTTCGGCCGTGTCTGTGACGGTCCAGCCCTGACTTTGGGCAGCCCGTGCCACATTTTCCTTAGACGTATCCGTATCCACCAACACTTCTATTTTATTCGTTTCACCCGCCTTGATTTCATCCAGTGTCATTAAAACCGGTTGCGGGCAGGATAATCCTCGCGCGTCGACTGTTTTACTCATTTCTCAACTCCTTATGTAATTCTTTTTCTCATCGTAAAGCCGATGAAAAGACAAACCGCAAAGCCCACAATAACGGCGGCAATACCGTGCGGTCCCAGACCCTTCGGTGAACTGGCCAGCCCGAAGTTGTGACAGAAGGCCGCTCCGACAATCATTCCCAGAACAAATATTGCCGCATCCCCGTCACCTTCTCCCGCCATGAAGAGCTGCCGTCCGGGACATCCGCCGGCAAGACAAAATGCGAGTCCTGCCAGGGCCATGCCTGCGAAGTTCCAGGCGTGAAGAGTATGGGCAACCGGTTGTCCTTTGAAGCTGGGGTGAAATTGTCCGAGAACTACATTGGTTATAAGAGCAGCCACGATAAGGGCGACGAAACCGAAAAGCAGGTGGGTTTGACGAAAGAGAACAAAGTCCCGTATTGCTCCCATGGTACAGAACCTGCTTCTCTGGGCAATGATACCGATGAAAAGACCGACGGACAGAGAAATTAAAAGAGATGCGTGCATGGTGCCGGGGCCTTTGGTGCTGTAAAACAATACTCCATTTTTGTTTTGCCCTGCAATGTAGGGATAGATTAACATAAGAATAAGAAAACCGAGCATGATAAGTGGCAGCATCCATCCGGCCGTAACATGTGTTTTCTGGCTTCGTCCGAGATTATAGCCGCTTTTCAGGAAAAGAGTGCCGATCCAGATACCGGTAATGAGCCCCAGAAGGCCAAGGATGGCGTTTCCGTCACCGCCGGACAGACGAAGTGCGGCTCTCCACGGGCATCCCAGAAAAACCAGTGCGCCGACCATGGCGAATACCCCAAGAATAAATCTCACGATGGGCGCCGATCCGAGCCGTGGCCGAAACTCTCTGAAAAGATATGCCGCGAACAGGGCACCGATGACAAAACCGATAATTTCGAGCCGCATGTATTGAACAACCGCCGCGCGGTGGATGCCGATAGCACCTGCAATGTCCCGTTCAAAACAGGCAACGCAGATACCCATATTCCCCGGGTTACCCATTTTCTGTAAGAGAGGTGCAAGAACGCCGATACAGACTCCGACCCCGATGATTCCCCATCGGGTTGCTAAAAATTTTTTCACTCCCATCATTATACTCTCCTTGCTCCTTGAATCCGTGTAGTGGTGGAATCAAGCCGATGCATACTGTGGGGTGATATATTATATTTATTTATATGTCAAATTCATAATATGAATAACACATGAATAAATCATAAACTGTGTTAATATAAAATTTACCTTTATACGACGATGATTTTTCCCTTCGGTTCTGCAACTACCTCACCGATTATTGCCGCATCTCCTATACCTCCTTCCTTCATTTTTTTAACCAGTTGTTGTGCATCCGACTTCGGTAAGGAAATGAGGAGTCCGCCTGAGGTCTGGGGATCGAAAAAGACATCAACGAGCCACGGCGGGCAGTGAGGACCTGTTTCTATCATGTGCATTCTGAAGTTTCTGTTCCGGTTTAATCCCCCGGGAATAATACCCATTTCGACGAATGGTTGAACTTCGGAAAAGACGGGTACTGATAATGCCTGGATAACCATACCCACGTCGCTGTCCTCGATCATTTCGGAGGCATGACCGAGGAGACCGAAACCGGTAACATCGGTACAGGCGTGCACCTGTGGGAATTGCATCATCAATTCCGCCGCCTTTCTGTTCAGTTCTGTCATGCACTGTATTGATTTATTGACCATGTCGTCAGGTGCCATATCCGCTTTCAGAACAGTATTGATAATTCCGGTACCGAGCGGTTTCGTCAGGATCAGGGAGTCACCCGCGAGAGCACCCCTGTTGAGAAGAACCCGGTCTGGGTGGATTGTACCCGAAACGGACAGACCGTATTTAAGCTCATTATCTTCGACGCTATGGCCTCCTACTAAGATGACACCGGCTTCCCGCATCTTGTCTAAACCACCACGAAGAATGTCGTGGAGGATTGATATGTCCATTGTCTTGATTGGGAAGCAAATAATGTTCATCGCTGTCAGCGGAGTTCCACCCATAGCATAGACATCGGAAAGAGAATTTGCAACGGCGACCAGACCGAAGGTATAGGGATCGTCAACAATGGGCGTAAAAAAGTCGAGCGTTTGAATAAGGGCAAGGTCGTCCGATAGTTTATAAACCCCTGCGTCATCGCAATGCTCGATGCCGGCGATCAGGTTGGGGTCGGTTATGAGCGGCAGACCGCACAGTGCCTGATTCAGGTCCCCCGGACCTATTTTACAGGCTCATCCGGCGCCAATCACGGTCTCGGTGAGGCGAAGATCTTTATTACGCTTCATACCATATTTTCCTTTCTTTGCTCCATAATCCCGCTGTGACTTTCCGTAAGTTTGAAATGAATATTCATCCAAAAGCCGTGTTGACAAATTCGAAATATAAATATCGAAATCCGAAACAAATTCAAAATTCAAATATTCACAAATCAAACATGAAAAATATCTTATTTCAGCGCTGTATGCTGTTGTTGATTTTTGTCATTTCAATTATTTCTGTTTTTCAGTATTGTTCCGAAATTCTAATTTAGATATTCGGATTTTCAGTAACCACAAGAGGACAGAAATACTAATCATTACCAAAGCGCGCTGCAGCAATATTATGTCTAATTAGTCGATAATTATGAATGTGTCAAATTCATAAAAGTTATGGAACCATGTTGATTATAACTATTGCTTATGGTATGAACCGGCTATGACCTACGATAGATTTAAGACCATAACAATGCAGCAGATGGAATCCCTCATTCATCTTGTCGATGAGCGGAGCTTCAGTCGTGCGGCAAAAAAGATGTTTCTGACGCAGCCGTCACTGACCAAACATATCAAAAATCTTGAAGATTCGATCGATGCTCAAGTGGTCATCAGAAAGAATAGAGGAATTTCTCTGACACCGGAAGGCAGGGTAATGTATGACTACGCCCGGCGAATATTCAAGCTCGTCGATGAAGCAAAGGAGCGGGTTGGACGGGTCAGGGAAGATGAATCGGGCAGCATATTTATAAGTGCAAGCACAATTCCGTCCACATACATCCTTCCCTATGTTTTACAAGCATTTCATGAACGATACAGGGATATACACTGTTATGTTCAGATGAGCGACAGCGAAGCGACGGTCAATATGGTTCTGGACGGTCAGGCGGAGATCGGTTTTATCGGTAAGCCGACAGCTAACAAAAAATTGAACGTTGAACAAGTGTGGCAGGATAAACTCATTCTTGTTGTGCCGGACAGTCATGTATGGCACAAAAAAGGCGGGATAACCATAGAGGAAATTTCCCGTGAACCGTTTATTGTTCGGGAACGAGGGTCTGCAACCCGGGCGACGCTGGAGAAATATCTTCGGGAAAATACGGGATCGAATCTTGCGAACTTCAACATCATATCAGAGCTTGGCAGTTCTGAAGCGGTCAAAGAGGCCATTATTGCAGGTCTCGGTGTTTCGATCCTTTCCGTACATGCAGTTAAACGGGATCTGAAACGAGGGCTCCTCATAGAAATACCGCTGGAAGATCATGAAATCGAGAGGAACTTTTATGTGATATACAAAAAACGGTTCGGCTTGTCGTATCATCACAAACTATTTCTGGATCATGTCAATAATTCAAAAGATGATTTTCCGGTGTAAGCCTTTATAAAGAAGAAGAAAGAAACAAAGCATGGAAAAGAAAATTCGATATTACAGCACAAACAGAAATCTGGAAGGTGTGGAAGATATTGTACCTTTCAAAGGTTATGTTTCTTTTCAAGAGGCCCTGCTCCGGGGTCAGGCACCCGATGAGGGGCTGTTTATGCCCGATTACATTCCCCGGCTTTCAATTGATGACGTGTTGGCGTTGAAGAACAGGCCCTATCCCGAGATTGCACTCCTGGTGGCGGAGTTGTTTTTGCGTGATGAGATTTCTCATGAGGCTCTGGAAAAAATTGTTCACGATTCGTACAACTTTGATGTTCCTCTGGAAACAGTAATCGCCGGGAAATATGTCATGCGTCTCGATCAGGGGCCGACCGCCTCTTTTAAGGACTTTGCCGCCCGGATGATGGCACGGCTGATGAGTTATTTCAGGGGAAAAGGAAAGCGATTGAACGTGCTGGTTGCGACGTCAGGTGATACGGGCAGTGCCGTCGGAGAGGCATTCAAGGGTGTTGAAGGGATTGATGTGAATATCCTATATCCGCAAGCAGAGGTAAGCGGACGGCAGAAGAAGCAACTGGACACCATCGGAGAAAACGTTCGGGCTCTTTCCATTGATGGAAAATTCGATGATTGTCAGGATCTTGTCAAGCAGGCCTTTTCCGATCAGTCACTTGAATATCTCAATTTTACTTCGGCAAATTCAATCAACTTCGGGAGGATACTACCTCAGATCGTCTATTATTTCTATGCCTATGCCCGGCTCTGTGAGAAAGGCGATGAAATTGTCATTTCGGTACCGTCGGGCAACTTCGGTAATGCCCTCGGTTGTGAGTATGCACGACGGATGGGGCTACCGGTAAAAAAACTCGTCATGCCGACAAATGAGAATGACGAATTCCCCCGGTATTTAGAAACGGGTGTCTATGGAAGAGTGTCACCATCGAGGGCATGTCTCTCGAATGCTATGAATGTAGGTCATCCGAGTAACCTGGCTCGCTTTTTTAACCTCTATGGCGGTACGGTCGATCGCATGGGTACGGTTCACAAACATCCCGATATCGACACCATAAGGAAAAATATCTTTTCGGTGAGCATCTCCGATGATGTAACCAAAGAGTGCATCAAACAGACATATGAAACATACGGTGTCATACTTGAGCCTCACGGTGCCGTCGGCTGGCGGGGACTTGAACTATTTTTAGAGAAAAACGGAGATTATTCGCCGTGCGTTTCCCTTGAAACTGCTCACCCTGCTAAATTTCCGGATGAGATTATAGAACTGCTCGGTATCACACCGGAACTTCCCGACAGCATGAAGGACATCGACAAAAGGGAAGGGGAACCAACTGAATTACCGGTTGCTTATGGAACATTTAAAGAATATCTGCAGGATAATCTGGAGATCAAGGACTAAGTATACCGTATAGTGCCCCTCGTGTCCCGTGAGTGATTTGGGGCACACTTTGAATCACAACACATCCTCCGGCCTGCTGGCGACTATTCGATTATTGTCATGGATCAATGATTATGGCGACAGAATACAGGTTTCCAAAACGAGGATATGCAGGATTGCTGTTGATCACAATCGGGTGGCCCCTCGCATGGGTGAGGCCTGATAGTGTTCATTTTTTATGGGAAAATGCCTTCCTCTTCCTCTGGGCGGGGTATGCCTTTGTTGTGGACGGGCTTAACTGGAAACGGAGCGGAACATCACTATATAGCAGAAATCCAAAGGCTTTTGCCGCCATGTTTCTCCTTTCCATTCCCGGGTGGTGGATCTTTGAATTTTTCAATGTTTTTCTCCAGAACTGGTCCTACCTTTTCGATCGCTCTGTCGGTACCCTTGAATATGCCATCGGATCGTCCATTCATTTCAGCATTGTCGTTCCCGTTGTTCTCTCAACGGCAGAACTGTGGTCTTCTGCCCGGTTCCTGTCCGGTACCCTTCATTGGCGCAGAATTCCCGTGACCAACCGTCATCTGGTGATAGTGTTGTTCATCGGCGTTGCCATGCTTGTTTCGGTTATTGTTTTTCCCCGTTACTGTTTCCCCCTTGTATGGGTATGTCTCTATCTGATTTTTGATTCGGTAAATAGATTATGCGGTGCACCGTCACTGTTCGGATATCTTGAAAAGGGAAACTGGCGTCCCGTCATGAGCCTTGCACTCGGGGCCCTGACCTGCGGTTTCTTCTGGGAAATGTGGAATTACTATTCGTTACCCAAGTGGACGTACTCCATTCCGTTTGTTGACTTCTTCCGTATATTCGAAATGCCTGTTCTCGGATATCTCGGGTATCTTCCGTTCGGTCTTGAGGTCTATGCCCTGTATAATCTTCTCATACATTTGACCGGCTTAAAAAGAACGTCGCTTTACGGGGGTGAGGAATACATTCGACTGTAATCAGAAAATGACTCATACACGTTTTCAGGCATGAATGTTTCCGTGTGTGAGACCGTTCAGATATTACAACAAGGTTAAAAAGGCAGAATAGAGCATCTGCCCTTCTTTAAACAGAAAGCTTACTCATGGGGAAATAGTGAATTATGTGATACGTATCAACTACCTTTGTTGTATGTTATTCTTTCGATTGCCTGAACGGTTATTACCTCCATCTTACCGTGTCATCGTGTATTTCTGTTCGCTTTCCGGAACATACCATTTTATAAAGTTGTAACCGATACCCAGCGGTGCCGGCTCAATCCCCCGAAATCGGGCACTGATAATCGGGAGTGCATCGGGGACGTACAGGAATGTATACGGTTGTTCTTCAGCGAAAATTTCCTGAATCCTGTCGTAACATCGCTTTCGTTCTGCTCTGTCAAACGTCGTCCGTCCCTTCTCTAGCAAATTATCGACTTCTTCATTCTTGTAGGATATGAAATTCAACTCTCCCGGTTTTGTCTTGCTTGAGTGCCATACATCGTACAGATCAGGATCGAGCGTGACAGTCCATCCGAGAATAGTTGCATCAAATCGTCGCTTATTGATAAATTCATTAATAAAAGCGGCCCATTCGATAATTCTGATTTTTACTTTCATGCCGATATCGGCAAGACGTCTCTGAATGATTTCCGCACACTTCGCCCGAACTTCGTTGCCCTGATTGGTGATAATCTCAAACGTAAACGGTGTGCCATCCTTGTCCAGAATTCCATCTCCGTCGGTGTCCTTCCAGCCGACTTCGGCAAGAAGGATCTTTGCCTTATCTGGATCATAGGAGTATTTCTTGACATTTGGATTATATGCCCAGGTTCCGGGCTTGTATGGGCCCGTGGCGATTTTACCCAGTCCGAGCATGACGCCCTGAATAATTTCTTCTTTGTTGAGAGCATGAGAGATTGCCTGGCGGACCCGCTTGTCCCTGAACAGGGGATTTTCAAGGTTATACCCAAGGTAGGTATAGGAAAATGAGAGATACCGATACTTGTTGAAATTGTTGCGAAAGAGATTGTTTTCCGTCTGCCTCGTGAACTGGAGGGGTGTCAGATTCATCTGGTCGACACCCTTTGCCCGAAGTTCGAGAAACATGGTAGCCGTATCGGGGATAATCCGCATGATATAGCCATCGATATAGGGCCTCCCTTCAAAATAATCGGGATTTGAGGTAAGGACGATCTTCTGACCGGTGATCCATTCCTTGAAAAGGTACGGGCCCGTCCCGATGGGATGGCGTGACAGAGGTGATTGTGTAATGTCTTTTCCTTCAAGGAGATGCTTCGGAAGTATTGCCGCACCCCAGCTCGTCAGTGCGGGCGCAAAGGGTTTGTCGTACGTGACACGAAAGGTGTGGGGATCGATAACCTCGGCTTTCTTTACTTTCAGAAAATCGCCGGCATAGGCTGTCGGCGTCTTGGGATTGACCGTTACCTGATACGTGTAAAGGACATCATCAGCGGTAAAGGGCTGGCCGTCATGCCACGTAACGCCTTTCCTCAGATGGAACGTGAAAACCAGACCGTCGTCGGATATTTCCCATGATTTGGCCAGATCTCCCACGACATTCAGATTTTTATCATATTTGACAAGGCCGTTAAATACTTGGGCCGATATACTGTGAGATGTTGCATCCGAAGAAAGAATGGGAATCAGGTTTGATGCATCGCCGATGGAACCCTCTACCAGAATATCCCCATAGGCGGGTGTCGACGTATCAACAGTCTTTTTATCGGCAGTGGGACGTTCATCCGCATTGTTCGAACATCCGAGCATAATGCACAGTATGATGATTTTCAGGAGTATGATGCCTCGATTAATATATTTCATGGTCATAGGTTTGATTCTCCTCAATTTCATGAGTTCCTTCGAAAATCAAATATCGGAAACTGAATAACGAGTAACGATTTTCGGCTTGTCCGGGTTAGGATTTGATAAAAGAATATTAGGTTCCCGGCTGTATTGCCATGTGTTTCTGCTTTTCCCACTGTACCTGATGTAAACGTTACAAAACCGCTTGCATGTGTTTCAACCGCTTATATTCAGCTCTTTTTCGATGCCTTCTTTCATTCTCATAACGGATTCGGAAATCAGAACGGGGTAAGGTGACGTTTCTTGAAGTTTTTTGAGATTGGCGGGAAGGGTTTTTATCTGTTCAAGGGTGTAATCACGGATTTCATGGACACTGAGTGTCCCGGAAACTCTTTTACCATTCATCATATATTCCCGGATGAGAGGAAGGCCCTCGTATTCATCCCCTTCCACGGTCAGAATATCTTTTACCATTATATTGTGATCATACTGACGGAATACCTGTTTGCGTCCCGGCAGTGTCGCTTTCCCTTCTGATTTTTTTAACCGCGGTTTGCCTGCATACTCCACCAGCTTGTATGCACTGTCCAGATAGGGGCCGTCAGCCGATGTGTCGAGTCGTGTTCCCGCGCCGAAGCCACCGATGGGAGCACCTTGGGCCAACAGTTCCTCAATGGTATATTCATCCATGTTTCCGCTGACGAATATGTTCACATCCTCCAGACCGCCGTTGTCAAGGATGGTACGAACTTCCTTGCTGAGTGCGGCAATATCACCACTGTCGAGACGAACACCCCGTACCGGTATATTCTGTTCTTTCAAGAGATGTGCCGCTTCTATGACCTTTTGAGCGCCGGCGACGGTATCATAGGTATCAATAAGAAGGGTCACGTTTTCAGGGTTTGAATAGGCAAAATTAATAAAGGCTTCCTTTTCGTCTTTCTGTGCTTCAATGAATGAATGGGCCATGGTTCCAAAAATGGGGATACCATAGATGGATTCTGCAATAACCGTCGATGTTCCAACAAATCCCGCGATATACGTTGATCGTGCAGCGAAGAGACCAGCCTCGGCACCATGGGTGCGCCTCAGCCCGAAATCGATGAGGTTGGCTCGCCCATCAGACGCAATGACGCATCGGGAAGCCTTACTTGCAATAAGTGATTGGTAATGCAAGAAGTTTATGACGCGGCTTTCGATGAGTTGAGCTTCGGGAAGCGGCGCCGTAATACGGATTATCGGTTCATGAGGGAAGAAGATGGTTCCTTCGGCCATAGCGTGGACAGCTCCGCTAAAATCGAAACATTCCAGGTAGTCTAAAAGATTCTGTGAGAATCTTCCCGTGTCAGCAAGGTATTCCAGTTCTTCCTGAGAAAAATGACATTGTTCAAGAAATTCAAGGACAGATTCAAGGCCTGCTGCGATGAGGAAGTTGCGGTTTTCAGGCATGCTGCGGACAGAGAATTCAAAAACGGAGATATCATGCATTTCCTGATCGATGTATCCCTGCAGCATGGTGAGCTGATAGAGGTCTGTCAAAAGGGGACTTGTTAACGGATTCATATGCCTTATGCTCCCAAAAATTCAGTTGTGATTACTTGTACACCTTTCCGGGTCATTTCCGCCAGTGCCATTTCACCGTCATCAGGTTTAACATTAACAGCCCGGATACCGTCGGTAAATATAACAACATCATATTTCAATGAGAGCCCATCGAGTACGGTATTGAGAACACAGTAATCGGTAGCCAATCCACCTACAAAAATTCTCTCAACTCCATGATTTTTGAGACACAAATCGAGACTGATTCCCATTTCATCGACTCCCTGGAAACCGGAATATTCGTCAGGCTCAAAGGTGAAACCTTTTGTTATAATAGTGGATCTGTCGTTTACCCGCAAATCAGGGACAAATTCGGCACCCCGGGTATCCTGAACGCAATGGGGCGGCCAGGGGCCTCCAAATTCCCGGAATGAACTGTGCTTTCTCGGATGCCAGTCACGGGTGAGAAAAACGGGAAGATTACAGGTCTGGAAAATCTTTATGGCTTTATTTAAGGGTACAATGACTCGGTCTCCTTCCGGGACGGCGAGGGCGCCGCCGGGAACGAAATCATTTTGCACATCGACAATTACCAGGGCATCTCCGTCATCAAGGACGAAGGCTTTATCGGTTGTGTCCTTCATGAGTCCTCCTTTTTATGAAAATGAAAATTTCTTCTGCGTTGCCCGTTACGTTTTTGTATACGGTACATACCAAGACTATTATATTAAAATTCCCCCCTGGCTCAGATCGTTCACGATAAAGGTAATTTGCTGTCAAAATTCAAAGATTCCTTCTGTTCGCCTATGCAACGACCGTTTCAGTCGCAACAGGGCAGGCCTGTCTCAGACCATTCACCTTAACAGTGGTCCGGCCGGTTCAACATTGCTGATGTTTTTTTCATGCGTCCAGTTCCCCTTTTTCTAAAGGGAATAAAGATGGTTAAAATCAATGGTATTCCCTCCCGGCCCCTTTTTTTAAAGGAGGACACAGAGGAATTTTATTTTTTCATAAGATAATTGCCAATTAGTTAATTTTCAAGAAAAAAATAAATTATCTCCTGTGATGTCATGTATTCTCTGTCGGTCTCATGGTTAACCTCTGGTAACCATTATCGACCGGACAGTTTATGTGCTACAACTCCGGACAGATTGCGTGCTTCTTATAAAATGATTTGCCACGCTTGCCAAAGTGCATTCTTGAGAGTATGATACATAAAATTTGCTTCGGAGTTTATCGTGAAGATTACCGTATGCAGCCTTGATTGTCCTGATAGCTGTTCTCTGATAATTGATGAAGATCAGAGCGGTAATATCAGTATTGCCGGTAATCCCGATCATCCCATTACACAAGGGTTTACCTGTGCCAAGATAAAGGAATATGTTCGATGTTTACGGAGCCCCCATCGGATTACGAGTCCCTTATTGCGTGCCGGTGAAAAATGGAAACCTATCGAATGGGCCGAAGCTCTCAATATATGTGCCGAAAAAATTCAGCATTACCGCCATGAGCCCTCATCGATACTCCATATACATGGCGATGGTGCCAAGGGTGTTTTAAAATGTGCCGATAATCTATTCTTCGGCTGTCTCGGATCAAGCCATACAAAAGGTTCCCTCTGTGATACAGCGGGAATTGCCGCCTGTATTGCTGATTTTGGGTCTCTTGATTCAAATGACATTACCGATATTCTTCATGCAAAGAGGATTGTGAACTGGGGTAAGGATTTGTCCCGTTCATCGATTCACGTGGCATCACTCGTTCAAAAGGCTCATAAACGCGGATGTGAAGTAATTACTATTTCTCCCGGTGGAGACGGGAATGGACCGTTTTCGGATTACCGTATCAGAATTCGGCCGGGGACAGATCGTTTTCTCGCGGCAGCCGTCGTACGCTTGTTTATTGAACGGAATACCATACGGGAAGACATCCTGAAACAGACACACAACGGGGTAGCCTTTCGTGGTCTTGTAATGAATAGATCTCTCGATGAACTTTCTTCCGTGTGTCAGGTTTCAGCCGAAAACATAGAGTTTCTGTATAATCGCTATGCCGGGTCAGGAGCAGTAGCGACGCTACATGGCTGGGGTTTGCAACGGTATCGCCATGGCGGTGAGAATGTCCGTTTTATCAATGCCCTTGCATTGATTTCCGGTAATATCGGCCGATCGGGTGGTGGAAGTTATTATAATATTTCGTCCCTGCGGAACCTCAATCTTGACTGGGCGTATGATTCCGTTATGCCGGGGAGGAGATCATTTCTCTTGCCCATCATCGGCAGAAGCATTCTGGAGGCAACAGAGCCGACTGTCAAAATGATCTGGGTAAATGGATCCAACATAGTCAATCAGGCTCCCGATTCGCAGGCGATCCGAAGGGCTTTTCGTTCAGCCGAGTTCACCGTTGTGGTGGATGCTTTTATGACGGACACGGCCAGTCTGGCAGATATGATTCTTCCCAGTAAACTGATCCTCGAACAAGAGGATATCGTCGGATCATTTCTTCATAATTACATTCACTACGCAGCACCGGTGATCGATCCTCCCCGAAGAGCACGGGATGACTTCAGAATACTAACGGAACTGGGAAAGAGGCTGGACCCTCCCATCGTTATGCCCGCAGCCGAAGAATGTTTCAAGGCATCCATGAATTCACCGTATCTGGAAAACAGCTTTGAGGAATTGAAAGATAAAAGATTTGTCAAAGCCAAGCGGCCATCTCTTGTGTACGAAGGATTACGGTTCGACCATCCTGACGGACTCTACCGGTTTCCTGCAGATTTGCATGATGAACTCCAACCGCCGTCTGATTATCCTCTTCGCCTTCTGAGTCTTGTCAGGCGGGATGCAATTCATTCTCAGATTGCTCCGGAAGAGCAGACAGGATTGCCGAAAGTGTGGATTGCGTCTGACAGCCCCGTGTTTGAAACCGTTGATCCGGGGAAAGATGTTTTTCTCGTGTCACCATTAGGTCGTCTGCAGGTCCAACTGGAAACACTGCCGGGGCTCCATCGGGAAACGGTCATTTATCGAAGGGGTGATTGGATACAATGCGGTGGCGGAGTCAATCAACTCATTGAAGCACGCTTGACGGATATGGGGAATGGATCTTCCTATTACAGCCAGTATGTCAGGCTGGAAAATTAACGATACATGCTTTGTTTTGAAAATGACGATCAACGGTACCCGATGAAGTATTGACATTACTGAGAATATAAATTAAAAAGAATTCTCAAAAAACTAATTCTGCGAGGAGAGTAAAGGTGAATCAAGCATGGGCTGTCACATCAGTCGATCTTAGCGGGCATTTTCAAGGCAATGTCCTTGAAATGATTTTCAATTCCGGACCGATGGTACAATTTGTATTGCTGCTGCTTCTTGTATTTTCCGTTGTGTCGTGGGCTATAATCCTTATGAAACACCGGGTCATCCGTAAGGCTAAGAAAGAAAACGCCATGTTTATGGATAACTACATGAAAAGTAATAACTTTTCTGATATTTTCGTCGAATCGAAAAAATTCAGATATTCCACCATAGCAGAGGTGTTCAGGGCTGGGTATACCGAGCTTGGCAAGCTCGCGAAATCAAGGAAGGAGTCTTCCCAGGCTTCCGATAATCCGGGGAGTGATAAGTTGACAATGGAAGTCAGGGGAATTGCAAACGTTGAAAGAGCTTTGAACAGAGCAAGTGACTCGGAAAGTTCAAAACTGGAAAGTTTTCTCAGTTTCCTTGCAACGACGGGAAATGCAAGTCCGTTCATCGGCCTTTTCGGCACTGTATGGGGTATTATGAACGCTTTTCGAGGTATCGGAACGAAAGGAACGGCAACGCTGGCCGTGGTTGCCCCCGGAATCTCCGAAGCGCTGATCGCAACTGCCGCGGGTCTGGCTGTTGCAATTCCTGCCGTTATTTTCTACAATTATTATCTTAATAAGGTAAAAGTGATATCGCTGGAAACAGACGATTTCGTCTCCGAATTTCTCAATATCATAGAAAGGTATTATGTGAAAAAGTAGGTATCCTATGAGATATTCAAGAAATCGAAGAAATCGTGACAATAAACCTGTTTCAGAAATCAACGTGACTCCTCTCGTGGATGTTGTACTGGTACTTCTGATCATTTTTATGGTAACCGCTCCCATGCTCCAGATGGGAATAGATGTTAATCTTCCCCAGGTTAAATCTAAGAGCATCGATGTGGGTGAAGAAAAACTGGTTTTGACCATAAACAACAAAGAGGAAATATTCATCAATAAATACAAGGCTACAATCGCTGATTTGAAGCCGAAGTTAGAGAGTATTTTTGCCAGTAGAATTGACAGAGAAATATTTATGCGTGCCGATAAAAATGTTCCATACGGATTTGTTGTTCAGGTCATGTCGGAGGTGCGAAAAGCCGGAGTTGATAAGCTGGGGATGATTACGGAACCACCCAGGAAAACGAGATGACATCTCTACGAATGATCAAGGGAAGAAAAACAGATGGCATCGGTCTGAATAGCATGATGCTGCTTTCTTTTTTGCTGCATGCTTTGATTTTGTCAATTATTTTTTTGTCTCCGTCATGGCCGAAACCGAGATGGACCTTCGGACCTGTTTACACCGTTGACCTGGTGAGTATTCCCACACAATTTATTGAGAACAAAGAAATACATTCATCTGCCGAGAAAGTAATCAATCTCGGTTCGCGAAATCACGCCGTTGCCATCAAGAAGAGAGTGGATGACGTTTTATCTGCCCGGCCGAATAAACTGGAAACACAGAAGAAAGTAACGGCAGATAACGTCGATAAGGCTATCGAAGATATCAGACGAAAAACAACGGCTCACCGCGATTCTTCCCTTCAAGTATCATCCCGGGGAGATGTCGAGGCGACCATGAAAATGAAAGTTTACTATTCGGTAATCTGGTCAAAGATCAGAGCGCAATGGGCTTTCCCCGAAGGGATTTTATCGAAAGACAATTATGAAACGATCGTTGCCGTTACAATTCTGAGAAACGGAATCATTGCTGATATTGATTTTGAAAAAAGATCGGGAAACCGATACTTTGATGAATCTGCTGTCAAGGCTGTCAGAAAGGCCGCTCCTTTACCTGCATTGCCGGAATGGTTAAGAGGGAGCAGTTTAGAAGTAGGGATCCGATTTCATGCGTCGGAATTGAGATAAGCGTGTTTTACAGTGAAACCTGATCACGCATATCTGCCGGATATCTTGATGGGTGCTCAATTCGGAACAAGGAATTATTTATTTTAACTTTTAACGTTACACTTCTATCAGGGCATATGAGAAAAATAGGATTAGTGTTTATTGTAACGGTACTTTTGTGGAGTTCACCCGTTTGGGGAAAAATATATATTGATATTAATTCTCCTGCTTTTCAACGATTTCCCGTGGCAGTCCCGGATTTTAAAAATTTGGGAGAACAGGACGACACAAAGAAACTGTCGATTAAGTTTTCAAACAGTCTTGCCGAAGCATTAAAAATGACGGGATTCTTCAGGATCATCGACAAAAATGCATTCATTGAAAACAGAGATGTAGCAGGAATAACTGCCGATACTGTCAATTTTCATGATTGGTCGATTATTGGTACTGAATTTTTAATAAAAGGCGGATTTCAATATAGCAATGAGAATTTATCTGCCGAATTTCGTCTTTTTGGTGTTGTTGAAGGGGATTTAATAGTTAGTAGAAAGTACTGGGGTACACTGGATGAAATAAAAATTATGGTTCAGAAGTTTACCGGTGAAATTTTGCTTGCCCTGACAGGAGAACAGAGTGTTTTCGGAACCAAAATTGCCTTTACCGGTAAAAAGGGAAAAACCTCTGATATATACACGATCAACTTCGATGGGTCGGATCTTGTTAAAATTACGAACAACAAATCATTGACGGTCTTGCCCCACTGGTCCCGTGATGGAAAACAACTTGCATATACTTCATATAGACGCTTGAATCCTGATCTGTATGTTATCGATTTGTCGAACAGAAAGGTAAAAACAATTTCAAGATTCAAAGGCCTCAATTTATCAGGACCGTGGTCACCGGATGGCAGCAAAATTCTCCTTACGCTGAGCAAGGACGGGAATGAAGAGATTTACATACTGGATTTAGAAACGAAGAAGCTCAATCGACTGACCAACGATCCTGCCATCGATGTGTCGCCAACCTGGTCACCCGACGGCAGCAAGATTGCATTTGTATCTAATCGTTCCGGGTCGCCTCAAATATTCGTCATGAATGTGGATGGTAGTAAAATACGCAGATTAACCTACGAGGGGCGCTATAATACATCACCAAGCTGGTCGCCGAAAGGCAACGTAATAGTATATGAAGGAGCAGCGAACGGTTCCTTCCAATTATTTTCAATTGCTGAAGACGGAAGTAATTTTGTACAGCTCACTTTTGAAAACGGCGGGTGTGAATATCCCACCTGGTCTCCCGATGGACGATATGTGGCATTCAGCTCAAGGGAAAAAGGTAAAATAAGGATTTGTATTATCAATTCTAATGGGTTAAACTTGCGTGTATTACATGAGAAACTTGGAATGGAAGCAATTTATCCTTCCTGGTCACCCCGATTGCAATTGTATTGATGCTTCGTTGTATGATATGGTGCACGATAGTAATTCGTAAATTTGAAAAGGAGGAGAGGTCATGAAAAGAAATTTGAAAATTGCGGGTATCCTGCTGCTGGTGTTGGGTTTGTCTTTCGTTTTTATGGCTGGTTGTGCAAAGAAAGAGGTTGTTAAAGAAGAGACTCTCATGGCGCAGGACGAACGCGCAGCCGAAGCACAAGCAGCAGAAAAGGAAGTTCTCCCACAAGAGCAGGAAGAGGCTCAGACAACTTTGGAAGAAAAAGAACGTCTTTTGCAAGAGGCCGCCGCATTTGCAGATGTTTATTTCGAGTTTGATAAATATGATTTGAATACTGAGGCTAGAGAAACGTTAAGACAGCATGCAGACTGGCTTGTGAATAATACCGAATTTGAGGTGATTTTGGAAGGACATTGTGATGAGAGGGGCACTCGGGAATATAACCTTGCCCTGGGGGAACGGCGATCGGAATCTGTTCGTGATTATCTCTTAAACCTCGGTATCGATACGGGAAGATTGACAACGATCAGTTACGGAGAGGAACTTCCGCTGGACCCAGCTCACGCAGAAGAAGCGTGGGCAAAAAACAGGAGAGTTCACTTCGTGGTGGTAACTGAAAAAAAGTGATCTCGAGTGAGGCAACCCAGTGAAAAAGTATATTACCTTCCTTTCCTTTATCGTTATCATTTGTATGATGGGATGTGCCACGAACAGGGATCTTAAGATAGTGAGCAGAAGCCTCAGCTCCAGGATTCTTGCCTTGCAGGAAGACCTTTCATCCTTGAAAGAAGATAACGAAAGGATACGAAAGGATACGGATCGGATTGTAAAATTCAATGAGTCTCTGCGGAAAAGTCAGGCAGACACAGGGGCTGATTTTATATCGCTGAGAGATCAGATTCAGAAACTCAGGGGAGAAATTGAAAGTTTAGAGATGAAGCTTACAACGCTCCAATCTAATTTAAAGTCTGAAGATTCGACAGGAATCCGGAAAAAGTTCGATGACATTTCGTTTCGGATAAATTATATCGAAAATTTTCTCGGTGTCGGGAAAAAGGCGCAGGAAGATACCATAACGGTAACGGAGAAACGAGAAAGTACAAAAACAATCTCCCCAAAAGTGACGGTTGACAAAGAGAAGACATATTCAGAGGCATATAAGACATTCAAAAAAGGGGATTACAAAGGAGCAAGGAAAAAATTTCGAAGATTTGTCAAAATATTTCCTTCAACCGAATATTCAGACAACGCCCAGTTCTGGATTGGTGAATGTTACTATTTTGAGAAAAATTATGAGAAAGCAATTCTCGAATATGAAAATGTGATCAAAAAATATCCCAAGGGCAACAAAGTGCCAAATGCTTTTTTGAAGCAGGCACTTTCATTCATGGAATTAGGGGATAAAGCGAGCGCTAAACTGCTTCTGCAAAGAGTTATGAAGGAGTATCCCAATACGAGTTCGGCTCGAATAGCACGAGGAAAGTTAACGTCATTGAAATGAGTTACGTGCTCAGCTATCAGCGGCCGGTGCATTATGAAGTCAGAAGTCGGTAGACAAAACAAAATGTATGTAACCTCTGATTACTGAATTCTAACTGATGAGTTCTATCTATTTAAAACGTTCATTGTAACTTTCTGCCGGGGGGTAGGAGTGACGGTGGTGTTATTAAAAGGATAAACGCCGAACGCTGAGAGAAAATTGAAATTCACTCAATAATGATCGGCATAATGCCGGGAGGGACCGGAAGATCAAAAAGGTTTTCTGCCGTTTCGGAGCGAACCTGTATGTTTGAATATCTGATGCTGGCGGAAACATTTTGAGGTTCAGCAATAAATATTTTTATTAACTTCGGACGTGTTGTCCGTCCGATGTGATTGTAATCGTCAAATTCTACTCTGTAGTAAATATCGCCAGTTTCGTTGAAAACGTCGGTTTGTAGGACCTTATCCTGGTCCAAGTCCATCCACAGAGACTGGATCAATCGTTCATCAGAAAAGATATCGATACGATACAACTTCTTCTCCAGAGATCCTTTCAGTACCACCCCGTTTTTTTGTAAGAGGGGAGGGGTGCCCATGAGTATTGCTACCGCTTCGCCAACATTGAGGAATAAGCGGGAGAATAAAAAGATATTTTCCCTAGTCGCCGGGCCGACATAGAAATGGCCTTCTTTTGGTAAAAAGACCTTTAAACGATGTACGTTCGCTGAGAGCAACAAATCGGGGGTTCCGAACAACGGAATTGTTTCTATTCGAAGGGATTCCGGTCTCTTTACAGCGATAGCCACATTTTGCGAATATGTACTTTTTGCGGTTTTTATTGTAATCCGTGCCGTGGCTGTCACCGCTTCTTCTCTATTGATTGTCGTGGAAATCTTTTTCAACACATCTTCCGGGGCGGGGACATATCTTGTAATCGGTTCTAACGGTTTTTGAGGTGCACAGTTGGCCAAGATAAACACCATGAGTGAGAAAAGAAAAATATACGAGAGTTTTTTCATCTATATGCCCCCGGTGTTTGTCAATATACATGTAGGAGGTAAATGTTGTGCACATGTCTTTTTTTTCATTGAACGGTCGAATCTTTCTCAACCAGCCATCTGATAGATGACCGTTAAACTTCTCTTTTTTGCTTTCATTTTTTCGAGAACATTTTTGATCTTTTGCTCGATCAGTTTCTTTTCTTTCGGATTTAATTTCAGTACGTTCCTGTATGTTTGCAGGGCTTTCTTGTAGAGACCGGCCTCCTTATAGGCATCTCCCAGATGTTCGGCAATTGTTGGGTCGTCGGGAAGGATTTTTACCGCTTTTTTCAGGTATTTGATAGAGAGACCCCATTTATTTTGTTTGAAATAAACCCATCCGAGGCTATCGGTAATAAAGCCATTTTCAGGTTTTAACGTGAGTGCTTGTTTTATCATCTTTTCCGCTTCCTTCAGCTTGATTCCTCTATCGGCATAGCTATACCCGATAAAATTGAGAGCTTCAGCATTCCGGGGATCGATCTCAAGCACTTTTTTCATTGCAGTGACGCTTTCCTCATGTAGCCCCGCTTTCTCATAAATAAGGCCAAGCCTGTAATGAAGGTGGATGCTCCGAGGAATAATGCCGAGCCCTTGTTTTGCCGTTTCCTCAGCGGCCGTGAGGTTGTTATCATCTTCGTATAACGATGAAAGGAAGTCGTAAAGGTCGGCATTTTTTTTGTCATGATCGATTGTTTCTCTAATTAGGCTTATTGCCCGAGCCGTCTGGCCGCCCTCTTTCAGGATGGCTCCCATTCGGATTCTGGCAGATACATAGAGTTTTGATAGCGGAGATATTTTTTCGAAGTGTTTGAGAGCACTATCATGCCGGCCTTTTTCTTTATATGCCGATGCCAGAAAATAACGAGCCCTGTAGTTGATAGGATCTTTTTTCAGGACTTTGAGAAATTCTTTAATTGCCCTGTCGTAGTCCTTACCCTCAAAAAAGTAAACAAGACCCAGGGAAAAGAGAGCTTCTGTACTTGAACTGTTCATTTTCAATATTTCATTAAATTCCCGGGCTGCCTTTTTATATTCATTCAGTTCCAGATAGGTCTTTCCCAGTTTCAATCGGATTCGCAGGTTCATGGGATGGTGATTGATTAATTGCTTGTATATCTTTATGGATTGGACTTTCTTGTTTTGTCTTTCATAAATCATTGCCAGATCGAGCAATGCGGATTTAAGGTGCGGTTTTATATCCAGTGTTTTGTTGAACCATTTTTCCGCCTGGTCATATAATTTCATATCTGCATATATTTTACCGAGGTAATATCGACCCATTGCATTATCCGGTTCGATATTTAAAAAATCTTTTAACATCTTAATTGCTGCTTTATAGTTCTTTTCGTCCCGATAAAGAGCACTCAGGTACAAATATGCTTCCAATCTTGCTGGATCAAGTTCCAGAACCTTTTTATATTCTTTTATCGCGTTGTTGATCTCTTTTAATTTCAGGTAGAGGCTTCCAAGGATAAGATGAGTATCAACATAATCAGGATTATACAGAAGAGACTTTTCCAGGAGTTCAACCGCTTCAGTGATTTTTCCTTTCTGGGTATACAATGTGGCAAGTTCGGCTATCACGGAGGGAGATTCCGGTTCAATACTCAGTGTTACTTCATATTCATGTATTGCATCATGAAGATTTCCCTCAAGAGCATGAGAGACTCCGAGAGAATAATGATAGTAGGGATTTGTTGAAGGTCGTATGATTTCTTTTTCAGTCGGACCGTTTCCTTCGCCGACAAAGAGATGCATGCAGGCAGTGAAAGAGAAGAGAAACCATAAAACAACGAAATATCTTAATACGCTGGTTATTTTCATTTGCACTCAATTCTTTATTGTCCCACTCGGGGAATGGGAGAAAAACCCTCGCCTTTAGACGAGGACTTCAGATCGATTATTATCTGAAAAGGGTTCAAGGAGCCACGGGGTCATGTGCTGAAACGACTTCTCAATGATTCTTACTTGAATCCCCGGTACCTAGAGCTACCGGCTTAATCCGGTAGTAGTTTATCCCATTAATTCCGAGAGCGAAACTATTTCTATTCCTGAGGCCTCAAATAACGGTATAGCCTTTTTCAGTGCCTGTATTGTACTTTTGTATGTATGCCCGATGATAATAAGCGTTTGCCAGTTCCCGCGTTTGTCAATCATCTTTTCCAAGATTTCCATAGTGTCGACGAAACTGGAATTGTTGTCTATGAAGACATCCCTGCCCGCAAATGGTACTCCCACTTTTCGTGCTACTTCCTGACCCTTTGTATTTTTTGTCGTATAACTGTCTACAAAAAAAAGTTTTTTCCCCCTGAGTATTTTTAAAACCACTTCCAGCTTTTTTTCGTCCTCCATGAATCGGGAACCCATATGATTGTTGACTCCCGACACATGGGGAACTGATTTGAAATTTGCATCGAGCTGATGACATATGTCTCCATCGCTCATAGATATGAAGAGCGCTCCTTCACCGGGGTTCTTTTCAGGGTAATTTGAAGGTTCCATGGGGAGATGGAGAAGAATTTCTTTTCCCGCTCTGTATGCTCTTTCGGCTGACTCTGTTGAGTAGGGACAATGGGGAAGAATGGCAAGAGTTATGGGGACAGTCATACTGATGATTTCTTGTACCGGCCATAGATCATAGCCGATATCATCTATAATTATAGCTATCTTACGTTTGTGAACAATATACTGTTCTTCTTTGTCGGGTACTGTGACCAGGTCTCGATATAAGAGATATCCAAGCGAAAGTGTCACAATAAAAAGAATCGCGATACCAGACCAGATTAAGACAGATTTAGTTCCTGTGAAGCCCTTTTGCCTCTTCCCCTTCTTTCTCACGGAGTAAAAATAACCTCAGCCATTATTTGTCTTGGTAAATATCTGCCAGCTCTTTAAAAGGTCAACAGCACGTTGAAGCTGATTATCATCCGGGACCAGAGTCGCTATCTTTGTCTCTTTGATATTTTTCTTTTTTCCTTCCTCTTTTAGATGCCCCCTGAGGTCTTTTTCACTCAGGGTAACGTGATTCGATTTGTTATTGTTGTTTTCCTTAACATAGTCGACCATTATATCAGGAATAATACCTTTTGCCTGAATGGAGCTGCCGCTTGGTGTGTAATATTTTGCTGTTGTTAATTTGAGGGCTGATCCATCTTCAAGAGGAATGACAACCTGTACGGATGCCTTTCCAAAGGTCTGCGTTCCAAGTAATACGGCTCTGCCGTTGTCGCGGAGCGCACCGGCTAAAATTTCTGATGCACTGGCACTGCCTCCGTTAATCAAGGTGACAATGGGGCATACCGGTTCATCACCATCATCATGGGCTTCATAGACATTATGGGCTGATTTTATTCGCCCCTTTGTTGAAACAACAACTCCTCTTTTAAGGAATAGATCGGAAACATGTACCGCTTGATCCATGAGACCACCCGGATTGTTTCTCACATCGATGATGAGACCTTTCAGGGGATTTGCTTTTGTGTCGATCTTTTTCAGGGCTTTCTTAATTTCTGCCGCCGTACTCTCCTGAAATTGAGCTATTCTGATATAACCTATATTGCCGTCAAAGATCTTATGTTTGACACTTATTATCTTAATAATGTCACGGGTAATCGTATAATCTTTTGGTTTCGACAACCCTTTGCGTACAATTGTAATAGTAACCTTTGTTCCCTTCGGTCCCCTGAGCTTGTGAACGGCGTCAAAAATGGTGAATCCTTTTGTCGATTTCCCGTCTATGGCGATAATTTTGTCCTGAGCTTTGATTCCTGCCTTATACGCCGGCGTATCTTCAATAGGTGACATAACGGTAAGAATGTCGTCTTTAATTGTTATTTCGATACCAAGACCGCCAAAAACTCCCTTTGTGTCGACCTGCAGTTCCTTAAACATATCTGCCGTCATAAAAGAACTATGAGGGTCCAACGATCGCGTCATACCCTTTATTGCACCTTCGATAACGGTTTTGGGATCTATGTCTTCCACATAATTTTTATCGATAAGATTGAGAGCTTCATTGAACAATTTCAGGTTTTTATAGATATTTTTGTTTCCAGCTAAGGCAGGGTTAGTGGCGCTTAAGCTCGTCAGAAGCCACAGAACACATAGTGCGAGGAGAAAAGTCGATAGCCCCCATCTTCGTAGTAACGTTTTTTTCATCAAATCCTCCATTAGGGAACAAAAATTACAAAAACAGCATGCTAACACTATTTTT
>Ga0272444_10001326_pt1 | contig 24019 bp, 29 predicted proteins | sample SSMForm13_FD_201033 | JGI IMG/M metagenome (GOLD analysis project Ga0272444, IMG submission 201033) | Marine sediment archaeal communities from Little Sippewissett salt marsh, Falmouth, MA, United States - SSM-Form-13 | ecosystem: Environmental > Aquatic > Marine > Wetlands > Sediment ...
TAAGAAACTATTTGTAACGATACGTGATCCGCCCGCGACTCAGGTCGTACGGTGACAACTCCAGGGTAACCCGGTCACCGGGCAGGATCTTTATAAAATGCATCCTCATCTTGCCTGAGATATGGGCCAGAACCACGTGTCCGTTGTCCAGCTCAACCTTAAACATGGCGTTGGGCAACGGTTCCAGCACCTTACCCTCGACCTGTATGGTTTCTTCTTTTGCCATCAAATCCCTATAGTTTGGTTAATATATCACCGCCGTTTTCCATAACCGCGACAGTGTGCTCAAAATGAGCCGACGGCGAACCGTCGGCGGTAACAATCGTCCATCCATCCGGCTTCTGGTCGACCCGGTAATCGCCGATATTGACCATCGGCTCGATCGCTATAACCATGCCTTTTTCCAGAACCGGGCCGGCATCGGCCGGGCCGAAATGCGGTACCTGGGGATCTTCGTGAAGGGCGCGGCCGACCCCGTGGCCAACCATGTCACGCACCACCGAAAAACCGGCGGCTTCGGCCAGGCGCTGGATCGCGGATGATACCCTGCCCAGCTTAACCCCGGCTTTTACCTCGGCCAGACCGGCCTCTAAAGAACGTTTTGTCACTTCCAGAAGTTTCCGCTTTTCTTCGGAAATTTCGCCGACCGGAAAAGTGGCCGCCGAATCTCCGTAATAGCCGTCCACAATCGCGCCCAGATCGACAGATACAATCTGGCCATCGACCAGTTTCCGCTTTCCGGGAATACCGTGTACCACCTCGTCGTCGATGGAAATGCAGGCCGTGGCCGGGAAACCGTGATACCCCTTGAATCCGGGTCGGGCTCCCCGGGAAATAATCAGCTCCTCGGCCATGGCGTCGAGTTCTCCGGTACTTATACCCGGGCGCACTTCCTGCTCCATAAGTTGCAGGGCCTCGGCCACCACCCTGCCGGCCCGGCGCATAATTTCAATCTGGGCATCACTCTTAATATAAATCACGTCGTCGATTATTCCTTTATCACCGACAGAATCCGGGCGGTTATCTCATCGATGGTTCCGGTCCCGGGGACCGCTTCCAGAATCGATTCCTTGCGGTAGAAATCGATAATCGGCTGCGTCTGCTTCTTGTATACATCCAGGCGGTTGCGGACAATGCTCTCGTCGGCGTCGTCGGCCCGGCCCTCTATTTCGGCCCGCTTCGACAGGCGCGCGACCACCTCTTCATCGGGGACATCGATCAAAACGGCCATATCGAGGCGGCTGTTGTTTTTGGTCAGCATTGCCTTGAGCGCTTCGGCCTGGGGCACCGTTCGCGGGAAACCGTCGAGAATATAGCCGTTATCCAGCTCGCCGCCGGTCATCTTTTCTTCGATCATACCGACAATCAATTCGTCGGGAACCAGTTCTCCGGCCTCCATGTATTTCCGGGCTTTCCCGCCCAGTTCCGTTCCCTGCCTGACGCTGTCACGGAGCAGGTCGCCGGTCGACAGATGCAGTATTCCCAGATCCTCGCAGACAACCTTGGCCTGCGTTCCCTTGCCGGACCCGGGCGGGCCCAAAAACAGCAGATTCATCAGTACGATCTCCCTCTGATTTTACCCTTTTTCATAAAGCCGTCATAATGCCGCATCAGCAGATGCGATTCGATCTGCTGCAGCGTATCCAGGGCCACGCCGACCACAATCAGCAGGCCGGTGCCGCCGAAAAAGTAATTCACGTTGAATTTACCCATCAGGACCCACGGCATAATGGCGATCAGCGCGAAGAAGATTGCCCCCGGAAGAGTGATCCGCGTCAGGATTCGTTCGATAAACTCCGCCGTTCGCTTACCGGGTCGGATACCCGGAACGAAACCGCCGTTTTTGCGCATATTGTCGGCGATATCGACGGGGTTAAAGACAATGGCCGTATAGAAATAGCCGAAGAAGACAATAATCAGACCGTAAATAATCGAGTAGGTGAAACCGCCCGGAGCCAGCCAGTTGGAAACGATATTGCTTATCCACTCGGCGCTGGGGAAAAGTTGCTGCACCGTGGCCGGCAGAAACATGATCGACTGGGCGAAAATAATCGGAATGACACCGGCCGAGTTGACCGACATCGGCAGGTGCGTTGTCGCCCCGCCGTAAACCTTGCGCCCGATGACGCGTTTGGGATACTGTACCGGAATCTTCCGCTGCGCCCGGGTTACCAGGATAACGGCCGCGATCACCGCCAGCATTACCGCCACCAGAACGACTTCGGTGAAGAACGAACGGGTCCCGTACCACATGTACTGGATCTCTTCGATCACGGCATCGGGGAACCGGGCCACGATTCCGATAAAGATGATCAGCGAGATACCGTTACCTATCCCCCGCTCGGTGATCTGCTCTCCGAGCCACATGATAAAGATCGTGCCGCAGGTAAAGGTCAGCATTGTCAGGGGCACGAACTGGGCGTACGGCATATGCACGATCTGCCCGCCGGGCGACTCGATCGACATCAGGAACTGGGCCGTGCCGAATGCCTGCAGGGCCGCGATCAGCACCGTCAGGTACCGCGTATACTGAGTAATCTTGCGCCGTCCCTCTTCACCCTCTTTCTGCAGCTTCTGCAGGTATGGCACGACCGCGCCCAGAAGCTGAAGCATAATCGACGCCGAAATGTATGGCATAATACCGAGGGCGAAAATGGTTGCCTTGCGAAAGGCACCGCCGGCGAAAAGGTCCAGCAGGCCGAAGATGGTGTCGCCGGCCAGCGCCTGCGACAGCAGGGTTCCGTCGACGCCCGGTGTCGGGATATGGCCGCCGATACGGTAAACTACCAGCATCCCCAGAGTGAATAGAATTTTCTTTCTGAGCTCTTCTATTTTGAAAATAGATTGAAATGTCCCAAACACTATATCACCTCTGCTTTACCGCCGGCGGCCTCGATCTTCTCCCGGGCCGACTTGGAAAAGGCGGAGGCTTTGACCTTAAGGGCCGCCTCCAATTCGCCGACGCCCAGAATCTTGACCGGCAGGCGTGTTGATTTTATAATACCCAACTCCTTCAGGGTGTCAGGGGTGACCTCGCCGGCCGGACACCTGGTCAGCCGGGCCAGATTGACCGCCTGATATTCCGTTCTGAATTTATTCTTAAAACCTCTTTTAGGTACCCGCCGCAACAGCGGCATCTGGCCCCCTTCCGACCATCCGTGAATGGTGCGGCCGGACCCGGATCGGGACTTCTGGCCCTTGTGGCCGCGCCCGGAGGTTTTTCCCAGGCCGCTGCCGGGACCCCGGCCGACCCGTTTGCGTTTTTTCTTTGAACCGGGGACCGGTTTCAACTCTGATATCTCCAACGGGGTCATATCAATCTACCTTTTCCCATGTAACCAGATGTTCCACCGTTTTGATCATCCCCCGGATCTGCGGCGTATCGTCGTGAACGACGGTGCGATGAAGCCGACCCAGCCCGAGAGCGGTGATGGTTCTCTTCTGGTTCTCTTTTCTGTCGATAGTACTGCGAATCTGAGTAATCTTTAACTTTGCCATAATCGACCTCAACTCCCGCCCGAGCTTATCCCTCGGTACGGTACCTGATCTGTTCGTCCCGGCTGCGGAGATTGGCCAACCCGTTCAGGGTAGCCTTGACCACATTGTGCGGATTGCGACTGCCCAGCGCCTTGGTCAGGACATCCTGCACCCCGGCCGTTTCCAAAACCGCCCTTACGGCGCCGCCGGCGATCACGCCCGTACCGGGCGAGGCCGGCCGCAGAACCACGCGGGTGGCTCCGAACTTGCCGAGAATAAAGTGCGGGATGGTGCCCTCGGGCGTGATCGGCACCGCTACCATATTTTTTCGGGCCGACTCGGTGGCCTTGCGAATAGCCTCGGCTACTTCGGAGGCCTTGCCCAGCCCGACGCCAACCTTGCCGTTGCGTTGTCCGACGGCCACCAGTGCCGTGAAACTGAAACGCCGGCCGCCCTTGACCACCTTGGCCACGCGGTTGACATGAATTACCCGCTCGTCATAGTCGAGACTGTCCATTTCTTTACGAATCAAGTTCTGACCTCATCTATTTTCTGGCTAAAATTCCAATCCTGTTTTCCGGGCCGCATCGGCCAGGGCCTTGATACGACCGTGATATAGATTGCGGTTCCGGTCAAAGGCGACTTTCTTGACCCCCCGCTCGAGGGCCCGCCGGGCGATTTCCTCACCGACCAGGGCCGCCGCCTCCACCTTGGTCTTACCCGCCAGCCGGGCAACAACATCCTTGGACTGCGACGAGGCCGCGGCCAGGGTAACCTTTTTTTCGTCGTCGATAACCTGGACGATAATATTGCGGAGCGACTTGTACACGGTCAGCCGCGGTCTGTCGCCGGTCCCCTTTACGGTCCGCCGAACATGTTTTTTCCGCCGCCCGCTCCGCATTTTTTTCAGTTCAATTTTCTGCATTGCACCAAACTCCACAGCTCACCGATTTAGGCCGCGCCGCTTCCGGCCGTCTTACCGGCCTTGCGACGAACCTGTTCATTTTCGTAGCGGATACCTTTGCCCTTAAACGGTTCCGGTGGACGCATAGCCCGTATTTTGGCCGCCATCGCCCCGACCAACTCCTTGTTGATACCCTTGACGAGAATCTTGCTCTCTTTGGGCAGCACCTCAAACTCGACCCCATCGGGCGCCCGCATGACAATCGGGTGCGAATAACCCAGGTTAAGGGTCAGAAGCTTCCCGGTCAACTCCGCCCGGTAGCCGACTCCGACCAGGGTCAGAGTTATAACATAGCCGTCGGCAACACCGGTAACCATATTCTGAATCAAGGCCCGGGTCAGCCCATGCAGGGCCCGGTGCTGGCGCTGGTCACTCGGCCGGGTGACCACCAGGGTGTTTTCAGCCTGGGTCACCGTGATATCTTCATGGCAGGTCCAGTCGAGCGTCCCCTTGGGACCGGTGACCGTAATGGTTTTACCCTTGAGGTCCACCTTTACCCCGGACGGTATCTGAACCGGCATTTTACCTATCTTCGACATTACCGATGCTCCCTTACCAGATATTGCACAGGGCTTCCCCGCCAAGCCGCTGCTCCAGGGCCTTGTGGTCGGTCAGTATCCCCTTGGAGGTGGACACGATAGTGATACCGACCTGGCTCCGGCTGACTCGCCGCAGTTCCTCGAGGCCGAGGTACTTTCTCAATCCGGGCCTCGAAAGCCGCTTCAGGCCCCGGATGATCGGTTCGTCGTCGCGACTGTATTTCAGGTAGATCCTCAGGATCCCCTGCTTGCCGTCGGGAAGCTCAATCATATCTTTTATAAACTTTTCTTCCTGCAGAATCTTGGCGATTTGGCGCTTGACATTGGAGGCCGGGACACTCACGGCCACCTTTTTAGCCTTGGAAGCGTTCCTGATTCTGGCTAGCATATCCGCTACCGGATCCGTCATCGACATAGCAAACTCCTGTCACCTACTTCTGTATTACCAACTGGCCTTGACGACACCGGGGATTTCCCCTGCCAGAGCCATTTCCCTGAAACAAATCCGGCACAGACCGAATCGTCTTATAAAAGCCCGCGGCCGACCGCAGCGGCGACAGCGGTTATAACGGCGTGCCTGGAATTTCGGCGCCCGTCTCTGCTTTTCTATCAAACACTTCTTGGCCACAATCACTCCTACTTGGCAAACGGCATACCCAGCTCGGCCAGTAACTGACGGCATTCCTCGTCGGTCCGGGCCGTGGTCGTAATGGATATATTCATGCCGCGGATTTTATCGATTTTATCGTACTCTATTTCCGGGAATATTATCTGTTCTTTAATTCCGAGATTATAGTTACCCCGACCGTCGAACGACTTGGCCGACACTCCCCGAAAATCGCGGATACGAGGAATGGCGACATTCATAAGGCGGTCCAGAAATTCGTACATCCGCTCCCGGCGCAGAGTCACCTTGATCCCGATCTTGGCCCCCTCGCGGAGCTTGAAATTGGAAATAGACCTGCGGGCCGCAGTCAGAACCGGCTTCTGGCCGGCGATCTGGGTCAAATCTTCCATGGCGGCGTCAAGCACCTTGGGGTTGGCAATAGCTTCACCCAGACCGATATTGACGGTCACCTTGGTCAGCCGGGGGACCTCCATCGTGGAGGAATAGCTGTTCTGCTTCATCAATTTGGGCAGAATCTCTTTCTGATAAATTTCTTTCAATCTGGCCATATTGCTCACCACCTGCTATATCGACTCGCCGCACTTGCGACAGATACGAATCTTGTTCTTGTGCCCGCTCTCTTCGATAACCCGGTAACTGATCTTGGTCGGCGCCGCACACGATTTGCAGTACAGAGCCACCTTGGACCGATGAATCGGGGCTTCTTTTTTGACCACGCCCCCCTTGGGATTGCGCTGAGTCGGGCGGGTATGGCGGCTGATCATGTTGATTCCCTCGACAATCAACCGATCCCTACCGGGAAAAACGTGCAGAACCTTGCCGGTTCTGAGTTTGTCGGGCGTGCCGCGATCCTTACCGCGCCTGATAACGACTGTATCTCCTTTTTTTATTCGCATGTCATTACCCCTTAGAGCACCTCGGGAGCCAGAGAAATAATTTTCATAAATTGTTTCTCTCTCAGCTCACGCGCCACCGGGCCGAAAATACGGGTTCCCCGCGGCTCTTTCTGTTCATTAATAATAACGGCGGCATTGTCGGAAAAGCGGATAATCGATCCGTCGGGTCGTCGGGTTTCGGACTTGGTCCGGACCACCACCGCTTTGCATATCTCGGATTTTTTCACCGTGCCGCCCGGGATGGCGTCCTTTACAGCGACCACGATAATATCCCCCAGACGGGCGTATTTTCTCCTGGTTCCGCCCAGGATCCGAAAACACTCGACCTTTCTGGCCCCGGAATTATCGGCTACATTCAATCTTGTCGATTCTTGTATCATGGCTCTAACTCCCAGCAAACCATGGCGGCTTGGAAATTATTTCGCTTTCTCCAGTATTTGCACCAAACGCCAGCGCTTCATGGCCGACAGCGGTCTGGTTTCCATAATCTGCACCAGGTCGCCGACGGAAGCGTCGTTGTTGGCATCGTGCGCATACAGCTTGGTAAACTGCGTGATGATTCGGCCGTACAATGGATGTTTTAAAGTGCGTTCAATTTTGACCACGATCGTTTTATCCATTCTATCCGAAACAACCCTACCGACTCTGGCCTTTCGCAAATTTCTTTTCATCTTAGCCTGTTCCCTACTTACCTTATTGGTCATCATCGACTTTCTCCTGGGACCGGTCGTCGGCCCGTTTATCCAGGATTGAAATCGGGGCGTCCACGATCTGCTTGATCCCCGCCCGGTCTTCGGAGAGGATGGTTTCGATACGGGCGATATCCCGCCGAAGCGTCCGCAGCTTTAGCGGGTTATCCAGCTCTTTGAGTGTCTTGCGCATTCTCAGATTAAACAATTCCTCGGTTATCTCGTGCTTGCGCTGCAGAAGCTCTTCCCGTGTTAAATCCCGCAGGGCCACCATTTTCATAATCAGACACCTCCCGAAGCGGAACGTGTTATAAACTTGGTCTTGATCGGAAGCTTATTACTGGCCAGGCGAAAGGCTTCCCGGGCCCGCTCCTCGGCGACACCCTCTACCTCGAACAGAATTCGGCCCGGCTTTACCACGGCCACCCAGTACTCGGGCGCTCCCTTACCCTTGCCCATTCTGGTTTCGGCCGGTTTCTTCGTAATCGGTTTATCGGGAAAGATACGTATCCAGACCTTACCGCCTCGCTTCAGATAACGGGTCAACGCAATACGGGCCGCTTCTATCTGACGGTCGGTGATCCAGGCCGGCTCGAGCGCTTTGAGACCGAACTCGCCGAACGAGATGGCACTGCCCCGATACGCCTTACCGGTCATGCGTCCCCGCTGCTGTTTGCGAAACTTAACTTTCTTCGGCATTAACATGGCGTTTTCTCCAGCTTACCATCTCTGTTTACTCGGCATCCTTCTTGGGCGCCGCCCCTTTATTGTCGGCCGGCCGAGGGGTCGGCGTTCCGGCTGTGTGCTTCCCGGGTTTCTCGGTGCCCCGGCGATCAGGGCGGTCGGACCGACCGGGCCCGGGTTTGCGGCCCTGGCGATCCTGATTCGGGCCACGTCCGCGAGACGAATCGGCGGATCCGGCGGGGCCCCTGTCGGGTGAGCCATCGTTACGCCGCACGCGGCCGCGGGGCCGACGTTTACGACGCGTTTCATCGCGCCGCTGACGTTCCTTGCGGCCCGGCATATCCAGTTCCGGACGGGCGCTGCGCTCGGGCTCCTCTTTGCCGGCCATTTCACCGCCGCCCATAACGACGCCGCGACATATCCAGACTTTCACTCCGATCGTCCCGTACGTGGTGTGCGCGGTGGAGGTGGCATAGTCGATATCGGCCCGCAGCGTATGCAACGGCACGCTGCCCTGCATATACTTTTCGCTGCGCGCGATCTCGGCCCCGGCCAGACGGCCGCCGCAGACAACCTTGATCCCGCGGGCGCCCATCTTCATGGTGGCCATAATAGCCTTCTTCATCGCCCGCCGGTACGAAACCCGTCCGACCAGCTGATGAGAGATGGAATCGGCCACCAGACGAGCCGACAGTTCCGGCTTTTTGACCTCAATTATATTGAGCGAGATATCTTTTTTAGTCAACAGCTGCAGCTCCTCGCGCAGCTTATCGACCTCGGCTCCCTTGCGTCCGATGACAATCCCGGGCCGCGAAGTATGAATATCAACGGTGACCTTCTTGGGGGCCCGGAGAATCTCAACCTTGGCCAGCCCGGCGTTTTCCAGCCTGGCGTTGATATACTTCTTGACCATCATATCTTCATAGATCAGGTCACCGAAGTCTTTATCAGCATACCACTTGCTGTTCCAGGATTTTATCACTCCCAGGCGAAAACCGATCGGGTGTGTTTTCTGTCCCAAGCTTTTCTCCTTGTCTTATTCCTCTTGAGTCTCCGGCGCGGAGCCTTCGTTTTGACTATCAGCCGCCTTTTTGCCGGCAGCCGTCATCTTGTCCCCGGCGGAGATATTATTTTCTTTTTTATCTTTAGCGCTACTCGCTGCTTTTTTGGTCTTCGGAGTCGCTCCCGGAGCATCGGCCTTTTTAGTCCGGGCTTTGGCGGCCCGCTTTTTGGCCGTCTTTTTTTCGGCCGCCTGGCCGGCTCCGGTATCACGGGCCGCCTCTTTGCGGGCGCGCGGTTTGCGGCCCCGGGCGGTTTTGGGTTCATCCTTGGCCGGCGTTCCCTCCACCTCGACGGTGAGATGGCAGTACCTTTTACGAATGCGGAAAACCCGCCCCATCGACTGAAAGCGCACCCGCTTGGCCGTCGGGGCGGCATCGACCAGAATTTTCGTAATCGACAGGTCCTCGGCCTTCAGCTTGGCCGTGCCCACTCCGGAGATGGCATTGGCCGCCGCCGATTTCAGCGTTTTGGCCAGATGAAAGGCGGCCGTCTTGGGCATATAGTTAAGGATGTTGAGAGCCTCCTCGACCGGTTTGCCTTTGATCAGTTGGGCCACCTGCCGCATCTTCTTGGGCGACATCCGCAAATATTTAACTCTCGCTCTTGCCTGCATAGCTGATATCCTTTATCCCTTTATACCCGAGGCTCGTTCCACCAGCTTGCCGCCGTGCCCGCGGAAAGTCCGGGTCGGTGCAAACTCACCCAGCTTGTGCCCCACCATATTTTCGGTAATATAAATGGGGATAAACTTGTTACCATTGTGAACCGCCAGGGTATGCCCGACAAACTCCGGAGGAATAGTGGACCGTCTGGCCCAGGTCTTGACCACCTTCTTATCGCCGGCGAGATTTAAAGCGTCGATTTTTTTCAACAGCTTGGGGTCCACAAAAGGCCCTTTTTTCAGTGACCGTGGCATCTATATCCTCCGTGCCTATTTCTTTTTCTTCCCGCGTGATTCAACGATATATTTATTCGATTTCCGCTTGCTCCGGGTTTTCAGGCCCTTGGTCTTCTTACCCCAGGGGGTACAGGGATGCCGACCGCCGGAACTACGGCCCTCGCCGCCGCCCATGGGGTGATCGACCGGATTCATGGCCACCCCGCGGACATGAGGCCGCCAGCCGCGCCAGCGACTGGCCCCGGCCTTGCCCCAGGAAATATTTTTATGTTCGGGATTGCTGACCGTGCCGATCGTCCCGAAGCAGTTGAGCTTGACCAGCCGGACTTCGCCCGAAGGCATCTTGAGATGCGCGAACTGGCCTTCCTTGGCGGCCAGCTGAACATAGGTCCCCGCGCTGCGGGCGATTATTCCGCCCTTGCCGGGGTACATCTCGACATTATGTAAAAACGTGCCCAGCGGCATATTAACGATCGGCATGGAATTACCCACCCGGATCTCGGCCTGCTCGCCGGAGACCAGCATATCGTCCACCTTCAGCCCGTCGGGCGCCAGGATATATCTCTTCTCGCCGTCGACATAGTGCAGCAGGGCAATATAGGCCGAGCGGTTGGGGTCGTACTCGATCGACGCCACCCGGGCCGGAATATCCCGCTTGTCGCGCTTGAAATCGACCAGGCGGTAAAATCGTTTGTGTCCGCCGCCGCGATGCCGGGCGGTGACACGTCCCTTGTTATTGCGGCCGCCGCTTTTTTTAAGCGGACGCAGAAGCGCCTTTTCCGGTACCGTCGAGGTAATTTCCGCAAAGTCGGAAACCGTCCGGAACCTGCTGGAAGGCGTTGTCGGTCTAAATTTTTTGATACCCATCGCTATCTCTCAGTTCGCTTAGATATTTTCGAAATCCGCAATGTGTTCTCCCTCGGCCAGCTTCACGACAGCCTTTTTCCAGGCCGAGCTTCGCCCGGCGAAGCGACCGAGCCGTTTCGGCTTACTCGGCATGACCATCGTTCGAACCGACAGCACTTTGACGCCGAACGCTTTTTCGACGGCGCGCCTGATCTCTATCTTATTGGCCTGGCGGGCCACCCGGAACATATAGGCATTAGCCTCTTCGCGCAACCGGGTCGACTTTTCCGTCACCAGGTGCAACTCCAAAACTTGGCGGGGATCCTTCATGAGGCAAACACCTCCTCCAGCTTGTCCAGCCCGGCCCGGGTAAACACCAGTATATCGGCGTTGACCACATCGTACGTATTGGCCAGCGGGGCCCGCGAGTATTTGACCCGCGGTATGTTTCTGACCGAGAGCACCAGATTTTTATTTACACCCTCATCGACGATGAGACACTTTTTGGTCTGCAGCCCGAGGCTTTCCAGCATCCCGGCCATCGCCTTGGTCTTAATCTCCGGCAGGTCGATCTTATCAATCACGCGCAATCTTTCGCTCTGGGCCTTGTCCGACAGAGCCGATAGAAGGGCCTGCCGTTTCATTTTCTTGGGGAATTTCCGGTAGTACGACCGGGGTTGCGGCCCGAACGTTACACCGCCGCCCCGCCAGATCGGGGAACGTGTCGTCCCGGCCCGGGCCCGGCCCGTACCTTTCTGGCGCCACGGCTTGGAACCGCCGCCCCGAACCTCGGCACGCCCCCTGGTGGAAGCCGTCCCCTGCCGCTGATTGGCCAGGTAATTGACTATGTACTGATGCACCAGGGCCGGTTTCGGCTCAACTCCGAACAGCCTGTCGCTGAGTGTTACCGTGCCGACTTCGGCACCTTCCTGATTATATACTTTCACTTCCATCGTATCCCGCCGTTTTATTTAGCCCTGTTGGAGGAACGAATTTTCACCAGCGTTCCCTTTTTCCCGGGAATCGACCCGCTGACCAACAGCAGGTTCTGATCGCTGATCACATCCATTATCCGCAGATTGAGAATGGTTACCTTGTCTTTACCCATCTTGCCGGGCATCTTCATACCCTTGAAGACACGCGAGGGGTACGACGACTGCCCGATGGATCCCGGGGCCCGACGCCGGTCGGACTGACCATGGGTGGCCTGCGCCCCGGCAAAATGATGCCGTTTCATCACCCCCTGAAAACCGAAGCCGCGGGAAATGCCGGTAACATCGACCCGCTCGCCCTTTTTGAAAATATCGGCCTTCAGTTCGCCGCCGACTTCGATCTCGCCGTCGAAACGAATCTCGCGCAGATAATGCCGCGGAGCCACTCCGGCTTTTTCGAAATGACCCTTCTGCGGCTTACTGAACAGATTCTCACGGCGTTCGCCGTAGCCGACCTGGAGAGCTTCATAACCGTCGCGGGCGATGGTTTTTCGGCTCACCACCACGCATGGCCCGGCTTCGATGACGGACACCGGAACCGACAGGCCATCCTCGGTAAAAATCCGTGTCATCCCCAGTTTCTTGCCAATTATCTCTTTCATCGCAATACCACCATCAGGTCTTTATTTCCACGTCAACACCGGCCGGCAAATCAAGCTTCATCAGCGCGTCGACCGTCTGCGGTGTGGAATCATAAATGTCAATCAGACGTTTGTGAATTCTGGTTTCGAACTGCTCCCGGGACTTTTTATCCACGTGCGGCGACCGGAGCACGGTGTACACGGTGCGTTTGGTCGGTAGCGGTATCGGCCCGGCAATACGGGCCCCGGTACGGAGAACGGTTCGAGTGATTTCCTTGGTCGAGCGGTCAAGCGAATAGTGATCGTACGCCTTCAGCTTGATTCTTATTTTCTGGCCTTGCATATCAAATCCTTACCTGATTGCTCATGTCTGTCATTATTCAATAATATCCGAGATGACCCCGGCTCCGACCGTGCGGCCGCCCTCGCGTATGGCGAAACGTAATTCCTTCTCCATCGCGATCGGCGTGATAAGCTCCGCCTCCAGCGCCACATTGTCGCCCGGCATGACCATCTCGACGTTCTCCGGTAATGTCACATTGCCGGTGACATCAGTCGTCCGAAAATAAAACTGCGGACGATAACCGTTGAAAAACGGCGTGTGACGACCGCCCTCTTCTTTGCTCAGGATATAAACCTCGGCTTTAAACTTCGTGTGCGGCTTGATCGACGCCGGTTTGGCCAGAACCATACCGCGCTCGACCTCGTCCTTGTCTATGCCGCGAAGCAGAATACCTACGTTGTCGCCGGCTTCACCCTCGTCCATAATCTTGCGGAACATCTCAACACCCGTGCAAACCGACTTGCGGGTGTCACGGATACCGACGATCTCAACCTCGTCACCCTGGTGTATCTTACCCCGCTCGATACGACCCGTCGCAACCGTCCCGCGACCCGTAATCGAAAAAATATCCTCGATCGGCATCAAAAACGGCTTGTCCTTGTCGCGCTCCGGTTCCGGTATATAGCTGTCCAGAGCCTCCATCAGTTCATAAATCGACTTGAAGGCTTCATCATCGGTAACATCCGGATCGGCCGCCTTAGTCATCGCCTCAAGAGCGCTGCCGCGGATAACAGGAATGTCGTCACCGGGAAACTGATACTGGGTCAGAAGATCACGTACCTCAAGCTCAACCAAATCCAGAAGCTCAGGGTCGTCAACCTGGTCAACCTTGTTCATGTAGACCACGATAAAAGGAACACCAACCTGACGAGCCAGAAGAATATGCTCACGGGTCTGAGGCATCGGACCGTCGGCGGCCGAAACCACAAGTATGGCCCCGTCCATCTGAGCCGCACCCGTTATCATGTTCTTGACATAGTCGGCGTGACCAGGACAGTCAACGTGCGCATAGTGACGATTGTCCGTCTCATACTCTACGTGAGCCGTCGCGATCGTGATCCCGCGTTCACGCTCCTCCGGAGCGTTGTCGATCGAATCAAACGAACGGACCGTCGACAATCCCTTACGATTCAATATCATCGTCATCGCCGCCGTCAGTGTCGTCTTACCATGGTCAACATGACCAATCGTCCCCACATTTACATGGGGCTTCGTCCGAACAAATTTCTCCTTCGCCATTGGACCAAAACTCCTTCGCTATCTACATATACATTGTATTCGCAAACATTTTACTTGAAACCTCTTTGGGCAACGGCATATAGCTCGCATACTGCATGGTATAGGCGCCGCGCCCCTGGGTCAGATTTCTCAATATTGTCGCATAGCCGAACATTTCGGCCAGGGGGATCATGGCCTTGATAATTTGCAGGCTGTTACGCGGTACCATACCGCCGATTTTCCCCCGTCGGAGATTCAGGTCACCGACAACGTTACCCATATAATCTTCGGGGCAGACCACCTCGACGGCCATGATCGGCTCCAGCACCACCGGGTGGGCCCGGCGGGCTCCGTCCTGTAACGCCATCGAGGCGGCCACTTCGTAGGCCGTTTCGGTGGCATCGACATCATGATACTCGGCCCCGATCAGCACCGTTTTGATTCCGGTCATGGGATAACCGGCAATCACGCCGCTGGACATGGCCGCCTTCAGACCCCGCTCGACCGACGGGACATACTCGCGGGGCAGGACCCCGGCCGGAAGCGCGTTTTCGAACACGAAGCCGCTTTCGTCATCGGTCGGCTCCAGGCGCAGCCGCACCACGCCGAAATGATTTTTACCGCCCGTCTGCCGGATAAACCGACCCTCGATCTCGATCGTATCGGTGATAGTCTCTTTGTACGACACCTGCGGCTTGCCGATATTGGCCTTAACGTTAAACTCGCGGACCAGCCGGTTAATAAGAATATCCAGGTGCAATTCACCCATACCGGAAATAATGGTTTGTCCGGTTTCCTCGTTGAAGCGAACCTTGAAGGTCGGATCTTCTTCCTCGAGTCTTTCGAGCGACTCACCCAGGCGATCCTGATCGGCTTTCGATCTGGGTTCGATGGCCACGAAAATGACCGGCTCCGGGAAAACCATCATATCCAGCACGATCGGCTTTTTTACGTCGCAAAGAGTTTCGCCGGTGGTGGTTTTCCTGAAGCCGATTACGGCCACGATATCGCCGGCCGCGGCCACCTTGACATCGGTCCGCTTATTGGAATGCATTTCCATAATCCGCCCGACCCGCTCCTTGATACCAGCCAGGGGATTGAGTGCATAGCTGCCGGTTTTAAGCTGCCCGGAGTATATGCGCAGGTAGCAGACCTTGCCGGCGTGAGCATCGGAGGCGACCTTGAACGCCAGAGCGCTCAGCGGCTCATCCTCGCGCGGCAGGCGGGTCAACTCTTTTTTACCATCGGGGCTTTTCCCCTTCACCGGGGGCAGGTCGTCGGGCGCCGGCAAGTAATCGATAATGGCATCCAGCAGCCGCTGCACGCCGATATTTTTCAGCGATGAGCCCAGCAGAACCGGGACGATGGCACATTCGATAACTCCCCGGCGAATGGCCCGGTAAATTTCCTCGGGTGTCACCTCTTCGTTGTTGACGAATTTTTCCAGAAGGTTATCATCGAACTCGCCGATGGCATCAAGCATTCGCTCCCGGGCGGTCCGGGCTTCGGCGGCGAACTCCTCGGGAATATCGATATCGTCGTATTCCGATCCCTGGGTACCGTCACGATAAACCCGGTAGGTCATTTTAATCAGGTCAACAACGCCCTTAAACTCGCGCTCCTGGCCGACCGGAATCTGAACCGGGACCGGCTTGAGCGTCAGCTTTTCGTGCATATCCCGGACGGTGCCGTAAAAATCGGCCCCCATCCGATCCAGCTTGTTGACATAGGCGATACGCGGCACATGATACTTGTCGGCCTGAAACCAGACCGTCTCCGACTGCGGCTCGACCCCGCCCACGGCACAGAACAGGGCTACGGCCCCGTCGAGAACCCGCAGAGATCGTTCCACTTCGATAGTAAAATCAACATGTCCGGGGGTATCGATAATATTGATCTGGTAGTCGCGCCAGAAGCAGGTAGTCGCCGCCGAAGTAATCGTTATCCCACGCTCCTTTTCCTGCTCCATCCAGTCCATGGTAGCGGCGCCGTCATCAACCTCGCCGATACGATGAGTTTTACCGGTGTAGAAAAGAATTCGTTCGGTCGTGGTCGTCTTACCGGCATCGATGTGAGCCATGATGCCGATATTCCGAAGCCTGCTTATTTCCCTTTTACCAGACATAAAAAAAGCCTTGTCGAGAGTGTTAATCGGGTCGCGGACAGGGGCATTCCTACGCGCCCGCCAAAACCCCGTAAGGCCGGCGGCACGGAACCGTTGACGCCCCTTGTCTTCGCATATAAGGGCCCGCGTTACCTTAACTTCTTACTCTCGACACCTCCGTATTCTAACCTACCATCTAAAGTGAGCGAAAGCCTTGTTGGCCTCGGCCATCTTATGGGTATCTTCTTTTTTCTTAATTGACGCGCCTTCGTTGTTGGCCGCGGCGATAATTTCCGCCGAAAGCCTTTCGGCCATGGTGTGCTCGCCGCGCAGGCGGGAATAGTTAATCATCCACCTGATCGCCAGGGCCACCCGCCGCGACGGGCGGACTTCTATCGGGACCTGATAATTGGCCCCGCCGACACGCCGGGACTTAACCTCGAGAACCGGTTTGACATTATTGAGGGCTTTGTGAAAAACCTCAATCCCGGTCTGCCCGGTTTTGTCCTCCACCATTTCGAGAGCCGAATAAAAGTTTTTTTCGGCGATTGATTTTTTACCGCGCTTCATCAGGGAGCCGACAAACTGTGTCACCAACCTGTCGTTATTTTTCGGGTCGGGGACCCACTCCCTTTTGGGCGGTGTTTTTCTCCTGGGCATTTAGATCAACCTACCTCTCTTATTTCTTCGGCCTCTTGGCGCCGTACTTGGAACGGGCCTGAGCCCGGTCGGCCACACCCGAGGTGTCCATGGTACCACGGATGATATGGTAGCGGACGCCCGGCAGGTCCTTGACACGGCCGCCCCGAATAAGAACGATCGAGTGTTCCTGCAGATTATGTCCCTCACCCGGGATATAAGCCGTTACTTCCATCTTATTCGTCAACCGGACACGAGCCACTTTGCGCAGCGCCGAATTGGGCTTTTTCGGCGTTGACGTATACACTCTGGTACACACGCCGCGCTTCTGAGGGCTCCCCTTCAGGGCCGGTGTCGAAGTTTTGCTCAGGACAACTTTGCGGCCCTTGCGTATCAACTGACTAATCGTCGGCAATGTAACTCCTCAATAAAATCTGTTGCCAGCTTAAAAAAGATAGCCCTTCAAGTTATAAATTCTCCAGTTCATGTCAAGCGTTTTCTTGGAAAATGTTGGCTATCGACTCGTCCTTACCGCCTTCGATCTCTTCTTCGTCATCATCCGAGATCATCTCGAAGTCGCGGTATTTTTTGACCCCGGTTCCGGCCGGAATCAGACGCCCGATAATCACGTTTTCCTTGAGCCCCTGGAGCAGGTCGACCTTGCCGTTTATGGCGGCTTCGGTCAGCACTCGCGTGGTTTCCTGGAAAGACGCGGCCGAGAAGAATGATTCGGTCGACAGCGAGGCCTTGGTGATTCCCAGAAGGAGCGGTTCGAACGTGGCCGGCTCGCCGCCCTCGGCAATAACGCGCGAGTTTTCCTCTGCAAAACGCAGGCGGTCGACCTGTTCGCCCTCGAGGAAATTGGTGTCGCCGGAATGGGTGACCTTGACCTTCTGAAGCATCTGCCTGACAATCACCTCGATATGCTTGTCGTTTATCTTCACTCCCTGCAGGCGGTAAACCTCCTGGATTTCGTTAACCAGATACTCCTGCACGGCGTTAACGCCGGAAATTTTAAGAATGTCATGGGGGTCAATCGATCCCTCGCACAGCCGGTCGCCGGCGTAAACCCGGTCGCCGACATGAGCATGCATATGCCGCCCGTGCGGGATAAGATATTCCTTGGTTTCGCCCTCATCACCGTGAACCATGAGCTGCTGCTGACCGCGAACGATTTTTCCGAACTCAACAATACCGTCGACTTCGGAAACTACCGCCGGGTCATGCGGGCGACGGGCCTCGAATAACTCGGCTACGCGCGGCAAACCGCCGGTGATATCGCGCGTCTTGGAAATTTCCCGCGGGATCTTGACCAGCGAATCGCCCGGAGAGACCTTGCTGGCGTCCGCCACCAGCAGATGGGCTCCGGTCGGAATCCGGTAGCTGGTTTTTTCCTCCCCCTTGGAATCATTGATAATAATGGTCGGAAAGAGCGTTTTGTCGCGCTCCTCGACAATAATCGGCTGGATTAATCCGGTCGTTTCGTCCAGCTCCTCGCGCAGAGTGACATCGGGAATAATATCCTTGAACTTAACCTCACCGCCGATTTCGGTCACGATGGTGGTATTGTAGGGATCCCACTCGAAAATACCCTGGCCTTTTTCAACCGCGGCACCATCGGCCACCGTCAGGGTCGAACCATAGGGGATTTTCATCCGGGAGCGAACCCGTTTCTTTTTATCCAGAATATGGATTTCACCTTCACGGCCGATTACAATCTGGTTGCCCTCGGCCCGATCGAGAGCCTTTATGTTGACCAGCTTGGCGTTACCGGCGTACTTGGATTCCACCTGCGACTGCTCGGCAATACGGGCCGCCGTGCCGCCGATATGGAACGTTCTCAGGGTCAACTGCGTGCCCGGTTCGCCGATCGACTGAGCCGCAACGACACCGACGGCCTCGCCGATATCGACCATATTCATGGCGGACAGGTTGCGACCGTAGCAGTTGGCACAGACACCGCGCTTGGACTCGCAGGTCAGCACCGAACGGATTCGAATCGACTCGATTCCGGCCTCCTCGATCTGATGGGCCTGCTCTTCCTTGATTTCCTGGCCGGCCTCAACAATGACATCATCGGAGATCGGATCGAAAACATCTTCGAGGGCCACCCGCCCGAGAATACGATCGGCCAGCGATTCGATAACGTCCTCGCCCTCTTTCAGAGCCGTGATATCGATCCCGAGGATGGTGCCGCAGTCAATCTCATTAATGATAACATCCTGGGCAACATCGACCAGACGGCGGGTCAGATAACCGGCATCGGCCGTTTTCAGGGCCGTGTCGGCCAGTCCCTTGCGGGCGCCGTGAGTGGAAATGAAATATTCAATAACCGACAGGCCCTCGCGGAAATTGGAGATAATCGGCGATTCGATAATCTCGCCGACGCCGCCGGTGATTTTCTTCTGCGGTTTGGCCATCAGGCCGCGCATTCCGGCCAACTGCCGAATCTGTTCCTTGCTGCCGCGGGCCCCGGAATCGGCCATCATAAACACGGGATTAAAACCATCCCGGTCATTGGCCAGGTTTTCGAACATGACATCGGCCACTTCCGAAGTGATACTGGTCCAGATATCGATGACCTGGTTGTACCGCTCACCGTTGGTGATAACACCGCGCTCGTACCGGCGCCGAATTTTATCCACTCGTTTCTGAGCGTTGTCGATCAGTTTATGCTTCGCCTCCGGAATCAGCAGATCGCCGATGGACACGGTCACGCCGGCCTGGGTGGCGTATTCGAAGCCCAGCTTTTTAAGCTTGTCCAGGAACATCACCGTTTTTTCCGAACCGACCGCCCGGTAGCAATCCAGCACCAGTTGCTCAAGAATGCCCTTGGAGGTGGTTTCGTTGAAATACTCCATTTCGAGGGGCATAACCTGGTTAAAGATGACCCGCCCCGGGGTGGTTTCGATCAGGTTGCCGTTAATTCTAACTCGAACATTGGCATGCAGATCAACCTGATCGGCGGCATGAGCGGCAATACATTCGTCCATGGAGTAGAACACCATACCCTCGCCCTTGGCGGCGGGTCGCGGCTTGGTCAGATAATAACACCCGATAACCATATCCTGCGACGGGACGGCCACCGGCCGGCCCGACGACGGCAGCAAAAGGTTGTTGGTCGCCAGCATCAGCAGGCGGGCTTCCAGCTGGGCCTCGAACGAAAGCGGCACATGCACGGCCATCTGGTCGCCGTCGAAGTCGGCGTTAAAGGCGGCACAGACCAGCGGGTGCAGGCGGATCGCCTTGCCCTCGACCAGCTTGGGATAAAAGGCCTGGATTCCCAGGCGGTGCAGGGTCGGGGCACGATTAAGCATCACCGGATGATCATTGATAATCTCTTCCAGAATATCCCAGACCTCCGGGCGTTCCCGCTCGACCAGCTTTTTGGCCGACTTGACCGTCTGCACATAGCCCTTTTCCTCGAGCTTCATAATAATAAAAGGCTTGAACAGCTCCAGGGCCATGTTTTTGGGCAAACCGCACTGGCCGATCTTAAGCTCCGGCCCGACAACGATTACCGACCGCCCCGAATAGTCCACGCGCTTGCCGAGTAGGTTCTGGCGGAAACGGCCCTGCTTACCCTTAAGCAGATCCGAAAGCGATTTGAGCGGGCGCTTGCTGTCGCCGCGCACCGAATGGGTCCGGCGGCCGTTGTCCATCAGGGCATCGACGGCCTCCTGGAGCATCCGCTTTTCGTTACGCAGGATAACATCGGGAGCCTGGATATTGATCAGCTTTTTAAGACGGTTGTTGCGGTTGATTACCCGACGATACAGGTCGTTGAGATCTGACGTGGCGAACCGGCCCCCCTCAAGCGGCACCAGCGGCCGCAAATCGGGCGGCAGGACCGGAATAACGTTGAGGACCATCCAGTCCGGATGGTTGTTGGACTGGCGGAAGGCCTCGAGGATTTTAAGACGCTTGAGAGCATCCTTCTGGCGCTGAACCGAAGTTTCCACCTTGACCTGCGCCCGCAGGCTGACCGATAATTCGTCCAGATCGATCTTGGCCAGTAATTCCCGGACCGCTTCGGCCCCCATCAGCGCCTTGAATTCCTTACCCGACTCGTCCAGCTCGATAAATTCTTCTTCGGACAGGATGTCGCGCTCATGGTACGACGTGTTGCCGGGATCGATCATGACATACGATTCGTAGTAAATAAGCTTTTCCAGCTCGCGCACCGAGAGATCGAGTAAATTCCCGATCCGCGACGGCAACGACTTGACAAACCAGATATGGGTTACCGGAACGGCCAGCTCGATATGGCCCATTCTCTCCCGGCGAACCTTGGACTGGGTCACCTCCACGCCGCACCGATCGCAGACAATACCCCGGAAACGGATCCTTTTATACTTGCCGCAGTTGCATTCCCAGTCTTTTACCGGACCGAAGATTCGCTCGCAGAACAGGCCGTCGCGTTCCGGCTTAAAAGAACGGTAGTTAATAGTCTCAGGTTTGGTTACCTCACCGAACGACCACGACAGAATCGTCTCCGGTGAAGCCAGCTGGACCTGAATGGCAGAAAAATCCGATGGTTTTTTCTGCTGTGTCCTGGGAAAACTTGTCGGAAAGTTAACCAACTTCTTCTCCTTTATATAATGCCGGTAAGCGGCCGATATTTCCTAACCCTTTGCGCAAAATCTATTTCTCCAGAAGCTTAACGTCCAGGCACAATGCCTGCAGCTCCTTGACCAGCACATTGAACGATTCCGGGATACCCGGCTCGGGCGGATTTTCACCCTTGACAATGGCCTCATACACCCGGCTGCGGCCATTGACGTCGTCGGACTTAACTGTCAACAACTCCTGAAGTGAATAGGCGGCCCCGTAGGCCTCCATGGCCCAGACCTCCATTTCGCCGAACCGCTGACCGCCGAACTGGGCCTTGCCGCCCAGCGGCTGCTGGGTAACCAGGCTGTACGGGCCGATCGAACGTGCGTGAATTTTATCATCCACCAGGTGCGACAGCTTCATCATATAGATAATTCCGATGGTGATTTCATCGTCGAACGGACGGCCGTTGTAACCGTCGTAGAGCTGCACTTTACCGGACACCGGCAGCTTGGCCTTCTCCAGCATCTCAATTATCTGGTTCATCTTGGCTCCGTCGAATACCGGCGTGGTAATCTTCATATCGAGGGTATTGGCCGCCCAGCCCAGGTGTGTCTCCAGGATCTGGCCGACATTCATTCGTGACGGCACCCCGAGCGGGTTGAGCATAATATCTATCGGCGTGCCATCCTCGGTATACGGCATATCCTCTACCGGGACTATCTTGGAAACAACACCCTTGTTGCCGTGGCGACCGGCCATCTTGTCACCAACCGAAAGCTTACGGCGGATGGCCACCTTGATTTTAACCAGCTGCTTGACGCCGGGAGGCAGTTCGGCGCCGCGTACCACCTTGTCGATTTCGATCGACATTTCTTCGTCCTTGAGGGCCAGCAACTGGGCGGCCTCTTTGATGATACCGTCGACCTTGCGATTGATCGCGTCGACATCGCAATAGCCGTCGGGGGCAAATGATGCTTCGAAATCGAAGGTCTTCATATGTTCGGCGTCGTACTTATGCCCGGCGCGGATCATGATAGAATTATCGACCCTGGCCCGTATCGAACGGCTGGTCTGCCCATCGAGAATTTCGGCCAGGCGGGCGTTGCGGTGCTCGACAATGTTCAGCCGGAGTTTGCCATACTCCCGTTTAATCCTGGCCGTATCATTTTTCTCCTGCTTCTTGGCTTCCTCGGTCCGCTCCTTGCGGGCGAAAACCTTGGTGTCGATTACGACCCCTTTCATCCCCGGCGGCGCCTTCAGTGAAGCATCCTTGACATCCCCGGCCTTTTCGCCGAAGATGGCCCGAAGCAAACGCTCTTCCGGCGACAGCTCCGTTTCCCCTTTCGGAGTCACCTTGCCGACCAGGATATCGCCGGCCTCGACCTCGGCCCCGGCCCGGACAATCCCCCGCTCATCGAGATTCAGTAACGCCTCCTCGGAGACATTGGGTATCTCCCGGGTAATTTCCTCCGAACCGCGTTTGGTATCCCGGACCTGCAGTTCGAATTCCTCGATATGCACCGAGGTAAAAATATCCTCGCGAATCAGCCGCTCCGAGATAATAATGGCGTCCTCGTAGTTGTAACCCCGCCAGGGCATAAAAGCCACCAGGACATTGTAGCCCAGGGCCAGCTCGCCGTTGTCGGTGGCGGGACCGTCGGCGATAACCTCCCCGGCCTCAACCTTTTCACCCTCCCGTATGATCGGTCGGTAATTGATACAGGTATCCTGGTTGGAACGACGGAACTTGGTCAGGATATATTCGTCATCTTCGTAAAAACCGAGTTCGTTGGCCTTGGGCTTGGCATCGGGTTTGATGACAATCCGGTCGGCCGCGGCCGTAACCACGGTGCCCGGGCGCCGGGCTACCATGGCCGCGCCGGAATCGACGGCCACCTTGTGCTCCATACCGGTTCCGATAACCGGTGAGTCGGTTCTCAAAAGCGGGACAGCCTGACGCTGCATATTGGATCCCATCAGGGCCCGGTTGGCATCGTCGTGATCAAGGAACGGAATAAGCGAAGCCGCCACGGAAACAATCTGTTTGGGCGAAACTTCGATATAGTCGATTTTCTCAGGAGGTACAATCGGATAGTCGGAACGGCTTCGAGCCTTAATCAGCTGATTGACCAGCTGGCCGTTTTTCTCCATCGGCTCGTCGGCCTGAGCAATAATGTAACGATCTTCCTCATCGGCTGTCAGGTACTGAATTTCATCGGTGGCTCTGCCTTTGACTACCGTCCGGTAGGGCGTTTCCAGAAAACCGTACTTATTGATCCGGGCGAAGGTCGCCAGCGAAGCGATCAGGCCGATATTGGGACCTTCCGGAGTCTCGATCGGGCAAACCCGGCCATAATGAGTATGGTGCACGTCGCGGACCTCAAAACCGGCCCGCTCACGAGTCAGACCGCCGGGCCCCAGGGCCGACAGCCGTCGCTTGTGGGTCAGTTCCGACAGTGGATTAACCTGATCCATAAACTGCGACAGCTGTGAAGAGCCGAAAAACGTCTCGACCACCGCCGATACCGTCCGGGCGTTGATCAAAAGCTGCGGCGTAACCGAGTCGGTATCTTTCAGCGAGAGCCGCTCCCGCACCGCTTTGGCTACCCGGGAAAGACCGACCGAAAACAGATTGGACAGTAATTCCCCGACTGTCCGGGCCCGCCGGTTGCCAAGATGGTCGATATCATCAACAAAGCCGTGACCATTACGCAGACCGATCAGGTATTCGATAATGGCCAGAAAATCCTTGGTGTCAAGAACGGTCTTTTCCAGATCAATCTCCAGCTTCAGGCGCGAATTGATCATATAGCGACCGACTTCGCCCAAATCGTAGCGCTTGACATTGAAAAACAGTCTTTCTACCAGGGCCTCGGCCATTTCGATAGTGGGCGGTTCACCC
>Ga0272444_10001328_pt1 | contig 23999 bp, 22 predicted proteins | sample SSMForm13_FD_201033 | JGI IMG/M metagenome (GOLD analysis project Ga0272444, IMG submission 201033) | Marine sediment archaeal communities from Little Sippewissett salt marsh, Falmouth, MA, United States - SSM-Form-13 | ecosystem: Environmental > Aquatic > Marine > Wetlands > Sediment ...
TATTTATACGTCGATCGACAATGCCGCCGATAATATCAAGAACCAGCTCAGAAAACTTCGCGGCCGGATATCATCAAAGCGGCGCAGGGCCGTGATGAAAAGGATAATGAAACCGATGACCCGGTTCATAGGGCCGGAGGACGAGCAATGAAAAGCAGGTTAAAAAAACTGGAAGGAACGGCAAGGCTCTTTGAAATAGAGATGCCCAGGGAAACGGTCGACCGGGTCTTTAACGAGGTCCTGGAAAATATAAGGAAGGACGCCGCTATAGCCGGCTTCAGGCCCGGCAATGCCCCTATGGATATTATCCGTAAGAAGCACGGGGAAGAAGCCATGGATGAGGCAAAAAAGCGGCTCATCACGCGGGGATACCAGCAGGCCCTTGAGGAACATGACGTCAGCCCGATAAGCTACCCCGAGGTCAGCGATATCGACCTGAAACTTTCCGGAGAGCTTACTTTCAAGGCAAAAGTGGACATTCATCCGGAGCTCAACCTGAGGCCATACAAGGGGATCAAGGTCACGACTTACAGGGTAAGCGTCTCTGACAAGGAAGTGGAAGAGACCCTCGAGCGGCTCAGGAACATGCATGCTGAATTCACCGGCATAGACAGGCCCCTCCAGGACGGCGATTTCGGCATTTGCGACGTGGAGACCTTCATGGACGGCCAGCTCGTGTCGAAAAAGCGCGAAAATATGTGGATAGAAGTGGATAAAGAGGCCTCCATGCTCGGTGTCGGAAGCGAGCTCCGCGGGCTCAAGAAAGGCGACAGCAAAGAAATAGAGGTCACGCTGCCCGGGGATTTCCCTGATAAAAAGTATGCCGGCAAAAAAGCCGTGTTCAAGGTCGAGGTGAAAGACACGAAAGAAAAGAAACTGCCGGAGCTTGATGACGGGTTGGCGAAAAAACTCGGTAAAGAGACGATAGGCGAATGCAAAGAGGAGATAAAAACCCAGCTGATGGAAAGGAAAGAAGCGGGCTCCAAAGTGGAGATGGAGAACCAGATACTTGAGGAGATGCTCAAGAAAAACCCCGTGGCGCTGCCGGAATCCCTGGTCAAAAGGCAGATGAAGGTTCTTATGGACAGGGCCGAGGACGATCTCGCGAAAAAAGGCCTTGATAAGGGGTCGATCGAATCGCACAGGGATAAGCTGAAGGCCCAGCTGCGGAAAGAAGCCGAGGATAAGGTGAAAGCTTATTTCCTTCTGTCCGCTGTAGCCGACAGGGAAAATATAGAGGTGACGGATGAAGAGACGGATAACTGGCTGTCGTCGCTCGCCGCTTCTTACAACAAACCTTTTGAGGACATCAAGAAGTATTACGAGCAGCATGATCTGATAGGGGGCCTGAGGGAGCAGTTAAGGGAGGAGAAGACCCTTGACTTCCTTCTTTCGGAAGCCGCCGTTACAATTAAAGAAAAGAAATAAGCAGTTGTTCTTATCGAAGAGGAGGATGCGATGACCATTGTGCCGATAGTTATAGAAAAGGAAGGCCGTCAGGAAAGGGCGTATGACATCTATTCGCGTCTTTTGAAGGACCGTATAGTGTTTATCGGGTCGCCGATAGACGATAATGTCGCGAACCTGGTCATAGCGCAGCTTTTGTTCCTGCAGACCGAGGACCCCGACAAGGATATAAATCTTTATATCAACAGTCCGGGGGGCAGCGTGACCAGCGGGCTGTCGATATACGACACGATACAGTTCATAAAACCCGACGTCAACACATACTGCATAGGACAGGCCGCGAGCATGGCCTCGGTGCTCCTTGCGGCCGGGGCAAAGGGCAAAAGATACGCTCTGCCTTATTCCAGGATAATGCTGCACCAGCCGTGGGGAGGGGTGCAGGGAGCGGCGTCGGATATAAATATCCAGGCAAAAGAGATACTCAGGCTCAGGGACATGCTTGAAGGCATACTGGTCAAACATACGGGGCAGCCGGCCGACCGTATAAAGACCGATACCGACAGGGATTTTTTTATGAGCGCCGATGAGGCCAAGAAATACGGGATAGTCGACCACGTGGTCAAGTGTTAGTGTGATCAGAGAAAGGATGCGTAATCTATGAGAAAGTACAGGCTCATGTCGCCGGGACCTACGCCGGTACCCGAGAAAGTATTGCTTAAAATGGCGGACACCATGATCCATCACAGGACGCCGCAGTTTCAGGCGGTGCTTAAGGATGTCCACGTGAAATTGAAAAAAGTCTTCATGACAGAGAACCCCGTGGTCATCTTTGCGTCAAGCGGGACGGGGGCCATGGAAGCGTCCGTAGTGAACCTGCTGGCGAAAGGCGACAAAGCGCTTGTCATAAGAGGCGGTAAGTTCGGCGAACGTTTTGCCGAAATATGCGAAGCGTACGGGATAGAGACGGTGCCTTATGATGTCGTGTGGGGCGAAGCGCCGGATCCCGCTCAGGTAGCGGGATTGTTAAAAAGCGACCCGAAGATCAAGGCTGTTTACAGCACGCTGTGCGAGACATCAACGGGCGTAGTCGCGGACATAAAAGGCATAGGCAAGGCCGTTTCGGGCACGGGTGCCGTTCTGGTGGTGGACGCCATAAGCGGTCTGTCGGCCGACGAATTCAGGCCGGATGAATGGGGGGTGGACGTTGTCGTCTCCGGGTCCCAGAAAGGGCTTATGCTGCCGCCGGGGCTCGCTTTCCTGACAGTCAGCCCAAAGGCGCAAAAGCTCGCTGAAAGATCGGACCTGCCGAAATATTATTTCAACCTCAAGGCGGCTTTAAAGGCGCATGGCAAGGATGATACGCCGTGGACGCCGGCGGTCTCCCTGATAATGGGCCTTGACAGCGTGCTGGACATGATGCTGGAAGAGGGCCTGGATAATATCCTCGCGCGTCACGCGCGCCTTGCCGACGCTACGCGTGAAGCCGTGAAGGCGATGGGGCTGGAAATTTTCGCCAAAAGCCCGTCGAACGCGGTCACCTCCGTGAAAGTCCCGGAAGGGGTGGACGGCAAGGCCCTTGTCAAGAAGATGAGGGACGAACAGGGCGTTACCATAGCTGGCGGTCAGGGAGACCTGAAAGGCAGGATATTCCGCATCGCTCATCTGGGCTACATGGATGAGTATGATACCATAACGGCCGTCGCCGGAGTGGAGATGGTTCTCAGCCAGCTTGGACATAAATTGCAGCTTGGCAAGGGCGTAGCTAAAGCGCAGGAAATACTGAAGTAGATGTTCGATTTTTCGATATACGATGTACGGTCAATAAGGAGATGTGAATGGCGATGATAAAGGTCTTAGTAAGCGATCCTCTTTCGAAAGAGGGAGTACAGATATTAAAGGACAGCAAGTTCCAGGTGGACGAGGTATCCAAACTTTCAGAAAGTGAGCTTGTAAAGAAGATCAAGGGATACGACGCGCTTATCATACGCAGCGGCACTACCGTCACCAAAAAGATAATAGACGCTTCGGATAAATTGAAAGTGATCGGGCGCGCCGGCGTCGGCCTGGACAATGTCGACGTGAAGGCGGCATCTAAAAAAGGTATCGTGGTCATGAACGCGCCGGCCGGCAATACCATTTCCACGGCTGAACATGCTTTCAGCCTGCTTTTATCCCTTTCCAGGAGCATACCCCAGGCGAACTCTTCGGTGAAAGAAGGCAAATGGGACAGGAAAAAGTTCATGGGCGTGGAACTTTACGGCAAGATACTCGGGATCATAGGCATGGGACGCATCGGGACCGAGGTCGCTAAAAGGGCGCTCAGCTTCGGCATGAAGATAATGGCTTTTGATCCTTTTATATCGGAAGAAAAAGCGAAATCCCTCAACATCGAGCCTGTGGATATGGACACTCTTTTAAAGAACTCTGATTTCATAACCATACATACGCCCCTCACGGAAGATACCAGGCACCTTATTGATGAGAAGGCCTTCAAAAAGATGAAAAAGGGCGTGCGCATAGTGAACGCCGCCAGGGGCGGTATAATAGACGAAGATGCCCTTGCCGCCAACATAAAGTCCGGTAAAGTGGCGGGCGCCGCGCTTGACGTGTATGAGACCTCGGCGAAACCGCCTGTTGACAGCCCTGTCGTGGGCCTGGAGAGCGTCATAACGACGCCCCATCTGGGAGCGTCCACGGAAGAGGCCCAGGTCAATGTGGCCATTGACGTCGCCAGATCGGTGGCGGACGCGCTTTTGGGAAAAGGTTTCCGCAACGCAGCCAATGTTCCCGCCATGGAGGAGGAAGCCATGGCCACGGTACAGCCGTACCTTAACCTGGCGGAGCGTCTCGGGTCTATACAGAGCCAGCTCATAGATGAGCCGATCAAGGCCATAACCGTGAATTGCGTGGGCGAGGTCGCCAATATGGATGTCACGGTCATAACCCGGGCTTTGCTCAAAGGGGTCTTTAACCCCATACTTGAGGAACAGGTCAACTATATCAACTCGCGCCTTATCGCGGAGGAAAGGGGTATAAAGATCTCCGAGAAAAAGACCCCCAAGATCACGGACTTCGCCAGCCTTATAAGCGTTGAGTTCGATACGGGCAAGAAAAAACATTTCATCATGGGGACGCTTTTCGCGAACAAAGAGCCCAGAATAGTGAAGATAGACAAGTATTACGTGGAAGCCATACCGGACGGTTACATGCTGGTGGTATCCAACAACGACGTGCCGGGCGTTGTCGGGAAACTGGGCACCATGCTTGGCAGAAACCATATAAACATAGCCGAGATGAGCTTCGGCCGGGACAAGAAAACAGGCGAAGCGATCAGCCTGCTTAACGTGGACAGCGAGGTCCCGAAAGAGGTGATCAGGAAGCTTAAACAGGCGCAGGATATAAACGATGTCAAACAGGTCAGAGTAGTGGTATAAAGCTTAAGGAGAATATATGGCGAAAAAGAAAAAACAGAACATCATCAGGATAATCGACGTTACCAACCGCGACGGGGTGCAGACCTCAAGGCTGGGTCTGTCAAAACTCCAGAAGACGATGGTCAACGTATACCTGAATAAGATGGGCGTGTTCCAGTCGGAGTTCGGCTTTCCCATCACATCGCATGAAAGGAATTATATCAACGCGAATCTGGAACTGGCCAGCCGGAAAGTGTTATATCCGATACGCCTTTCAGGGTGGGTGAGAGCCATAGAAGAGGACGTGAAGAAAGCGGTGCGGTATACAAAGGTCAGGTACCTGAACATGTCCATTTCCACCTCCGACCAGATGATAAAACATAAATTCGGAGGGAAGATAGACAGGGCGGGCGTTATAAGTTCCATGGAGGAGGCCCTGAAATTCGCCAAAAAACACGGCATAAAAGCCGTGGGGGTGAACGCGGAGGACGCCTCGCGTACGGATCTCGGGTACCTTATAGAGTTCGCGCAGGCGGCCAAGGCCGGCGGCGCCGACCGTCTGCGGTATTGTGACACGCTCGGGTTTGATGATCCGTTCAGCATCTATGAAAGGGTCGCGGCTCTCGCGACAGCCGTTAAAATGCCGATAGAACTTCATTGCCACAACGACCTGGGCATGGTGAACGCGACGACCGTCGCCGGTGCTAAAGCGGCCGTTGACAGCGGTGTGGACGCTTATATAAATACCACGATAAACGGCATGGGCGAAAGGGCGGGCAACGCCGACCTTGTTTCATGTATACTCGCCTTGAAATATTCCAGCAGTTTCGCGGCTAGTCCCAGATACAAGCTGGACCCGGATATAGACCTGAAGATGGCGTGGCGCATCTCCAAGTACGCGTCCTACGCGTTCGGCGTCCCTATCCCCGTAAACCAGGTGGGGGTGGGAGAGAACGCGTTCGCGCACGAATCGGGCATACACGCCGACGGCGCGCTTAAGGACAGGAGGAATTACGAACTTTATGATTTTGAGGAACTGGGCCGGGGCGAACCCGAAGTGATCGATACCGGCAGAAGCATCACTGCCGGGGAATACAGCGGCATCAAGGGTTTCAGGAACGTTTACAACCGGCTGGAAGTGAAGTTCAAGAACGATAAAGAGGCCACAAGGATACTCGAGCTTGTAAGGTACGCCAATGTACACAACCAGAAGCCGCTTGTGAAGGACGAGCTCCTGTTCATAGCGCAGTATCCAGATATTGTTGAGAAGATAGTGACCATGAAGGTCATACACGACAACTGATCCGGTGAGGGATTTTATGAGTCAGGTAACAGTGCTAGTAGGGGCCCAGTGGGGCGATGAAGGAAAGGGCAAGGTCATAGACATATTGACCGAGGATGTCCAGCAGATAGTCCGTTATCAGGGGGGCAACAACGCCGGCCACACGGTGGTCATAGGCGACAAAAAATACGTACTTCACCTGATACCTTCGGGGATATTGCATGAAGGCAAGATCTGCGTGATAGGGCACGGCGTCGTCGTCGACCCGCGCGCCCTTATCGATGAGATCAAGCTTTTGAGGTCCCAGGGGATAGACGTCAATAAGGACAACCTGAAGATCAGCGATAAAGCGCACGTGATCTTTCCTTACCACCAGAAGATAGACGAGTTAAGGGAAGCCAGGAGGAAAAAAGGAAGGATCGGCACGACGAAAAAAGGTATAGGCCCGTGCTACGCCGATAAAGTGGCGCGCGTGGGGATACGCATAGCCGATCTTTTTGATAAAAAATATTTTAAAAGCAGACTTGAGCGAAACATAGAGGAAAAGAACAGCGTTCTTAAGCACCTGTACGGTTTTAAGGGTTTTTCCGTGGATGATATATTCGAAGAATACATGGAATACGCCGAATCTCTCAAAGAATACGTCTGCGATACCGTTGTGCATCTGAACGAAGCCCTGAAAAACGGCGATTCCATACTTTTTGAAGGGGCGCAGGGCACTTTTCTTGACGTTGATTACGGTACCTACCCGTATGTGACCTCGTCCAATTCCACCGCCGGGGGGGCATGCACAGGGGCGGGCATAGGCCCTTCGCGCATCGACATGGTCCTCGGCGTGGTCAAGGCCTATACCACGCGGGTGGGCGAAGGCCCGTTCCCGACGGAATTCGGGCCGGATCTTATGGATAAGATACGGCAAAAGGGCGGCGAATTCGGGGCGACCACGGGAAGGGCCCGCAGGTGCGGCTGGTTCGACAGCGTGCTGGTGAAAAATTCCGTCGCGATAAACGGCATTGATAAAGTGGTCATAACAAAGCTGGATGTACTTGACGAGCTTGACAGCATAAAGATATGCGTCGCTTACAAATATAAAGGAAAGGAATTCTGCACGATACCCGGCGATCCGAGGTTCCTTGATGAATGCGAGCCCGTTTACGAGGAGCACCCCGGTTGGCGCCAGGACACTTCGCAGGTGACGTCATATGACAACCTGCCGGAGAACGCCAAAAAATACCTTGGCAGGATCAGGGAGCTAATAGGCACGGACATAATGCTCGTTTCAGTGGGAAAAAGCAGGAAGCAGACTTTGATGTATAAATAGGTCCTTCCAGGGAGGGATAAAATGAAAAAAAGTCTTTATGTTTTAAAAGGAATGGCGTTTTTCGTAGTGGTCATGATGACCCTTAACGGATGCGCGGTGAATTTTTATAAACAAAGCAAGAGGAGCAAAGCAAGGATACAACAGCTGGAGTCCGAGATCCAGGACCTTGAGAAGCAGCGCTCGGAGGAACAAAAACAGCTGGAGGAGACAAAGCGCCTTCTTGAGAAAAAACTCAGGTCCCAGATCGACGATAAAAGCGTGTCGCTGAGGATGGATGACCAGGGGCTTGTCATAATATTGTCGGATGATATCCTTTTTGACTCCGGGAAGGCCGACATAAAGACCGACGCGTACCCCGTGCTTGACAATGTGGCTTCGGTCATAAAAAGCAAGGTCCCCGATAAAGACATCGGCGTCAGCGGGCATACCGATAATGTCGCAATAAAATATTCCAACTGGAGATCCAACTGGGAGCTTTCCACCGCCAGGGCGACCAACGTGCTGCATTGTCTTGAGAAAAAAGGCGTGTCTCCCGAGAGGCTGTCCGCTATCGGTTACGGCGAGCACAGGCCGATAGACTCGAACAAGACGGCGGAGGGCCGCGCCAAGAACCGCAGGGTGGAGATATTGATACTGCCCGAATACGTTGAAAAAAGAGAAGGGAACGCGGCGGATATCTCCCAGGAAGGTTATATAAAATAAGCCGGCACCTGTTGGTTCCTGAAAGTACGCAAAACGGAAAGCAGGGCTGAGTTCCCGGCTTTCCGTTTTTGTTAAAGAGCGCGAAGCGAGCATATCATGGCATTACCACAGCATATCGGTATCATAATGGACGGCAACGGCAGGTGGGCGAAAAAAAAGAACCTGCCCCGCGTTATGGGGCACCGTTCCGGCATGAAAGCGGTCAGCCGGATCACCGAAGCCTGCGCGGAGCGCGGGATAAAAGCGCTCACGCTTTACACTTTTTCCGTGGAGAACTGGAAAAGGCCCGGGGAAGAGGTCGACGCGCTGATGAGCATGCTGGAAGAGGCCCTGAGGGAGAATACGGATAAGATGAAAAAAAATAACCTCAGGTTCAACGCCATAGGCCGTCTCGACGCGCTTCCTCCGCGCTTGAGAAAGCTGATAAAGGACACCGTAAAGGAGACCGCCGGGAACACGGGCATGGTCCTCACGCTGGCGCTGAATTACGGCGGCAGGCAGGAGATAATCGACGCAGTCAAGGGAATATCCGCGAAAGCGAAGAAAGAAGGCCTGGATATCTCTTCGTTAGATGAGAAGGATCTTGAGGGTTTTCTTTATACGGAAGGCCTGCCCGAACTGGATCTGGTCATTCGCACCAGCGGTGAGATGCGGCTGAGCAATTTTCTTCTCTGGCAGAGCGCTTATTCCGAATTTTATGTGACGGACACGTTATGGCCGGACTTCGACGTATCCGGCCTGGAAAAAGCTCTTGAGGAATATGAAAAACGCGAGAGGAGGTTCGGTGGATAATAAATTCGCGCGCAGGGCTATCATAAGCCTGATATTGTTCGCCATGGTATTTGCGGTGGTATACTTATTCCCCGCGTGGATGTTTTCCCTGGTCGTGGCACTGTTCGTCGCGCTGGGAATGCTGGATTTTTTCCGCATGGTGGAGCATAAAAAGATCTTTGTTTACAAATATTTCGGCACGATAATCGGCGCCCTCATCCCGCTTGTGATATACCTTGGCAACGGCATGGCCGACCTTAAGAATCTGGAACCGCTTCTTATCGTGGTGGCCAGCCTCCTGGTTTTCGTCCTGCAGTTCACCAGGCGCGAAAGCGTCCACGACCACCTTATAAGCACGGCCCTTACCGTATTCGCTCTTTTTTACATAGCCTGGTTCTTTTCTTTTTTCGTGAAACTGAGGTTCCTGGAGAACGGCGCCAATCTGGTCGCTTTTGTGATACTTGTCACTAAAAGCGCGGATATAGGCGCGTATCTGTTCGGGAGCCGTTTCGGAAAGACCGAGCTTATCCCGCGCATAAGCCCGAAAAAGACCAAAGAGGGCACGATCGGGGGTATCCTGTTCAGCCTTTTAATAGCGGTGGTGCTGGGACGTTTTCTCACGGGGTTCTCGCTTGCGCATCTTTTAGTGCTCGGCGTGCTATTGGCCATAATAGGGCAGGTGGGCGATCTCGCGGAAAGCCTGATCAAAAGGGACTGTAAGGTAAAAGACTCCGGTACTTACCTGCCGGGCATTGGCGGCGCTCTTGACCTTATCGACAGCCTTCTTTTTACCGCCCCCGTGTTTTATTTTTACGTAAAGACATTTTGAGACACAGGACACAAGACACAAGACTCAAGTCGGGAGATCAAGATATATAGCATGAAGCAGATCATTTTATTGGGATCGACCGGTTCGGTAGGCGAAAATGTCCTGGATGTTGTGCGGCATTATCCGGAAAAATTCCGTGTCAGGGCCATTTCAGGCAATTATAACACAGCCGCGCTCATCCGGCAGGCGGAAGAGTTCAAGCCGGATATCATAACGGTCAGCGATAAAAGCCGCTACGCGGAGCTGAAAGATAAAGCGCCGGGCGGGATCAGGGTGGACGCCGGGCCGGAAAGCATAATGCGGCTGGCGTCCTCTGAGCCGGCTGACATGGTTTTTATGGCGATATCGGGAACGGCGGCCCTGAGGCCTCTTATCTCGGCGCTGGAAGCCGGACGCACCGTCGCGCTGGCGAGCAAGGAACCGGTCGTGAGCGCGGGCATGATAATGAGGAAGATAATGCGGGAAAAAGGCGCGCGCATAATCCCGGTTGACAGCGAACACAGCGCGATAATGCAATGCCTCGCGGGAAGGGATGCCCGGGACGTGAGGACATTGTATATCACCGGCAGCGGCGGGCCGCTCAAGGACGTAAAGGAGAGCGATTTTGACTCGCTTTCGATGGAAAGTATACTTGACCATCCCAAATGGAGCATGGGGCGTAAAATAACCGTTGATTCCGCGACTTTGATGAACAAAGGGCTTGAGGTCATAGAGGCGAGATGGCTTTTTGACGTGCCCCATGAAAAGATAAAGATCGTCATCCATCCGGAGGCCGTCATACATTCCATGGTGGAGTTCCTTGACGGCACGATGAGCGCCGGGCTTTTCCCCCCGGACATGAGGTTTCCCATACTTAAAGCTTTGTCTTTTCCCGATATTATGGAAAGTGATTTTCCGCGCATAGATTTCCGGCAGACTGCCAACCTGACCTTTCTCATGCCGGATATCAAAAGATTTCCGGCCCTGGAACTCGCGTTCAGGGCCCTTGACGCCGGGGGGACCGTGCCGGCGGTGTTGAACGCCGCGAACGAGACCGCGGTCAAACTGTTCCTGGACGGCAGGATCAGGTTCACGGATATCATAAAGTCGGTCGCAGGAGTGCTGGAAAAACACCGTAAGATCGACAACCCGGACCTGGAAGATATAATAGGATCTGAAAAATGGTCCACCGAGGAGGTGCTTGGATCTTGTTAACCTGGATACTTGTGATTTTTGCTTTCGGAGTGCTGATAATAGTTCATGAGGCCGGACACCTTATCGCGGCCAAAAGAGCCGGCATAGCCGTTGAGGTCTTTTCTGTGGGCATGGGCAGGAGGCTGTTCGGCAAAAAGATAGGCGAAACGGATTACCGGGTCTCGCTGATACCTTTCGGCGGGTACTGCAAACTCGCCGGCGAGGACCCCGACGAAGCTCAGGGGCGCGAATATGAGTTTGGTTCCAAGCCCGTTGGATACCGTTTCTGGGTGGTGGCCGCGGGATCGCTCACGAATTACATATTCGCTTTTATACTTTTCAGTATAGTTTTTATGATGGGCGTCCCGACGCTTTCCAACGAGGTGGGGGAACTTTTAGAAAATTATCCCGCGGAAAAAGCGGGAATACGGGTGGGCGACAGGATCCTTTCCATCAACGCGAGGAGCGTGGAGTACTGGGACGATATAGTGGCGCTGATCAGTGAAGAATCGAAGAAAGAGGACGTCCTGAACATGGAAGTGCAGCGCGGCGAGAGGACCATGAACATAGCCGTAAGGCCGGAAATATCAGAAATAAAAAATATTTTCGGCCAGACCATATCGCGTCCCATGGTGGGGATAGCCCCCGAGAGCAAGATCCTCGCGGTTTCTTATGGCCCCCTTAAGGCCGTTTATTACGGGGGACGGAGGCTGATCGTCCTTACGGGGATGACATACAAAGGTATATGGCTTATCCTGACAGGCGGTATGCCGCTCAAAGGTTCCGGCACAGGGCCCATAGGCATAGCTTTTATAATGCGCCAGGCCGCTAATATGGGCATAGTGCCTTTTCTGCTCATAATGGCCCATATAAGCATGGCCCTGGCCATATTCAATCTTTTGCCGTTCCCGGTGCTTGACGGGGGGCACATACTGTTCCTGGGCATAGAGAAGGTCCGCGGCCGCGCTCTCAGCGCGAAGGTCCAGGAGGTCATCACGCAGGTAGCGCTTCTTTTGATACTCGCGTTCGCGATCTTTATATGCTGGCAGGACATATTAAGGTTCACGCCATTGGGTAAATAGTGACCCGTGACCCGTGGCTCGTGTCCCGCAGGCGCGAGTCACGGGCCACGGACGACGAGACACGGATTATGACAGAACGCAGAAAGACCAGGACAGTTTCAATAGGCAATGTGAAGATCGGCTCGGGGCACCCTGTGAGCGTGCAGTCCATGGTGAAGGCCGATGCCGCGGATCCCGCCGCGATCATCGACCAGATCAACCAGCTTGAGAAAGCCGGATGTGAAATAGCGCGCGTTGCCGTGAAAGACATGGATTCGGCCAGGATGATATCCGACATCAAAAAAGAGACCTCTATCCCGCTGGTCGCCGATATCCATTTTGACCATAAACTGGCTGTTGAAGCCGCCCTCCGCGGAGCGGATAAGATCAGGATCAACCCCGGCAACATATCATCCCCGGACGAGATAAATAAGGTCATAGACGCGGCGTCCTCTAAAAATATACCCGTAAGGATAGGCGTGAATTCGGGTTCCCTGGCGCCGGACGCGGTCGGGGGCAGGAGCGTGGTCGCAAGGATGATCGCGTCGGTCCTGAAATATATGGAGTATTTTGAAAAAAGAAAATTCCGGGACCTGGTCATATCGGTTAAAAGCGCCGAAGTACCGGCTGCCGTGAACGCCTACCGCGGGATAGCCCGCGAATGCGATCATCCGTTGCATATCGGCATAACCGCGGCGGGTCTCGCCGCGGAAGGTATCGTGAGATCCAGCGTCGGTATAGGGGCTTTGCTTATGGAAGGAATAGGCGATACTATACGGGTATCGCTGACAGGCGACCCGCTGGAGGAAGTAAAAACGGCCAGGAACATCCTTTCAGCGGCAGGTGTGCGTGATTTCGGCCCCCGTATAATATCATGCCCGACCTGCGGCAGGTGCCGGGTGGACCTTGTTTCAATGGTCGAAAAGTTGGATCGTGAATTAAAACTACTCACTTCTCACTATTCACTTTTCACTGACAGTCGTTTGCGTATCGCAATAATGGGCTGTGAGGTCAACGGCCCGGGTGAGGCGAAGAACGCCGATATAGGCATAGCTTTCGGCGGCGGGAAAGGCGCGATATTCAGGCGCGGCCGCGTGGTAAAAACTGTCAGTGAAGGTAGTGCAATTGATGAGTTATTAGGTATAATAAAAGAAATGACAAATGACAAAGCACAAATGACAAAAGATCGGTTACGGTTAGGGTAACGAAGGTGCGTATCGGTTACGGTAACGTTAAACGTGACCGAAAGACGAAACGGGCATCGAAACCGTTGCCGAATAACTTTTACTATTTGTTATTCCCTAAGGAGAGCATATGCGTTGGACAAGGTCTTTTATCCCCACATTAAAAGAGAACCCGCAGGAAGCGGAAGCGGTAAGCCACAGGCTAATGGTAAGGGCCGGCCTCATAAGACGGCTTACGGCCGGCGCTTATACTTACCTTCCGATGGGGTATAGATCTTTGTCCAAGGCCCAGAACATCATCCGGGAGGAGATGGAACGCGCGGGCGCGGTGGAACTTCTGATGCCGGCGCTCCAGCCGCCTGAAATATGGAAACGCACCGGACGCTACGAGGATATAGGCGATGTCATGATAAAGTACAGGGACCGTCACGGCAAAGAGGTCGTCCTCGGGCCCACGCACGAGGAGGTCATCACGGATCTTCTGGCCGGTGAGGTCAGGTCGTACAAGGACCTGCCGCTCGTGCTTTACCAGATCCAGACAAAGTTCCGGGATGAAGTGAGACCCAGGTTCGGCGTGGTGCGCAGCTGCGAGTTCATAATGAAAGACGCGTACAGTTTTGATATCGACGCGGATTCCATGGAAAAGAATTACAAGGCGATGTACGACGCGTATTGCCGTATATTTGAAAGATGCTCTCTTCCCTATATAGCGGTCGAAGCGGACCCGGGGCTGATGGGAGGCACTGTGTCCCATGAGTTCATGGTGCCGACCGATGCCGGCGAGGACCTGATAGCGCTTTGTTCCTCATGCGGTTACGCGGCAAGCGCTGAAGTAGCAGCGGTAAAAGCGGGAGGAAAGACCCCCGGGGGCGCCGATAAAGCAGAAAACGCGGAAGAGGTCTCCACTCCGGAAGCAAGCACGGTGGAACAGGTGAGTAAATTCCTGAAAGTCAAACCCGACACGATCGTAAAGACCCTTATATACATAGCGGATGAAGAAGCGGTGGCGGTATTGATAAGAGGGGACCATGAGGCTAACGAGACAAAAATAAAAAATTATCTCAAGGCAAGGACATTCGGGCTTGCCGACGAGAAGAAAATAAAGGAAATAACAGGCGGGGACATGGGTTTTTCAGGTCCCGTGGGGCTGCCTGTCAGGATACTGGCTGATCACGCGCTGGAAGGCATGGCCAATTTTGTGGCGGGAGCGAACAAAAAGGACAGGCACCTGCGCAACGTTAATATAAAAAAGGATTTTGAGGTGGATGAATGGCTGGACGCAAGGACCATAACCGAACAGGACCCATGCCCTAAATGCGGGAAAAAAATAGAGCTTAAGCATGCCGTGGAGATCGGTCACACATTCAAACTGGGCACGAAATATTCGGAATCGCTTAACGCGAGATTTTTAGACGCTAAGGGAAAAGAGCACCCGATGATAATGGGCTGTTACGGCATAGGGGTCAACAGGATACTTGCCGCTTTGATAGAGCACAGCCACGACAAGGACGGCATCATATGGCCGGTTTCCTTAAGCCCGTGTGAGGCCGTTGTCATCCCGATAAAAAAAGAGGATAAAGAACTGAGCGACGAGGCGGAACGGATATACGTGGAATTAAAAGAGGCCGGGGTTGACGCTCTGATAGATGACAGGGAAAAGACCACCGGCGTGAAATTCAAGGATTCCGATCTTGTGGGTTTTTCCGTGCAGGTGATCGTAGGCAAAAAAGGCCTGGACCAGGGTAAAGTCGAGATAAAGAGAAGGGATTCCGGCAAGAAGGATTTTGTTGAAAGGAACGATATAGCGGGGGAGGTTAGAAAGATCCTTGAAGAGTTATTATAATAAAGGTTTTACCTTAATGGAGATAATGATAGTCGTCGCCATTATCGGCGTTATAGCGACCATAGCGATCCCCTCTTATATAAGGGCCCGCGAGCAGGCGCGTAAAAATATATGTATAGCCAACCAGAGGTCCATATTCGAGGCGGTCATGGTGTACGAGATAAACGAAGGCGCGTCACTTCAGGACGCCGGCAGCAGCGCGTCCCGCTTAACAACTTTAATAGACTCAGGTTACATAAAAGGCAGAAGCGGATGTGAATGCCCTTCCAGCCCTACAAAAGATTATGCCGATTACGAGATGATATTTGACTCGGACGGATACATCATAGACGTAGAATGTCAAATAGAACCCCAGAAACACAAATGGCCGGAAGAGACACCTTCACTGGAGTATGAGAGTACCCGTGTTGACGAATAGACACAAGACACAAGACACAAGACACAAGATCAGCTTGGTTCTTTTGATAAGCTGGATTTTATTGTTAACATGCGACATTTCCGCGCAATCGCCGCAAAATGAATACTGGGATAATGGCAGGCCCCGTGTGGCCAGAAAATATGACAGAGCAGGCGATCTCGCCGAGATCAGCTATTACCGGCAGGACGGTACGCTTGAGGAGCGGGAAAAGTATGATGCCTACGGTAACATGATAGAAGAGAGCAATTACGGCGAGGACGGAAAATTGCGCGAGAACGCGGACGGATGGGCCGTTATACGCAAAAGCTACCAGAACGACAACCTGGTAGCTGAAAGCTATTATGATTCCGACGGGAACCCCATAGAGCGCAAAGGATATAATGACCTGGGCGACCTGGTCGCCAAACAGTATGTAGGGGACAATATAGACCCCGACGAGGAATATTCCCCCCGCCCGACCCTATCGGGCGAGACCACGTCCTATTATGACCCTTCGGGGCGTCCCGAAGGCTCTACTTCGGTCCAGTATGACACCGATCCGTTCTGGTGGGACGAAGATTGACAAGGATGTTTTGGCTGTTACCAAAGAGCGTATAGGTTAACCGAGCATGAGGGTTTCTGTATGGGGAGGATCCACACCGGGCGGAGGGGCCCCAGTAAGAAACCCTCATGCTCGGTTAACCTATTGGTTCTGGTGATAGCCGAAACATCGACTTTTGCGGCAAGACTTGAAATGTCTTGACAATCTGAACCTGCTGTATTAAAATCACATATGTTGAATGGCTACCATGGGATAAGTGGGCAAATGCCCACTTATTTTTTTGAGGATTATACGATAACGGGTGGAACGGATAATGCAGGACGATACCGTATATACGAGATTGACCGATTTTATTGAGGTGGAAGCCGAGGCTCGCGGGTGGCAGGTCGTGGATATCGCCATGCGCAAGGGCAATACCGTCCGTATAGAGGTCACGCTTGATAAGGAAGGCGGCATAACCCTTGATGAATGCGGTGATCTCAACCGTGGACTGGCCGCCTGGATAGACTCCGAGGGGATCTTCCCCGGGGGCTATTCCATAGATGTGAATTCCCCCGGCCTTGACAGGCAGATCAGGACCGAAAAAGAGTTCAAATGGGCCCGGGGCAGGAAGGTCGAGGTAAATACCAGGGAACCCCTGGAAGGGAAGACCAGCGTGATCGGCAAGCTCCTGGATGAAAACGAAACGGAAATAGAAATAGAAGAAGAGAACGGGAATACTTTAAACATAAGCAGGGATATTATAACAAAGGTAAAACTGTGGTGTTCTGTGCAGTAAGGGGTCTCCGAACTCCGTCAGCCAAAGGCTGATCCGCCTATGGCGGAAACTCCGAACTCCGAACTTAATAAACGGAGAAACAATATGAACGGTGCATTGTTAGTCGCTATAGAGAGGATAGAAAGAGAAAAAGGCATCAGCAAAGAGATCCTGTATGACGCCATAGAGAGCGCTTTGGCCAGCGCCGCGCGGAAAGTCATAGACGATCCGGACATCTCGAAAGAGGATATCACTGTTTCCATAAACAAGGAGACGGGTGAAATAGAGGTGTACAGCGGCGACGAGCAGATAAAAAGCGACCGTTTCGGCAGGATAGCGGCCCAGACCGCCAAGCAGGTCATGATACAGAAGATAAGAGAGGCGGAAAGGGACGTGGTCTATGACAAATACGTCAAGAAGGTGGGGATCATAGCGAGCGGATCCGTCCACCGTTTTGAAAAAGGCGACGTTATAGTCGAGCTTGATGACGCGGAAGCCGTCCTGCCCAGGTCCGAACAGATACCCCGGGAACGGTTCCGCCAGGGCGAGACCATGCGCGCGTATATCCTCAAAGTGCAAAAAGGCACGGGCGGCCCCGAGATCGTTCTTTCACGCGCGGCCGAAGGTTTTGTGAAAAAACTTTTTGAACTGGAAGTGCCGGAAATATCCCAGGGTATAGTGGAGATCATGGCGATAGCCAGGGAAGCCGGGGAAAGGACGAAGATCGCCGTATATTCCAAGGATGAAAAGGTGGACGCGGTGGGCGCGTGCGTCGGGATGAGGGGTTCCAGGGTACGCGATATAGTCAAGGAACTGCACGGAGAGAGGATAGATATCGTGCGGTGGAACGACGATATCCGGGAATACCTGCCCGCGTCTTTGAGCCCCGCTGAATTATCACGTTTGGTAATAGACCGGGAAAACCACAGGATAACCATAACCGTGGCGAAGGACCAGCTTTCCCTTTTGATCGGCAAGAAAGGCCGGAATATAAGATTGGCCTCCAAGCTTGTGGGATGGGAACTCATAGCCGAATCCGAGGAAGGCGAGGAGAAAGACCTTTCAGAGGCCCCCGGCATAGGAGCCAAGACGCTGGCGACACTGAAAGAAGCCGGGTACGATACGGTGGGTAAGGTCGCCTCCGCCAGCGCGGAAGATCTGTCAAAACTTAAAGGTATAGGCGCTAAGACGGCCGAGAAGATGATCTCTGCCTGCAAAGAGCTCGCGTCCGCGCCTTCGGAAGAGGAAGGCCCCGCGGAAGAGAAAAAGGAAGAAAAACCGGAAGGTGAAGATAAAGAATGAAGGTACGCGTTTTAGCCAAGGAACTCGGCGTTCCGAGCGAAGAGGTCATGGAACAGCTTCGCAAGCTTTACATGGAAGTGGACGACGAGAACAGCGAAGTAGATGATAAGATAGTGGGGCTCATACGCATCAAACTGGGAGGCACCAGCACCGCCTCAAAGGCCAGGAAAGAAAGGAAAAAAGCCGAGGAGGCTTCCGCCGCCAAGTCCAAAACACGGAAAAAACCCGGGGAAAAGGAAAAGACCGGAGAGAAGAAAAAAGCGGAGAAAAAACCGGCCGGTAAGAAGAGAAAGAAAGAGAAAGAAGAGACAAAAAAAGAAAAACCGGAAGCCGGAGAAGAGAAGCCGGTGACGCTTGAACCGAAAAAAGCCCCCGAGCCGGAAATAAAAAAACCCGCTATAGAGATCGTCAAAAGGGCCCAGAAGCCGCCGGAACCGGAAAAGAAAAAACCGTGGAAGGTCGAAAAGACAAAACCCGCGATAGAAATAGTAGAAAAAATAAAACGCCCCAGAACAGGGGCCAGGTCGTCCAGGAAAAAACTGGAAGAAGTGAGGTTGAAACCGGAACCGAAACCGGCCGTTGCAAGGAAGACCCCGCAGAAATTACAGGTCCAGCTTCCCGTGAACATCAGGAACCTGGCGCCCAAGATAAACACGAAACCAAATCTGATTATCCAGTACCTGATGGGCAAGAACGTAGCCTGCACTATCAACCAGGACCTGGAAGAGGAAGCCGTCCGCGATATCATGAAAGAGTTCGGCTACGAACTTGAGCTGCCCGAGACCAGCGCGTCTATTGAAAAAGAACTGATAGCGGAAGCTCACGAACATGAAGTCGCCGCCGGGGTGGATGAAGAATCGCGTTCGCCCGTGGTCACGTTCATGGGGCATGTCGATCACGGCAAGACCTCGCTTCTGGACCATATACGGAAAACCCGGGTCGCCAAAGGAGAAAAAGGCGGAATAACACAGCATATCGGCGCCTACAAAGTGGACCTTTCCCGCGGTTCGGTGACCTTTCTTGATACCCCGGGCCACGCGGCTTTTACGGCAATGAGGGCAAGAGGCGCCCACGCGACCGACGTTGTGGTCCTTGTCGTGGCGGCTGATGACGGCGTCATGCCACAGACAAAAGAGGCGATAGACCACGCCCGAGCGGCTGACGTGCCGATAGTGGTAGCGATAAATAAATGTGACCTTCCCGGAGCCAACCCGGACAAGGTCAAAAGAGAACTTCAGCAGGAGGACCTCGCACCCGAGGGATGGGGCGGCAAGACCATAATGGTGGAGGTCTCGGCCGTTACCGGGGACGGCATTGATAAACTCCTGGAGATGTTGATGCTGGAGTCCGAGATGCTGGAACTGAAGGCCAATCCGAAGATCAGGGCGCGCGGTGTTGTCATCGAGGGCAAAAAAACGCCCGGCCAGGGCATTATGGCCACTTTGCTTGTCCAGAACGGCACTTTACGCGCCGGTGATGTGGTGCTTTGCGGTTCTTATTACGGAAAGGTAAAAGCCATGACCAATGACAGGGGGCAAAGGGTGAAGGAAGCTCCGCCCGCCACGCCTGTTGAAGTGCTGGGCCTTCAGGGAGTGCCGCTCGCGGGAGAAGAATTTTTTGTGGTCAAAGACGAGAAAAAAGCAAGGACCCTTTCAACACTGAAACAGAGCGAGACCAGAAAGGTCAGGATCGGGGGCACGAGGGGCGTCACGCTTGAGGATTTTCATAATCTGGTCGCGGCGGGGTCCATGAAAGAACTTAAGATAATCGTGAAAGCCGATGTGCAGGGATCAGTGGGAGCTCTCACGCAGGCGCTTGAAGAGCTTTCTACCGACGAAGTGAAAGTGGGCATAATCCATGAAGCCGTCGGGAATATCAATGAATCGGACGCCATGCTGGCCATGGTGTCCAGCGCCATAATAATCGGTCTGCACGTCAAGGTCGATCCCCAGGCGGAAGCTTTGGCCAAGGAAGAGAACGTTGATATACACATCTACGATATCATATACGAAGCGATCGACGAGGTGAAAGCCGGCATGGAAGGCCTTCTTGAGCCCGAAGAGCGCGAGGTTCTCCAGGGCCGCGCCCAGGTGATCGAAGTGTTCTCCGCCGGCAAAACGGGTAAAGCGGCCGGTTGTTCCGTGATAAAAGGCGTTATACACCGCAAGGACCGCGTCAGGGTTAAAAGGGGCGAGGAAGTCGTCCATGTGGGCGATATAAATTCCCTTAAGAGGTTCAAGGACGACGTCAGGGAAGTCAAAGAAGGGTTTGAGTGCGGCATATCCCTGAAGGGGTTCAATGCCGTACGCAAGAACGATATCATAGAGGCGTTCATCATTGAGAAAGTGACACGCAGATTGACAAAATAGTTTAGCATGTAGTATGTAGTCGGGCGTAACAGGATGTGTAGAAGTTGATGACGCCACATGCCATATGCTACATGCTTGACAAAATTAGAAATACTATACATATGACAGTCAAAAAAACTATTCTTAGCGGGATGAGGCCCACAGGGGCTCTGCATCTGGGGCATCTGGTAGGGGCGCTGAACAACTGGGTAAAGCTCCAGGATGAATACGACTGTTTCTTCATGGTGGCCGACTGGCACGCTCTTATGAGCGAGTATGAACACCCTTCGAATATCCGGCAGAACGGCATAGAGATCGTCAAGGACTGGATATCATGCGGCATAGACCCGGCGAGAAGCGTGATATTCGTGCAGAGCATGGTGCCGGAACATCTGGAATTGGCCATGGTGTTCTCGCTTTTAACGCCGCTGGGCTGGCTGGAACGCTGCACCACATACAAGGAACAGCTCAGGGAGCTAAAAGGGCGCATGCTGGCGACTTACGGTTTTCTGGGGTATCCCGTCCTCCAGGCCGCGGATATAGCGCTTTATAACGCGCACCTTGTGCCTGTAGGGGTGGACCAGCTGCCGCACCTGGAACTGGCAAGGGAGATTATACGCCGGTTCCACACGCTTTATAAGGAAAAGATATTCGCCGAACCGGATCCCATGCTGACCAAGGTCTCAAAACTCGTGGGGCTTGATAACAGAAAGATGTCAAAGAGTTACGGAAATTTTATATCCCTGTCGGATAACGCGGAGGATGTCAAAAAGAAAGTTTTCAGTATGTACACGGACCCCAAGAGGGTGCGGGCCGATGTGCCGGGCAAAGTGGAAGGCAACCCCGTGTTCGTGTACCATGATCTTTTTAATCCGGACAAGGAAGAAGTCAGCGACCTGAAGCAGAGGTACCGCAAGGGCACAGTGGGCGACGTGGAGGTCAAACAGAAACTGACAAACGCGCTGAACAGTTTTCTTGACCCTATCAGGGATAAGCGCAACGCCCTTACGGACGAAGATGTGATCAGGATCGTAAAGGACGGCTCGTCAAGGGCCAGGGAAGTCGCCGGTAAGACCATGGCCAGAGTAAAAAAGCGCCTTCACCAGATAACAGATTAAAAAAATGTCGTATAAGGTAAAACTCAATATTTTTGAAGGTCCGCTGGACCTGCTTTTGTTTCTCATCAAAAGAGAAAAAATAGATATTTATGACATCCCCATAGCCAAGATCGCCGCCCAGTACCTGGAATACATCGAACTCATGAAACTGCTCGACCTGGAGATAGCGGGCGAGTATCTGGTGGTAGCCGCCACTTTGATGCAGATAAAAAGCAAGATGCTCCTTCCCAAGAGCGAAGAGGAAGAAGAAGAGGAGGAGGGCGAGGACCCGCGCGAAGAGCTTGTGCGGAGGCTCCTTGAATACAAGAAATACAAGGACGCGGCGGACAGGCTGCGCGAAATGCACGACGAGCACAAGGGAGTGTTCCTGAGGGAAGGCACCGGCGGCAAAGAGAGGATCATGCCGGATGACGGCGCGGAATATTTTGAGGCGAGCCTTTTTGACCTCATAATAGCGTTCCGCAAGGTCCTGAAAGAAGTGCCGAAGGACGTGTTCCACAGGGTGGTGCGGAACAAGTTCACCGTCGGCGACAAGATACACCAGATCTATCATCTCCTGGCGCAGAGCGCCAGGATCTATTTCCTGTCGCTTTTTGAAAAGGCGCAGGACAAGGACGAAGCGATAGTCATCTTTTTGGCGGTACTTGAGCTCATAAAGATGCGCGAGATACTCGTGGCGCAGCGGCAGCTTTACGGGGAGATAGAGATCATAAGGAACCCCGAGGTGGTGAAAAAGAGTTCGTAGTTCGCCAGTTCGTAGGTTCCGCCATAGGCGGATCAGTCTTTGGCTGACGTAGCGGAGGAAAAGATATGCAGAACGTTGAGAAGATAAAGAGCATTATAGAGGCGCTTTTGATCATTTCGGAAAAAGGGCTGACGATAGAGGAACTGAAGGACGCCATAGACGGCTCAGACGCCAAAGACATAGGTGAAGGCATGGAGCTCCTGAGGGGAGAGTATAACTCCTCGGGCCGGGCGTTCAATATAGCGGAGATAGCGGGGAAATACCGCATAGTGACAAGGCCCGAATACCTGCCGTGGATAAACAATCTTTATAAAAAAGAGGTGGACCGGCTTACGGGACCTTCGCTGGAGACGCTGGCTATCATCGCGTACAAACAGCCCGTTACCAGGGCCGAAGTCGAAAGCATACGGGGGGTCAATTCCGGAGGGGTGATGAAGGCGCTTCTGGACAAGGACCTGGTGCACATACGGGGCAGAAAGGATGCGATAGGCCGGCCGCTTATTTACGGCACCACCGAGAAGTTCCTTGAGATATTCGGACTGAATTCGCTGGATGACCTGCCGGTCCTGAGGGATTTCACCGAAGAGGATATAGAATACGGAAGGACGCAGCAGCAGACGCTCGTCCAGCAGGTGGAAGAGAACATAGAAGTGATCAAGGATGAGGATGAGAACGAGGAAAAGGCGGAGGAATGCCATGAACCCGAAAAAGCTGAATGATTTGCGTAAGGAGATCGACAGTATAGATTCGCGCATCATAGACCTGATAAACAAACGGGGCAGGGTCAGCGGTTCCATAGGCGATATAAAGAAAAAGAAGCAGCAGCCTGTCTACAGCCCCGACAGGGAGAGCCAGGTGTACGCCCGCGTCGTAAAAAACAACAAGGGTCCGTTGCCGGACGAGTCGGTAAAAGCCATATACCGCGAGGTCATGTCGGCCTGTCTGGCCCTGGAGAAACCCACCACGGTGGCCTATCTGGGCCCGGAACTTACTTTCACGCACCAGGCGGCGATGAAAAAGTTCGGTTCAAGCGTAAGGTATCTTTCCTGCGACGGTATTTCCGAGGTGTTCCAGGAAGTCGAAAGGGGCAACGCCGATTACGGTGTCGTGCCCATAGAGAATTCCATAGAGGGCGCCGTCAACCATACTTTGGATATGTTCGTGGATTCTCCGCTGGTGATCTGCGCGGAAGTGTATAATCCCATAAGGCATAGCCTGTTGAGCAGGCGGGGCGACATGAAGTCGGTAAGGAACATCTACTCGAAAGCGGAGGTCTTCGGGCAATGCCGCGGCTGGATAGAGAAGAACATCCCCGCGGCGAAACTGCATGGGACCGCTTCCACCGCGCGTGCGGCGGAAATAGCCGCTAAACACGCCGATGCCGCCTGTATAGCCAGTGAACTGGCCGCTAAAAAATACAGGCTGAACGTCCTGGCCAGGTCCATAGAGGACAGTGCGACGAACGTCACCAGGTTCCTTGTCATAGGTAAACAGATTGGCAGGGCCACCGGGTCGGATAAGACTTCCGTGGTATTTTCGGTCAAGGACCGGCCGGGCATACTGCACGACATGCTCAGCGCCTTTAAAAGGAGCGGCATCAACCTGACGAAGATAGAGTCCAGGCCCTCTAAAAAGAAATTATGGAAATATTATTTCTTCCTTGATATGGTGGGGCACAGCGAAACACCCGGGATAAAAAAGACGCTGAAAAGCCTGGAAAAGAAGTGTTATTTCCTCAAGATATTAGGGTCGTATCCCAGGGTAAAATGATATCAGGAGAAAGA
>Ga0272444_10001329_pt1 | contig 23990 bp, 26 predicted proteins | sample SSMForm13_FD_201033 | JGI IMG/M metagenome (GOLD analysis project Ga0272444, IMG submission 201033) | Marine sediment archaeal communities from Little Sippewissett salt marsh, Falmouth, MA, United States - SSM-Form-13 | ecosystem: Environmental > Aquatic > Marine > Wetlands > Sediment ...
ACATGAGCAGAATAATCACGATCGCCGCAATGAGAATGCCATTGTCCACCATCTTATTCGTACTCCAGCGCTTTGGCGATGTGGCGCTCCATCTCTCCCGGCAGACTGGCTGCAGCCTCGGTCGTCAGAGCGTACACCGCAATCTGATTTTCATGGATATTAACTGTAATGGTGCCGGGAGTCAGGGTGATCGACTGAGCCATGGCGACTTTGGATATTGGTCGTTTTAAGGATGTCTCGAAGCGGAACAGGTGAGGGTCAATTTTTTCCATCATGCGTGGGTGGAGCACAATATATGTGACCTGCAAGTTCGCCAAAACGATCTGCCAGAGCAGGTAGGGGAGATAGCAGATTATCCCGAACAGTTCTTTGAGCCAGGATTTTCCTTGATCAGGGAAGAGTAAATCACTGCTGAAAAAAGCGACAATAGCGCAGCTGAGGATGCCTAGAGAGAAATGAAAAGCATCAAACATGCCCGACATGATCGTCCAGAAAATCAGCATGATGATAAAGGTTGCGACTTTCGTCTTCATAACGAAGGCTCCAAACAAGAACAGCTGGATGGAAAAAAGACTAAAAACCAGACTTGTGGGAACGAATCATCTTCGATTAGAATGCGGCAACAGAATCAGAAGATGGTTCACACGATATAAAATGTCAAAACAACAACCAAACCGAAACAACAATCAGGAAATTTTCTGATGAGTCGTCTTATGCTGCGTGGATCAGGCAGCTGTTTGGTTGCAGATCTTCTTGCCGCAGATGTATTCAAAACCACTCTGACGCAAGAAATTCTCACATATCTAGCATGAGAATCAATTTACGGTCAACAAAATCCGGTGTTCTAATTTGTGCTTTTCCTCCGACAAAAAAGAAATAAATTGCAGCTAACATCCTTTTAAGAGTAGCTTTTGTAAATAAAACCCGATTCTATTTGTATATCAGGAGAAGAAATATGAAACAGCTAACCGGTGCTTCCATTCAGTTCAACATTGCCCTGGGATATATTGACGCTAATCTCGATAAAGCGAGGGCGGCATTGCGGCGGGTTGCTGAACAGGAAGCCCAGCTTGCGGTGCTTCCGGAAATGTGGAGCTGTGGTTATGATTATCGCAACCTGTCTGAGTTGGCAAAAGAGACCCCACGCGTTCTGACTTTCTTACAGCAAACCTGTGCTGATTTACAGCTGGTAACCGTTGGCAGTCTTCCGGAACTGGATGGCGGGACGATTTACAATACCGCTTATGTGGTCGACCGGGGTGAACTCGTCGCCAGCTATCGCAAATTACATTTGTTCTCAACCATGCGCGAAGATCAGTTTCTAGGCGCGGGGGACCAGGTCTTGGTTGCACAAACCTCGGTCGGACCACTGGGTGTTGCGATTTGCTATGACCTGCGCTTCCCGGAGTTGTTTCGTAAGTTGGCTCTGGAGGGGGCGAAGATCATCTGTCTGCCGGCGGAATGGCCGAAGCCCCGGCAAGAACACTGGAAGACCCTGCTGCGTGCCCGGGCCATCGAAAATCAACTTTTTGTGATCGCTTCAAATTGCTGCGGAGTTCAGGGGAAACTCGATTTTTTCGGTCTCAGCCAGATCATTTCTCCCTTGGGTAATGTTTTGCAGATCGCCGCAGAGGAAGATACAGAGTTGATTGCTCCGTTAGATTTTACTGAAATGGACAAATATCGCGAACAGATAAAGATACTGATTGACCGCCGGGCCGACATTTACGGAACCCCGTGATTGATCATTCCTGTTCTTGCAGCATTCTGTCTGCTTCAGGCATTTTTTGACAGGCGAGAACGCCCAGCAGCATAACCACAGCAACGGTTGCGAGGATTGCCGTTGTCCCCAGCCATTGAGCGATAAAACCGATTCCCCCGCTGAGGATGGCAAGAACGCCGACAAAACTGTTGCTGAACGCTGTAAAGGTTGCACGTTCGTCTGTGGGGGTGGCATCGACTAGGTAGGTTTTTCGGCCAAGACGCACCCCTGATTCCGCCAACCCGATAAGAACGAAAACAGTAAAATAGCCCCCGTAACGCAGTGAATAAGCAGGTATAGCTCCAAGCAGAAGGGCGAGAATTGTGGCTCCCAGAGCGATCAGGACACTGAGCGTCATGACTTTTTTGCTGGTCTGGTCCGCCATCCGGCCCCAGAAAGGGCTGCTGAAAATCTGTGCCAGGCCGATCGCGACGACCAGAGAGCCGACGTTGTGAAGTTTCAGGTCTAACAATTGCCCGGCATGCAAAACAAAAAAAGGTGTTGCTAGTTCCACGGAAAGCAGCAGGCTGCGTGCCAGTATAAACTTTCTATAGCCGGAGTATTGTTTAAATATCTTCAAACCCGCCCGAGTTTCAGATATTGCATTGCGTCCACCTTTCACGGCTCCGGGAAATTCACGGATCAGGGAAAAGAAAAGTGCTGCCAGAGCCCAGAGCAAAGCAGCGATCAAAAGAAGAATCAGGATCGGGGCCAAGTCCTGTCCTGTGTGCCGAAAGCGGTTGAGCACCAACCCGGCCGCTGTGGTGAGTATCCCGCCGATAAAAGCTCTGCGTGCCAAAAGGCTTCCACGCTGACCTTTGTCGATGGTTTTTCCCAGGACATCCTGAAAAGCGACTGATGCTGTTCCGCTGGCCGTACTGAAGATAATGAGCAAGATCAGTAACACACAACCGGCAGGAACTGGCGGCAGCCATAGAGCGACAGGAATCATGAGGAGCAGGCAGAGGGCCTGAATCAGCCCCGATCCGACCCAAACCCACTTACGCAAAGCCAGTTGGCGAATCCTTCCGGCGACAATCATCTGCGGGAAAAGAGCAAAGCTCTGTTTGATCGGCATCAGGAAACCGAACATCCAGACCGGAGTGCCGAGAACCTGAAACAGCCAGGGGAGGATCAGGTTTGGTCCGGCGATCTGTTCAGCCAGCTTTGATGCTGCACCGTTGGCAACATTGCTGGTGAAGTTCCATTTCACCTGCTGACAGGACTCAGGGGGGATGCTTTTGCATGCACGGTCTAAATTGTCTTCTGCGCCCAGAATCCCGGGCAGGAATTTTTTTATATTTTTCATACTGTTTATTCGGCTAGTGGTTGGGCGTTGTGGCGATATTTGAATGGCACCTGCTGCAGGTTGTCAGCAAACTGTAGAGCACCATTTTCGTCAACATAAAGATAGCGGCTTGATTTTTCCGGCGCTTGAGGTTCAAGCACGGCTGATTTTTCAATGACCCTTTTGATTTTATCCTGCTGTTTCCTCTGATTGTCGACAAAGAGGTTGAAGAATCTTGAGCGAAAATCAGTATAAAACGTCTGGGTTTCGTTGAGACCTGGAGCTTTGAGGGGAACAAGAACCAGTAATCTGTCGAATCCGATTATCAATGTGGCAATGACGACCAGCCAGAGAAAATATTTGAATAATTTCAGCATGAAAATGAGCTCCTCGGCAACGCGACCATACTAACCGTGCTTCATGTGAATTTCAAGGAAGTGATCTGCCGTAAAGTGTTCCATTTTATAGTTGAATATGCAAAAATACGCATTTGTTATTTTCTGTCTAAGGAGTTTTTAAGATATGAGTGATGTGCAGTATGATGTCGTGATTATTGGAGGTGGCCCGGCCGGAATGACGGCGGGACTTTATGCATCCAGAGCACGTTTGAAAACGCTGATGCTGGAAAAGATGATCATGGGCGGCCAGATGATGACGACGACGCTGGTTGAAAACTGGCCCGGTTTCCCCGGTGGGATTGAAGGCCCTGAGCTGATGATGCGCTTTCAGGAGCATTGTGTCGAGTTCGGTTTGGAAACCGGATACGGAGCGGTCGATAAAATTATAAATAATGGTGATACAAAAACCTTGATCGTTGATGGTAAAGAGATTACCTGCAAAGCTGTTATCATAGCGACGGGCGTAGTTGCCCGTAAACTGGGTGTGGAGGGAGAGGAAGCTCTTGTCGGTAAGGGTGTGTCCTACTGCGCAACCTGTGATGGCGCTTTTTTCCGAGATGTCCCGATTGCTGTGATCGGCGGTGGGGATACCGCTGCGGAAGAGGCTCTTTATCTGACCCGTTTTGCCAGCAAGGTGATCTTGGTGCATCGTCGTGATCAGCTGCGGGCGACAAAAATCCTGCAGGACCGAATCATGGCTAACGAAAAAATTGAAATGGCCTGGTGCTCGGTTGTTGAGGGTTTGAAATCAGATAATTCCGGTCTGACAGGTGCCGTTTTACGCGACATGAAGACGGGTGAAGCCCGCACGATTCAAATTCAGGGGATGTTTGTCGCCGTCGGGGTGACACCGACAACGGGCTTTGTCGCCAATCTGTTGGAGTTGAACGAAGATGGTTATATCAAGTCAGGGGAGGACACTCTGACTTCTATCCCTGGGATTTATGCTGCTGGTGATTGTCGTACGACGGTTCTCAAGCAGGTCTCGACCGCGGTCGGTGACGGGGCCGTTGCTGCGGTGATGGCAGAAAAATATATCGATGAGCTTGACCATCAGGGCTAGCCACATCAAGACATTGAAATTGGACTTTTTCAATGGGCCCTTCTTTTAGCGGGGCCTTTGAACTATCCTATTCTTTGCCAGCTTTTTGTTCGGTGTAGTAAACGACCAACCAATAAGCAATTGCCATGGAAAGAGTCACTCCCGCCGTTGCCCAGACATAATCAGCAGAAATCTTATCGAAGTCCATGATAATGACCTTCCGCGCAATGGCCATGAGTGCCGTAGCCAGGACAATTTTGACGTGGATGACATCATCGCGAAGATAGATAACAATGTTCACCAAAATTTCTATAGCGATCAGGACCGCCATGAAGGCACCAAAGGTCGCAAGCATGTCGTTGATTGTCAGCATCAGAAATGGTGGTTCAATGAGTTTTTCGTAAAGAACCAGGAAGACATCGGCAACACCCCAGAGAATAACCGCGGTCATAAGAATGGCGAGCATGCGCACGGCCATATGAATAACCTTACGCAGCCATTGTATCAGAGGCTCTTTTGCAATACTGAGATCATCCATGGGAAAACCATCTTTCTAGAACTGTAAATTTATTTTCGACGATAATATAAATCATGTTAAATTGTTTATTCGGATAATATTAGCAGTTATAGAGCCTCTGGTCTAATAACTGCTGGATAAAATAAGCACCGTGAGAAAATAATTTCGGCTCGAGGGGGGGCGATGTTAGCTAAAGTTATGTCAGGGGCTTTGATCGGTATAGATGCTTACCCGGTTGAGGTCGAAGTCGATATCGCTCAAGGGCTGCCGCAATTTTCTACGGTTGGTCTTCCGGAAGGCGCGGTCAAGGAAAGTAAGGATCGGGTCAAGTCTGCCATAATAAACTCCGGATACGATTTTCCTGCAAGACGCATAACCATCAATCTGGCTCCCGCTGACATCCGTAAGGATGGTGCCGCTTTTGACCTTCCAATTGCCGTTGGTTTGCTCAGTGCAACCGGTATTGTCAACGCCGATCATCTAAAAAAGTACATCCTGCTGGGAGAACTCTCCCTTGACGGACGGATCAAGCCGGTACGTGGGATCCTTCCGATTGCAGTGACTGCCAGGGAGTGGGGCGACTACTCCTTGTTGCTGCCCACGGATAATGCCGAAGAGGGTGCCATTGTTGCCGGAGCAGACGTTTATGCGGTCCGTGACCTCGGTGAGGCGGTTGCACTGATTAACGGTGAGCATCAACCACAGCCCTATCGGGTGAACCTCGATTCGGCGGAGCAAAAAAAGGTTGGTGACTGTGACGATTTTGCCGAGGTCCGAGGCCAGGAACATGTCAAGAGAGCTCTCGAAGTTGCGGCCGCAGGATCGCATAATATCCTGATGGCCGGTCCGCCCGGTAGCGGTAAAACGATGCTCGCAAGGCGTTTGCCGACGATATTACCGGATTTTACTTTTGAAGAGGCTCTGGAGACCACAAAAATTCATTCCGTTGCCGGGCTGCTTTCAGGACATAATGTCCTGATCCGCCAACGTCCATTCAGATCCCCTCATCATACGATCTCTGATGCCGGTTTGATTGGAGGGGGAACCTACCCGCGACCAGGTGAAGTTTCATTGGCGCACCGGGGAATTTTATTCCTCGATGAGTTCCCGGAATTTAAAAAAAACGTCCTGGAAATGTTACGCCAGCCCCTTGAAGATGGTCAGGTGAGCATCAGCCGGGCTGCCCTCAGCTTAACTTATCCGGCAAATTTTATGTTGGTTGCTGCCATGAATCCCTGCAAGTGCGGATTTCTCGGTGATTTCAATAACTTATGTACTTGTACACCGCACGACATCCAACGTTATCGTCAGCGCCTTTCCGGTCCACTGCTCGATAGAATCGACCTGCAGATCGAAGTTCCACGGGTACCGCACAAGGATCTGGCCGATCCAGTCGAAGGGGAATCATCAGCAACTATCCGCGCCCGGGTCGAAGCAGCGCGCACAATCCAGAGGGAGCGTCTTGCACCCTATGGTCTCCACGCCAACGCCGCCATGGCCGCCCGGCATATCCGCAAATTCTGCCCGCTTGACGAAGCAGGGCAAAAACTGCTGGAGATGGTGGTTGACAAGCTCGGCATGTCGGCACGCAGCTACAGCCGCATCCTCAAGGTGGCGCGAACGATTGCCGATCTAGCGGGAGTGGAAAACATTCGCCAACAACATCTGGCTGAGGCGATTCAGTACCGGGGGTTGGATCGGAAAACCTTTTGAGACTCAAGACTTTGCCCTTCATGAATTTGAAGTCACTTCAAAATTCTCCCCCAACGGTAAAACCCTAATGTTTGATGAGCAGAATCTGTGTGATTTATCCTTAGGTGAAACAAGACCGTGATCTGAACCAACTTATGAGAAAGCCTCGGCCCGCATATACAGGTCGAGGCTTATTTTGTTCTGTAAATTGTAATAAATAAGAACAATCAACCTGTTCTGGTAATGAACCAGACGCCAATACAGATAGTGATGATACCTATCCATCTTGAAGCGGATAGGGCTTCAGAGAAAAAATAATATCCTGCGAAGGCGGTGACAATATAGCCGACCGAAAGCAGCGGGTAAGCGTAACTGACTTCGACCCGAGACAACACCAAAAGCCAGACGACGACACTGATAATGTAACAAAACAGGCCTGAAACGATAAAAGGATTGATAATTACGTTCCAGCCAATGCCAAGAACGTTACTCAGCCGAAAATCAAAGTGACCGATTTGCCGCATCCCCTGTTTAAGGGCCACTTGTGCAGTCGCATTAAGTAGAACGCCGACAAGAATTAAAGGAAGGTAGCGAGCCATTTTTCTCCTTTTTTGTATTGTGCAACTTCTAGCTAAAATTGCAGTGCAGTCACGCCTTGTTCATGATTCTGAAACATATTTTTCGCAGGGGGCAGCTCTTCTTTCCATTTTTTATAGTCTCTTTGTTTCGAAAAAACCAGTACTTTCCCTGGATGGTCTTTAATCATCTGGTTTGCTTGTTCAAAAGTAAGAAGACGATTATCCTCTCCAGGCTGCTCGATACCGTAACTCAGTTCTCCTGTACCATTCAGCAGATAGATGTCATCCCTCTTCAGACCCCAATTGACAGCCCTCACGAGATTCCCTGCAGACATAACATAGGCATCTGGACCAATGGACTGTGCAACCTCAGCAAAAAAAGCAGACGGAGCTTTTTTCGCCAGAGTCACATCTGGCATTAAGCCAGGGGCAGCAGTAAGAAACGGAATTGGGGCCAGAGCATATAAAATGAGCTTCGTCCAGCCATTAGTAGATCGGTATGAAAACAAGAAAAAGACCAGAGTCAACAACAGGGCAGACATCCCGACAAGTACAGGAAACCAACTTGAATAAGCGGCAACACTCTTGATGCCGACAATCTGGACAATAGGTAATGCCAGAAACATAAGTCCAAAAAAGACCATGCCGACAATAACACCGACGTTAAAAGACTTACGATTCCCTTGAACCAGATAACGATCAAGCCAGACTGAAAGGATGATCGCGATAGCGGGAAAGCATGGCAGAATATAGGTCATCAACTTTCCTTTAGAAGCGGAAAAGAACAGTAGCGGGAACACCAGCCAACAGAGCACAAAGCGCATCAGTTCCTGTTCGCCCTGCTGCTTTTCCATTTTGCTCCTGGCTCCTGTCCAGAAACTGCCGAGTTGAAAACTCCAGGGGATCGTCATCAGCGGAAGCAACGCGACAAAAAACCATACGGGTCGGCCGTGTTGGGCATTTTCACTGAAAAATCGTTTGACGTGTTCATGCCAGAAGAAAAAGTTCCAGAAATCGGGTGCTCGCAGATGGACCATGATCGACCAGGGCAAAGCAACCAGGATGGCGCAGAGGATCGGCAGCCAGGACATACGGAGGATATCCTTCCAGCGACCCTGCCAAAATAGATAGGGTACGATGACGATCACCGGTACGGCTAATGCCAGAAACCCCTTGGTCAGCAATGCGACACCGCAACAGGCCCCGGCGACGATCAGCCAGATTCTTTCCTGGCGACTGCTCTTTACAGCTTTTGTGGCCTGAAAGAATGCCATTAAAGTTGCTGTCAGGGCGAGGGAGAGGATGCTGTCCAGGACAGTGAAGGTACCAATTCCGGCCACCGCCAGACACGAAAGAAATATCAGCGAGGCAAGTGTGGCTAGTGATTGTTGCGGATTCGTGCGTGATTTGAGATTGGTAAAGTACAATAGCAACAGTGCCATCAAACCGCTTGAAAGCGCGGACGGCAGCCGGACGGCGAAATTGTTCTCACCGAACAGCAGCAGTGAAACGGCATGCGCCCAGTAGCCGAAAATCGGTTTTTCGAAATAAAGCAATCCGTTCAAGTGCGGGACAACCCAGTCTCCTCTGGTGATCATTTCCCGGGCGATTTCCGCATAACGTACTTCGTCCGGGATAAAAAGCGGACGAACCCCCAGGGGCAGGATGTATACCAGAACGAATACGAGTCCGACAAGAAGAGTTCCCTGCTTAAAAAGTCTCATTTATTAAATTTCCTGTTGCACTGCTAACCAGCCATCACGACCAGGGACATGCCCCCTGCCGATTTTACCCGGTGGAATGTTTTTGAGATCAGATAACAATTGCCCCAAAGGACAGATTCTTACCCCGCGGGATTTGAGCTGCTGCATAAACTGATCAAATAAATTCGCGGCAATATTCCCTTCAACTTCAGCGTGGATGGTCAGCACATTGAGCCCATCCGGTCGCAGTGAATCGCAAATCAGTTGGTAGTAACTGGCCGGCGTCTTTCCCGGCCCGACGTATTCATCATAAGTCGGCAGTGTCGTTGGGATCTGCGGCTGACCGTAAGAGCCATCTGTCAATACCGGCCTGAAAATTGATGTTCCGCGACAATCAGAGTTGTATCGACTGGCGAAGCGTTCACGGAGTTCTAACGCGGAGGTATTCATTCGCCAGCCAGGTGCGGCCACACAAATCGGGGCCGTCTGGGTAATCCGCTCAAGGCGCTCCCAGCCAAGCTTCAGTTCGCGATAGAGGGCATCGGTTTGCAGTTTGTCAACTTTAGCCTGCCAGCGTTGATGATCCCAGGCATGCAAACCAATCTCATGTCCCGCATGCACCACCTGCCTGATCTGCCCGGCACCGCGGACCCCGATATCAGGACCGGTCCCGAAGGTGCCGCAGAGCAGAATGTCCCAACCGTAAAGGCTTGCCGCCCTGGAGCGGAGCATCTTTACAAGGAAAGTCGGACGCAACAACCGCCAGAGGTGTCGCCCCATATTGTCAGGACCAACGGAAAAAAAGAAGCTTGCAAGAACGTCATGACGCTGCAAAATTTCCAGGACTCGCGGAATTCCGCTGCGAGTGCCACGCAGGGTATCGACATCTATTCTTAGACCCAGGGTTGTCACGCCGACTGCTTCTCAATAACTCTGTGCGGTTGTTTTTCCGGCAGCATACTTGCAACCGAATCTCGCAGGAAGTAATCTAGGGTTCCGGCAATCGCCTCTTCAAATCCTACCTTGGGTTTCCAGTTCAGCAGTTTGGCGGCACGCTTCACCGAAGGCTTGCGGTATAGGACGTCCTGGTAACCCTTGCCATAATAATTGCCGCTTTCTATCAGCTGGATATCGGCCAACGGCGGGAAGTGGTACCGTAGGGGATGAGCCTCGAATTGTCGGACAAGGGTCTCGGCGAGATCTTTGATGCTTGCTTCCCCCTTAGGATTCCCCAGGTTGAAAATCTGTTGGTTACAAACATCGTTGGAATTTTCGATGATTCTGAACAAACCCTCGATCCCATCTGAGAAATCGGTGAAGCAGCGTTTCTGCTCTCCGCCATCAACCAGCCGGATTGGGGTCCCCTCAACCAGGTTGAGAATGAACTGTGTGATGACCCGCGAACTACCTATTCGGGCCGACTCCAGGGAGTCAAGTCGCGGGCCTATCCAGTTGAACGGACGGAACAGAGTAAAGGATAGATTCTCTTTGACACCATAAGCCCAGATAACTCTGTCGAGCAGCTGCTTACTGCATGAATAGATCCAGCGCTGCATTGGGATGGGGCCAAGGATCAGGTTGGATTTAAACTCATCGAAAAATTCATCTTCACACATCCCATAGACTTCTGAAGTCGAGGGGAAGATGATCCTTTTGTTGTATTTTGCGCAGTAACGAACAATGCGGAGGTTTTCTTCAAAATCGAGCTCGAAAACTCCAAGAGGGTTGGTGACATAAGCTGCTGGAGTGGCAATGGCAACCAGTGGGAGAATAATGTCACATTTGCGCACGTGATACTCAATCCACTCCCGCATGATGGAAATATCCCCCTCAGTGAAATGAAAGTCGGGGTGTGATTTCAGGCGCTCGACGGAATCACCCTGGAGATCCATGCCATAGATGGTGTAACGACCGCTTTGCAGTAGTCTTTCACTCAAATGATTGCCAATGAAGCCATCGACTCCGAGGATCAGGACTTTCTTCTTATCACTTGATCTCTTAGTTGTTTTTGCCGGTCTGGTGAACCTCATCTCCGGCGCAAGCGCCAGCTCCTGCGCCAACTGCTCACCGTCCATGTAGATGCCATCGGCCGGCTGGGCAGCGAGAATTTCGAGGGCCTGTTCACCACAGGCGATGACCAGCGGATCGATGCTTAAAACAGTTCCTGGCAGTTTTCCGTCGTCACCGGGGACAACACGTGCTGTCCAGAACAGGCATTTGCGTTGACCGATGTGACTGAAAGCCCCGGGGTAGGGACGGGTCACGGCGCGGACCAGATTACGAACGGTCTCTGCCGGGCAGGTCCAGTCGATCTCTCCGTCCACTGGTTTACGCCCGCCAAAATAGCTGGCACCGTTTTCAGTTTGCGGCACCCTGGGGGCAGTCCCCGCGGCGAGTTGAGGTAAAATTTTCATCAGAAGCTCCCGACTTGCCGGGGCCAGCTTCTGGTGCAGTTTGAGGGCCGTGTCTTCAGGATCGATTTCGATCGCCTGCTGTGCGACAATGTCGCCGGCATCTGGCTTTTCCGTCATGTAGTGCAAAGTGACTCCGGTCCTGGTTTCCCCATGCACCAGCGCCCAGTTAACCGGAACCCTCCCACGGTAGGCTGGCAGCAAAGATCCGTGCAGGTTCAGAGCCCCTTTCGGCGGAATATCGAGAATCGGTTTCCCGATCAATTGGCGATAATAAAAACTGAACAAGACGTCGGGTTTAAGTTCCTCAATCTTTTTTTGCCACATCGGGTGGTTGATGTCATCAGGCGCGTAGGTTGGAATCTGGTGTTTCACCGCCAGTTCGGCAACCGACTCGAACCAGATCTGCTCATTCGGACTGTCCTTATGGGTAAAAATGGCGGCGATCTCGAAATTATTTGCCAGTAGGGCGCGAATACCTTCGCAGCCAATGGTGTGATAAGCAAAAATGACAGCTCTCATTCTCTATTCTCCCGAATCTATAGCTGTTACCAACGATCCTGATGTGGCGGTGTTGCCGATAACGTCCTGTACAAAGTAGCGGGGTCGTCCCCGCACGTCATGATAGATCCTGCCGATATATTCGCCCAGTAAGCCAAGGCCGACGAATTGGGCCCCGATAAACACGAATAGCAAAGCAAACAGGGTAAACACGCCATCTCCTGCCCAGGCCGCCCCATAGACGAAACGTAAAATGAGCAACAGTGTGCCAAAGGAAAACCCGAACAGGGCTATCGAGACCCCAAGATACGACAGTAACCGCAGGGGAAAGGTCGACATGGAGGTCAGCAGGTCAAACTGCAGTGAAATCAGTTTCCAGACGCTGTACTTGGATTCTCCGCTCTGCCGTTCATCGTGCTTGACAGAAATTTCAGCAGTCGTTCTGGCGAAGCTGTTGGCCAGAATCGGGATGAACGTTGAGCGTTCTGGGCATTGCAGCATGGCCTCGACGATCGGTCGTTTGTAGGCGCGCAGCATGCATCCATAGTCTTTCATACGGACTCCAGTCGCCTGGCGAACCATATAGTTTACGAAGCTGGACGCCAACTTGCGAAAACTACTGTCCTTACGTTGCTTTCTGACGGTTCCCACGACATCAGCACCGGCATCTGTTTCCCGTATTAGATTCGGTATCTCTTCCGGAGGATTCTGTAAATCGGCATCCAGAGTGATTACAACCTCTCCGCATGACTGGTGCAGCCCGGCAGTTACTGCAGCGTGCTGCCCATAGTTTCGGTTCAGGAAGACTGCGATCACTTCATTTTCCTGTTCTGCGGCCGCTTTCAACAGCGCTGCTGATTGATCGGAACTTCCGTCGTCAATCAGGATAAGCTCGAATGACCGCTCAAGTGATCGGCAGACGCACAAAGTGCGTTCCAGCAGTTGCGGGATATTTTCCTGTTCATTGTAGACAGGAATGACAACGGAAAAATCTCTGCTCGTGTTCAACTTAAACAATCCTTGATTGCTTCGATGACATCTTTGACATCATCCAGGGTCATGTCCGGGAAAAGGGGCAATGAGCAGATCCGTTCGGAGTTCCATTCAGTGTTTGGTAGAGTCCCGATCAATTCTGGCCGGTTCTCCCGGTAGAATTTCTGCTCGTGAACTGCCCGGAAATGCAGTCCGGTTCCGATGTTTCTCCGTTTGAGTTCTTCCATGAATTGATTCCGATCAAGTCCCTTCCGGTTTGCGAGCAGTCTGACGATAAACAGATGCCATGAGTGGCGCGCCGGATAGGAATTTTCTTTCAAAGGCGAGAGTTCTTCGATCTCCAGAAGGCGATGCTGATAGTAGCTGGCCAGTTCTGCTCTGCAGTTAATGAAGTATTCCAGTTTTTTCAACTGCTCCAAGCCCAGCGCTGCGCTGATATCGGTCATGTTGTATTTATAACCCGGCTCCAGCACTTCGGCCTGCGGTGAGCGTCCCTGCATCTGTCGATCGAAGGCGTCAACACCCAAACCATGAAATTTCAAACGGCGAATTCTTTCGGTAAGGTCAGGATTATCGGTCACCAGTGCGCCACCTTCGCCAGTAGTGATGTTTTTAATCGGGTGAAATGAGAAAATAGCGGTACCTCTCTGGCCGATGCGTTCGTCTCGGTATTCACTGCCGATGGCATGTGCCGCATCCTCCACGAGTGCAATTTCGTGCTCGCTTGCCAGACTGCGCAAGGGATCAAGGTCAGCCACTGCACCGGCATAATGTACGGGAATGATCAGCCTAGTTCTGTCCGTCAGGCAGGATTCGACCGATTCTTTGGTCACCATCAAAGTATCTCTGTCGATATCGGCAAAAACCGGCTTTGCGCCACACAATTCGATTAGGTTGACAGTCGACACCCAAGTCAATGATGGGGTGATCACTTCATCACCCGGGCCGATTCCGAGCGCTTTCAGGAGCAGGTGCATCCCGGCCGTTGCCGATGACAGAACAATGCTGTGCTTGGCAGAGCAATATTCTGTCAGGGCATTCTCGAAGGCGGTGCACTGTGCACCCGTTGTGATCCATCCAGAACGCAGGACTTCCGATACTGCATCGATTTCCTTGTCGGAAATCGAAGGCTTGCTGAACGGTAGAAACTGTTGCCGTTTAAACATGTGGGCCTCAATAGAAAAGAAAAATAAATGGGAGTGGATTTATGGTCAGCCATCCCAGCAAGCCGAACATAGCTAGCGAATCTTAAATGTAGCTTAAGGCTTGTATGAAAAAAGCAATCTTAATGTGTCGGCTTAAGCATAGTTTAAGCCAGCTGGATCAACATGCTGATCATCATCGCGTTGATGTCAATGTCAATCGTCCCCCCTGGATGTTCTGCATTAGGGAAGGACAAAACTGTTCAAAGACAGAAAGGGAAGAAATATGCGCAAGACAATGGTTTTTGGAATGTTTCTGGCGACGCTTCTGGCATCTGCTTCTTCTGTTGCTGCAATAGAAGTTAAAGAACATGAGTCGGATCTGGAGCATCGCACTCTGATGGCCGCCAGAATAGATCTCGGGCAGGCCATCAACGAAGCATTGAAAAAAATCCCCGGAAAAGCCGTCAGTGCTGAATTGGACGACGAAGTCAGCCCCCCGGTCTACTGCGTTGAGGTTTTCGACCATGGGGAAGAATATGAGATCATACTGGACCCGATGACCGGCAATATTTTGCATGTCCAGCAAGACGATGCAGATGAGGATGATGACAAAGATCGTAGTTGAATCACTCTACCTGGTCGGGGATTGACCCCGACCAGGTAAGATAGAAAAGTTCAACGACTTGTCACCGTCGTTTGCGTAAGCGTGCGCCTTCAGATTATCTTAAGATTTCTTTTTTAATGTTTATCCTCAATACTGAGGTTCTCTGTAGCTGAGCAATGTCAGCTGAATCAGAGGACTCTGTCCTGGTAAGGATTGTATCCAGCCAGACATTCTGTTGTATTGTCTCGGTAAGAGGGCGTTTAACGATGAGAATCCTGTTGATTGAAGATGATGAGATGATCGGTGCATCAGTGGTGACCTTTCTCAGACAGGAGGGTCACGGGGTTAACTGGGCACCCAACCTGAATGAGGCAGGAATTTCGCTGAACTGCGAAACCTATGATCTTGTTCTGCTTGATCTGGGGATGCCAGATGGCTCTGGACTGGATATCCTGACCGAAATCCGCCACAAAGGGGCTAAAATCCCAGTCATCATTCTTACGGCCAGAGATGCAGTGGCCGATCGAATAGAAGGTCTCGACCGTGGTGCCGATGATTATATGATCAAACCGTTTGACCTGGAAGAACTGAATGCCCGTATCCGTGCCGTGCAACGGCGGCGACATGGACATGCAGACGCCACCCTGAGTCATGGTGATTTACTTCTTAAACCGGCGACCCACGAGTGCTTTTGGAAGGGGCAAAATATCATTCTTTCGGCAAAAGAATTCAAAATTCTGCAACAATTACTTGAGCAGCCGAATTGTGTCTTTTCAAGAACCCAACTGGAAGATGGTCTTTATGGTTGGGGTGAGGAGGTCGAAAGTAATACTGTTGAAGTGCATATTCACAATTTACGGAAAAAACTAACTCGCGACACGATAAAAACGATTCGTGGGGTTGGTTATATCATCGGGGGCACTCATTGATTTCGATCCGCAAACAGCTTCTGCGCAGGCTGTTGATTGGCCAGCTATTAGCCATTCTCGTGATGGGAAGCATAACGTTTATCTATGTACGAAGTGAGCTGGAAGACCTCTTTGATGATCGATTGAGACAATTGGCCTACAGTGTTCCTGTCAATGCATCAGTCGTCCCCGCCCCACCACCAAGGCAGAACAATATATTTGAAGATGAGGATGATTTTGTCATTCAGATATGGGATGAAGACTATAATCAGCTCCTGCATCTGAATAGAGAAGAAGGCAAGCCTGATCGGGCTGAGGAAGGTTTCAGCACACATACATCCGGCGATACTCAATGGCGTAGCTTTGCGCTCAAGCGCGACTCGATTCTCGTTCAGGTCAGTCAGCCATTTGCTGATCGACTAGAAATGAGCCTCGGCATTTCGCTGGCAGCAACGGCGCCGATTCTGATTCTGATCGTGATGCTCGGCGGTCTCGTATGGATTGCTGTCGGTAAAAGTCTGGCTCCTTTGTCAGTGATTACCGAAAACCTCGATCAGCAGAATCCTTCCTCGCTAGCACCGCTTCCCCTGGACAATCTCCCCGCTGAAATCGTCCCCTTGGCGAGAGCCTTGAATAACTTGTTGGAGAGATTAGGACATGCCATGGAAACACAGAGGAAATTTACCGCCGACGCCGCTCATGAACTGCGTACTCCGCTTGCGGCAGTCCACCTGCAAGCCCAATTGCTGGAGCGGTGCCAAAGTGCGGAGGAACGGGTTGAACTGATGACACAATTACGTGGGGGCATTGTCCGTTCAGGCCACCTGGTTCAACAGCTATTAACTTTGGCCAGGGTTGAACCGGACAAATGGGAAAGGCCATTTACCAAAGTCGATTTAAAGGCACTTCTCATTCGGGTTGTTGCTGATTTAACGCCGGTGGCACTACATCGGCAGATCGATTTGGGCATAAATCATTCTGAGCAACTGTATGTCTCTGGCGACGCAGAGAGTTTGCGGGTGATGTTCAGCAACTTGATTGATAATGCCATCCGTTATTCGAAGTTAGGTAGTCAGGTCGACATCTCTCTATCGAACGAAGAAGCAATGAATCAGGTTGTCATCTTGGACCAAGGACCCGGAATCCCGGTAGGTGAACGTCAGCAGGTGTTTAATCGTTTCTATCGGTGTTCTCAGGCCAAGGGAACCGGCACAGGGTTGGGTCTTGCCATTGTCAACGAAGTTGTTAAACGGCACTTGGGGACAATCGAACTGACTGACGGGGAAAATAACTCCGGACTTAAAGTTGTCGTATCTTTGCCCCCCTATTGATGATGACCATGCGTAATAGCTGTCCCTTTCAGTTCAGATAATTTTTTCGGCACAATAGAGAGAGGTATCATGTTTCATCAGATCGTTTCCCTGATCGTTGATACGGTCGGGCAATGGGGTTATCCGGGCATCGTTCTCCTGATGTTTCTTGAATCGTCTTTTTTCCCTTTCCCAAGCGAAATTGTTGTTCCCCCTGCAGGCTATCTCGCCGCTCAAGGTGAAATGTCGTTGTCGCTGGTGATCGGTGCTGGCATTTTTGGCAGTCTTTTGGGCGCCTGTTTCAACTACTGGCTGGCGGTCAAATGGGGACGACCATTGTTCGAGCGCTATGGCCGCTACCTGCTGATCAGCTCAAAGACTCTCGACAAGGCAGATATTTTTTTTGCTCGTCACGGGCATATCTCTACCTTCGTCGGCCGCCTGCTTCCGGGAATCCGCCAATACATTAGCTTGCCAGCCGGTCTGGCGAGAATGAACCTGCCGCTATTCGTCTTCTTCACATCTCTCGGAGCAGGCATCTGGGTGGTGATCCTGGCCTTGGTTGGCTATGTCATTGGTAACAATCAGCAGTTAGTTGGTCAGTACCTGCATCAAATTGTGGTCGTGGTCCTACTGGCCTGCCTGCTGGTGGTTGGAATCTATGTCTGGCATCAGCGAACAAGATCAGGTGCCCGCACCAATGCCGGTTGAATCAGCTGGTAGCGGTAGTCGCCTGCCGGGAACTGTCTGGGCGCTTGGCTGCGTCAGTCTGTGCATGGATGTTTCCTCGGAAATCATCCACAGTCTGCTGCCTGTCTTCCTTGTGACAGTGCTTGGTGTCAGCATGCAGACCCTCGGTCTGATTGAAGGGGTCGCAGAGGCGACCGCGACGATGGTGCGTGTTTTTTCCGGAGCGCTGAGCGACCGCCTCGGCCGGCGCAAGCTTCTGGCGATCTTCGGCTATGGGCTAGGGGCTCTGAGCAAGCCAATGTTCGCCATGGCTCCCGGGGTCGGCATGGTTTTCAGTGCTCGGTTCATCGACCGGATCGGCAAAGGCATTCGTGGTGCCCCACGTGACGCTCTGGTTGCCGATGTTACCCCACCCGAACAACGCGGTGCAGCCTATGGCCTGCGTCAGTCCCTCGACAGTGTCGGTGCATTTGCGGGCCCACTTCTGGCGATGTTGCTGATGTTTGCCAGCGCCGGCAATTTCAGGATGATCTTCTGGCTTGCGTTTCTACCTGGCCTGTTGGCGGTGCTGCTCCTGATACTGGGAGTACGCGAGAAGTGTGGTGTTGCACGCAAAAGACATTGGCCTCTGCAGCGTGCGCAACTCGCCCGTCTCGGCCGAAGCTACTGGTTGGTGGTTCTTGTCGGCTCGGTCTTTACTCTGGCGCGGTTCAGCGAAGCCTTTCTTCTGATGCGGGGAACGGATCTCGGTCTGAGCGCTACGCTGGTCCCTCTGGTGATGGTGATGATGAACAGCACTTATATGCTGAGCGCCTACCCGGCCGGCAAACTTTCTGATCGTCTGGGTCGCAACGGACTTATGATTTGCGGATTGCTGGTGCTGGTCCTTTCCGACCTGATATTGGCACTAGCGGTGAACCCTTGGTGGGTGTTGGGGGGAGCCGCTGCCTGGGGACTACACATGGGTCTGACACAGGGGTTGCTGTCGGCCATGGTTGCGGATGCCTCTACGCCAGAATTACGCGGCACGGCTTTCGGGCTGTTCGGTCTGGTCACCGGTCTCGCCGTCCTAGGGGCCAGTCTGTTGGCGGGAAGCTTGTGGCAGTTCGGTGGCGGAAGCCTGACATTCTATGGGGGAACACTCTTTGCGCTGTGTGCCCTGCTTTTCTTTGTGTTGTCGAAAGGAACTGTTGAGCGTGATGGAGTTGGCGACGGGAAACGTTAAATTCAAACAGAGGGCAATTCAAAAATCGTCATCCACCGCATTTTGCCTAGCTCGGATGCGTTGAGGCATCAAAGCAACTTTATCCCTGATATGTTCCACCTGCTTGGACAGAGGGCAGGTGCCCAGCTCAAACAGCGGGATGTTTACCAGAGCCGCCACCTCGAAGACGAGACCTATGGCACAACTCATATCGCCTTTTTCAATCTTTTGCAGCGTGGCCCTGGAGATACCGGCACGCTCCGCCAGTTCATTTTCCGTCCATCTTTTTTGTTTGCGCCCCAACTTGATCTGCCCACCCAAGAGGTTGGCGGCTTCTTTTGCGTATCTGGAATAGGTTCGTTGTCTTTTCATCTGGAAACCCACGAAAGAATATTTTATTGGTCATTAAGCTGCTTAAAGACCATTATACTATCCACAAGTTCAAAAGCGAAAGGGTCGTTTGTCTGCGACTATGGGTGTAGTGATTACACCTGATCATGCGGATATCAGCAATTTCAAGATCCATAAGTCGAAAATCATTTCTTCTCGTCGAAAAATAGCATTATTTCAACTTGTCATTCGAAAACCACCTGTTTTCAAACGGGAAGGAAGGCCTATTCAACTCAAATTCTGAGTCGTTTACTCGGCATAATTGACTCAGTGGGCAGCCTTCCATAAACGCCTTTGGCAGGATCACATCCCTCAAGGCTTCTCATGGGGCTTCTCGGAAGTCGTCCTTGCCATAAAAGAATTCATTGAACCACTTGCCTCCGCTCGCTCTTCCGGTAAAGCTGACCCCGACCGCTGGACCGCCTCAGGCCCCTGGACGTGACCCGATAAAAAGAACTCAACCTCTTTCCGGTTGCGCCGACACGGCTTGTGGCGGTCACTCAGCCAGTCGGACAATTGCTCGGGATCACGATCCATCTCAGCCCCGAGTTGTTCCAACGAGAGCCCGTTGACCTGCTTGTACCAGGCCAGTCTTGCCATCAGGCCCTCCGGGCGGGGGAGGGGATTGTAGCCGAGGAAATTGATGATTTTCGGCATGTAACCCAATGCTATGGACGACCAGCCATTCTCCCAGTTCCAGATTGTTGAGGTCGTCACACCGATCTGAACAGCGACATCTTTCTGATACAATCCAAGCTCAAGGCGGCGACGGCGCAGGTGATCGCCGAGAGTGACAGGATCTTCGGTGAGTTCTTTAGGTGGCTGAATTATAAGGGAAGTTTCGATTTTATAAGCGGTTTTGATCTGGCTGGAATTGTTGGTAAAGGGGTACACACCCCTGCCCATGTGGTTTTCTCGGCGATATTCAACATGACTGCACATGTACCCCGGCGATGATCCAGCGCTACCGCAGTCGACTGTCCGGCCCACTACTTGATCGCATCGATCTCCATGTCGAGGTTCCTCGAGTGCCGCACAAGGATCTGACCGACGAAAGCCCGGCGGAAACCAGTGCCTCTATTCGTGCCAGGGTCAATCAGGCACGTGAAATCCAGCGTGAACGTTTGTCTGTATTCGGACTGCATGCCAACAGTCAGATGCAGGCCCGCCATATCAAGCGTTTCTGTCAGCTTGACTCCCACGGGGACGACCTGATGGAGCAGGTCACTGATAAACTCGGCCTGTCGGCGCGCAGCTTCACGCGCATCCTTAAGCTGGCGCGGACCATTGCCGATCTGGCCGAAGAAGAGCGCATAAACACCCAACATCTGAGCGAAGCGATCCAGTATCGGGGGATGGACAGGAAGAGCGTTTGACGCAGGCTTTTGCATGAATACAAGACTTGATCTGGGGAGGGGGGCATATTGAATGCGCAGATTACGCTGAGTCTGAAAATAAGTAGCATTGTTTCCCTGTTGCTCTATGGTCTTATGTTCTGGTCGGCTCCGACTGCCGCATCGGAGCTCATGCTGCCGCAGACCTACAATAAGAACACTGATGTCTCCGGCTGGCTGATGAGTGAAAAACTGGATGGCGTGCGCGGCTATTGGGATGGAAAACAGATGTTTTCGAAAAATGGGGGACGTCTTTTCCCGCCGAATGAATTTATTCGCGACCTGCCGCCTTTTGCTCTGGATGGAGAACTCTGGGGCGGACGTAACAGTTTTGAACAGACTGTTTCAATTGTCAGACAACAGCAACAGCATAACGGCTGGCTGCGTCTTATGTTCGCTATTTTCGATGTCCCCGAGACTTCCATCGGATTCAGGGCACGGCTCGCACGGGCGCAAGACTGGTTCGATACGCATCCGTCCGACTACGCATTCGTCATTCGGCAAACTCGGGTACGTGACCCGGAACACTTGATGCGGGAATTGCAGCGGATCGAAGGTCTCGGTGGCGAGGGTCTGATCGTCCGCAAACCGGATGCCCTTTACACTGCCGGGCGCAGCACTGAAATCCTCAAGGTGAAAAACTATCAGGACGCCGAGGCGACAGTGGTGGCCCATCTGCCTGGGAAAGGACGGAACAAGGGGCGACTGGGGGCCCTGCTGGTTGAATTGGCGGATGGGACAAGATTCAAAATCGGCAGCGGTTTCAGCGATGCCGAACGGGAAACACCTCCGCCGACTGGTTCAATCATCAGCTTTAAATTCTACGGGAACTATCAATCCGGCATCCCAAAATTTCCGAGCTTTTTGCGGGTTCGGTCGGATGTGGGATTATAAGAGGTCGATGATATGGATCCATGCTCATAGCAGATGCAGGCTCGTTCTATCAAATGCATTCTCAAACTGCTGAGGACGGTCCGCTGATGGTCAGATGTCCAGAAAAGAAAAGTGCAAATCCCCCAGGCCGATCACCAGGCAACGATTGAGGAGATTCGGCTGACCGAAAATAACCTGGAACACTTCATTGGCCATCAAACTGCCGATTGTGACAGCATTTGCCCCGGTCACCGGGATCGTGCCTCGTGGCTGACGGGTTCCGGCAAAGAGTTGGATCAGGGGTTGGGAATCCCCTTTTCTTATGGTCAGAACTTGCCCCTGATCTCCCTCAATGGCACCGTGAACGAGGTAGGTTGACTGTGGCAGACTCTCTTCGAGGTCGAAGCGGCTGGTGTAGTTGTCCAGGCAGTCAACCACCAGTGTGATGTCGGCTGGGCAGCAAAAGGATGAATCGATCCGCTTTTCGATAACCTCTATGTTGATCTGACTATTGATTTGTTCAAGCTGAGTCTGGGCCATCTTTAGCTTCGGCAGGCCGACGTCTCCTTCGCTGTAAAGCAGCTGACGGTTGAGATCCGGCCAGTCGACCAGAGCATCATCGACAAGGTAGAGTTTTCCCACCCCGGCTCGGGCAAGCAACTGGCTGACTGTTGCTCCAAGCCCCCCTAATCCGGCAATCAGAATCACTGCTTGTTCAATTTGTTCCTGCTTTTCCTCTCCCCACTGTAAAACCTGGCGGTTGTAGCGCACGGATGAAGCCATCTCAACCACCGGCACCCGGTGGAAAAAAAGCTACGACATCGCCGCTATGAACAGGAGTTTCAAGTTTATTCAGGTGGAGGATATTTCTGCGATTGATCAGAATAATGGTGCCGGGAATCAGCTCGCCTTTCTTATCCAGAAGTTTGTGGAGGAAAGGGGTTGAAAGCTGCTGCTGAAGCCGTGGTAACAGCTCTCTGATCGTTTCTTCTTGCACAGACGGAAGAGCGAGTTTTTCCTGTTTTAAAAGTAACCGCAGCAGACTGTAAAATTCGATTTTGATCATCCCCTGATCCTTATGAGGCCAGGCGCAGCTGTGTTTGGGCGTAGTTAGCCGTGCCTTGCAGGAGTTTCTTCCCGGGGAAAACACTACGGGTGTTGATCAACTGGTAATAGAGTCCGGAATCGTTGGTTTCACCAATCATGGTGGCTCCGATGACCCGCTCTTGTTCATCGAGAAAAACTTTACGGAAACGACCGGTCAGGCTGTTCCAGTGATAGATGACTTTGGGGGCGTCGTCGGAACAGTAGCCGATAGCGGCGACATCGATATCAAAAATTTCAGTAATATTATTTTTCAAACTGCCCTGATAACGACATTCCATTCCCAGCATGTTGAGAGCTGCGTTTTCGCCCTGTTCCACTGCCGTCATCCAGTTGCCCTGAATTGTTTTTCGGCCACTGATGAAATCTTTCCCTTCGGCAGCATCACCGGCGGCAAAAATATCCGGGTGATTGGTCCGGCAGAAATCGTCGATAAGAACTCCATCGGCAGTATCCAGTAGTGCATCGCTAGCCAAATTTATATTCGGCGTGACTCCTTTACCGATAATCAACAGGTCGCTGAGTAATTCCGTACCGCAGTTCAACGTCAATTTAAGTTTATCGTCTTCACTGATCGCCTGGATATCATTCTGTTTGTGAATGCTCAATCCTTTTTCGGCCAGTTTTTCTTCCAGGATGGTGGCGGCGTCGGCATCGACAACCCGACTGAAAATCCGGTCGGAACCAACGATCAGGTGCTTTTCAATATGACTTGGTGCATGCGACAGGAGCGGCAGACTGACCAGCCCGGCGCCGATGGCAGTCACCGTCTCAATCCCCTGATAATATTCGTACAGTTTTTCCGCATCTTCCATATGGCGCAGAACGCAGGTTCTGGGTGTGCAAAAAGCAAGGGTTCGGGCTTCCGCTCCGGTTGCCAGCAACAATTTGGCAAATTGCAGCGTTGTTCCGTCCGCCAGGGCGATCTGATGCTGTTCCGGTTCTATAGAAATAACCGCTTGGCCGAAGATTGTTTTGATGCCCAATTTGACGTAGAAGGAATGATCAACGATATGAAGCCGCTCACGCGGAATATGGCCGCCGACATAGTAAGGAGTAAGAACCCGAGAGTAGGCGGGCCTGTCTTCACGGTCGATCAGGGCGATGGTTGACTCCTGATCATGCCGCCTTAATGTTTGTACCGCCTGAAGTCCAGCAGCACTGTTGCCAACGATGACAAAATCATAGTGCTCAGTCATAATTAATTCATAACTCCCTGAAAAATGTTTGTTGCAGCCCGATCGTAAGGTTGCTTAAGTGCGTCGGACATTGGACGTAGCTTGAATTTGTCGATCAACAGACAGTTGAATAGTCAGCGCTGTGCTCCCAGGCAGATTTGGGGCACAGCGCTGAAACCTCATGCTGGCATCGTTGGCCTTTTTACGATGCCAAACCAAGAGTCTGGAGCTTCTCCTCTGTTGGAATTCCTTCTGTGTTCCAACCACGCTCCTGATAGTATTCCGGTAGCATTTGATCCAATTTG
>Ga0272444_10001330_pt1 | contig 23987 bp, 20 predicted proteins | sample SSMForm13_FD_201033 | JGI IMG/M metagenome (GOLD analysis project Ga0272444, IMG submission 201033) | Marine sediment archaeal communities from Little Sippewissett salt marsh, Falmouth, MA, United States - SSM-Form-13 | ecosystem: Environmental > Aquatic > Marine > Wetlands > Sediment ...
CCTCATCCCAGAAAAGGTTCATCATGTTTTCTCCGTAATTGTCATCGGGGTATAAGATAGCGAAGGTGTCGATGCCGAGGGTAGTAATGGAGTATGAGACAAGCTCTCGTACCTGCATATCGGCGGTAAGAAAATCTCGAAAAACATACTCTCCCGCTTCGGAAACATCTTTTTTGGGGGTCAGGGTTATTACCGGAACACCCTGTTCCTGGGCTTCTTTAGCCGCTTCGGAGGCCGCCGCGCTTCCGAGCGGACCGATTATGCCGATAACGTGATGATCTTCGGCAAGTCTTCTGACCGCTTCCCTGGCGGTATCGGGATCGCCCTTCGAGTCTTCTATGAAGAGCTGTATGGGATTGCTGTACGTGGTGTCGAATATGCCGGTGGCGAGGACAATGGCGTCGAGGGCGCGGTTTCCATAGGTGGCATATTTCCCGGTGAGAGGAAGAATGCACCCGACCGCGTTATATTTTACCAGTTTCATATCGTCAATTCTCCGGCGCAGGATCTCTCCCTTTTCGAAAAGAGGGTGCCCGCTGTGCCCGGAGAGAAACTTGCCCAGATAGTTATCCGCTTTTTCAAAGTTTCTGACATCGCTGGATATTAAAGCGAGCGTGTAGAGGAGATATCCCGAGGGATATCCCCACCAGTATTCCTCTCTTAGTTCCTCGAGTTGATCGAATGAAAGACCGTAGGCGATAAGGTTTTCGATCTCCGTCTTGACATACCTTTTCAGCGCCGCATCCGGTTTGTTTTTCAATGATTCCATATACCATTCGAATGCTTCCCGGTTTTTGCCTGATTCTGAGAGGTTGTCACCCATCAGTGACGCGATTTCCGGTTTCAGGTAAGAGGGAATCGGTTCACTGAAGAGTGCCCTGCATATCTCTTCCGAGATTTCGTTCATGCCCAGTTGTGAATAAGAGAATGCGAGCATGTAGCGACCTTCCGCGTAGACAGGATCACCCTCGACTCCGCCCCGGATGAGTTTCAGCTCTTCGATGGCCCTGGTATACTCCCCGCGGGCGATAAATACCTCCCCCCGTTTTAAATGGGACAGGGACGCTATCCTCCCCGACGGGAAGCGCTCAAGTATGCCGTCATAGAGTATCATTGCCCTGTCAAAGCGTTTTTCCTCGAACGCTTCGTCGGCCATATCAAATGTCCGGACGATCTCTTCAGGCATGCCCTCGAAGACAACCTGAAGGCTTTCCTTTTTAGTGGGAACGCCGGCACACCCTGCCGCAATCAATATCAGCGCGGCGCACAGAGCGAACAGTATTATTTTCTGTTTTTTCATCATAATCTCATTTGTAAAGCGAGTTGATATATCGTATCGCTTCTCTCGCCATTGATGGCGAATCAATAACAACCGACAGCTCATGATTATACTTGAGCGCGGAATTTGTCAAATTATGACTTCCAAGGAATATGTACCGTCTGTCGATTACGGCTACCTTTGTGTGGGTAGTGACGTGCGGAGAATCAAAACGGACATCGATACCCTTTCCCGTTAATCGTGCTGCCGTCTCGCCATTGCTCTTGTCAGTCAGCGAGCCGTGTCCCCTGTTTCCTCTCTCAAGAACGATCCGTACCGTTACCCCGCGATCGGCCGCGCGGACGAGCGCTGCCAGGAGCCTGTCGGTGTAACTTTTCTTGTGATTGGCTGTCTTGAATAAAAAGAACGACATGATGATCTCATTCTCCGCACCTTGGATCGCTTTCATGAATGCCGGGAAATATTCCCTGTCTTCGAGCAGTTGTACGCGGTCGTCTTCCCGCGATTGACGATCAGGGGTCGCGGCCTGCGACGGCAATGGCGCCGCGCAAAGTAACGCGCACGCAAGCAGCACGGATAGAGTGCTGAAAATGAGAATGTGTGCACGGTTCCTCTTCATTTTGTATGGCATCCTCCACGGAAGAGTGATACTACATAATCGAGACCGTTAAGTCAAAAATATCCGGATAAGAACCGAAAGATGGAAAATCTGTTAACAATATTCGTATCATCCTTTATTATCGCGCTGTCAGGCGCGATGATGCCCGGCCCCGTGCTGACCGTGACGATCAGCGAAACCACAAAGAGGGGTTTTATAGCCGGCCCGCTGATGATTCTCGGGCACGCCATACTCGAGATATCGCTCCTGGTCCTTCTCGTTCTGGGGTTTGCGGACCTTATCAACAATCCCGGGCTGCTCGGGATCGTCGGAATAGCGGGAGGTGTTGTCCTGCTCTGGCTCTCTTTCGATATGCTGAAAGGTATAAAGAATCTTCGACTCGATCTTACGGAAGGGAAAAGCGCCTGGGGCGGTCCCGTCGTGGCGGGCATTCTGACAAGCCTGGCAAATCCCTACTGGATAATATGGTGGGCGACGATCGGTCTGGGGTATGTCATTGTTTCGATGAAATTCGGTTTCATCGGCGTGGCGGTCTTCTTTACGGGGCATATACTGGCGGACCTTTTGTGGTACAGCACCGTATCGTTGTTCGTTTCACGGGGGAGAAAATATCTAAGCGACACGATATACCGGATTATTATCGGTATCTGTGCCGTTATACTTATCTCTTTCGCTCTCTATTTCGGGATATCGGGGATACGGTTTTTTATGTAAATAGCCGGCCGGATGCCGCTTCCCTGTCTCCCTCTTCATATCCCTTCAGCATTTTCTGTTCGATATCGAGGCGAATCCGTTCAAATTCCCCGGAATCCGCATTTTCGGGAACGTGTTCGAATGAGCCGAAGCGGATAGTGACCCTGCTGAACGGTTTCGGGACCATGAACCGGTCCCAGCTGTTAAATGTCCATGCGTTTTTATAGAGCACGAAGGTGGGGCAGATCACGGCGCCGGACTGCTGTGCCAGCGTTATCAGTCCGGACTTTATGACATGCGGAGGACCCGTAGGACCATCGACGATATGGCCGGCGATCTGGGTTTCCATCATTTCGTCGATTATCTTTCTCAGGGCGTTCTTGCCTCCACGGGAGCTTGAACCGCGCGCGGGTACCCATCCGATCCGTCCGGCAATATTGGCGGCAAAATCACCGTCCCGGCTCTGTGAAATCATGATACTGATCGGTTTCCCCATCCTCCTGGGAAGAAAAAATCCCCCGAAAAATCGTTGATGCCACGAGGCGAGGACAATCCGGCCGTTGCTTTCCAGGTGATTATCGATCCGGTCCACACCCTCCAGACGCAGCCGCAGGGTCTTTGAATACAGACTGAAGATATAGTATGCCGCGGAGGACAAAATATGCTTTATGAGGAAGAACTTGATCTCTTTTTTCAGATTCGTGCCCACTGTGGATTTATTGCTGCAGGAACGGTTTCATTATTGATCGTCCCGGCTTTCCTTTCTCTTTTTCAGTTCCAGGGCGGTTTTCAGCCCCTTTTGCCGCACCATCTTCAATTTCAGTCGCGTCTCCGTAGCCTTGAAGAACCGCTTTCCATATTTCTTCAGAAGTCTTTTGTCAATCTCAAATCCGAGGCCCGGCCGTGTAAAGGGCTGGAGCATGGCGTTTTTATCGGGAATGATCGGTTCGATGATTCCCTCCCTGAATTCCGGGACCCATGAGGGTTCTTCGAGCGGGTATTCCAGTGGGAGATCGTTTTCCGTATCGGCGAGAACCATGTTCCAGCCGATGTAAAAACCGATACCGTTCGTCCATGTGTGAGGGGAAAACGCCCGCCTGTTTTTATGGCACGCCTCGATTACTTGCATTACCTGGGAGATACCGCCGGCAAATGTGGCGTCGGGCTGGTATATGTCGAAACAATCCTTTTCGAACATGATCTTTATTTCATCCCAGCCGTAATTGAGTTCGGCTCCCGATATCTTGACATCCGACACCGCTTTCAAGGTGGCGTTGCCGTCGTAATCTCTGGAATCCAGCGGTTCCTCCAGCCATTCGATGCCGTTGGCGTGGCATGCCTTCGCGAACTCAGTGGCGCGATCAAGGTCCCATGCGGGGATCTTATCCACGATCGTGACAAGCCAGCCCTGATTCGCGTCGACTCCCAGGACGAAGTTGTCGCCCATACCCTTCCGGACGACCTCGATCTGCCGTATATCGTCCTTCAGTTCTCTGTTTTTGACGCGAAGCTTGGCTGTTGTAAAGCCCCTCTCTTTCATCGCCGTCAGTTCACCGACCCTTTGCTCCGGTTCATGCATTTCACCGGTGGAGCAGTATACGGGGACCGGCCTGGCATTCCCGCCCAGGATTTCATATACCGGCTTGCCCATACTCTTGCCGATAATGTCCCAGCAAGCCGGTTCTATCCAGAAGTTTCTCCACCCCAGGATGCCCGCCTGTTTCAAGAGGTTCTGCACCCCTTCGATGTCGGTGGGGTCGGCCCCCAGCAGGTATCCCCCGATGAGATCTCCCAGGCCCTGCCGCTCGACACCGAGCGCGGAACCGGCGGAATATCCCTCGATGCCGTCGTCTGTCGTGATCTTTACCAGGGTGAATCCATTATGGGTCTGCGGATAACCGGGAATCCATGTCGGCCAGAAGGTATGTCTCAGGGGGACCGACACATGGTACAGTTCTATTGCCGAAATCTTCATAGCATGCCTCCTTGAACGTTATTCGATGGGCGAATGATATGCGGGAGCAATCAGGATCCGGCGTATCTCGTATAACGGTTCACATTCTCATTTTCGGGTGTAGGCAGGAAGATGCCGGGCCTGATCCTGACGGTATTCTGGCAATTTTTTCCTTGAGCCGTGTTTCAAGTGAATACATACACACATTGACAACTCAGTCAAGGATTTTCAAAGTGAATTCATTGTTGATGTGTCATAAAGGGATCACTTTTACGGAATTATCGGCAGGCACCGGAGGGGCTCGTCGTGAAGCGCCCGGCAATCTCATATCACTCCGAAAAAAATACGGAAAAACTCCGACGGTAAAGATGCCGTCGTTAAAGACAGTTGAACCTTTCGGAATCATCCGGGGTTTCCCCTTTATGCCCGATTCTCTCTGCGTAATTCGGGTTTTTTATCTTGACTATTCAGGCACGCTTAATGCATATCTATAGCCCGTTCGTATTGAGTGAAATTCCGGGAAACAATGTTATTTCCTCAACAGAGAGTCACTGTTCGGGCGGGAATACAGAGATGATTTCAGGACCGGGTAATGGACGGAATTGTTCAGGCGCCGTGTCAATATAAATGACGAGGGATCGTATCGCCATCCGGAGATGTTGTTATATGCGAAACATGCAGGCTGGTGGCGGAAATTTCTGAGGCAGTGAATAATGATACTGGCACGAATTGTTAAGAATTGGGACCGGCCTGATCTAATGCGTCAAACACCCGGAGGAAGGGGTGTGTGGGATAACATACAGTTTACCACTGATGCCGTAGAGGATTGTGATTTTCTGATAATGCTTAATAATGTTATGAAAACCGAGACACGCGCGCGATGTCCGAAAGAAAACGTATGGGCCATTATGCAGGAACCGTACATGAAAGGGCATAGCGACTGGATGGTCGAGAAGCATGAATTTTTTGCCAGAGTCTTTACCCATTATATACCCTCGAATGACGGCAAATATGTTTCTTCCCAGCCCGCTGTTCCCTGGCATGTCGACAAAACCTTCGATGAGTTGATCTCCGCCGGTATCCCTTCGAAATCAAAACAATTGTCGGCTATCGTCGGTGAATCGATGGATCTGCCGGGACATGTTAAAAGAAGACAATTTTTAGACCGTATCACGGGGCATCAGGACCTGAAACTGGATTTGTATGGCAGGGGAATCAATTTTATTGAAGATAAATGGGACGCTCTTGCGCCCTACCGATACTCACTTGCCATAGAAAATACAAGCTGCCCGGACTACTGGACCGAAAAGATTGCCGATTGTTTTTTATCCTGGACTGTGCCCATCTATTACGGATGCATGAATATTGAAGATTATTTTCCTGAAGGATCGTTCCACAGGATCGATATAGAACAACCTGAGGAAAGCCTTCGAGAGATAAAGCGTATCGTTAACGGCGCCGACTGGGAACGCTATATCCCGGCCCTGGAAGAAGCACGGAATCTCGTATTGTACCGCTATCAGATCTTTCCATACGTATCGGAAATGATTCATTCTCAATCGGGCAGGTATAATGAAAAAATATCCCTGACAATCCCGGCCTACAGGAGAAGCCTGAAAGCCCGAATTAATCATGTCGGATATACATTAAAAAAGAAATGAGCGTATTATAAGGTGCAAAACCGGATCATAACCGGGACAGTATCAAAGGGTGTGTGTACTGATATCGATTGCGATATATCCCGGTAGTTATGCAATCGAATTATATTGAGATTTTTGTTCACAGGCACGTTGTGAAGATCGGCCGGTAATCTTCCGAATATTTTAAATAGTGGAATTACGTCGGGCTTTCCATGTAATTCACGGGGCGAAGCTGTATACAATATATGTCAACGGGAGGGTTCATGAATTCTTATAGTTTTCCGTATCTCAAACAGCTTGAGTCGGAATCCATTCACATCATGAGGGAAGTCGTCGCGGAGTTTAAAAATCCTGTTATGCTGTATTCCGTCGGCAAGGATTCCAGCGTCATGGTGCGTCTTGCTCAGAAGGCATTCTATCCGGGTAAATTCCCGTTTCCTCTCATGCATATCGATACGGGGTACAAATTTCCCGAGATGTACGCATTCAGGGATCGTTTCTGCAAAGAGATCGGAGCCACTCTTATTGTGGAGCGAAACGAAGAATGGATCGCCAGGGGATGCCATCCTCTGAAACTGGGGACCGATAAGTGCTGCTGGTACCTGAAGACCCAGGGCCTTCTTGACGCGTTGAAGAAACACGATTTTGACGCGGCGTTCGGCGGTGCCCGAAGGGAGGAAGAAAAATCGCGCGCAAAGGAACGGGTATTCTCCATACGCGACGAATTCGGGCAGTGGGACCCCAAAAACCAGCGCCCCGAACTCTGGGATCTTTACAATACGCGATTGAACGAGGGCCAGACCGTAAGGGTATTTCCCCTGAGCAACTGGACAGAGGTGGATATATGGAATTATATACGGGTGGAGAATATCCCCGTTGTTCCTATTTACTTTGCCCGGAAACGGGAAGTGGTAGAGCGAGACGGAATACTCATTCCCGTCTCCACTTTTTCCACCGTTCAGGACGAAACAAGCCGCTTCGAGGATGAAGAGATCCGGACAATCAACTGTCGTTTCAGAAGTCTCGGGTGCATTCCCTGCACCGGGGCGATACCGTCGGAATCAACCACACTGGATGACCTGATCGTCGAGGTTATCAATACCCGGAAATCGGAACGGGAAAACCGCGTTATAGATCTGGGCAGCGATGCCGCAATGGAAGACAAAAAGAAGGAGGGATACTTTTAATGACAACCAGAGAAAAAACTCTCCTTCGCTTTGTTACAACCGGCAGCGTCGATGATGGAAAGTCCACCCTTATCGGACGATTGCTGTATGAAACAAAATCCATCTTTGAAGACCAGTATGCCGCGATTGAAAAGACGTCAATGAGACAAGGCCGGGGCGAAGCGGATCTTGCCCTTCTCCTGGACGGGCTGTCCGCCGAACGTGAACAGGGAATAACGATCGACGTGGCCTACCGCTATTTTGAGTCACCGAAACGAAAATTTATCATTGCCGATACCCCCGGCCACGAACAGTATACCCGGAATACCATAACCGGGGCGTCCACCTCGGAACTGGCAATTATCCTGATCGACGCGCGAAACGGAGTCCTAACGCAATCCCGACGCCACGGGATACTGCTTTCTCTTCTGCAGATTCCCCACCTGATAGTGGCGATCAACAAGATGGATCTCGTTGATTACTCGGAGGAGGTCTTCCGTGATATCGTATCGACCTACCAGGATTTCTCCGAAAAACTGGACATACACGATATCGTTTTCATTCCGGTCTCCGCCCTCAAGGGAGACAACGTCACGACAAAAAGCGATAATATGCCCTGGTATGAAGGGTCGACCCTCCTGCACTACCTGGAGACCGTTCATTCAACAGCGGACAGGAATCTCCTTGATTTCCGTTTCCCCGTTCAGACCGTCATCCGTCCCAACCTCGATTTCAGGGGGTTTGCCGGTAGAATAACATCGGGAACGATCAGTACCGGCGAGGAGGTCGCGGTTCTTCCGTCCGGCAGAACATCGACTGTGGAATCACTGGTGACGTACGACGATGTACTCAAAGAGGCCTTTTCTCCCCAGTCGGTTGTCATGACACTCTCGGACGAAATCGATATAAGCCGGGGAGATATGATCGTTCGCAGGAACAATTTGCCGCAGGTTGGCAATCACCTCGAAGCCATTATATGCTGGATGGATGAAAAGGCGGTATCAAACGGAAACCCCTATATTCTCAAGCACACCACAAGAAACGTCAAGGCCTTCATCCCGCGAATCCTTTACAAGATCGACGTAAACACGCTTCACAGAGAGAAAACGAATACACTCTCACTCAACGAGATAGCACGTGTTGAGATCAGAACAGCGTCCCCCATCTTCTTTGACAGTTACAAGAATAATCATGGAACGGGAAGCTTCATACTGATCGATTCCTATACAAGCAATACCGTTGCCGCCGGAATGATACGCGGGATCGCCCGGACAATCGATGAACTGACTGAAAAAACAGAGGACAAAGCCCCTCAGAAAAAATCTCCGCATACCGTCTGGAGCGGCTGGAACATCTCCCGTAAGACACGGGAAAAACACAACGGCCATAAAGCGGCGGTGCTGTGGTTTACCGGATATTCGGGATCGGGAAAATCAACGATTGCCAGAAATCTTGAGGAAGCCCTTTTTGACGCGGGATGTCATACCATGCTCCTTGACGGTGATACTATCAGACACGGCCTGTGCGGAGATCTGGGCTTTTCGAATGAAGACAGATCGGAGAATATCCGGCGGGCGGGAGAGACGGCGCGGCTCTTCTTTGAATCGGGCGATATAGTTATCTGCGCGTTTATATCCCCCTTTGAAAGGGACAGGGCCTTCGCGAGATCGTTGATACCCAAAAACAGATTTTTCGAGATTTATACCAAGTGCAGCCTCGATGTGTGCAAGAGACGCGATCCCAACGGACTCTATAAAAAGGTAAAGGATGGAAAGATTAAAGAATTTACGGGCATCTCTTCACACTATGAAGAGCCTCAAAACCCTGAAATAATTGCCGAGACAGATTTGCGTACCGTAGACGACATTGTCGCGGAAATTACACGGCTCATAAAAGAAAGAAAAATAATTCTATAAGGACGCCGATAAAACAGAAAAATCTGCTCAATCCCCGTCCCGCAAGAAACAGAAAGGAAAAAATGTATGGATATTACCGTCTCTCTTTTTCTCTGGCTTTTCCTGTTTGCTTTCGTATGCGAATTCATCGATGCCTCCATGGGCATGGGATACGGCACAATTCTTTCCCCCATTCTGATAATAATGGGATTCGAGCCCATTGTTGCCGTTCCCGCCATATTGTTGTCACAGTCTTTCGGGGGACTGACGGCATCGATCTTTCATCAGCAATTTGAGAATGTTGACTTCAATAGAAAATCGAACGATTTAAAGGCGGTTTTCATTATCGTCGGGTTCGGCATTGTTGCCACGATCATAGCGGTTTTCATTGCCGTGAATATACCGAAGACAGTGATAAAAACATACATCGGTGTCCTGGTGATTATTATGGGAACATTACTGCTGATGAACAGGACGTTCACCTTTTCGTGGGGAAAGATGGCTGTTGTCGGTATAGTGAGCGCTTTCAACAAGGCAATCTCAGGCGGAGGGTTCGGACCCGTGGTAACCGGAGGACAGCTCGTTTCAGGGCAGAAGACCACCAACGCGGTCGGCATCACGACGCTTGCCGAAGCGCCTATCTGTATCATCGCCTTTCTGACGTATCTGATTTTAAGGGTTATCGAAAAAATAGACGGCTCAATTCTTGAAATGCCTGTGTCAGACTTTCTTTCGCTCTTCTTTTCATCGGACGTAATACAGTGGGAGTTGTTGCTCGCCCTGATTATGGGTTCGGTTGTCGTGGCGCCCTTTGCCGCCTTTACCACAAAACTGACAAAAGGAAAATTACAGCACATAATCGGTACGATCATTATCGTTCTCGGTACGTGGACGTTGTATAAGACGTTTTGTGTGTAGAATTACTTTATAAGCCATTGTCTTTATTATCTTCAAAGGGAAAACACTAACCTGGTGAAGGATATGTCGAATACCCGAAACGTTCATATAGACACACTGTCGATTATCATACCGGCCTACAATGAGGAAGCTACTATTCGCCCGATACTGGATAAAATCAAGGCGATAACACTGATCGACGGGATAGGGAAGGAAATTATCATAGTAAATGATTGTTCGACCGACGGGACACAAGAGGCGATAGAGAAATATATCCGTGACAATGAAGATGTCCGGATAAAATATTTCGAACATGAAGTCAATAAAGGAAAAGGGGCGACGCTTCATACGGGAATATCACAGGCAACGGGTGAGTATCTTGTCATACAGGATGCGGATTTTGAATATGACCCCGACGAATACAATGATTTGCTGAAACCCGTTGTGTCGGGCTTTGCCGATGTGGTGTACGGATCTCGATTTATGGGGAGTAATCCACACCGGATTTTGTTTTTCTGGCATACAATCGGTAACAGGTTTCTGACATTCCTTTCCAATATCGTTACCAATCTTAACCTGACGGACATGGAAACATGCTACAAGCTTTTTAATACAAAAATGATTCAATCCCTGCGGTTGAAAGAGGCTCGTTTCGGTTTTGAACCCGAGGTTACGGCGAAAATCTCTCGAATACCTGACGTAAGGATTTATGAAATCGGAATTTCATATTATGGAAGAACCTATGAAGAGGGAAAGAAGATCGGCTGGAAAGACGGGCTCAGGGCTGTCTATTGTATACTCAAGTATGGCCTTTTCAGATCTGAATAACTATGGACAGGCATCACGTTAAAAACCCTCAATTTGTTCTCTATGGCATTTTTTACCTGGTTATCTTTGTCGGTATTTTTCTGGCTCTTTATCAGTTTATATTCAACAGGAGTCTGTGGCTTGATGAAGCAATGCTCGCCCTCAATATCATTGAAAGGGGCTTTTCGGAACTGACACAGCCGTTAGACTGCAACCAGGTTGCGCCTATTGGATTTTTATTCGTAGAGAGAGTGTCGGTCCTGATACTGGGGAACAATGAATACGCGCTGAGGATTGTACCCCTCATCAGTTTTCTGGCTTCCATACCCCTGTTGTATCTGCTTGCCGGGAAGCTGACCGGAAACAGGATGATCGCGCTTCTCTCGACATCGATCTTCAGTATAACATTGCGGTTGTTACGATATTCCTCGGAGGTTAAACAGTATTCGTCAGATGTTCTGTTTGCCGTACTGATTTTATACTGCTGCCTGACTCTTAAACCGAATACAAACAGATCATTATTGATTTACGCGGTCATCGGCGGTGTTGCCCTACTGTTTTCAAATATAGCGGTGATAATACTCTTCGTCGCCGGTATATACTTCCTGTATTCTGAATTTTACACGAATAAGAATTTCAGGATAGTTCTCCCGCTTTTGTTCTGGGCGATAGTTTTCTGTATTTATTACGTTCTTTTTGTCCATAATCACCCGCATACGGAACGTATGTTAAATTATTGGAGAGAAGCCTTCTTGCCGTTAAACCCCTTTTCCGCGGGCTTCTATTTATTTCTGTTTCGAGCTGCCAAAGATATCTATTCCTATCTTCTGGGGTTCAGCTTTCTCTGGTATATACCCTCCTCGATATCAATAGCTGCCGTCGGTTTTATGCTGAAAAGGCGGAAGTACACGGTCCTTTATTTCTGCCTGGCGCCGATAGCGGTACATCTGTTCCTGTCCGGTCTGATGTTGTACCCGTTTAAAGGGAGATTTTTGCTCTATAGTACCCCGTTGATCATACTGGTATTTTCAATTGGTTTGTATGAACTTTTTGAATTTGCAGATAAACGAATACTCGCGTTGCCGCGGTTTTTGTTAATAATCCCGGTGCTTGCGATGTTTTATCCGATCTATTTGAATTTCCCTGTACAAATTCAGGAAATTAAACAGAGCCTGAATTATATGGAATCGAATATAAAACGTGATGAAACGATTTATGTGTATTGTAATTCTCGTTCCGCTTTTAAGTATTATAAAGACACAAAGGTCGTAAAGATAGATAATCCGGTACGACTGGGCGCGTTTCATCACGAGGAAAAACATAAGTATGATGCTGAGCTTCTGAATCTCAAGGGGAAAGTCTGGCTGGTGTTTTCGCATGTATATCATGCCTCCCAGCCTGATAGTGAAGAGGCGTATATGATAAACACGTTAATAAGTAACGGCTCGAAACTGCTTGATGTTAAAAAATATAAAGGCAGCAGCGTGTACTACATCGATACAGGGGATACGGTGTGAGCTATCCCGGATTGCTGTTTTCTCTCTGCAGGGACTACCCTTTTAATGTTGGATGTCACGCATTGAAGAGATGGTTCATCTTTGATTGTAACTTTGGCGTATTTTTACGAACGATTGTTTAGAAGGAATTTCCATGGTTAATCCTCTCACATTCCTTTTTATCTCTTCAGATAAATACATACCCTTTCGGGTTGATGTCGATGTTCTCTTCGGACGCGTGTTATCGGGTCGCGGGCATACTATCGACTGGATTCTGCAGTCGGAGGATAGATGCGATCATGAGTATAAAACAAGATGGCGGGACAGCGAGGTGTGGGTTGGCGCGACAAATCAGGGTACAGGAAGGCTGGCCCGGCTGCACAAACATTATCTTGATAAAAAAAACGATTTCAGAATGATGAAGCTTATCAAGAGCAAAAACTATGATTTTGTACAGGTGAAAGATAAATTTATTTCGGCACTTCCCGCATTGTGGTGTGCCCGCCGCAATAACAGCAAATTTATCTACTGGCTTTCCTATCCGTTCCCGGAAGCGTCGATTTGTAAGTCAAAAGAGGGCAGCGCGCCATATCCGGTTTTTTATTACCTGCGAGGCCTTTTACTCAAATTCCTGCTTTACCGTATTATCCTGCCGCGGGCCGATCATGTCTTTGTGCAAAGCGAGCAGATGAAGAAGGATATAATGGTGGAAGGCATTCCGGGTGAAAAACTGACCCCTGTACCGATGGGTATTGAGCCGTCGAGCTTTCCGCAATCTGATTCGACTGACGATACCCCCGGAACGGGCAAAAAATATGTCACGTATCTTGGAACCATGATACGTGCCCGCAAAATGGAGTTTCTTATTCGTTCTTTCGCCGAAGTTCTCGATCATGTTCCCGAAGCGGTCTTGTTTATGGTTGGGGGAGGGGACGATCCATCCGACATATCATTCCTTGAAGACGAAGCTGACAGGCTGGGAATCTCCGATTCTGTTGTATTTACCGGTTTTCTGCCGATGAAACAGGCATGGTCGTATGTCCGGAAAGCGCAGGTGTGCGTTTCGCCATTTTATCCGATACCCATCTTGAACTCTGCGTCTCCCACCAAATTAGTCGAATATATGGGATTCGGCAAACCGGTTGTCGCTACAAATCATCCCGAGCAGGATCTCGTGATTTCTCAAAGCGGTGCCGGAATATCTGTTCCGTATGACGAAGACGCCTTTGCCGGGGGCATTATTGAAGTTCTGAACGATCCGGTCCGGGCTGAGCATATGGGCCGGAAGGGGAAAAAATACGTGCGGGAACATCGCGCATACGAACGCATCGCCGACCTTGTTGAAAAAGAGTATTATCGAGTAATTGAAAAGTGACAGGCGTCGTTCTCGAACATCCTCGCAAATCGCGGCATACGTTACAGTCGTTTCGTCTGCCTGTAGAAGCGTGTTGGTTTACATTCGATTGTGGAATGAAAACCGACAGGTAATTTCATTAAAAATGATCGGTTTTGATCAAAATCTGAAAACAGGAATTGTAACAGGATCTTCGCAATCGGTTTTTCCCGCGCGCAAAGTATTCTTACGCGACAACTTGATGAGTTAATGCCTGATCTCACTGTAATACCTATCTCTATTCCAGCCCTTACAGGAACAGATATTTGAATCCCAAGCAACCTGCAGTATATTGTTCTGAGCGATGTCAACCCTTGAAGAATTTCCTGCGGACTGAATTGGTGGCGCTCAGAGGAATCATTTCTCAGAGGAAAAAATACAGTCTTCAGGATACGATTATTGTGGCAGGTTCTCCCCGGTCGGGGACGACCTGGCTGACGAAAGTGCTGGGTTCGACACGCGAATATTCAATTATTTCAGAGCCTCTTCACCCAGCAAGGTTCCCGGAGGCCGTGCGCTCCGGTTTCAGCGCCCGCACGTATCGTCCGGCAGGAGAAACATGGGTAACGGGGGAAGAATATCTGAAAAGGGTGTTCACCGGCAAAATTTCTTCTTCCCGCTTTGCAGGAATGGAGGATTTCACGAGCGCGATTCTCAGTGATAAACTGGTTGTTAAATTTATTCGGGCTACCCGTCTGTTGCCCTGGCTATCCGAAAAATTCGACGTTCGACAAATAATTTTATTGATTAGACATCCCTGCGCGGTAGTCGCTTCTCAATCCCGGTCGGGGTATAGTGGATATAATAACCTTCTCTCCGGTCGTGACGTGGGCCCGGGAAAAGAAGAAATACTAAACGAAGCCCGGGAGATCGACTCTGTTGATGAAACTATTATCAAAAAGATAGAGAGGATTACCACTCCGGAAGAATTGCTTGCGACTGCCTGGTGCATCGATAATTATGTTCCGCTGACTTCGACTCAAAAACACAAATGGCTTCTGGCGCCCTATGAAAAATTGACGATGAATTCCCCCGGAAGCATAAAAGAGATTGCCGATATGTGCGGAATTGTTTTTTCAAGGAAAAATCTTAAAAATATCACCACCCCCAGCAGGACGGCATCGAATGATCTCAAAATTTCAGATATCCGGCAACTTTCAAAATGGAAGGATCATTTATCGAAGGAGCAGATTGCGAAAATTCTTAACATTGTCTCCGCCTTCGGGCTTGATTTCTATAACGATGCGATTTTCCCCGACTATGAAAGATTGGGGGAAAAAGGCACGAAAGTTGTTTAATATCCTTATGTTCCTGAATGAGGATTTGACCCCTTGAGATGAGATCGGTATGCCCGCTATGGTGCGGGCCGCAGATAAGCGCGCTGTTTACTGGCTTTGCGTTTCCTGCCACATTAGTCGAATATATGGGATGTGGAAAATCGGTCTCAGATCTGATCGTCGGAGCATGCACTCTCCGGCGCACCCCGGTATCGAATGAATACTATTGGTTCTGTAAAAAACTGCTATGGATGCGGTGTTTGCGCGATCGCGTGCCCGGAAAAGATCATCACTATCGAATTAAATCCGGATGGGTTTTACGAGCCGCGGATAATCGACGAAAATGCCTGCACGGCATGTGGCCTGTGTGTCGCGGTTTGCGCGTATGCCGATGATGAGGTGATATCCGCGGGAAATTCGCAGGCGGCTACGTATGCCGCGTGGAGCAAGAGTAAGTGGGTCCGGGCGAACTGTTCCTCGGGGGGAATGGGATTCGAAATCGCGAAACACCTGATTGAAGGGGGGTATAAAGCGTGCGGCGTCCGCTATGATGTTGAAGCAAACCGGGCCGAACATTTCCTGTCATCGACGGTTGAGGACTTCAAGCCCAGCATCGGGTCAAAATATATTCAAAGCTATACATTGCCGGGGTTCGAGAGGATAAACCGGAGTGACAGGTTTTTAATAACGGGGACACCCTGCCAGATAGATTCCATGCGCCGTTACATCCGTAAGCTGAAGATCGAGGATAACTTTGTATTGATGGATTTCTTTTGTCACGGGGTGCCATCGATGCTCATGTGGCGGAAGTATACGAAAATGGTAGAACGCCGGACAGGCAGAATAACCGGTGCCGCCTGGCGCGACAAGCGGGGTGGCTGGCATGATTCGCTGGCAATCGCCATCTCCGGTAAAAACGGGAGGGAGTATTATTCAAGCACGCGCGACAGGGATCCCTTCTGGCGCTTTTTTCTGCGGGGGTTATGTCTTAATACGGCCTGTTACGACCGATGCAAGTACAGGATGCTCTCATCGGCGGCGGATATCCGAATCGGTGATTTATGGGGTACGGCATACCGGGATAACGATGAAGGTGTGAGCGCGCTTCTGGCCTTTTCGGAAAAGGGTAAGAAACTGGTAGACTCACTCACGAACTCTTATGTAAAGGCTCAGCCTCTTTCGGTAGTGACGGAAGGGCAAATGCGGCATAGTATAAAAAGGCCTTCAGGATATCGCTATGTAAAGCGGAGTCTCGCCGGCGATGGCGAACTGATCACTATCGCAAAAAGAGCCAGACTATTCCATATTGTGCTGGACATTCATACGATCCTCTTTAATCGCCTTAAGAAGATATGGAAAAGAGCATAGAGAAAAAAAGGGTAGGCTTGATTACGATGCACCGGGTGCTGAACTTCGGGTCGGCACTCCAGACGTATGCCTTGCAGCGAAAAGTGAGAGAACTGGGATATAATTGTGAGGTCATCGATTACATTTATCCGAACAACAGGCATTGTATCAAAGAGAGTATCTTGAAACGTGTCAAACAGAAAGCGCGATTTATCATCTCAAATGTGTTTTGGGGATTTCCGGATTTTATCAAGCGGAAGCGGTTTCAGGCTTTTTCTAAACGCTTTTTATCTCTTTCGCCTCGCACATATTCAAGTTACGAGGATATCCACGACAACTCTCCCTCCTATGACATCTATCTTACCGGGAGCGATCAGGTCTGGAACCCGTTGTATGTGAAGGATGATACCACCTTTTTTCTTTCATTCTGCAAAAAGATACATGCCTCACGCATCTCGTTCGCGTCGAGTTTCTCGACCACGCGTATTCCCAAAGAATTCAGGAAGTTGTATGCCCGTCATCTTTCCCGCTTTGATCGTATTTCCGTAAGAGAACACTCCGGGATCGGACTTGTGGCCGATCTAACAGGGCAAAGGGCTGAAGTGGTTTGCGACCCCACCCTGCTTTTGAATGAAAGCGAGTGGAGTAAACTGGCGGAATATTCGCGCATTGAGGTAAAGCAGCCCTATATTCTGGCATACGTACTTGACTACGCGTTCAACCCGCATCCTCAAATTGATGATATGATCACGCGAATTCAGAAAGAGTTAAAAATGCCGGTGATTTGTCTGGATGGCAGGCTGGCGGATTATATGAAGAAAGATGCTCGTGTTATAAAGAATGCCGGACCATGCGATTTTGTCCGGTTGGTCAAGCATGCCAGCTTCGTCGTTACTACTTCGTTCCACGGGACAGCTTTTGCTTTGAATTTTTCAAAACCTTTTTATTCTGTTATCGTAAACACTGAGAAACAAGACAGGATTCTGAGCCTGTTACGTCTGGCGGATGCGCGTGATCGAGCGCGTTCCGTCACGGATACTGCTATCGAGATGACACCCATGGATTATGCCCCGATTGCCCGGTCTCTGAATCATCTGCGCGACAGATCGGCTTCATTCCTGAAAGAGGCGTTGGCGGGGTAAGAAATCTCAAATGGAAATAACGGTTTGGGCCCATTAATAACGTGTGACTCCATGATCCGATTTATACAACGGAAATACAGTAATCTTGCCTCGGACACCCGGTTTTCGGAGATTTTTACCGGTTCCATCTGGGCGTTTTCGGCACGTGTAATCGCGGCAGTTCTGGGCCTTGCCATCAGTATAATTGTGGCCCGGTTGTACGGGGCCAGGATGGTCGGCATTGTGGCTGTGATCAATTCTTTTCTCATGATGACCACGATTCTTACGGCCATGGGTACAAGCACGTCCATTCTCAGGTTGATTCCCGAGCACCTGTCCAGGTATTCTCCCGCCTCGGCTTTAAAGGTGTACCGCAAAACCCATTTCATGATTGTCGTGGTTTCCGTGATAATGTCCGCGGTGTTCTTTTGGGGTGCCGACCTTATTGCCGACAAGGTTTTTTCCAAACCGTACCTCTCATACTATTTTGCAATCGCCTCTGTCTTCGTTGTTTTCAAGTCGATAATGACGTTTAATACGCAGGCTGTCCGTGGATTACGCCTTATCAAATCGTTTGCTCTTATGCAGTTTTTGCCTCAGCTCTGCAACCTGCTTTTTCTGATTATCGCCGGGGTGCTCTGGTCATCCGAAAATGTCCCGGTATATGCCGCGCTCTTCGGGTTTACCATGGCCGGAATCATCGGCTGGCAGATGGTGAATTATGTCTTTAAAAAGCAGGTGCGATCGAACGATACGGTTCATACTCTGTCCCGTCGAGAAATTCTCTCTATTTCTCTGCCCATGCTTCTGACTACCACGATGGGATTCATAATCGGCCAGACAGGTGTTCTTATGCTCGGCATGTTTCGCACCGAAGCGGAAGTGGGGTATTATGCCATTGCCGTCAAGCTCGCTTCCCTGACCCAGTTTATTCATATAGCGGTTGCTTCAATGGCAGCACCGAAGTTTTCGGAATTGTTTCATTCGGGTAAGCTCGACGACCTTTTTTTTGTTGCCAGAAAATCAACAAAACTGGTTTGCTTTACCACGACACCGATTCTTATCGGACTTATACTTCTGGGCAGGCCCATCCTTAAACTTGTTTTCGGCGTTCAATTTGAAGCCGCCTATCTGCCGCTGGTGATTCTGGTGATCGGGATGTTCGTTGGTTCGATCTCCGGCGCGGTGGGAATTTTCATGAACATGACGGGCAGAGAAGGTGTTCTGGGGAAAATTATGATGGTGACGGCGGGTTTAAACGTGGCAATTAATTGTTTACTGATCCCTGTTTTAGGTATTACGGGCTCGGCGATAGCGGCAATGGTAACGATGTGTTTTAATAATCTCGTAATACTCGCGTATATGAAAATAAAATTCGGTCGCACAACCGCCTATGTACCGTTCAGGCGATTTTTAAGGAGATGAACAATACCATGAAGCCGGATTTTATCGGTATTGGCGCCCAGAAGTGCGCAAGCGCATGGCTTTACAATATATTGCTGTCTCATCCCCTGATTTCCATGGCAACTCCGCAAGATGGCGACAAGGACACTCGATTTTTCAGTTATTTTTACGACAGAGGATTCGAATGGTATGAACGATATTTTGAAAAGCGGGGAAACGGGATCGCCGGAGAATACTCCACTTCCTATCTTTACAGCCTGGATGCCCCGGAGAGGATTCATACATATTCACCGGAAATCAGGCTTATCGTAAGCTTGAGGCATCCCGTGGAACGAGCTTTTTCCAATCATAAGCACGAGATAAGTCTCGGCCGCGTCAGCGGTGAAAATTTGATTTTCGAAAACGCCCTGAAAAACAATCCCCTGTATCTCTATCAGTCATTGTATTACACACATCTGTCCCGGTGGCTGCACTATTTTGATAAAAAACAAATATTTATTATTCTTGTAGATGATCTGAAAGAAAAGCCTGAAGAAACAATACATGCCCTCTACGAATTTTTAGGTATCGATTCCGAACACAAACCTCCAATGCTCTATGAACGTATCCATGAAACACGTATCCCGCAAAATCGAATGGTGGAATCGTCCGTAAGAAAGGCCTCTGTTCTGCTGAGAAAAATCGGGGGCTCCACGATAATTGATTACCTGAAGAACAGAGATGTACATAGAAAAATTTATACATTAAACTCAAAAAGCAAGGAGGAGGCTTTTCTGCCGATGAAGGAAGAAACAAGAGCCTCTCTTTTACAATATTTTGCCGAAGAGAATAGAAAGCTTGCGGATTTAATAAACAGGGATCTTTCTCACTGGAACAGATAGTCATCCAATCTACCCGAAGAGGAATTCGAGATAGATGTAATCAAGCAACTACCGTATTATGAGGGATCATATGATCTGCTTGATAAAGAAGAAACTTCATGTTTTCGAATTTTCAGGATTACTAAATGAGTTTATCTGATAAAGCACCCATCGGGATGATCCAAAAAGGAAGCAGGGCGAAGATATTGTTTATCCAGCCCGGTTATGCGCACTATCGTTATTCGCTGTTTGATATGCTCCATAAAAATCACGATGTCACTTTTGTCTTTGCTCGGAATAGAGTGCGGTATCCTTCACAGTTGCCTCCCGACTCCGGGTGGAATGTACTGTTCTTAAACCGTGAAAACAATCCCCTCTGGATTCTTAAATTGGTAAGATATATTTTCACGCTGAAACCCGAAGTGATAATCACTTCGATCAGTGGATCCTCCCAGGCAATCGCATCGCTATTAGCAGGTAAAATCTTACGAATCCCGGTTATCCTGTGGAGTTTGTCGTGGGATACATCCCGCTTCAGAAAAGGGTACCCGCACTGGAGAAATTTTCAACGCGCCCTTCGCGTCAAATGGACAACAGACAATGCGGATGCGATTGTCGTAGGCGGTACCAGGTCCAGGGCATTTAACACAAAGATATCACCCGAAGGAAAGCCGATATTTACGGCGTACCAGTCAGCCGAAGATCAATCACTGATGCCGGGAATGAAGGACAATATATCCGGCGAAAAACCCCGTTCGGATCGTATAACGATTTTATATTTTTCAAGGATTGTAGAATACAAGGGGCTTGATATCCTTATCCGTGCCTTTTCCTCCATAGAAAAAGAGCACGAAAATGTAAATCTTATTATCGGGGGCGATGGTCCGTTTCGAGAATATTGTGAAAACCTTTCGCGTACATTACAGGTAAAAAACATTATTTTTCATGGGAACATACACAATGAAGATGCCTGGAAATTGTACCGGAATTCGGACATTTTCGTTTTGCCCTGTAGCGGCAGAAATGGAACAGAGGCGTGGGGACTCGTCATAAATGAGGCGGCAAGTATGGGTCTGCCCGTTATCACAACAGATGCTGTCGGTGCGGGTGGTGACCTGGTAAAAGACGGAATCAATGGATACGTTGTGAAGGCAGGCTCTTTCTCCGCACTGCTTCGCGCCATCGAGAAACTGATATCGGACAAATCCGCTAGAGATTGCATGGGTAAAGAATCCCGCAGACTGTTCGTCAACATAAACAATTATGAAAAAATGTATGAAGGATTTGACAGCGCGGTACGCAGCGTTATAGCTCTCTGATAAAAAGATCATGTGAGTTTCTGCCTGTTCGCATACGATAAGAAGCGGACAAAGTATACCCCAGTATACCCCGGTATACCTCGGTATACCCCGGTGAGACCGGAAGGACGTTCAATAACGAGGACAAACCGCCAGAAAACAAGATACTCCTGGAAAAAGTATGAGCGATTCGATCATTAAAATAAAGAGAACTATATATTCCGGTCAGCTGATTCTTCCGGTCGCTGTACTTTCAGCGATAGCGGTGCTGTGTGCTCCCTCAAAGGTGATCGCGGCGTTTGCTCTCCTGCCGGTTACGGTGCTCCTCTGTGTCGGCCCGTCGCACTTTGCGAAAATCGTTTTTTTGATGATTCTGATAACCTTTCCGATAACGTTACAGTATTCGGGGAAGGACGCTTTCTCCGTCGGAACAGTGTTTATCTTCCTGACCCTTGCGTGGGCGATGACAAAGCGCCGGATCACCGAAACAATCACCCAGGATACGTTTCTGTTCGGCATTTTATTTATGCTGGTTTGTATCGCTTTTATTGGAACGGTTCCCAGCGTATTCGGGGGGTATTGGGGGCCTTCGGTCAGGCATTATCTGAATTTTATTTCCTCGATCGTTGTTTTTATCGTAATCGTTCATTTACGGCACATACCCGGCACGGCACATAGTGAGCGCGATTATATAGAAAAAATAATCAGCGCGTTGTTGCTGATAACGGTTCTTCATGTCTTTTTAAGCCTGCTTCTTGTGCATTTCCCATGGCTGGGAAAATATTTTACCATCTTTTTTCACAGAACCCAGGAACACCTGGGCTCGTATTTCGTCGGCGGCGTTTATACCCGCGCAACCACGATATTCGCGAGTGGAGAAGGGTTCGGCGAATTGTTTGTCCTTTTGTTTCCCTTTTCACTGTACAAGTTCTTTGTTTCAAAAAATAAACTGTCTTTATTCATAGTCGCCCTTCTTTTTCTGGGCACGATACTGTCGGGTACCCGATCTGCTTTCCTGCTGATTGCCTTTCAGCTTCCGGTTTTTGTGTGTATTCTTGTCGCCCGGAAATATGCCGTCAAGCGGTTTGTTGTCGCGGTTGGCTCCATACTGATCTGTGTGGCGGCGCTTTCGAGTTTCTTAAATTATTCACCCGTTCTTACCGATCGGTTTCAGCGCACCCTGGATCGGGTACGAGTAACGGCGCCGGAGCAGAAAACGCCCGGTGCGCAGGACCGGAAGAAATCGAAGGTGACGGATCAGGTACAATCGAAAGTGGATATTGCGAGCATCGTCAACAGGCAGGGCGTATGGAACAAGGCCTATTATATTACAAAAGGCACCATCAGCCTTTTCGGACATGGACCGATTCAGGCGCAGAAGCTTGGTTTTCAGAGTAAAAACTTTCACTGCCTGTATTTGAGCCTGCTCTTTCAGTTTGGAATAATAGGCACGGTGTTTTTTATCCTGTTTTTCTATACGATCGCGAAGAGATTACTGAAGTCTGTAAGGCTGACAAAAGATGATAATACCAAATACTTGCTGGCCGCCACATGTCTGCTGTCATTGTTGTGTTTTTTGATCAATGAAATTAAATTCGAGTTTAACCGGTCGGATTCGTATCAGCAGTTGGTATGGATCTTTTTCGCCGTGTTTTATCTGGCGGGTCAATTGAAGAGAAATTCCAGCAATGAAAAAATTGATTATCATTCATCACCTTCCGTGCGGGTGCCATAGCGGGACCTGTTATTGCCGCCCGTATTTAAAAGGTAACCGCTACTTTGTATGTTTGCCGGAATCACACGCCTGCGATTGCAATGAATGACGGGAAAAGGGGTGCATGTGAGACGAAAGGCCCGGCATCGTACTGTATAAGGCACCTCTTATTTCAGCAGGCCGGGATTGAGACATACTCAGTAGATTAAGTTTTCAGCGAGGTTGTATCGGTATATGATTTCAGACCGGTTTCGTTGCATATTCATTCACATCCCGAAAAACGCCGGAAGCAGTATTGAATCAAAGATTTCTTCCGAAGAAGGGACAGGCAATCTTTTGCCGGACCACAGGACGATTCTTGATTTAGAACCCATATCACCGGCAAAGCTTTTGAAACTCTACAAAAGCGATCAGCTTTATTCAATCGCAAGAAGAATGAAGTATTTTACACGGAAAAACAGGGTAGGTACCTACTATAAGCCCTCAAGTCGGGTAAGATACGAGAACTATTATAAATTTACGGTCGTCAGAAATCCATGGTCCAGGGCGTATTCATGGTACAAGAACGTGATGGATGATATCAATCATCGCAACAGGTACAACGTTTCACACGATTGCTCTTTTCATGACTTTGTACTGTTCCATCTCGCCGATCAACATGCCTTACGAGCTCAATTCTACTGGCTCTATGATTCAAAGGGAAACATTCCGATGGATTTTATCTGCAGATTTGAAAATCTGGAGGCCGATTTTTCAAAGATCGCAGAGACTATAGGTCTGAAAAATGCCGAATTGCCGCGAGAAAGATATAGCGGGGCGGGCGCTTCCTATATGGCCGCATTCAATGATCAAACAAAGGATATCATCTGGAAAAGATACAAAGAAGAAATTGAATATTTTGGTTTCGAGTTTGGTGAGTAGGTCATAAACGGGGAAACAGTGGATGAAGGTTCTTCTCATCAATAAATTTCTATATCCAAAGGGCGGCGCTGAAATAAGCACCCTTGAAACCGGAAGACTTCTCGAAAGGAAGGGTCATACAGTTACATTCTGGGGGATGGACCATCCGGAAAATCCGGTTTACCCTCACAGCGACCTGTTTGTTTCACATGTGGATTACAACAGGC
>Ga0272444_10001331_pt1 | contig 23969 bp, 18 predicted proteins | sample SSMForm13_FD_201033 | JGI IMG/M metagenome (GOLD analysis project Ga0272444, IMG submission 201033) | Marine sediment archaeal communities from Little Sippewissett salt marsh, Falmouth, MA, United States - SSM-Form-13 | ecosystem: Environmental > Aquatic > Marine > Wetlands > Sediment ...
ACACCTAAAAAAAGGGCTTCGGAACCACGGTTTGTCAATAGAAAGGCATCAGCGTTTACCAACGGTCTTGATTTCCACCCCCTTTGGAGATGGCTTTAGACCGTGGCACCGGTAAAACAAAACTCATTGATTCTCAAGGCCGGAACCCGGGCCGCGTAACCGCCGAACTCGCTCGTAAGCAAACGCGTGTCCCTCCCGACTCGATCCACATTCGCCAGTGCCTCAACGTATGACTGGGTAAAGCGAAGATTCTTAACCGGATAGGCCAACTCTCCATCTTTGACCATAAACAACCCGTCTCGTGTCATCCCCGTAATCACGCAGTCCCGGGGATGCACAAGCCGAGTATACCAGAACCGGCTGATATAGAGACCGCGCCGGGTGGTACGGATCATCTCTTGGATACTCGAAGCGCCGGGAGCCATAAAAAGATTGGTGGCCATTGGCCCAAGAGACCGCTGGGTCGGCAGCAATGCATGGCCGGTGGAGGTCCGGTCCATTTTTCTTCCGGTGATGCGATCATGCACCGGGCTCCTCACCACGCCCCTTGACACGATATCCACCCGTTGCTTGGGTACCCCTTCAAAATCGAATGGTATGGGTACGCCCTCGGCATTCAGGCCGTCATCCCGGATAGATATGAGCTTGCTCATAGCCTTCACGCCCATGCGATCATTCATCCATGATCGTCCCTCCAGCAAAGACTGTGCCCCCATACCGTAGTAATTGAGCATGTTGAGCAAATCTTGGGTTGCGTGCGGCGTGAGTACAACGGTGTGGTCACCCGAAGCAATCTCCCGTGGGTGTCTTGCATCTTCCGCTTTCTTGATGGCTTCTCGAAACAAGGACTCTATGGGAATATCATCCACGCGGAATCCTGAACCGTGTTCACGCCCCGAACTATCCTCTGACATGATAACCGTTTGAAAGTCCGCGCCGGTCCTGACGTAATAGGCGAAAAGCCCACGTGAATTGGCAACCGCAATCTCGTGGGTTGCCGTGGAAAAAGTTCCCGAACCATTGAGCCCTTTCTCGGAAGCCAGACGGCAGACCTGTCCAACGGCTCCGGCGCGCGCTTCAGGCAAACAGTCCGCCGTATGCGGGTCAAAGGCTTCTACGTGTTTGTACTCGGCAGGTCCGGGGAGTCCCGGATAATCCGGGTCCTCCGGACTGGCCTGGGCGTTGGTGCGAGCCTGTGACACCAGTTTATCCAGCCCACGGCCGTCCAACCGGTTGGACGTGGCCAGCCCGATCCGTTTACCCCGAAGCAGGCGTACAATAAAGGTGGCGTTTCGTTCGGCCACATTTTGGTGAATGGCATTATTGGCAAAACGGGTGAGGCTTTGATCTTCAAACACCAGCAAAACTTCAATGGCATCGCTCCCCGCCCTGCGCAAAACATCTTTGCATATGTTTTCGGTTTTTTTTCGACCCAACATGTTCGTCTCAAGTTCTCACGCCGCCGACCGGTCAAGGCTTGCCTGCCCGGTCAACCGCAGCTTGGGCAAATACTGCGGTGATTAAAATTGCCCATATTTATTCCTTCCCGTATGCCTGTGCCAGGTTTCAGGTGCCAGCGCCTCTGTTCATCATTCCTGACACCTGGCACCTGAAACCTTAAGATATGGAACAAAAATGGGATTAAAATTCCATCTGTATACACGGCGATTTTCACCACCCCAGGCAAAGACCGATACCTACTGTTTGTATACGCCTACTCGTATGTTTCTAAAGCGAGCCGGAGCCGCGCCATGACCGGTGTGGGCGATTTGTGACGGCTGTCCTTTTCCGCAGTTTGGCGTCCCCCACATGGTCCAATGGTTCCGGTTGCACACACCGTCGCAACTGTTCCAAAAATCCGCAGTAATGCCGGTATACGTACAATTGCGCAATATGCGACCCAACTTCCCGTTCTTGATCTCGTATCCCATTTCCGTGCCAAACTGAAAATTATAGCGTTTGTCATCAATAGACCAGGAACGATTGGTCTCCATGTAAATGCCGAAGTCGGTGTCTCCAATCAAATCCTCCAGGTCCCAGGCCCCGGACTCAAGGCTGACGTTGGTCATACGAATCAGGGGAACGCGGTTCCAACTTGACGCGCGCATGCAGCCGTTGGAGGCTTTACCCAAACGGGAGGAGGTTTCCCTGGACATCAGATACCCCACAAAACGACCATTTTCGACAATGGGCGAAGATTGGGCGGGTACGCCCTCATCGTCCCAGCCAAATGTACCCAGGCCCAGAGGCCGGACACTGTCAGCGGTGATGTTTACCTGATCCGAACCGAAGCGCAAATGTCCCAGTTTATCGATAGTCAGAAATGACGTACCCGCGTAGGCGGCTTCGCTTCCCAAAACGCGGTCCAGCTCAATGGGATGCCCGCAGGATTCATGGACCTGAAGGGCGACTTGGTCCCCACCGAGAATAACCGTGGTTGTGGTGTCCGCCGGGCAGGGATCGGCGGTGAGCAACGCCCGTGCTTCATTAGCGATACGCTCGGCGTTTCCGGGAAAATCCCACTCAGACACCACCTCCCAGCCCGCCGTGACCTGCTGGCGGCCAAAGGAGGTGGGATAGGAACGCGTTTGCACTTCGCCTTCCGCCACCGCCGTGGCAACAATACCACCGCCGGTTTCCATGAGGGTCTGTTCGGTCATCGCACCCTCTGTGTTGGCAAACCATTTTTTTTCGCGAACAAATACCAGGTTTCCTTGTCGAATCTTTACGGTTTCCACCCGACCCATCTCCCGGTCGGCGGCGAGGAGCACATCCAACTTCTCCTCCAGTGAAACCTTGAAAGGGTCAATTCCTACCGGCGTCATATAAGACCCGCGACTGTTCACCGGAGGGCCGAGGTCCACGGGTTCACCTGGCACCCGGGCAGAGGCACGGGCAATCACCAGAGACTGTTGGGAAACGCGATCAATTTCTTCGGGAGTAAGATCATGGCTCGAGGAGAACCCCCAGGCGCCATCCACCAAGACCCGTATGCCGAATCCTATGGACTCTGAAGAATTGAGGGACTCCACAACCCCGTTCTTAACCCGGATGCTCTCCGTGTGGTTGTCCACAATACGAATATCCGCATATTGTGCCCCTCCCATCTGAACTTTATTGAGCGCCCGGTCTATAAGCGTCTTCAAGCTTGACCTCTCGGCAGGTTTTAATTATATATATTGGCGAAAAAGACCGTTTTTGTTCAGGCACTAACTACTATATTCTAATAGATTGTTCAATGCGTAATTGGGATGGGGAGCGGTCTCTCGCAGCGAAAAGCCGTGGTCCTGACCCAGATGCCCATCACTTTCAAAGGGTTGCGCAGAATAATGTTAAGATGGGCGCGCATTAACGTATGTGAAAACCTGTTGATGCTTTTGGCAAAGATCTAATTGAGAACAAAATTTGCAGTTTTCGTTGCTGCTGATGCCTTTAACCTATTGACAAAATAGTATTTTTCGTTCAAAATAGGATATACGGCTTGAAAAAGATTGTTTATGAATCAAGCGCCTGAGGCAAAACATGGTAAAAAACCCGGAAATTTTACAAAAATTTAAAAATAACTTTTATAAAAGTGAAGGTCCTTTGCCATTTTCCCATTCCTTAAAGATCTTCACCGCTATGTGGGTCCAAGGCATAAAACTGGGGATCCTCCCCCCTAAAAACCCGTTGGAAGGAATCGAAACAGATATCAAGATCGCCAAGGTGCTGAATTCATGTTTGAAAAACTCCTGTCAAAAATAGGCCTGTGCCTTGAAAAACACAGCCTCCCTTACATGATTATCGGAGGGCAGGCGGTATTGCTTTACGGGGAACCCCGTTTGACCAGAGATATAGATATTACTCTGGGTGTGAACATTGATCATCTGGATCGCCTGTTAAGCGCAGTGCGAGAACTTCCCCTCAAACCCCTTCCCCAAGCATGTCGTTGTGTGGGGCTTATTCATAATCAATTCAACCTTTTAAAGTGCTTCAGAAACGACTTGGCGGGAATAAGTGAAAGAGTTATAGAGTTAACTAGACACTAATTAAATTTATGAAACAATGGAGGAAGTTGTGAAAATGAAAAAGATGATTTTGGTTTTGTTCTGTTGTTTTATCTCATCTTTACTAACCTCAAATCTATTCGCTGAACAGACCTTCACGTTCAAGGCGCCGGACTATGAGATTAAAAAAACAGGTGGGGGTTTCGATAGAGTATTCCTTGAGGGGTACTATTCTTATGCCGTGCCGGGTTATCCTGATCTGCCCTCCAAGATTTTCCGTTTTGCGGTTCCACCTAATGTTGCAAAGGATAGCATCAAAGTTGAGTATTCCATTGAGAAAACACAAGAACTCGGAAAATATGAAATAAAGGAATTGCCGGCCATGGCAACACGGCATGGTGATCAGACACTTTTTGGGAAAAAAGCTGATATTTACTCAATAAACGCCTTTTATCCCGAAGAGGTCATTGAATACTTGGGCTTTTCTCAAATGAGGAAATGGAGATTTGTAACTATAAAGTATACCCCCTTTCAATATAATCCTGTCACAAAAGATTTAATGTATATCCCCGAAGCGGTTGTACAGATCACGTATGACAGAATGGGTATGAATTCTTTACCAGATACCGAGCTTTCTGATGATATAATGGACCAAAGGGCAAAGGGATTGCTTGAAAATTATGACGAGGCCGAAGAATGGTACAAACCGAGCAAAATAGAGCCAAGATCATCTGCTACGGCTGATTATGTTATCATTACAACAAATGCTATTGAAAGTGCCAGCACAAAGCTCACTCATTTTTTAGATTACCTCTCTGGCAAGGGATTTTCTCCCTTGGTCATAACGGAAGACGAATATGGTGGTTTAACCGGGCAATCCCCAAATGGCACTGCTGAAAAAATCAGGCAATGGCTTATAAGCCACTTCAGCAGCCATGGTATTCAATACGTATTATTGATAGGCAATCCTGATCCGGATGATCCGAGTAGTGGCAGCGATTCGGTGGGAGACGTGCCCATGAAGATGTGCTGGCCAAGAAGGACCGAAACAAGTGATAAAAATTCCCCAACCGACTATTTCTATGCGGATTTGACCGGCAATTGGGATTTGGATGGAGACCAGTATTTTGGGGAGTATACGGATGACCAGGGAACCGGTGGCGTTGACTTTGCCAATGAGGTATACGTGGGAAGGATCCCTGTTTACACAGGAGGAAATGCTAATTTAGATTCGGTTTTGACAAAAACAATGAACTATGGAAATGCCAACAACATTGCCTGGAGGCAAAGTGCACTTTTGCCCATGAGCTATTCAGACGCATCTACTGACGGGGCCTATCTGTCCGAGGCGATGATAGGTAACTATTTAAGCGGTGCCGGCTTTTCCAACTGGAGATTATACATGCAGGGCAGCCTTTGTACTACTGCTAATTCGTCATTTTCGAGTGATCAGGAGCTTCTTACCGATGTATCATGGCAGAGATGGCGCAATTATGATTATGGAATGGTATGGTGGTGGGGACACGGAGGCTCAACCAGTGCAATGCTTGGCTATTCTGATTGCGGCTGGGGTGATATAATAGACAGCTCAGATACACCTGTACTGGACAATAATCACCCTTCTCATGTCTACCAATGTTCCTGCAATAATGGTTATCCGGAAGTGGGGAGTGCAACCCCGAGTTCATGTAATCTGGGAACAGCTTTGTTATATAATGGCGCCATCACGACAATCTCCGCGAGCAGAGTAAGCTGGTATGCGGTGACGTCGTGGTATACAGGGCTGAAATATTATTGTGACAATGCCAGCATCGGTTATTACTACGGACAGGAGCTTGTGTCTACCGACAAAAAGGCATCTGTAGCTCTTTATGATGTAAAGGCCGACATGGGGGCCAATCAGTATACTTGGTGGGGTGGTTCTCATTGGATGAACTTATTTGATTTTAACCTGTACGGCGATCCCGCCATATCCATATCAGAACAATCGGTGCAGGTTGAACCTTCTCCAGACATCAAAGCCAACGGCTTGGATGGACCAGTGGAACGGACTCTGGGTGACGCTCTTTCCGTAACAATAGAGCTTGACCCCGGAATTTATACTGGTTATCCGGCAGACTGGTGGGTACTGGCTAATACTCCAGTTGGTTTCTATTATAAAAATCTGTTTTCTGGATGGGAATCCGGTCTATCTGTTACACATCAAGGACCTTTATTTAACCTGACACCTCCTCTTGAGGTCTTGAACACGTCTGGTTTGCCCACAGGTAATTACACCTTTTATTTCGGAGTTGACGGCAACAGAAACGGCAATTTGGATGGGGCTTTATTTTTTGACAGGGTAGAGGTAAATATAACACCACCATAGAATAATGGGGAATTTAAATCTTTCACGATTCTGAAATGATAACAACTCTTACAGGGGCAGGGTCTTTAATGGGCTCTGCCTTTTTATTATCCGTATAAAATCCGTATGAAGAGCATACTCGCATGTCCAAACTCACACCATTAAAAAACCCGGCCTGGATACCAGACCGGGTTTTTGGTTTTTCAATATACGTCTTGTTAGTACATCGAGGACTCCGGATGAAAGACATTGAGTTCCTTGAGATCATCTCCCAGGTACTCTCTTTCGTTGGGCCCGAGAATCCCTAAGGAAAGGCATATCAACGTCCACAGGTGTACCGTACCCCATGCATGGTCGCGCTGATCTGACAAATCATGAATTTGGGCATGGCAGTTGTGGCACGGCGCAATACAGTAATCTGCTTTGGTAGCCAGAATCTGGTCCGCTTTGAGCTTTCCGTAAGCACGACGTGCATCAACATATCCCGACTGTAGAAAACCGCCGCCGCCGCCGCAGCAATAGTTATTCGACATGTTCGGAGTCATATCAATAAAATTTTCTTCACCCACTACGGATTTGACAATAAACCGCAAATCTTTTGCAATTGGATCACCAAAACCTTTGCGAACAATCTGGCACGGATCCTGAACCGTAAACTTGATTTTCAAATCTTTATTCCAGTCGGAATTAACTTTCAGTTTTCCTTCACGGATCCATTTTGCATAATATTCGTAAATGTTTTTAACTACAAACTTATGCTCGATATTGAATTTTTTCAGTCCTGCCAGGACTGAGAAGGTTACGTGCCCTCACTCTGTATTGAGAAAAACTTTACACCCAAGGTCATCCGCCTGTTTGGCTGCGATCCGGGTAACATGTTCCCAGGAATCGTTGTCTGCCAGGAACATACAGTAATTTTCTCCGCCCCAACCTTTACTCCCGTAAGTCCAGTCTGCCCCTACCAGGTGGAGAATCTTCCAGAGAGGCGGCATTTCGTCCGGTTCGGTCACCGGTTCCCGGGAATTTTGGTTCAAAAAGAACTCAGCGCCCTGCTTATCTATTGGTGCCTGCATATCTTTAAATTCGGGCTGTGCTTCCTGATACTCTTCAAGTACGTCTTCAACAACGAATCTAAAATCGTCCTCAGATGTACCCATGGCGCTGCCGCTGTCATTTCTCAATGCCATGTCGCATGATCCGAGAATCCCCTTGGGTCGCTCTTCCCTGGGCCAGGTTGCCCGGGCTTCATAAACCAGTTGGGGAATATCTATTTTCATGGGGCAGACATAAATGCACCGCTGACAACCGGTGCACATCCAGACCCATGGACTTTTCGTAACCTCTTCATCCATGCCCAGGGCGGCCATGCGTAGAAATTTTCTGGGATCCATATCTTCCAGACCCGTGGCAGGGCACCCTGAAGAACATGCACCGCATGTCAGACAAAGGTTAAGGTTCCCCCCATCCGGGAGAATCTCCTTTACCTTGTCCAGAAAAATACTTTTCCTTTTGCCTCCAAGTTTGATTGCTTCTTCAGCCATATCGGATAATCCTCCATATCCTATTTATTTTAATGGACTTAAACCTAGTTCATTTATTCTTTTTTCCATATCCACAACAATAGAAGAAAAACCGCTTCCCATATTTGAAGCCGTGCCCACAAAGCAAAGCCTGTCCTTTTCAAGCCCTACCTCTTCCATCATTCGGTATGCATCATTCACCCGCCATTGTGCAAATGTGTTTCCGTTTTCGGATTTACAATTTCCCGGATGACAGGCCATGACCACAACACCGTCAGCCCCTGAAACAAAGGCATTTAATATATAATCAAGATCTATTTTTCCCGCACAGGGAACCTTTATCATTCGAAGGCCTTCGGGGAGCGGCATGTTAAACATATCCGCCATCTCTCCGGCCTCAAAGGCGGAATTCTGACAACAAAACGCAAGAAGACGGGGGGTTCCGTTACCGGATACAACACCGCTTTTGACCTTTTCGGTCATATCTTCATCCTCAAATTCGCCGACCTGGATGGCATCCATGGGACACTCGCTGGCGCATATACCACATCCCTGACAGGCCACAGGCGATATAATGGCCTTCTTATCGCCCCAGTAAATCGCTCCGTGGGGACAACACCGATAGCATGTCAGGCATATAACACACTTATCCTCATTGACAACCGCTTTGTTTTTAGCAACGATTTTCTTGCCGTCGCCAAGAAGATCCTTAACCTCAATGGCTATATTTTCAACATCGGTCCATGCTGACGGCAAGCTTGAAATTTCCCGAGTTGAACCGGCCACAAAAATTCCCTCTCTATTGGATCGAACCGGAAAAAAATGAACATTGTCACTTTGCAGGAATCCCGATGGACCCACGTTAATTCTCAGAATTTCGGCAAGTTCCTCATTCAAATGATTGGCACACATTTCCTCTTCAACCACAATAAAATCCGGTGAAATTTCTATGTTGCGTCTTGCAACCGAATCAAAAAAAGAAATGGTCTTGCCATTCTCGACGATTTCAGGTTTTTCGGTTAACTTGAAATAAACGGCTCCTTTTTCCCGGCTCTCTTTATACATGCGCTCAAGGCCATTTGAAGCCACCTTTAAATCACCGGCATAAATGTAAGCATCACAACCGTCTATTTCCTGGAGGGCAAGAACACTTCTTAGGACCCTTTCCAAAACCAGGGGATTTCCCTCCTGTCCAAGGCTGACAAGGAAAGCTACGGTTTTGTTTGCAAATTTCTTTTTATCTGATTCAGAGGCCAATAATTCGTCCATTCGGCTTTGCGTCAGCACATTATCTGCAAGGGAAAGTCCATATTTTTCGTTCAAAGCCCCGGTGGTAAAATCGGTGGCAACCACAATGGCCCCGACATTTTGTTCAATGACTTCCGCCCCTTTTGATAGTCTAGCGGTGAAGTCTCCCGTAACCCCTGCCGCACTGACAAGACTGGCTTGAGTTAAAATTTCAACATTACCATCCGTCTTTATTTTATCCTCGAGATCTTGCAGTCCTTTAGACTCTTCTGTTAAACCGACTAAAGTTCCCGGTCCTTTCCGACCTCCCAATTCAGCGTCTTTTTCAACCAGGATAACCTTATACCCTGAACCGGCAATTTCAGAAGCAGCCTTTATACCCGTTAATCCTCCACCTAAAACCAGCACATCGGTGGCGATATTTATTTCTTCCATATCTGTATGTTTCATATCTGTCATTAGCTCACCCCCAAATGTTTTATAACCTCACTGGCTGCCTGGCCTGCATGGGCCATAGAGGCCGCTATGTCCTTGGGGCCTGCAACTGTTCCAGCAAGAAAAATGCCGCCCTTTAAGGTTGACGTACTGTTTAACTTGTCAATGCCGGCAAAAAACCCGTCTTCATTGAGGCCAACATCAAAAATGCCTGACAGGTCGCTATTGTCGGGACCGGGCATTATTCCAACAGACAAGACAAGCAAATCAAACTCTTCATTAATACAAAGGCCATCCTCTTCGTTCATGTACCGCATCGAAAGCGAGTCATTTTCCATGGGAAAGACATCCACCGGTATATTTCTGACAAAACGAAAATCCGCCTTGCATTTTTCATAAAATCCGGCATAGTCTTTGCCAACATTCTGGATATCCATATAAAAAACACTTATTTCCGCATCCGCATTTTTATGTTTGATTCTTTCGGCCATCCTCAAAGCATACGGGCAACAAACCTGTGAGCACCACAGATTTCCGAGACGTTCATCCCTGCTTCCCACACATTGAATAAAGGCGATCTTTTGGGCCGTCTTGCCGTCAGACGGTCTTACAACAGTGGCATTTTCTCTGATAATACGTTCCAGGTCCATACCGGTGACAACATTTGGAAATTTTTTATAGCCGTAGGTTCCCTTTTGTTCGGCATCAAAGGGCTGAAAGCCGCTTGCCAGGATTACAGCATCAACATCAAGCTTGCCGGAAAAACCCATGGTATCCAGTTCAACCGCACCTTCAGGGACGGCATCCGGATTTTCTTCACATTTTTCTTTATCAACAATCACATGAAGGGGAGAATTATTTTTTGAATATCCTCTGATAACGCCTTCTGTCGCGGAATCCGGTTTACAAGAACTCTTTTTTAAATCAACCGAAAATCTTCCGCTATTATTAATTTTTTCCACCTCTGTTGCAAGGTGAACCTTGATTTTAGGTTCATTAACCACGTTTTTAAGCATTGCTTCCACCGTGCATGCCCCACACTGCCGGCATTCATCCGTAGCCTTACAGCAGTACTGGATTGCATATCCGCCTAGAAATGGTGCCTTTTCAATTAGTTCCACATCGATATTAAATCGTGAAAGCTCCCAGGCGGCTGTGAGTCCGGCAATCCCTCCTCCTACGACCATAACTTTTTTGTTTTTTGTGCTCAATTGGAAACTCCTTTGATTATTGATTATTGCCTATTCCTTCCAATCGAAAATTTCAATGGTTTAGACCTTAGGTCTTGGCAGCACTTTCGCCAGTTCGGCGATTTCCGGGACTTTGTGTTCCCATTCAATGGCCATCAGATGCACACCATGGACCCCTTTCAGTTCCTTGAATTCCTCGATCTGTTCGCAGGCGATTTTGATGCCCTCATCAGCCACTTTTTTCTTTTCAACCCCCTTCAGACGATCGATAAGCTCTTCCGGGACCTCTATTCCAGGCACTTTCTTTTGCATATACCTGGCCATACCCACATTCTTCATAGGTGTCACGCCGGCTAAAATATAGACCTTTTCTGTCAAACCCATGTCATTGGCTTGCTTTACCCATTTCCGAAACCTGTCCATGTTATAGATACACTGGGTCTGGATAAAATCCACTCCGGCATTAATTTTTTTGGCCAGACGGTGTACGCGCCATTCATAGGGTTCGGCAAACGGGTTGGCGGCTGCACCGATAAAAATTTTAGGAGGGTCCGCTATATCCGCACCGGACTGAAACTTGCCGTCATCACGCATGGTTTTAACCATGTTGATCAGCTGCATGGAATCGATGTCAAAAACTCCCATGGCATCGGGGTGGTCGCCGAACATACAATGGTCGCCGGAAAGACACAGCATGTTTCTTATGCCATGGGTATAGCCTCCCAGAATGTCGGCTTGCATGGCCAGACGGTTTCGATCCCTGCACACCATCTGAAAATTCGGCTCCAGCCCTTCCTGAATTAATAACAAACAGGCCGCCCAGCTGGACATACGGACAACAGCGGTCTGGTTGTCTGTAATATTAACCGAATCAACATTCCCCTTCAGGTATTGGGCCTTTTCCTTAACCTCTTTGGCGCTGGTGCCCCGGGGAGGACCCAACTCACCTGTAAATGCAAAATGGCCAGCCTCTAAAACTTTTTCCAAGTTACTTCCTGATTTCATTGGTTTCCCCTCTACTTATTTCAGAATTCATTCTTCGGTTATGAGTTGAATCGTAAATATTAACGACATACTCATCGTCTCACCATGTAACATTTCAACGACCCAAATATCACCCGGCTTTTTTCTTATCCTCGTAACCCGGCTGCACCAATGTCCGGGGTTTCTGGTTCTGCCACGCGGTTATGGGCTGAAACTCCATGATTAAATCCAAACGGCCCTGTGCGGCCAGGCGCTCGTGTATCAAGAACCAGGCGCAGGGCTGATCTTGGTGAATTTCGCATTTGCCGTTGTCGGTTCCACCGCAGGGCCCGTTATATAGACCCTTGGCACACATGGTTACCGGGCAAATGCCGCCGGTATAACCCAATACACAATTGCCGCAGGAACGGCATTTTTCCTCGTACCATCCCACATCCCTGTTTGCCCCGATAAAGGTCGTATTTACGGCAGGAAATACCGGTTTGTTGGGATATCTTTCCGCCAAAAACTGGATCCCCGCGCCACAGGCCATAGACAGCAATGCGTCATACTCATCAACCACGTTTTCAAGTTCATCCAAAAATTCCATGTCACATTGTCGCTCCAACGTGGTGGCCCCCAGCTCAATAGGGTTCCCATCAATTTTTCGTGCCATGTTCAGTTCGGCATTGAGGATCGCCACCTCTTTTTCGCCACCGGCAAGGCAGACAGCGACACACGTACCACAGCCCACGGTAAGAACCTTTTTGTAGTCCTTCAACATGGTCTTGATTTCATCAAAGGGCTTTCTCTCAGCTACAATCATGCGTCCTCCCTTCTGTTTTTGTTTATTGTGATTTAGAAAAGTTTAAGGTTTACATTCATGGATTCTTTTTTTTAAATCCATGAGATCCGGATAAATTTTACAGGATTTAAGTGAGTAAATTTAAGAGAAGTACATGCCAAATAAGTAAGCTGTTGTCAAGAGAACTGATGCAAATTTTTGAGAAATATCTCATAATTCATTTTTGATGGATTTGCAAAAGATTAACATCATTAAGGGGTTGGTGTTTAATATTTTGTGTTTTTTGTGAGAAATATACCGACATGCCAGCGGGTTAGACCGTCAAACCGTAATTTTTCAATAACTTAGCTCCTTAGTTGTAAATTTTGTGCTTTTTGTGGCAAAAATATTTAATCAGTATAATTTCTTTATTATGAATAATTGAATATTTTCGATTGAAGATTGAATATTTAAGGAATTCTTCCAGTTCTTATAATCTTCAATATCAAAATGATAGAGCGAAGCGACTTCCTTAAATAGTCAATTGTCAATATTCAATTTTCAATCCTTTTTTGTTCCGGCTTGTCCGGGTTAGCACCCCTTATAATAAAGATTCCGGGATGAAAGAGTTTAAAAGATTTGCTTGGCATAAATAAAATGTCATGTTATTAAAGCAGGATGAAGGAACCAACCACCACCAGCTCAAAGAAAGCCCTTGTAGCCGACTGGCCGGCCCTGACACGAACATTCATAAAGCCGGAAGACGACGCTGCCAGGTCCACATTGATCAAATACATGGAGCAGATTCTTTTCGGACTTCATGATTTTTTAAAAAAACATGTGGGGTTCACCGAAGAGGTCAGTTTAAAGGATCTTGCCTGTAGATTTACAGACACGGTGATTAGTAAAAATCCTGAAAAAAAACTGACGGATGTTATTACCGACCTGATTGAAGGTATCGCTCCCCATGCCGTTAATGTAGCTTCCCCGTATTTTGTGGGCCACATGACCTCTGCCATTCCCTTTTTCATGGTCCATCTTAAAACCATCGTCGCCGCCCTTAATCAAAATGTGGTTAAAATCGAAACCTCGAAAGTGGTTTCTGTTGTGGAAAAACAGGTTTTGGCCAAAATTCACCGATTGATTTTCCGAAAAAGCAATGCGTTTTACAATGAACATATCCAGAGCACCACTACGACGCTCGGCTGCTTTACAGAAAACGGCACATTATCCAACTTGACAGCGCTCTGGGTTGCCAGAAACGTTTTCTTTGCACCCAAAAACGGCTTTCTCGGTGTGGAAAAAGAGGGTCTGCAGGCCGCATACAAGGCCTACGGAATTCAAAGGAGTGTAATCCTTGTTTCCAGACGGGGCCACTATTCTCTGAACAAGGCCGGCGGGATCTTAGGAATCGGCAACCACAACATTGTGGCCGTGGATGTGGATGAAAAAAGTCGGATCCATATCGGCAGTCTGAATAGAACCATTAAAGAAATAAAAAACAGCAAGGAAAAAACAGCAATTCTTGCCGTGGTCGGTATTGCAGGGACCACGGAAACCGGTTCGGTGGACCCGCTTTCAACACTGGGTGAGATTTGTGCGAAAAATTCAATTCATTTTCATGTTGATGCCGCCTGGGGAGGTCCGACCCTGATGTCGGATAAATACAGCCATCTTCTTAAAGGAATAGAACTCGCCGATTCCGTGACCATAGACGGACATAAGCAGTTTTATATGCCCATGAGCTGCGGCATGGTTTACTTTAAAGATCCTGAAATCATGGATGGAATCATATACCATACCAATTATGTAAACCGGCCCGGTTCCGTGGACCTGGGCATAAAGTCCCCTTCAGGATCCAGGGAAGCAAACTCCGTGATACTCGACAGCGCCCTTAAGATAATGGGAAGCCGAGGGTATGCCCTTCTTATTGACCATGGCATAGAAACAGCCCGAGAGTTTGCCGATGAAATTAAAAAAAGACCTGATTTCCAGCTGGTTACTCCACCTGAACTCAATATTTTAACCTACAGATTATTTCCTGCCCACTTGCAAAAGCAAATCTTGAGATCCAATGTCGAGAAACAAATTCGCATAAATGAAAAATTGAATGACATCAACCGGACGGTTCAGAGACTTCAAAGGGAGGCAGGCAACAGTTTCGTCTCCAGAACCACTTTAAAAATGAAAAACCGTCTGGAACAAGACAAGGTGGTATTACGGGTTGTCATCATGAACCCCATGACAACTATCGAAATTTTGCGTAACATTCTCGATGAACAGGAAAAAATATACAAAACCGCTTTTACCTAAAATCTGCAATTGCCTATTTGGCCTCAACTTTAAGGCGCAGGGTGTGCTGCCGTAATAAACGACTGCAAACGCCCTGCAACACAGAAGATGCGGTCAAAAGGGCAATCCCGAAGGGCACAAATTTCAAAAATTTCTTTCTTTTTTATACTCAGCAATATGATGCACCACAAAAAATACACTCTACATGCTAACAACTTAATATAATTATATTTATTTAAATCTTTTAAAATTTGTGTGCAGTTTTTAGGTTTTACCTAATCCTGACAAAAGGTTGAACCGGTTGGCCCGTGTGCCCGTTGGCCAGTTATAGAACCAATCAATCACGAAAACACGAAAATGAAGCTCCCTGCAGCCCCGCTATGCAGGATCTCCGCTTCGCTACGACACGCTGCTGCAGGGTATTACGGCGAAGGCGAAGAAGTCAAGTTTCGCGCCCAATATTTTGTGTGTCGTTGGAAGATGATTTGACAAGAGTCAAAAATAATATTGGCTCAGCGTTACAACCTCCAAACACGATATCTGTGTTTGTAAATGTTTTAGTGATGGTGGCCATACCGGTCACAGAGGTAATAATTCCTGAGATATCATTATCGTATCTCTTTGTTATTAAAAATAGATGCTTACAAGGTATCACATTTGTTTATAAGAATTTTATTTATATAAAGTGCTCTCATTATATTAATAGTTTCAAGACTGAAAGGCGGATATAATATATTGTATCCGTATGGTACGGATACTTGAGAAAACCCGCTGGAAAGTCAGCGGGAAAAACGGGGCCTCAGAAATCCTTGGGCTCAACCCCAGCACTTTACGCGCCTGCATGCATAAACTTCAGCATTCGCAAAACTTGCTCTAAGGGGAGCTTGCCATGAAAAAATCCGACGACAATATCAAGATATTCCTTGTTTCATTTCGGTTATAAACCTTCACTACCGGCCTTTAAGCATGAAAATTTGAAGGCCAAAAATTTTGAGGTGCCCGAATGAAATCTGCTGCAAAATTGAGTAAAACGGACTGAACGTTCAGGAAGGCTGTCTTCACTTTTAGAAATATTTAATAAGGATTCATCCATTTGACCAAAGTAAAGGAGGTTATAATGTCAGCTCCGGCCAACCATCTTCATAATAGACTTCGCGCACTGGCTCAGAACCTTTGGTGGACGTGGCATCCAGAGGTTATTCGTCTCTTCACAGACTTGGACGCGCATCTTTGGCGACAGTTGAGCCACAACCCGATAGCTTTTTTGAATCGGATTAGTCCAGAGCAAGTCGAGAAACGATCGGATGAACTGGTGCTTCACAGCCGGATCAATTACGCCTTCCGGCGGCTGAATGAATATATGGAAAAGCGTAAGACATGGGGGTCTGTGAATTGCAGCAATCTGCACAACCGGCAGGTCATCTATTTTTCCGCCGAGTTTGGCTTACATGAATCCATACCGATCTACTCCGGGGGTTTAGGTGTTTTGGCGGGAGATCATCTTAAAAGCGCTTCTGATTTGGGGATTCCCTTAATCGGGATAGGACTCCTTTACCACCAAGGTTATTTCAGCCAAAGATTGAACAAGGACGGTTGGCAGGAAGAAGATTACAGAGATCTCGATATCAACACATTGCCTTTGCAAACCGTTACGGAGCCAAACGGTCAGCCTTTAGTCGTAAGAGTTGATACCCGGAGCGGCTCCCTCCAGGCTCGAGTTTGGCAACTTCAGGTGGGACGGGTTCGTCTGCTGCTTCTTGATTCCAACGTAGAAGGCAATTCAGCCGAAGATCGCGAATTGACTTCACGCCTTTACGGCGGAGACGATAAGCTTCGTATTCGACAAGAACTGCTACTGGGGATCGGTGGCGCTCGCATTCTGCAAGCGCTTAACAATTTTCCAGGGGTGCTACATTTAAACGAAGGACACAGCGCCTTTGCCATCCTCGAAGAGATCCGTCGGGTTATGGAATACGAGCAGATACCATTTAACCGTGCTCAGCGACGCGTATCGCTGTATACCGTGTTTACAACACATACCCCGGTTCCCGCCGGCCACGACCGATTTTCGTCAGAGCTGGTTGAAGAGCATCTCGGCATATTCCGTGAAAAATTGGGACTTTCTCACGATGATTTTATGGCCTTAGGACGCGTCAACCCGGGAGACTCGTCAGAACCTTTTTGCATGACGGTGTTGGCTTTGAAAAACTCGCGCCGGGCAAACGGAGTTTCGGCAATACACGCGGATGTCAGTCGCCGGATGTGGCATCCTCTCTGGCCTGATCGGCCTGAAATAGAGGTTCCCATCGGCCACATTACCAATGGAGTCCATGTATTGTCATGGCTGGCACCCCAAATGCACCAGCTTTTAGAAACACGTCTATCGCAAGATTGGTCAACCCGGATGGTGCATCCCGATGTCTGGGAAAAGGTAGACGAGATTGATGATGGAGAATTGTGGGAGACACATCAGAGCCTAAAGATGAGTCTCATTCGGTTTGTCCGCCGCCGGTTACTTATGCAAGCGAAACGTTTGGGCTATCGGAAGATAGTTCAACAGATCGAGCAAATTCTTGATCCGAATGTTCTCACAATTGGTTGTGCACGCAGGATTGCGACCTATAAGAGAGGAGATCTGATTTTGACCCAGCTCGAGCGTCTGGAGAAACTGATCGGAGCTGCTCGTCAACCGATACAGATCGTTTTTGCCGGTAAGGCCCATCCCCGGGACGATCTGGGCAAGCGGATTTTGCAACGTATCGCAAAATTCAGCTATAATCCCGAATACATGAGGCGAATCGTTTTCATCGAGGACTACGATTACAACGTAGCCCGTCATTTAGTACAAGGCGTGGATGTGTGGCTGAACAATCCCAGACGGCCGCTCGAAGCTTGCGGCACAAGCGGACAGAAAGCAATTCTCAATGGGTGTCTGACCCTTTCGGTTCTGGATGGCTGGTGGAATGAAGCGTACGACGGAAAGAACGGTTTCGTCATCGGCGACGGCGGTATGCATAACGACCCGAACATACAATATCAGCGGGACGCCGAGTATCTCTATAAAGCTCTCGAAAAAGAAGTGATTCCGTGTTATTACGACCGGGACACAAGCGGAATTCCACATCGCTGGGTTCAGAGGATAAAGAGGTCTATGCAAAGTCTCGGTTGGCGCTTCAACGCAGATCGAATGGTCAAGGATTATGCCGAGCATTTTTATCTGCCGGCGGCAAGCGCCACCTCAGTTGAGATAAGGTAGCATCCTTTTCTGTCAACCGTTCACATACTTATATAGGGATTTTTGAAGATCATTTTATAGCGCGAATTGAGCGAGGATAATAATAAGCGTATGGTCTTGTTTTTCTAATAAAAATTTGCCATTCTTAACCCGTGTCAGATCTCTTCCCCATTTATAAAAATAATTGCGGTCATAGCTCCCTTATGTTATTCAAATCAAAGTGCAATACAATATCAAATCAATATAAAAAATAGCCAAAACCAGGGAGTAAGCCCTATGTGATATAAAGGCTCATAATTGGATTTCAATTGTACCATTGTATGGACCTTTTTTGTTTTTCAATTGGAGAATGTCCAAATGGCTAATAAACCGACATATGAAGAATTGGAACAAAAGGTCAAGGAACAAGAAAGAGAAGTCGTTAAACATAAGCGGGCAAAGAAGTCTCTCATGCCAAATGCAGATGAACTTGACCTTTCTAATGCCGAATCGGAAACCTCACATTTAGTTAATGGCAAATATTCAATTAAGGATCTGATTGACATTCAACATCTTCGTGGAGTCTTAGAAAAGTTTTCCAATGCCACCGGATTTACTACAGAATTGGTTTCATATCCTGAACAGGAGCCTCTTTTAGGTACGGGATGGAGAGATATCTGCACTAAATATCATCGCGTTTTTCCTGAATCCGAGAAACATTGTAAGGAGAGCAATAGATCCTTGACCAGCCAGCTAAAAGAATTGAAGGAGTTGAACGTAAGGCCTTGTAAAAATGGTTTAGTAGAAGGAGCAACACCGATCATTATCAAGGGTAAACATATAGCCAGTCTACTTACCGGACAGATCCTTTTTAAAAAACCCGATATCGAACGATTCATAAGGCAAGGTGAAAGTTTTGGCTATGATATAGATGCTTATCTGGATGCATTGAATAAGGTACCGATCGTAACGGAGAAACAGTTCAAAAGTGCTCTTTCTTTCTTGAGCGAAATTGCAGTTATGATTGGAGAACTGGGGCTGATTAACCTGAAATTTAAAGAAAGCACGAGGGGATTGGAGAGGGAAATCATCGAGCGCAAGCAGGCAGAGATGAAATTAGCTAAGAAATCTCTTAAGTTGAAAAGACTTAATGAGGAATTGAGACGAAAGAATGAGGAGTTGAATGAATTTACATATATTGCCAGCCATGATTTGCGGGCACCATTGCGCAAGTTATCCGCTTTTTGTGATCTTCTGAAAAAGGATTTGGGAGAAGATCTTCCGGAACAAGCAGAAAAAGATTTATTTTTTATTGCCGATGCGGCCCTTCGAATGCAAACCCTTGTTCAGGATCTTTTGGAGCTTTCACACACCAGCCGGATGGATATGAAATTTGAACGGTTTTCATTGGATACTTGTGTAAACCTTGCCCTGAAGGAATTAGAAAGCGAGATAGCAGAGACTGAAGCTGAAATCGTTTGCAATGAATTGCCGGAAGTATGGGGAGACAAGATACTCCTAACCCAACTCTATCGAAATCTAATCAGTAACGCCCTGAAGTTTAGAGATAAAGAACATCCAAGGATTGAAATTACGGTTGAAAATAAAGACGGAGTTTCTATTTTCGGCGTTAAGGACAATGGTATTGGCATAAGTACAGCATACGCCGAACAGATATTTCAGCCGTTCAAGAGGTTGCATTCCCAAACTGAATACCAAGGGACAGGAATCGGGCTGGCAATTTGCCGAAAAGCGATTGAACGTCACACCGGAGAAATTTGGGTTGAATCTGAGCCCGGCAAAGGGGCTCATTTCAAGTTTACAATTAGGAGGGGAGATCATGGCAGCAAAGCTGAAGAAGCCGGCAATCATTCTTCTGGCCGAGGATGACCTCGGAGATCAAGAGTTGACAAAGCGTGCTTTGGAAGAAGGAAAGGTCGAGAATGAACTGTATATCGTAAAAGATGGCGAGGAGGCTTTGGATTACCTGTTCCGAAGGGGAAGGTACATGGATCCGGAAACATCACCTCTGCCGGATCTGTTTCTGCTTGACCTTAATATGCCAAAATTAGACGGCAGACAGGTTTTAGAGCAAATACGTTCAATCCATGAACTTCGCAATATCAGAGTAGTGGTCTTAACCACATCCCGCCAGGAAGAAGATATTACCCGAAGCTACGATCTGGGTGTGCATTCTTACATAACCAAGCCGGTAGATCTGGATCAGTTCTTCAATGTGATTCGAACCTTAGAGGAATATTGGTTCCAGATTGTTGTTCTGCCGCCAAAGGACGATAAATAGGGTCATGGAAAATACAATAATAACGCCTTAAAGAAGAAAAACAGAACATACGCATTGTAGATGACATGCCGGAGAATCTCCTGGTACTGGAAAACTTGGTTGAGGACCCCGATGTGAATAATTTATAGTTATAGTATGTTGAAAATAACGAAACACAAGTTACAAACCATAAATTAAGAGATACCCATTCCAAAAAGACAAAGATCATGAACTCAAAACCCAATACGTTAAACAAAAAACTAAGAATTCTATTGATCGAAGACGATCCCGGTGACGCACACCTGATTCGGAAAATGCTGATAGGATCCAAGAGAGCTTGTTTTGAGTTAGAACATTTTGATCGTCTCTCTACAGGTCTGGAACATTTAGCCCAAATGGAAATCGACCTGATTCTTCTGGACCTGAACTTACCGGATAGCCAAGGATTAGATACATTTGTCAAAGCACATGCCAAAGCTCAGGTAATTCCCGTGATTGTACTTACAGGACTTGAAGATGAAAACTTAGCAATCAAGTCTATCAGTAAGGGGGCTCAGGACTATTTAGTCAAGGGACAAACAGATAGCGGTTTGTTGATTCGTGCGATACATTATGCTGTTGAGAGACATAGGCTGAGGTTGAAGTTAAAAAAGGCCAATCAAAAGATTCTTGAACAACAAAAAGAGCTTATTGATGAAGAACGACTCAAAGTGTTGCTACAGATGGCAGGAGCTACCGCCCATGAACTGAACCAACCGCTTATGGTTCTTCTGGGTAATATTGAGTTGTTGGAAATGTCCAAGAGCGATCCTGAAAAGTTGTCTGATTGCGTTACCGCCATAGAGGATGCCGGAAACAGGATCTCCGATATTGTGAAGAAAATTGAAACCATTCGTAGTTACGAAACAAAGGCCTATCCCGACGGGAGCGAAATCATAAGCATAGACCAGGATTTAAAGATACTTTCGATAGAAGATGACAAAATGTACTTTTCAATGCTAAAGAAAATGTTGAACAACCTGGGAATGACCGAGGTATCCCAGGCTATGAATGTTAAGGAGGCAAAAACACTATTGACAAAAAATACTTATGCTCTCGCCCTGTTAGTATACAAGCTGCCGGACGGTGATGCCTTTGATTTGTTAAGGTTCATGAAAGGACAGGATATACAAGTTCCTGTGGTTGTGCTTACAGGACAAGGGAATGAGGCGATTGCTTCCAAGGCCATCCAGACAGGCGCCTATGATTATCTTTCCAAAGAAAATATCAACGAAAGCTCACTTTCTCGGAGCATAAATACTACCCTTGAAAGATTTCGCCTCAACAGAGAGATATATATGGCCATGACGAAAATGGCAGAGATGTCCACCACAGATGAATTAACCGGGCTTTATAATCGCCGGTACTTCACGGAGGCCCTGGAGCGGGAGATTGCAAGGGCGAAAAGGTATGGTACTTCTCTGGTTATGTGTATGATGGATTTGGATTACTTCAAGCGAGTCAACGATGTTTATGGTCACACAGCGGGAGATATGGTACTATCTGGGATAGGAAAAATACTCAAAGATTGCATCAGACAGAGCGATTTGGCCTGTCGTTATGGAGGTGAAGAGTTTGCAGTCATATTGCCTAATACTGATGTCAAAAAAGCCAAGGCTGTGTGTGAAAGGTTCAGGAAAATTGTGGCCGAGCATCTGTTTAAACACAACCTATCCCAGTTTAATATCACGATAAGCATGGGAATAACATCATACAATAGTTTTATGGATCAATCTCCCATTGAAATCTTGGAGTTGGCAGACAAAGCTCTCTATCAAGCAAAAAAAGCCGGCAGGAACCAGCTGGTTGAATATACTCCTTCAATATGAGAAAGGCTCAGATCAAAACTGGACAAGATCCTGGATTTGGGTGTTCTCATCAGTGGGCGAGGTGTCGATTGAGCGCAGCTAATCATCTAATTTCTGAAAACAAATCACCAGATTTTTTTGCAGCTTTTCATTCTGAACCAGCTTGACAAAATGGATCTAGATACTTATTATTTTGTAATAAATTGAGTATCGTAACATTTCTCTTTTCTACTTTTTAACTAACACCGGTTTAAATTTAGCCGGAGCTGACCTCGCAACAGCCAATCACATTGCGCCCTTTCATTTGTTGATTCATTTCAGAAGATTACATTTTTTTAAAGTCAGGCTTAATTCCATCAATCGCATTTGCGATGGCTTTGGAAGGCAGGTTCGAGAAACATATTTTTTTTATGAAGGAGGAAACACCATGGTGGCTTTGTTGGATAAACGCTATGCGAAACGTCACGGTTGCGATGGAGAAATAATTTGGTCTTATTTCAACAAAAAAGCTTACTCCAAGGCACGTGCGCTTAACTTCAGCCGAGACGGCAGCTATTTTGAGACGAATCGGGCTCTCGGTGTAGGGTTGACAGTTCTCATCCGTGTTCTGAATTGCATTGATCACAACGATCGATCCAAAGGCTCTGAGGGCATTCGATGGAACGCCCTGGGCGAAGTCAAATCGTGCCGAGAACTAACCGGCGGGAAACAAGGTTACTATGGCATTGGTGTTAAATATCACCCGAATTGATACGCAAATTTCTTCGGTTCATGGCTCGATTGGGGTTAAAGCTTTTTCGAAGGGGGTTGAAGCCAGCGCCCATTTGTTTGGCAAAGACACTGTTTATTGTTTTTAGTTAACATTCAACACTTTCATCATATCTCATGGATAAAACAGTTGTTTCAAAAAGGAGAATTTGAACCATGAAACTCAGACCATTACAGGATCGAATTTTAGTTCAACGGGTTAAAGAAGAGGAAAAAACAAAAGGTGGGATCATCATCCCAGATACGGCCAAGGAAAAACCAGTTGAAGGCAGAGTGATTGCTGTCGGAATTGGTAAACTCAGCGAAAAGGGAAATAGAATAGCGCTTGAAGTCCGGAAAGGCGATCGGATTCTATTTGGCAAATATTCGGGTAATGAGATAAAAATAGAGGATGAAGAATACCTTATCATGCGCGAGAATGACGTGCTCGGCGTCATCGAATAAAAACTAAAATGGAGGTTAAGACAAGATGGCTAAAATAATAAAATATGACATGAAAGCCCGTGAAGCGATGCTGAACGGGGTAAGAACCCTTGCTGATGCAGTTGTTGTTACCTTGGGTCCCAGAGGAAGAAATGTCGTCCTCGACAAATCTTGGGGATCGCCGACGGTCACCAAAGACGGCCTCACAGTGGCCAAAGAAATCGAATTGAAAGACAAATTCGAAAACATGGGCGCCCAGATGGTAAAGGAAGTCGCCGGCAAAACAAGTAACATGGCCGGTGATGGCACAACCACTGCTACGCTTTTGGCCAGATCTATTTATGAAGAGGGGCAGAAACTGGTGGCGGCCGGCAATAATCCAATGGCCATTAAACGGGGGATTGATGCCGCGGTTGGAGTCGTTGTGACAGAACTTCAAAATTTGAGCAAACCCACCCAGGAACAGCGCGAAATAGCCCAGGTCGGCACCATTTCGGCGAACAATGATGAAACCATCGGCAAAATCATTGCCGAGGCCATGAACAAAGTTGGTAAAGAAGGGGTCATCACCGTTGAAGAAGCCAAAAGCATGGAAACAACACTTGAAGTTGTTGAAGGTATGCAGTTTGATCGAGGATACCTATCGCCATATTTTGTGACCAATGCCGAAA
>Ga0272444_10001335_pt1 | contig 23930 bp, 20 predicted proteins | sample SSMForm13_FD_201033 | JGI IMG/M metagenome (GOLD analysis project Ga0272444, IMG submission 201033) | Marine sediment archaeal communities from Little Sippewissett salt marsh, Falmouth, MA, United States - SSM-Form-13 | ecosystem: Environmental > Aquatic > Marine > Wetlands > Sediment ...
TCCAGGAGCCGATCCTGCAGGACAACGATTTCATCCTGTATGCCGGCGCGGTCGACAACAACGGCTACTTTCCCACCCACAACAAGCGCTACAGCCAGCCGCTGACCGGCGACTACCAGAAGGACCTGGTCAACAACCGCACCAAGCGCATCTTCGACGATCGTACCGGCAGTCGTTGCGGCAGCAGCAGCGCACCCTTCCTGCTGCAGACCTACAAACGCGACACCGGCGAGATCATGCACGACATGTCCGCACCGATCAGCGTGTTCGGCCAGCACTGGGGCGGCTTCCGTATCGGCTACCAGTCCAGCCAGTCGCATTGAGCGACCGCTGACACCCCGGCCACCGGGCCCCAAGACGACGGGGGCCCGGTAACAGTCCAGACCAGTTCCCGCGCAGGCTGCGAGCACCCCGGCAGGCTAGCGGGTGCCCGACGCCGTTCGCTCACCCCGTGTGTACCGGGCCCTCAAGTCACCGGCATCCCGCCTTGCACCGCCGCGCAAACGCCTACCCCAGGAAGCGAGCAGCCGGACAGACTGGCAGCGGCGCTAAGGTTCAGCCATTGGCATGCGCGACAGGCCGCCAAGCTGGCTGGCGCAGACAGCGGCGTGGCACCCAGCAATCCTGCCTCGGGCCAGGGATCGATCGGCAACGTTGCCGCTACAGAACACCGGAGAATCCGGGCGCACAAACGCAAACAAGCGGCACTGCCGCTTGTTTGCATGGGATGCCGGGCGACCCGGCGATGCGCTGCTGCTCAGACTTTGAAGTGCCGCAGCAGTCCGTTGATCTCGGAGGACATGCCGCCGAGCTGGGTACTGGCGCTGGCGACCTGCTCGGCGCTGGACACGGTATCGCGCGCCAGTTCGGCAATGCGCACCACGTTGCGGTCCATTTCGCCGGACACCTCGCTCTGCTGTTCGGCCGCGGTGACGATGCGCGAGGTCATGTCCTGAATGCCGTTGACCCCCTGCTCGATCGATTCGAGCACCTGCAGCGCCTGCTCCACCTCGCTGACGCTGGCCACCGCCATGTCGCGGCTCTCGGCCATCATCTTCACCGACTCGCCGGCGCGCGACTGCAGGGTGGTGATCATGGTCTGGATCTCCTCGGTCGACTGCTGGGTGCGGCTGGCCAGGGTACGCACCTCGTCGGCAACCACCGCGAAACCGCGACCCTGCTCGCCGGCACGCGCCGCCTCGATGGCCGCGTTCAGCGCCAGCAGGTTGGTCTGCTCGGAGATCCCGCGGATCACGTCCAGCACCGAGCCGATGTTGCTGCTGTCGTCGCCCAGCTGGTTGATCACCGTCTGCGCACGTTCGATTTCGGCCTCCAGCGACTTGATCACGCCGGCCGCGTTTTGTACCGCCCGGTTGCCCTGCCGGGTCTGCTGCGCGGCATTTGCCGAGAACTCGGCGGTTTCCGCCACGGTGCGCGCGATCTCGTCGGCGCTGGATTTCATCTCGGTCATGGCGGTGGAAACCGCCTCGGTTTCACTCAGCTGCACGCCGGCCTTGCTGCGCCCCTGGTCGGCCAGTTGCATCAGCTCATTGGAGGAGGCACCGAGCTGCGTGGCCACGCCGTTGACGGTCCCCACCAGCTTGCCGATGTCCGCCACGAAATGGTTGATGCTGCGTGACACGGTGCCGATCTCGTCTTTGCGCGAATCGTCAAGACGGCGGGTCAGGTCACCGTCGCCCTCGGCCAACTCGCTGGCAAGACGCCCGGTTTCGGCCAGCGCGCCGATCACCACCCGGCCGATATACCAGCCGCCCAGCAGCATCAGCAGCACCAGCGCCACGCCGCTGCCGATCACCCACAGCTTGCCCTGCCGGGCCAGCGCCACCGAATGATCCAGCGAGCTATAGGAATGTTCCTGTGCATGCTCCATCAGTGTCTGCAGGTCACCCTGCAGTTTTTCCGCGGCCTCGTCGAAATCGGCCATCAGCTTGTTGCCCTGTTCCGGACCACCCGCGACGTAGGCCTCGGCCATGCGCCGCCCGGCGGCGTAATAGGTATCGAAATGCTCGCGAAAACCGTCCAGCAGCGCCTGTTCCTCCGGGACCAGGCGCGCCAGTTCCTCGATCAGTTGCTTGGCCTTGGCGGCATTTTCGGCCGCCTGGTCGAAGCCGTCGTTGAGACCATCCAGGCCACGCGTGGCACTGATATCGGTCAGCCATTGCTGTACCTGCACCACGGCCAGCTTGAGCTCGTAGGACTTGGTGACTTCCGCGAAGGTGAAGTCGATCAATTCCTGGCTGGCGCTCTCAACGCTATCCGCCTTGCCCCACAGCACAATGGCCTGTATCGCCAACAGCAGCACCGCTGCCAGCAAGATGGACATCAGCTTCCCTTTCAGGGTGGACAACTGAAGAAACATGAACAACTCCCGGAACTTGTCGATTCTTGTCTACACCTGGTCTCAAACCAGTACCAATACGTGGTTTGCGGCTGCCGGCCGCGAATCTTTAAGCAAACCTCCGCCCTGGGAGTCTCAGGGCTCGGAGTCGGCCCTCACCGAGGTAGGTCAATATGCCGTGCTCGCAAGGGCCGACTCCGACCCCTCGCCCGAAACAAACTCACCTCCCAGGCAGGCGGTGAGGAAGCGCCCGCGGTTCGCGACAGGCATAAAAAAACCCGCCAATGGCGGGTTTTTGTGCGGGCAGGCTGCCGAATCAGTTGTTCTGGATGACGATGTTCGGGAACTTGGCCGCGTAGCTCTTGGCCTGGCGCGACAGCTTGGCCGCCGCCTTGCGCGCGATCTCACGGTAGATCTGCGCGGTACGCGACTCCGGCTCGGCCACCACGGTCGGCTTGCCGTTGTCGGTCTCCTCGCGGATGCGGCTCTCCAGCGGCAATGCGCCGAGGAAGTCCACCCCGTACTCGCTGGCCATGCGGCTGCCGCCGCCCTCGCCGAAGATGTGCTCTTCGTGGCCGCACTTGGAGCAGATGTGGATGGACATGTTCTCGACGATGCCGAGTACCGGTACCTCCACCTTCTCGAACATCTTGAAGCCCTTGCGCGCATCCAGCAGGGCGATGTCCTGCGGGGTGGTGACCACGATGGCGCCGGAGACCGGCACCTTCTGCGCCAGGGTCAACTGGGTGTCGCCGGTGCCCGGCGGCAGGTCGATGACCAGGTAGTCCAGCTCGTCCCAGTTGGTGTCGTTGAGCAACTGCTCCAGCGCCTGGGTGACCATCGGGCCACGCCAGATCATCGGGGTTTCCTCGTCGATCAGGAAACCGATGGACATCGCCTGCAGGTGGTAGCTGGTCATCGGCTCGAGGGTCTGGCCGTCCTTGGATTCCGGCTTGCCGGAGATGCCCAGCATGCGCGGCTGCGACGGACCGTAGATATCGGCGTCCAGGATGCCCACGCGCGCGCCCTCGGCGGACAATGCCAGCGCCAGGTTGACCGCGGTGGTGGACTTGCCGACGCCGCCCTTGCCGGAGGCCACGGCGATGATGTTCTTGACGTTGTCGATCGGCTTGAGCGCCTTCTGCACCGAGTGGGCGGCGATGTTCCAGGTCACGTCGACCTCGCAGGCGGCCACGCCATCGACACCTTCCACAGCGGTCTTCACCGCATTGGCGATCTCGTCCTGCACACCCTTGGCCGGGAAGCCCAGCACCACGGCGACCTTGACCTTGTCGCCATCGATATCAATGCCTTTCACGCACTTGGCGGAAACCAGATCGGTCTCCATGTGCGGCTCGGTATAGCCCTTGAGGGCTTCCTCGATGATTTCCTGGGTGACTTCAGCCATGTTAGTAAACTCCTGCACACTCGGGACAATGCCCGGAATACTGCTGTTCAATATGGGTAACGGTCGGCGATTCTACACCAGCCGAAAAATATATCCCAAGCAAAATAGTCGGGTTTAATGCATGGATGAGCCCCGGCGCGGAAATCGCCGCCCCCGATACCCGGGCCGAACAAAAAAGCGCGTGGCCCCAGGGGGCCACGCGCCGTGTGCCGCTGGCAGACTACCAGGCAGCTGCGCTAGGTCTTGAACCGCTCCACCAGGTCATGCAGGCCTACCGCAACCTGGTTGAGCGCCTCGCTCGACTGCGCGATTTGGTTGGCGCTGGCATTGGTCTCGGCGCTCGCCCGCGCAATGCTGTGCACGCTGGAACTCACTTCGGCGGAAACCGAACTCTGCTCCTCGGCCGCGCTGGCGATCTGGTGGTTCATGTCGTTCATGCGTTTGATCGCCTCGGAAATGCGCGTCAGCGCCATGTCCGCCTCGTTGGACTGGGTCACGCTGCGCTCGGCCTGTTCGCGGCTTTGCGTCATGCCGCGTGCGGCACGGTCGGCACCGGTCTGCACCCGTTCGATCATCTGCTGGATTTCCTCGGTCGAGCTCTGGGTGCGGCTGGCCAGGGTACGCACCTCGTCCGCCACCACCGCGAAGCCCCTGCCCTGTTCACCGGCACGCGCCGCCTCGATGGCGGCATTCAAGGCCAGCAGATTGGTCTGCTCGGCGACACTGCGGATCACGTCCAGCACCCCGCCGATGGCCTCGCTGTCGCCCTTGAGCCTGGCAACCACCTCGTTCACCGAGGCGACCTCATTGGCCAATTCCGCGATCGTGGCATGCGTGGCCGATACCAGGCCGCGGCCTTCCTCGACGGCACTGTTAGCCTCGTCGGCCCCGGCCGAGGCACTGCCGGCACTCTGCGCCACCTCGGTGGCTGTGGCGGCCATCTGCTCGACGGCAGTCGCCATCTGGTCGGCCTCGGCCTGCTGCTGCGCGGTGACGCTGCGCGTCTGTCCGGTGGTGACCGACAGCTCGGTGGAGGCCGAGGAGAGTTGCTCACTGGAGTGGCTGATCAGCTTCAGCGCCTCGCGGAACTGCACAAACATGCCGTTCAGCGCATCGGCGATATCGCCCAGTTCATCCTTGCGCTCGAGCGCCAGTTGCCGGGTCAGATCGGAGTGCTCGGCAATCGACTTGATCTCGCCGGTCAGGTAGGCCAGCGGCCTGCTCAGCGAATTGGCGAACCAGATGCCGACCCCCACACCCAGGGCGATGATCACGGTGACCAGTATGCCCGTCTGCAGGGCAATATCGGCGACCATCGCCTCGGCCGGGGCGAAGGCCTCGTCGCGATCGATCTCGCTGAGAATGCCCCATTCCAGCCCGTGGATATCCAGTGGCGCGTAGGCGGACAACACCGTCCCTCCGCGGTAATCGTCGAAGATGGCGAAGCCGCTTTTGCCTTGCAGGGCCTCGTTCGCACCCAGGGTATCGACCGGTTGCAGGCCGACCCCACTGCCGAAGGTTTCGATGTGCTCGAGCACCGACCCGGTGACCCCGGCGGCGCGCAATGCGGCCAGGTAGGCCTGCGGGTCCTCGATCTGCGAGCGGCTTGCACTGCGCAGGGTCCTGTCCGGCCCGACCAGGTAGGTCTCACCGGTTTGCCCCAAGCCAACCTTCTGCCATTCGCCACCGCTGGTCATCACGTCATTGATCTCGGCGATCGGGATCTGGAAGACCAGCACGCCCTTGGTTTTGCCGTCCGCCACAATCGGCGAGGCGATGAAGGCCGCCTGATCGTCGTAGGATGGGCGGTATACCGCGTAGTCGGTCTGCACCACGCCGGACGGATCGTTCAGCGCAGTTGCGGCACGAAAGGCCTCGCCGAGACCGCTGTTCGCATACGGTCCGTTGAGCAGCGAGGTGCCGAAATCCACTTCCTTGAATACCGAGTAGACCACGCGCCCCTGCTCGGGCTCGACCAGGAAGATGTCGTAGTAGCCGAACTGTTCCAGGTAGCGGCGGAAGTAGGGGTGCACACCCGCGTGCACCTTGCTGTAGCCGGAGCCGTCGGCCGCGGCATCGAGCAGGTGCTTGCTGCCCAGCGGATGGCTGTTCTCCTGGATATACAGGGATTGCAGCACCGCTGCCGTGTCGTCGATGGCGCCCAGCAGGCCGTTGCTGTCGATGCTGCTGCCCGGGTTCTTCTCCGTGTATACGCGGCCGTATTGATTGTTGTAATAGTCGCCCAGCGCCTGGCGCTGTTGCTCAGCCTGATCCCGTTTCAGCCAATTCAGTGCAATCTTGAAGTCCTCTATCGCCCGGCTGACCACCGGGCTGGCGGAGAGCACCTGTACCTGCTTGTGCATGCGCTGGAAATACATCTCGATCTGTTTGCGCTTGGTATCGCGAACCGCAACCAGGTTGTTTTCCACCTGCTGGTGCATGGCGGCACGGCTGTCCGCCCCCGCTGTCCACGCACTGACGATTCCGACGATGCTGGTCGGCACCGCCGTCAGCAACACCGCGCCAAGTAAAAGCTTGCTTTTGATATTCATGCTTTCCGCCCCGTTTCGGACAATGACCTGTGCGGTCTCGATAAGTGTTAAGCGGGATAGCGACTGCTACTGCGGAAAATTTAGCCAAGCGGCCTGCAACCAGGGTCCGGGGCATCGGGAAAGCCAGTCGCCGGCAAAACTGTGGGATAATTCCGCCTCTTTGATGCCGGACAGCCCATTTTTCATGAGCGATCAAACACGCAAGATCCTGGTCACCAGCGCCCTGCCCTATGCCAACGGCTCGATCCACCTCGGCCACCTGGTGGAGTACATCCAGACCGACATCTGGAGCCGTTTCCAGAAACTGCGCGGCCACGAGTGCTACTACGTGTGCGCCGACGATGCGCACGGCACCCCGATCATGCTGCGCGCGCGCGGCGAGGGCATCGAGCCGGAAAAGTTGATCGAACGGGTGTGGAAGGAACACACCGAGGACTTCGCCGGCTTCCACATCGGTTTCGACAACTATCACTCGACCCACTCGGAAGAGAACCGCGAGTGCGCCACCCTGATCTACGAGCGCAACCGCGACGCCGGGCACATCGCCCGCCGCACCATCTCCCAGGCCTACGACCCCGAGGCGGAAATGTTCCTGCCGGACCGCTTCATCAAGGGCACCTGCCCCAAGTGCGGCGCCGAGGACCAGTACGGCGACAACTGCGAGGTGTGCGGCGCCACCTATGCCCCGACCGAGCTGAAAAACCCGGTCTCGGCGGTCTCCGGCGCGACACCGATCGAGAAGGATTCCGAGCACCTGTTCTTCAAGCTGGCCGATTTCGAGAAGACCCTCAAGGACTGGCACAAGGCCGGCCACGTGCAGGCGGAGATGGCCAACAAGCTGGACGAATGGTTCGAGGCGGGCCTGGCCGACTGGGACATCTCGCGCGACGCCCCCTACTTCGGCTTCGAGATCCCGGACGCGCAGGGCAAGTATTTCTACGTATGGCTGGACGCACCGATCGGCTACATGGCCAGCTTCCGCAACTTCTGCGACAGGCAGGGCCTCGACTTCGACGCTTTCTGGGGTGCGGATTCGCAGGCCGAGCTGTACCACTTCATCGGCAAGGACATCATCTATTTCCATGCGTTGTTCTGGCCGGCGATGCTGCACGGGGCGGGCTTCCGCATGCCGACCGCGGTGTACGCGCACGGCTTCCTCACGGTGGACGGGGCCAAGATGTCCAAGTCGCGCGGCACCTTCATCAAGGCGCGCACCTATCTCAAGCACCTCAACCCCGAGTACCTGCGCTACTACTTCGCCGCCAAGCTCAGTTCGCGCATCGATGACCTCGACCTGAACCTCGAGGACTTCGCCCAGCGGGTCAACGCCGACCTGGTGGGCAAGGTGGTCAACATCGCCAGCCGCTGTGCCGGTTTCATCAAGAAACGTTTCGACGGCAAGCTGGCCGCCAGCTGCGCCGAGCCGGCCCTGTACAACACCTTCGTGCGCACCGGCGAGGAGATCGCCGCCGACTTCGAGGCACGCGAGTTCGGCCGCGCGGTGCGCAAGATCATGGCGCTGGCCGACCAGGCCAACCAGTACATCGACGAGAAGGCCCCCTGGGTGGTGGCCAAGCAGGAAGGCCGCGATGCCGAACTGCACGACATCTGCTCGGTCGGCATCAACCTGTTCCGCGTGCTGGTCGGCTATCTCAAGCCGATCCTGCCGAGGCTGGCCGAGGACTCCGAGCAGTTTCTCAACATCGAGCCGATGGCCTGGGACACCCAGGCCGAACCGCTGCTCGGCCACAAGATCAACAAGTTCAAGCCGCTGATGACGCGCGTCGACATGGACAGGATCCACGCCATGATCGAAGACTCCAAGGAAGACCTGGCGGCCGAGGCCGAGGCCACTTCCAAGGGCGCCAAGAAAAAGGCAGCGGCGGATTCACCGCTGGCCAAGGACCCGATCGCACCGACCATCGAGTTCGACGACTTCGCCAAACTCGACCTGCGCGTGGCGCGCATCGCCAGGGCCGAACACGTCGAGGGCGCGGACAAGCTGCTGCAACTGACGCTGGACCTGGGCGGCGAGACGCGCAATGTGTTCGCCGGCATCAAGTCCGCTTATTCACCCGAAGACCTGCAAGGCAGGCTGACCGTGATGGTCGCCAACCTGGCACCGCGCAAGATGCGCTTCGGCGTGTCCGAGGGCATGGTGCTGGCCGCCGGCCCGGGCGGCAAGGAGCTGTTCATCCTCAACCCGGATGACGGCGCCCGGCCGGGGATGAAGGTCAAATAATCCACCGCCTTGCCGGCACCGCAAAAGGTGTCGGCAAGGCGATCAGTTTCCCACAGCGTTCAGCCGCGCGAGCTTTTCTTGAAGAAATCGCGCACGCCGCCGCGCATGAAGTAGTAGTCCTGCACGCCCTTGGACTCGAGGTAGTACTGCAGCCAGCGCACCTGCTTGCCGGCCATGTCGTATACCAGCAAGGGCTTGCCGCTGGCGATCGCCTCGTTAACCACCGGTTCCAGGTCGCTGCTGCGCTCCAGCGGGATGTTCTGTTCGACGAACACAAACAGGCCGACGCTGCGCCGCTGGCTGCGGCTGCGGATATCCACCACCAGCGGGTCCGCACTCGCGGCGATCCGGTCGGCGAAATCGTCCGGCGACAACAGGTGGCTCTCGAATTCCGCCTTGCCCAGCAGGCGCTGCGGATCGATCGGCGATTCGCCCAGCAGCACCGTCAGCTCGGGATTGGCGCGTGCCCAGTCCATCACCCCGGCATCGTAGGCATACGCGCCCTCGCGCACCCCGGCGGCGCGCAACTTGGTCGCCGCCTTGTAGGACTTGTAGCAGGTCCGGCCGTTGCAATAGAACACCAGCTGTTTGCCGGTCTCTTGCATCAACTGCTTGGCCTTCGCCGCGAACTCCCTGTCATACAGGGGGATGTGCCGTGCACCCTTGACGTGCAGGGTGTCGTATTCGAACAGGGAACGCACATCGATAACCACGAATTCGTCGAAGCGGCTGGTGAAGTCCTCGGTGCTGATGGTCGGCACCTGGCTGTAGATACTGCGCCCGGGAAACTCCCCCTGCTCCGCATGCGCCGGTGCGCCCGCCAACAACAGGAAGACCAGCGGTACCAGCAAGAAATAGGCTTGTTGTTTCATTGTGTTTATTGCCCCTTTGTAGTTGTTCATTCCAAGGTAATTACGACAAGTAACGAATAGTGGTCCTTTTTGTTCTGTCAAGCCAAGGCCTCAATTGAGGATTGCGCATCCTCGCTGCGGTGTCGCGGCTTCCGCTCACAAAAAGCACCTGTTCAGCGCGCCGGCTGCGCTTGTCATGGACACGCCGGGAAAGACGCCGAGGGCGCTCGGGCGCTGATCACGCAAAAGCGCCGGATCAACACTGCGACGCGCTCAATTTCCGGAAAAAGCTGCCGATAGCATCGCCAGGAAACCCCGGTTAACGAAAATGGATTTGCACACGTTGTTCCATCGGGCAGCCATGTTGCTGCTGCTCCTGCCTTTTTCCGCCTGGTCTGTCACCCTCGGGGATGCCCGCGCCTTGTCCTACCTGGGACAGCCGCTGCACCTGCAGGTGCAACTGGTCGGCGCCGACGCGGCGAGTATTGCCGAGACGCGGATCAGCATCGGGCGCCAGGCGGATTTCGACCGCCTGTCGATGGTCTACCAGCATCAATTGAGCCTGCTGCAGATGCACACCCGCAACAGCGACGGGCGCTGGGTGGTCGATATCCGCTCCGAGCAGCCGTTCACCCAGCCGTTCATCGAGTTTCCCCTGAGCCTGCAATACCGCGGCAGCCGCCTGGTCAAGGGGGTGACCACGTTGCTCGACCCACCCAGCTATGCGCGTGCCGCCCCGCCTGCTGCAACACAGGCCGCGCCGGCACCGATCGCTGCGGAGTACCGGGTACAACATGGCGATACGCTGTGGCCGATAGCGCAGCGCCTGAAACCGGCCGGCATCGGCACCCGGCAGATGATGATGGCCTTGCTCAGGCACAATCCGCATGCCTTCATCGACGGCGACCTCGACCGTTTGCGCAGCGGCGCACTGCTGGCCGTCCCACCTTTGCCACGCATTCAAGAAACGAACGCGGACCTGCCCGCGCGCAAGCCCGTCCGGCCGCAACTGCAGGTAGTGCAGCCGGATGTTGCAGAGCGCATGACGCGGGAGGCGATGCAGCGCCGCGTACTGCTGACCGACGAGGAAGTCGAACGTACCCGCCTGGAACAGCAGCAGATGCGCCAGCAGATCGCCCTGCTGCGCCAGCAAGTGGCGCACATGCAGCGCCTGATCAACCTGAAAGACGAGCAGATCGCCACCCTGCAGTCGCTGGCCGAATCGCGCCAGGCGCCGGTGGCAGCGTCGGACCCTGGCGAGGATCGCGCGGTGCCGGTCGCAGCCACACCGCCAGCCAGCGACGCGGCCTTGCCCGCCCCGCGCGCGGTGGCTGCCGATGATCCTTCCACCGGGAACGCTGCCGCAGTGGACCCGCTCACTGCGGCGATCCTGGATCCCGCGCCAACGGCGGCCGGAGCGCCCGCGCCTGGCACGCCGCTGTGGTGGTGGCCGCTGGCGCTGCTCGGACTGTCGGGCCCGGCCTTGTTATGGGCCTGGCAGCGCAGACGAGAGCAACCACTGCTGGATATCCGCCTGGCCGAACATCCGGCGATCATGAACGCCGGCCCCAAGCCCTACAGTACCCAGGCGTCGCCGCCGGTCGACACCCCGAAAGCGGCCGCCCGCAGGGGCGCGGCCCCGGCCGAGACACTCATGCAGACAAGCCGCAGCGTGCCGCAGCGCAACACCTCTGCCGCCGGCCCTGAGCCTGCCTCCAGTGATTCACTGCTGGACGAACCGCTCGGCGAGGTCGCCGACCTGGCGGGCGCAGCGCCGCGCATCAGCGAGCGCTTGCCGATGATGCCGCCGAGCGAAGACGAGGAACTGATCAGCGAGGAGGAGTTGCGCGAACTGGCGCGCCAGCTGAGCAGCGAGACCGAAGCGGAAATCGATCCGGGCTCGTCCCTGCCAGATGCCGCGGAACCTGCAGCGCGCTCAACGTACGACGGCGACGATGAGGTCGACATGATCCTCGACCTGGCACGTGCCTACCAGGAACTGGGCGACCCGGAAGGTGCAACCGAGATCCTGGAGCGCGCACTCGAGCAGAGCGCGGACGCTACCGCCAAACAGCGCATCCACACGCTGTTGCAGCAGATGCGCTGAGCACAGCGGCGCCGTCCGGCGCACTCCAGGGCCCAGAAGGGGTTTGCCGCCTGATCTGCGTCAAGCGGGACATTTCCCCGACGATCAGGCGTTTGCGTGTTGCTGGGGCGGCCCTTAAGCTACCCGCTTTCAGGCAAACACCAGGCCATGACCGAATACGCCCTCATCCTCGTCAGCACCGTGCTGGTCAACAACTTCGTGCTGGTGAAGTTCCTCGGCCTGTGCCCCTTCATGGGCGTATCGCGCAAGCTGGAAACCGCCATGGGGATGGGCCTGGCGACCACCTTCGTGCTGACCCTGTCCTCGGTCAGCAGCTACCTGGTCAACGAATACCTGCTCGAGCCGCTGGGCCTGGAATTCCTGCGCACCATCGCCTTCATCCTGGTGATCGCTGTGGTGGTGCAGTTCACCGAAACGGTGATGCACAAGACCAGCCCGATGCTGTACCAGGTGCTGGGCATCTTCCTGCCGCTGATCACCACCAACTGCGCGGTGCTCGGCGTGGCCCTGCTCAACATCCAGGAGCAGCACAATTTCGTCGAATCCGCGCTGTACGGTTTCGGCGCTGCGGTCGGCTTCTCGCTGGTACTGGTGCTGTTCGCCGCGGTACGTGAACGCGTGGCGGTGGCCGATGTACCCGAACCCTTCCAGGGCAATGCCATTGCGCTGATCACCGCCGGCCTGATGTCGATGGCCTTCATGGGCTTTGCCGGGCTGGTGAGCGGCTGATGCTGACCGCCATCATCACCCTGACCCTGCTGGCGCTGGCCTTCGGCCTGCTGCTCGGCTATTCGGCGATCCGCTTCAAGGTGGAGGGTGACCCGATCGCCGACCAGATCGATGCCTTGCTGCCGCAGACCCAGTGCGGCCAATGCAGCTACGCCGGCTGCCGCCCCTACGCCGAGGCGATTGCCGCCGGCGAGGCGGAGATCAACCGCTGCCCGCCCGGCGGCGAGACCACCATGATTGCCCTGGCCGAACTGCTCGGCCGCGACCCGGTGCCGCTGGAGGACGAGGTGGCCGCGGAAAAACCCAAGTCGGTGGCAGTCATCATCGAGAAGGACTGCATCGGCTGCACCCTGTGCATCCAGGCCTGCCCGGTCGACGCCATCCTCGGCGCCGCCAAGCAGATGCACACGGTGATCGAGTCCGAATGTACCGGCTGCGAACTGTGCATCCCGCCCTGCCCGGTCGAGTGCATCGTCATGCAGCCGCTGCAGGCGACCCCGGAAACCTGGCGCTGGCCCTACCCGGGCGAGCCGCTGCAGGCCGAGGAGGCCGTCAATGGCTGAGCTATCGCCACCCGTGTGGGACTTCCACGGCGGCCTGCACGTACCCGATCACAAGGCCGAATCCAACACCACACCGGTGCAGCCGCTGGTGCTGCCGAGGCGCCTGGTGGTACCGCTGCAACAACACATCGGCCAGATCGCCGAGGCGCTGGTGCAGGCCGGCGAGCAGGTGCTCAAGGGCCAGCTGATCGCGCGCGCCGGCGACTATGTCAGCGCCAATATCCATGCGCCGAGTTCCGGCAGCGTGGTCGAGGTCCGCGAGCAGCCGATCGCCCACCCCTCCGGTCTGAGCGCACCGTGCATCGTCATCGACACCGACGGCGAGGAGCGCTGGGCCGAGCTGCCCGAGCCGCTGAGCGACTGGCGAGACCGCGCGCCCGACGAGTTGCGCGAACGCCTGCGCTGGGGCGGCATCGTCGGTCTCGGCGGCGCGGTGTTCCCGACCAGCGTCAAGACCAATACCGCGGCGCACAAGGTCGACACCCTGATCATCAACGCCGCCGAGTGCGAACCCTACATCAGCTGCGACGACCTGCTGATGCGCGAGCAGCCCGGCGATGTGCTCGACGGGGTGCAGATCCTGCAGCACATCGTAGCCGCGCGACAGGTGCTGATCGGCATCGAGGACAACAAGCCCGAGGCGATCGCGGCCCTGCGCGAGGAGATGGCGCAACGCGGCTGTCACGATATCCAACTGCGCGTGGTCCCCACCAAGTACCCGAGCGGCGGCGAGAAGCAGCTGATCCGCCTGCTGACCGGCAGCGAGGTGCCGTCGCAGGGCCTGCCGCTGGATATCGGCATCGTCTGCCAGAACGTCGCCACCAGCGCGGCGGTGGCCGACGTGGTGCTGCGCGGCATACCGCTGATCTCGCGCATCGTCACCCTGACCGGCGCGTCCATCGCCCGGCCCGGCAACCACCGCGCGCTGATCGGCACCCCGGTCGCCGACCTGGTCGCCCAGGCAGGCGGCTACAGGGAGGATGTCTCGCGCCTGATCATGGGCGGGCCGATGATGGGCTTCGCCCTGCACAGCGACCAGGTGCCGCTGACCAAGGGCGGCAACTGCTTCATCGCCACCAACGACGTGGAGATGCCGCCGCCCGCGCCGGCGCAGCCGTGCATCCGCTGCGGCGAGTGCGTCAAGGTGTGCCCGGCGCAACTGCTGCCGCAGCAGCTGTATTGGTACGCGCGCGCCCGCGACCTGGACAAGACCCAGGACCACCACCTGTTCGACTGCATAGAATGTGGCTGCTGCGCCCATGTGTGCCCGTCCAACATCCCGCTGGTGCATTACTACCGCTTCGCCAAGACCGAGGTGTGGGCGGCCGAGCGCGAGCGCCAGCAGGCGGACCTGGCGCGCCGTCGCCATGAATTCCGCGAGGCGCGCAAGGCGCGCCTGGAGGCCGAGCGCAAGGCGCGTCTGCGCAAGAAGAAGGAAGCCCTGGAAAAGAAACCGGCCAAGGCCGCCGGCGTCGATCCGAAGAAGGCCGCGATCGAGGCCGCGATGAAACGCGTGGCGGAAAAGAAGGCCAAGGCCGCCCAGGCAGCCGAGTCCGCCGGAGAATCATAGATGCAGTTCGCCACCGTCAGTTCGCCGCACCTGCACAACGCCAACGGCGTACAGCGCGTGATGGGCCAGGTGATGCTCGCGCTGGTCCCGGGTACCGCCGCCATGTGGTGGTTCTTCGGCTGGGGCGTGCTGATCAACATCGCGCTGGCCGGTGCCACCGCCTTCGTCGCCGAGTGGGTCGTGCTGCGCCTGCGCGGGCGCGACCCGCTGCCGGTGGTCACCGACCTGAGCGCGCTGCTCACCGCCTGGCTGCTGGCCCTGGCACTGCCGCCGGTGCTGCCCTGGTGGCAGACGGTGCTCGGCACCGGCTTCGCCATCGTCGTCGCCAAGCAGCTGTTCGGCGGCCTCGGCTACAACCCCTTCAACCCGGCGATGGCCGCCTACGTGCTGTTGCTGGTGAGCTTCCCGGCGACCATGACCCGCTGGCTGGCGCCGGACATGCTCGCGACCTATCAGCTCAGTTTCGACGATTCATGGCGCGCCATCTTCGCCGGGCTGCCGCCGCCCGGCCAGACCTGGGATGCCATCTCCAGCGCCACCCCGCTGGACCAGATGTTCCAGGAACTGGACCGCAACAAGATGATCAGCGAGATCCGCACCAGTCCGCTGTGGGGCGACTTCGGCGGTCGCGGCTGGGAATGGGTGGCCAACTGGTACCTGCTCGGCGGCCTGTTCCTGTTGTGGCGGCGCGTGATCAGCTGGCGTATTCCGGTCAGCATGCTCGGCGCGCTGGCGCTGTTCGCCGGCCTGTTCTGGCTGATCGACCCGCAGACACACCCCTTCCCGGCCTTCCACCTGTTCAGCGGCGCGGCCATCTTCGGCGCCTTCTTCATCGCCACCGACCCGGTCTCGGCCTCCACCACGCCGCGCGGCCAGCTGATCTACGGTGCTTGCATCGGCCTGCTGGTGTTCGTGATCCGCACCTGGGGCGGTTACCCGGACGCGGTCGCCTTCGCCGTGCTGCTGATGAACATGGCCGCACCGACCATCGATTACTACACCCAGCCGCGGGTGTTCGGTGCGCGGGGCCAGGCCGATGAGTAAGGGCATGATCGACAAATGGTTCCCGGCGGTGATCTCGGCGTTGGTGCTGGCGGTGTTCGCGGTGATCGGCAGCGCCCTGGTGGGCGTCGCCTACGAGGGCACGGCCGAGCGCATCGAAGAGAATGAACGCCAGGCGCTGCTCGATTTGCTCGGGCAGATCGTGCCGGCGCAGCGCTTCGACAACGACATGCTGGCGGACACCATCACCCTGGACGGTGTGGAGGAACTCGGCGGCGGCCCGGTGACCGTGTACCGTGCACGTGCCGACAAGCAGGACGTGGCCGCCATCTTCAGCCCGGTGATAACCCCCGGCTATGCCGGCAGGATGTCGCTGATCGTCGGCATCTACGCCGATGGCACAGTGGCCGGGGTGCGCGTGCTCAGGCACCACGAGACGCCGGGCCTGGGCGACAAGATCGAGGCCGAACGCAGCCCGTGGATCCTCGGCTTTGCCGGCAAGAGCCTGGGCAATCCGAGCGAGGAGCGCTGGAAGGTGAAACGCGACGGCGGCGACTTCGACCAGTTCACCGGCGCCACCATCACCCCGCGCCTGCTGGTGGCCGCGGTGAAGCGCACCCTGCGCTACTTTCTGCACAACCAGAACCGCTTGTTCGCCGCCGAGGCAAGCACGCCCCCCAACCCAGAGCAGGCAGATGCCAATGGCTGACATCGATTACAAACGCATCACCCTCGATGGCCTGTGGAACAACAACCAGGCGCTGGTCGCCTTGCTCGGCCTGTGCCCGCTGCTGGCGGTCACCAATACAATGATCAACGGTCTCGGCCTGGGGCTGGCCACCACCATGGTGCTGCTGCTGTCCAATCTGTCGGTGTCGGCGATCCGCCACTGGGTACGCGCCGAGGTACGCCTGCCGGTGTTCGTGCTGATCATCGCCTCCTTCGTGACCGCGGTGGAACTGGTGATGAACGCCTGGTTCCACGAGCTGCACAAGGTGCTGGGCATCTTCATCCCGCTGATCGTCACCAACTGCGCGATCATCGGCCGCGCCGAGGCCTTCGCCTCGCGCAACCCGCTGGGCGCCTCGGCGGTGGATGCGCTGGCCATCGGCATCGGCTTCACCCTGGCGCTGTGCGTGCTCGGCGGCATGCGTGAACTGATCGGCCAGGGCACCCTGTTCGACGGTGCGCACCTGATGTTCGGCGATATCGCGGCCGACTGGAAGCTGTCGCTCGGCGACGACTACCAGGGCCTGCTGCTGGCGATCCTGCCGCCCGGTGCCTTCATCGGCCTGGGCCTGATGATCGCGGTGAAAAACCTCATCGACAAGGGCCTGGCCAGGCGTGCCCACAAAGCCGTCGCTTCCGAACCGGCCGGTGCCGAGGCCTGAGTAAGGCGACTTCTAACAACTCTGGTCAATTCAGGTTGAGATGCCAAATGTGGCAGATCGAGGCGCAAACCGCACGTAATAGCCAGCTATTGCGAAGGTTTGCAACGAAGAGCTGACGCATTTGGCGCTCAAACTGTTTGATCACGAGTTGTTAGAAGTCGCCTCAATGCGCGTAGTGGCTCAGCAGGTCTTCGAGGCTCTGCGGATCGACCGGCTTGGTGAGAAACTCGTCCATGCCCGCTGCCATGCAATCGGCCTTGGCATCCTCGGCTGCGTTCGCGGTCAGGGCGATGATCGGCAGGCGCTGCCCCGGCTTTTCCTGCTCACGATAGGCGCGGGTGAAATCGATACCGTCCATCTTCGGCATGCGCAGGTCGATCAGCGCCACATCGAAGTTCTCCCGGGTCGCCAGATCGAACGCCGACTGGCCATCGCGCACCAGGGTCACCCGGTAGCCGGCCTTGGCCAGCAGGCTGTTGATCAGCTTGGCGTTGATGCTGTCGTCCTCGGCGACCAGCACATGCACTCCACGGTCGCTGCTGGCCTGCTCGGCGACACCCTGGTCAGCGCGCGCTGCAGCAACGCTGCCCGGGGCGATCATCGAGGCCAGGCTCTGCCACAGGCTGACCATGCTGAACGGCTTGGTCTGGGTGGCGGCATGGGTCTCGGTGAGGGTGACCTTGCGCCGCGCATAATGCAGGTACAGCACCGGCACCCGGCTATCCAGCGCATTGCGGATCATGCTCGCCATGCCCGGCAGGTCCATGCCCTTCGGCGAGTCGGACACGATCATCACGTCGACCGGTGCCGCGCTGTCGCCCTGGCCGAGGGTGCTCAATTCCTCCAGGCGCGACACCTGCAGGGTGTGCATGCCGGCGGCCTCGCACGCCTCGCTGATCACCGCTGCGGTCTCGGCATTGTGTTCCAGCACCAGCACCCTGCGCCCCTGCAGCACGCTCGGCGGCTGCGGCGGCTGCAACACCTCGCGGTCGAGGATCGGCAGCTTGATCCAGAAGCGGCTGCCCTGGCCTTCCTGGCTTTCCACCCCGATAACGCCGCCCATCAGGTGGGTCAGGTCGCGCGCGATGGTGGTGCCCAGGCCGGTTCCGCCGTAACGCCGGGTGGTCGATGAATCGGCCTGCCAGAAGCTGTCGAAGATCTCGTTGAGTTTATGCTCGCTGATGCCGATGCCGGTATCGGTCACCGACACCAGCAGGTGGCGGATACCCAGGTCCTGATCCGGCCCCTGCACCACGGCGTGGATACACACCTGGCCGTTGTCGGTGAACTTGACCGCATTGCCGACCAGGTTGAACAGGATCTGGCGGAAACGCAGCTCGTCGCCATACACCAGCTGCGGCGCTTTCGGGTCGACCCGGCAGATCAGCTCCACCCCCTTGTCCAGCGCCTGGTTGCTCAGCGCGTTGGCGGTTTCCACCAGGGTGTTGCGCACATCGAAACGTACCGATTTCAGTTCCAGCTTGCCGGCGTCGATCTTGGACAGGTCGAGGATGTCGCCGATCAGCGACTGCAGTACCCGTGCCGAGGCATTGATCGATTCCAGGTATTCGCGTTGCTCGTCATCCAGGCGGGTACTGTTGAGCAGGCCGGCCATGCCGATCACCCCCGACAGCGGGGTACGCAGTTCGTGGGTCATGGTGGCGAGGAAATTGCCGCGCGCCCGGTTGGCCGCCTCCGCCGCCAGCTTTGCCGCATGCAGCTTGTTCAGCAGGCTGTACTGGTACAGCGGCAATACCACCAGGAACAACAGCATGAAGCTGATCTCCAGCGGGTGGGTTTGCCAGCCGTCGAGCACGGTGGCGATGCCGGCAAAGGCCACGATGCTGGCGGCCGAGGCGGCAAACAGGTTGTTGCGGCCGAAACGCGTGCCCTGCGACAGGAACGACCAGATGTACACCAGGTAGAAAGGGCTGATCGGGTTGCCGCTGAGAAAAATCACGAAGCTGGTGCCGCTCATATCCGCCAGCACGCCCACGTAGGTGCGGGCGCGATTCAGTTTCGGCTTCCACATGGCGTGCACCAGGATCAGCCCGAACCAGACCAGGTGGCTACCGAACAACAGCCCGTAGACTCGCCAGTCGAACTGGTAGATACCGTGCAGACCGGCTGCCCCGATGAGCCCGGTCATCAGGAACCAGGCCAGGATACGGATTACGGCAGACTGGAATTCCTGCGCCTTGCGCACTTCCGGGGTGAGGTAACGATTCAGCATGGGGTCGACCGTCGTTTTCGATTACATCCGTGCCGTTCCCTGGCCCGAGGTGAGCTTTCCCGCCCGCGCAGCTATCATACGCAATCCCTAGACCCAGTCCATCCACCCCCCAGCGAGCCCCTGGAAAAGTCGTGAACAAGCAGAAGCGACAGGAAATCTTCGAACGCCTGCGGGCCGCCAACCCGCACCCGACCACCGAACTGAACTACGCGAATCCGTTCGAACTGCTGATCGCGGTGATCCTGTCCGCCCAGGCGACCGACAAGGGCGTGAACAAGGCGACCGACAAGCTGTTCCCGGTGGCCAACACGCCGCAGGCGATCTTCAATCTGGGCGAAGACGGACTGAAGCAATACGTCAAGACCATCGGCCTGTTCAACAGCAAGGCGAAAAACATCATCGCCACCTGCCGCATCCTGCTGGATCAACACGGTGGCCAAGTCCCGGAAGACCGCGCCGCCCTGGAGGCCCTGCCCGGGGTCGGCCGCAAGACCGCCAACGTGGTGCTCAACACCGCGTTTGGCCAGCCCACCATGGCGGTCGACACGCACATCTTCCGCGTCTCCAACCGCACCGGTATCGCCCCCGGCAAGACCGTGCTGGAGGTGGAGAAGCGCCTGCTGCGCCTGGTGCCGAAAGAATTCCTGCTCGACGCCCACCACTGGCTGATCCTGCTCGGACGTTATACCTGTGTGGCACGCAAACCGCGTTGCGGCAGCTGCCCGATCGAAGACCTGTGCGAATACCGGCACAAGACCAGCGACTGACCCATGTTTGGACAAAACCGCGAACAATTACGTCGTTTTTATCAGCAGTGTTGGCAGAAACGCTGCAACGGCGAACCCCTGCAGGGCCTGGAACTGCTGGTCGCCCAGGTCATCGAGCAGCACCCGGAGTACCATGCGCTGATCGCAGACCCGCATGCCCTGGACAAGGATTTCGCGGTGCAGGATGGCCAGACCAATCCCTTCCTGCACATGGGCATGCACATCACCCTGGCCGAGCAGCTCGGCAGCGACCGTCCGGCCGGCATCCGCAATCTGCATCACAAGATCACCCTGCGCGCCGGCGATGCCCACCAGGCCGAACACCGCATGATGGACTGCCTGGGCCTGGTGCTGTGGGAGGCGCAGAGGGCCGGTCGGGCACCGGATGAGCAGGCCTACCTGGCCTGCATGCGCAAGCTGTGCGACTGAGCCACACCCGGACTTCTGCACTGGCCTGCAAAAAGAAACACCATCCGGTGAAATAATTCCGCGCGGCGCTCGGTCTTAGGGCCTGACAGTGTCCAGTCAGCGGCAAAACGGCAGCTGACCACGACATTCGATGACCGATTTCGGCGAACCACTGGGCGTCGCAGCGGTCTCACCCCAGGGTTCGGCCGGCCGACCGGCCGGCCGAACCAGCATTTTTCAGTAATCCCACAAACTCGATGGAGTAGAGATTGATGTCCAAGAAAACCATGAAACCGGTTGTTGCTGCTGTTGGTGCTGCGTTCGCTGGCTCGATGATGCTGGCCGGTGCGGCCAATGCCGCTGAAAACCCGTTCGGCGTGACCGAACTGAACGGCGGCTACATGCAGATCGCCTCCAGCCACGAAGGCAAGTGCGGCGCCGGCAAGTGCGGTGCCGGCAAGGCAGAGGAAGCCAAGTGCGGAGCCGGCAAAAAGGCCGAAGAAGGCAAGTGCGGCGCCGGCAAGTGCGGTGCTGGCAAGAAGGCCGAAGAAGGCAAGTGCGGTGCGGCCCCCAAGCCGGCTGAAGGCAAGTGTGGTGCCGGCAAGTGCGGCGCCAAGTAATCTGCTGAGCGCGGCTGGCCGGCTCCGCTGGCCAGCCACGGGCGCTACCCGGCGATTGGCCGGGTAGCGCACCCCACCATTGCAAATTGCAGACGTCCCTATGAGTGACACACCCTCCCGCTACGCGGTTTCAGGCGCAGGCCTGGGCCTGAAACAGGAAATCATCCCGCAGCTGCTCGAATTGCAGCCCTCGCAGGTCGGCTTCGTGGAAGTGGCGCCGGAGAACTGGATCAATGTCGGCGGCTCGCGCGGCCGCGCATTGCGCGAGGTGACCGAACGCTACCCGCTGGTGTGCCACGGCCTGTCGCTGAGCATCGGTGGCCCGATGCCGCTGGACGACGACTTTCTGCACGCCGTGCGAGGTTTTCTCGATGAAAACAACGCACTGATCTATACCGATCACCTGTCCTACTGCTCAGACAACGGACAGCTGTACGACCTGATGCCGATCCCCTTCACCGAGGAGGCGGTGCATTACGTGGCCGGGCGCATCCGCCATGTGCAGGACGTGCTGCAACGCCGCATCGGCATGGAGAATGTCTCCAGCTATGCCATGCCGCAGGGCGAACTGAGCGAAATCGAGTTCCTCAACGCAGTGCTCGAAGAGGCCGATTGCGGCTATCACCTGGATATCAACAATATTTTCGTCAACGCGATCAACCATCGCTTCGACCCTTACGAATACCTGGCGCAGATCCCGGCCGAACGCATCATGTATGCGCACATCGCCGGCCACTACCAGGAGGCCCCGGATCTGCGCATCGACACCCACGGCGAAGACGTGCTGCCCGAGGTATGGGAGATGCTGGCACGCGCCTACAAGCAATACGGCGTGTTCCCCACCCTGCTCGAGCGCGACTTCAATATCCCGCCACTGCCGGAGTTGCTCGGCGAGGTCGAGCGCATCGTCGAACTGCAGGGCCAGGCACAGCCACTCGACAAAGAACATGTCGCCTGAGCTGCCGGAATTCCAGCGCCGCCAGCTGGCATTCACCGCGCACATCCGCGACCCGCACAACAACCCGGTACCGGAAGGCATCGATGCGCGGCGCATGTCGGTGTATGCCGAGCTGTTCTTCAACGGGCTGGACGAGCAGTTGTCCGCCAACTTCCCGGTGCTGCGCGAGATCCTCAGCGATGAGCAATGGCACGCCATGCTGCGCGACTTTTTCATCCGCCACCGTGCGCAGACGCCGCTGTTCACCGAGATCGCCGAGGAATTCCTCAGCTATCTGCAGGACGAGCGCGAGCCGCAGGCCGACGACTGGCCGTTCATGCTCGAACTGGCGCATTACGAATATGTGGAATTGGCGGTCGCCCTCAGCGATGCCGATCGCCAGGCCGAGGCGCGCGAACCCTACGATCCGAACGGCGACCTGCTGCATGCCCGCCCGGTGCTCGCACCGACCGCCTGGAACCTCACCTACCAGTACCCGGTACACCTGATCAGCGCAGAGCACCTGCCGCAGCAGCCGCCGCAACAGCCCACCCACCTGGTGGTCTACCGCGACCGCCAGGACGAGGTACATTTTCTGGAAATCAACGCGGTCACCCAGCGCCTGCTCACCCTGTTGAAAGAAAAACCGCAGCTGCCCGGTCTTGAGCTACTCAAGCAGATCGCCACGGAACTGCAGCATCCGAACGCGGATGCGGTGATCGGGGCGGGTGCCGAATTGCTCGCCGATCTGCGTCAACGCAATGTCATCCTGGGCAGCCGCCCTGCCTGAATGGCCTGGAGCAACAACAGGGAGAAAAACATGATCGGCTTGTTGAACCGTCTGCAGGACCTGCTCGATGGCACCCGCGCCGTCGATTTCCTAGCACCGCTGGCGCTACGCCTGTACCTGGTCCCCGTGTTCTGGATGGCCGGCACCAATAAACTGGCCGACATCGAAAGCACCATCGCCTGGTTCGGCAACCCCGACTGGGGCCTGGGCCTGCCGGCACCTGCACTGATGGCCTGGGCCGCGGCCTTGGCCGAGGCCGGCGGCGCCATCCTGCTGCTGCTCGGCCTGGCCACGCGCTGGATCAGCATCCCGCTGATGGTCACCATGGTGGTCGCCGCGGTGACCGTGCATTGGCAGCAGGGCTGGGCAGCCATCGCCGAGACCCCGGAATCGACCGAACGCCTGGCCGCCGCCACCAGCCTGCTGCAGCAGCATGGCAACTACGACTGGCTGACCGGCTCGGGCGAGTTCGTGGTCCTCAACAACGGCATCGAGTTTGCCGCAACCTATTTCATCATGCTGCTGGCACTGCTCTTCATCGGTGGCGGCCGTTACCTGAGCCTCGATTACTGGATCGCACGCCGCTGGCGCGACTGACAAGCAAGCCCCCTGCCGCGCCGCGGCAGGGATTTCCCGGATACCCCCGACCTCTGCGATCCCGCTAGAATCCTCGGCGCCTGTGTATACGGCACAGGCGCAAAAATACAATAAGTGGCTAAACCACTACCGCTGCAGCCCCTGCAAACACACAAGACCGGCACAGACCGCGTCTGGCTGTTGCGTTATCGAGAGGAAGGACCATGTCGTTTGACCAACTGAAGCCATACGGCCTGCTGGCCTTGGCATTACTGGCCGGCCATGCCGGCATCAGCAACGCCGCCAGCAGCGACTACCTGGCAGCCGTACGCGCCGACCTGCAGGAGTTCAGCAGCGGCGAATTTACCCTGCCCGAGGACAACCCCTGGCTGCGCAAGGCGCAGGGCGCCAGCGACGGCACCGCGTCGCTGGCGGATTTCGAGACCTTCGTGAAAAGCAAGTTCCGCGGGACCTACATCCTGTTTGCGCGACTGCCGGAATGGAAAAAGACCGAGATCTGGCAGGAATACCTGTCCACCGGCGACCTGGGCGGCATCCGCACCAATATCTACGCCGCCCGCCGCTCCGGCGACTCCAGGCCGAAGCGCTCGCTGAGCAACCTGCCCCTCGATTTCTAGGACAAGCCGATGAGAACCCTTGCACGCCTTACCCTGGTGAGCGGCCTGCTGTGCGCCGTGAATACGGCAGCCTCGATCGACCGCGAGCTGCCACTACCGCAGACTACACCGAGCGCGCAGGAAATCGCCGAGCAGGTGTATTTCGCCAACCATTTCTACGCCTTCGACAACTTCTCCATCCGCCAGC